>MKWU01002912.1_pt1 | contig 23875 bp, 20 predicted proteins | sample 809101 | NCBI WGS metagenome assembly MKWU01 (sample SAMN05860141, study PRJNA318959) | sponge metagenome | host: Aplysina aerophoba | place: Slovenia: Piran, Adriatic Sea, Gulf of Piran | collected 2013-05-07 | reverse complement strand
GCCCTGCCGGGTTGCGCGGCGCTGTTTCCCTCGTGGCGGGAGCACATGGAGGCGTCGGCGCGGTATGAGGAACTGCGTTGCGCCGAATTCGCGCGAAACGCAGTTTACCTCATGCCAAGCTACATGGAGCGCTTCGGCATCGAGTACCCGCCGGAGTGGTCGGAGTGCCAGCGTCTGTCCGCGGTGGTCCATCGAGGCTACAGGCCGATTCCCGGCTTCGAGCGCGTCATGCTGTACGACCCGGCAACGGGCACCACACGGTCGGCGATCGTGCGCCGGGGCACGGTGATCGACGGCGTGGCGATCCGGCGCTCACAGATTCCGGATGCCCGGTCGGAGTAGCGTCGCCCTCGCTGCACGCCGTTCGGGGCATTCGCGTATCAAGCACCTGTGCGGGTGACATGAAAGAAAACGAGGGTACGAAGCCGGGTCCCGATTCCGCCATCGCGACCGGCGTGGCGCCAAGTGTCGAGCACTGCGCCGACAACGCGATCCTTCACGCCCATCGCGGTCACGGTTTGGCGGCCGAGAAGGCGAACCATCTGGCTGACGTGTTGAGCGGCAAGAGGCCGCGAAGGGTCGGCGGCGACAACCGCCTCGACGCTCCCGACCGCATCGTCAACGGCCTTGCGATCCAGACCAGGTATTGCCAAACGGGAAAGAAGTGCATCGCTTCCTGTTTTCGCAACGGCAGGTTCCGGTATATGGGCGGCAACGGTCCGATGCTCATCGAGGTGCCGTCGGACAAGTACGCCGCGGCCGTTCAGGCAATGGAAAGCCGAATCGGCAAGGGGCAGGTACCGGGCGTTTCCGATCCCGCACAGGCGAAGACGATAGTTCTCAAGGGCCGGTTTACCTATGAGCAGGCCAGGAACGTTGCGAAGTCAGGCAGCATCGAAGGCCTGACCTACGATGCCGCCAACGGAGTCCGGTTGGCCGGAACTGCCATGGGAGTGTCGGCGGCAATCGTTTTTGGCGTATCGGTCTGGAACGGCGAGGATGCCGTGGATGCGCTCGGCAAGTCCTGTGTCGCGGGCTTGAAGGTCGGTTCGCTGGCATGGGTCACGAGCATTCTGGCGGCACAGCTGGGTCGAACCGGTGTGGACCAGGGTCTGCGCGGCACGACCGATTGGGTGGTATGGCAACTTGGACCGAAGGCGGCGTCCTGGATTGCGAACGGATTGTACGAATGTGCGCCGATCTATGGGACTTCGGCGGCCAACCATCTCAGCAAGGCGCTTCGGGGAAACCTCGTGAGCGGCGCGGCGACGCACATCGTACTGTCGGCGGCGGACCTGATCCGCCTGTTGAGGAGCAGGATGTCCGTGCGCCAAATGCTGAAGAACCTCACCTCGACGGCCGTGGGTGTCGCGGGCGGATCCGTCGGCTGGTTGCTGGGTTCGGCCGCCGGCGCAAGCATCGGTTCGGCGATTCCCCGGGTGGGTCCGCGGCTCGGTCGTGCGATCGGCGGCATCACCGGAGTGATAGTGTTTGGATCGGGCGCGTCCAGGGCGCCAGGTGCCGTTCTGGACAGGTTCATTGAGGACGACGCCGAGGAAATGATGGGGATCATCGAGGAATCCTTCGGTGAAATGGCGCACCGGTACGTCCTTGGAGAGCGGGAGGCAAATGCCGTCCTCGACGGGTTGCTCGGAACCGATGACCTGCCCCGAAGCCTCAGGCACATGTTCGCTGCGGAGGACCGCCCGGAATTCGCGCGTGAATGGCTGAGCGCGCTGGTTCGGCAGCAGGCCGGGCAACGAACGCAGGTCGGGCTTCCGTCCGAACAACTGGTGCTGGAATGCATCGGGACAGCGGCAAGGGCGTAACCGGGAGTCGATTCTGCGGCTCTTCGCGCGAGTGCGCTTGACTGCGGCAGCCCGGAATGCGATGGGAAACGTGTCACTTGCGTGCCCTCAAATGCACTTGGGCATGGCCCGTTCAGAACACTTACGGCGCCGTCACCGCGTCGCGCCATGGTTGTGGAGTGCCGAGTGCGCCATGGTGCCGTTCTTTCAGATGCCGCAGCCCGTCAGAGTCCCCAGATGAGGCCATTGAGGACCAGCAGGATCAACGCGGCGCCAGCGTTGCAGGCGTTGAAGGTGGACCGGTTCAACAGGAGCCGGGCGAGGGCGAAAACGCACGTTGCGCCCACGGCCAGAATCATGGGAATGGTCAGCAGCTCCCGCAGCACGCCCACCCCGACCCATTCCAGCCGGAAGAAAAGGTTGTCGAGCGCAATGAACGCGAAATACGCAGAAGCCAGCAGGCTGAATACCAGCAGGACCCTGTCGGTCCGCGCCGCACCATTCATCGATACCTTCTCCCTCCACGGACAGGCAATAGTGCGCCGCGCCGTGCGCAACGCCATCATACAGTCGCAGAGCCGGCGTCGTGGGAACGGTTGATCGAGCATTATCTTGCGAACGATGACGCCGCGTCCGCTGAAGGGAAAACTGCAGTCGGCTGCGGAAATGGCGAGGGCTGGCGTCGGGCCCGGTCGCACGCCGCCGGTTCGCTGTTCCGGTATTCTTGGGATTCGCGGTGATACGGGCAGCCTGACAAAGATGGCGATAGGCACCTTTCCATTCGGACATCCGGTGCGGCATCTGGTTCAGACGGACCGTGCGCCCAAGCGCGTGTGCGTGCTGGGCGCCTTTGCAAGCGCGGTTCACGCGCGGTGGTACGACACACGGGGCAAGCTGCTGGTCAAGGCCCTGGGGGTGGCGTCGGAGCCTTGCCTGTTCTGGCGCGGCGAGGGCGTGGAAAATATTCTATCGGGCATCGACGTGCCGCCGTTCGCCGGTGTCCTCCGACCGTCTGTGCGCCGCTACAACGGTCCCTGCGGCCGATCGATCGACCGTGACTACCTTGAGCCCCTTGGGCTGGCGCGCAAGCACGCGTGGCTGTGCAATCTGGTCCCGCACAGTTGTATGAATGCCCGCCAGGCGGACGCCGTCAGTCTGTGTTACGCACCGCTGGCGCAGCGGTACGGATTGCCGTTCGCGAGCTGGCCCGCGAGCCCGGAGAATTTCACCGATGGGCGAAGGCGCGAGACGATCGCCTCGGAGGTATTGGAATCGACCGCCGAGGTGCTGATCACGCTGGGCGACCTGCCGCTTGAATGGTTTGCAAATTTTTTCGGCAGCCATGCCACGCTTCGGGCATACGGGCACGACCCGGCATCCTATGGGCAGGTACACGAACTGAAGATCCACAGCCGCACGCTGGGGCTGTTGCCGCTCGCGCACCCCCGCCAGGCCCGGGTTCGCGCCGTTCAGCGCCTCATGGAAGGAACTTCACGAGCAGTGGGTGCAGTACGTCGCTCCCGCGCTACGGCTGTCTGTGTGAATTCGCGAACGGGGACGAGTGAAGGTTCACGGCACTCGTGGCGTACCGGGGCGACAATGATGGACGACGACAGAAGTGCTGTTCGGATGTCCGAACTCCAAATGCTGGTTAGGACCCAGCTCACTTCGCGCCACCGCCGCCAATCCGTCATCGTCCGTGCGCGAAAGTGACGCGATCGCCTCGATCGGTTCCCCGCCTTGCCCTGTTCGTGTTCCAGATTCCGACGCGCACCATGCACTCACGATTGTAACCTTTCGCCGGGAACGGCCAGGGTCGAATCTTCGCTCAGGGTCTTGAGCACGGCACGGCACACGCGGTTGCCATCAATGCAGTTTCCTGGCTGTCCGGAATGACGCGGATCGCCTGGTGAAGCACCTCGTTGTTCGCAACGCCGTGCTCGTGCTTCATGTCACCACCGGATCGCAGTACCGGCGACGTCAAGGCGTTCGGGCCAGCGCGTACCCCCAACCAATTGCGGCGACGGCGCCTGCGTCATTCTTCCAGCGGTCCAGCGCGTGGCGCCAGGCATCGAACCACTGCCGCTTGGCCAATCCGTACTCCACCGCCGCATCCACCGTGGCAGGAGAGCAAAACCAGCCGTTCACAAAATCATGGAAAAAATCGATGTCCTCGGCGGATACAAAAAACTCGAACTCCGCCCCCGCCTCGACATCGACGAAGCCCGCGTTCTGCAATGCACCCTTCAGTTGCCGTCCCATCTGAGGGTGCCCGCCGTTGGCCGATAGCAGGTTCGAAAACGTCTCCCAGGCGCTGTTCAGATCGTCTCCCCCGGGCTCGAAGAAACAGGAGGAGCCAATCAGTTCCCGGCAACTGAGCTGGCCTCCGGGCCGGAGCACGCGCCGGATTTCGGTCAAGGCGGCGTGCGTGTCAGGCACGTGCATGAGCACGGCGTGACCGTGCGCGACATCGAAGCTATCGTCTTCGAAGGGCAGCGACGTCACATCACCCGTGCGCAGCTTCATGTTGTCGTGTCCGCCGGCAGTGGCAGCGGCGCGGGCCATCTTGATCTGGGAGGCCTCGGTGTCGATGCCGTGCAATTCACCGGGGTGAACGACTTCGGCAAGTGCCACCGAGATCGTTCCCGGGCCGCAACCGAAATCGAGCACGGACTGGCCCGGCCGCAGGTGCGCAAGCAAGTGAGCCGCACAGGTCTGCGCGCTACGGCGGTTGAGCAACTGCAGGAACTCCTCGCTGTAACCCATCGTATAGCTCGGCGCAGGCGCATCGGGGCCGGCGGCATTTCCCATGGCGAACTCCCCTGTGTCTGAATTCGCGCGCATTATGGCCGGAACCGGCGCGGCAATCCAAATGTCATGAAATCGATCCAAATGGGACTCGATGCCCGTTGGGAAACATGCCGCCACGGCTCGGTCACGCGCCACCACCTTCTTTGTTCACGCCGATGCCGGGGTGAGCGGCCTGCGACGTTGGCGGCAGCGGGCGAGACTATCGGCGGAACGCGCCGATGTCCTCGCTAAAGTCCAACCGTTTTGGGTTCCGCGGCATGCACACCAACGCCCGGGAGCGGGTGCAGGACGGTTGAAAAGCCGATTACAGCGCGGTGACCGCGAGTAGCCACGAGTACCGTCGCCGTCATTCACGTAGCCACCGCAACATTCGGAGCGCTTGAGATCAGGGAGGATGCAGATTCCTAGAATCGGCCCAGCAGTCGCACGCCAAGCGAGTCCGTGTCCGGCGCGCCTGAATCACGGCGAGCAGAACTTGCGCGGACCAACTCAATTTCTATCGACGCATTGCGAATGAAGAACCAGTTCGTCGACAGGCTCACCCGGTCGTTTAATCCGAACGTATCGCGGTCGGACTCCGCGTAGGTCACGCGCACGCCCAGAGCCTGCGTGGGGAACAAGGCCCCGGACAAGCTGAATTGGCGCTCACGTTCGGACTCGAAGAATTCGCGGTATATCTCGTCCGGATGTATTGTCGCGATGTCCCTTTCCGGCGGCGTGAGATCGTTCGGTGGCGCCGGCAGTTGCAGGTGAGTTTCCGAACGGCTGGAATGCATGCTCGCCGACAGCGCAAACGTCGAATCGCCGAGTTCGCCCACATACCGGATCGACAGCCGCGCGTCGTCGGTCTCCGTGTCCGTCCTGATCCGCAGCTCGCTGGACGCGAACTCGGGAAACCCGGGCAATCCCGGAAGACCGGTTGCAGGGTCGATACCGAAGGGTCTGACCCGCTGTTCCAGGCTCGAGGTGTCCGAGCCGAGACCCAGTTCGAGCGTGGTGCGTGAACCGAAGTACCTGCCCGCGAATACTCCGGCGCTCTCGTGGTCCGCCGTGGTTTGCGCGAACGGCGATACCGGCAATACATCAGCATTGCTACGCGCGGCGCGGGCACCGGCGTACCAGCCCGCACCAGGCCACACGTAGCGGGCGTCCACTGCGTACTCCGAGGAATCGAGGCCGAACTCCGTGGGCTGACGGGTCAACGGCGAACCGAAGGTTCCGATTGGCCCCATGTCGATTATGCCATCGGGCGACTGGAAAACATCCACCGTTCCGTAGCTGACCAGGTCCGGAAACAGTTGTTCGCGCAGCTTCGTGCGTCCCCTGCCCACCGCAACGTAGCTGCTGCGGTTCAGAAACGGCGCCAGTTCGTAAGGACCCGCCTGGTCGTCGACCGAAGACAGATAATAGGTGGCGCGAAGTGACGAGTGACTGGTTTCCGCACCGGCCTGCGCTTCGACGTCCTCGTAACTCCCGGACACCTCCCAAGAGTACTCGGCTGCCGCTGCTGCGGACACGATGACACAGCTCGCCCAAAGCACTGTGGCCAGTCCGACGGTGCCGGTCGCGGCAAGCGCGTGCCAATGATGCTTTGCCTCCATGTTTCGATTCCTGAAGCAGACAGATAATGGTATTGGATCGTCAGGTGAGCGCGCGCAGTTTTTCCGAGGGGATTTTGGGGGGACCAGCCTCGACTGCAGGCACACATTGATTCGCTCGATATCCGCCATTCACGGCTCCCGGCGTCGGCCCTTTGTCACACCCATGCCGACACGTCGTGTACGAATTCCGGCCCACCGAAGCACCATACCATGGCGCGGGACTTACGCGGTTCCTTGCGACGTTCCGGCGCAACCCTACGGCGACAATTGACGCCAACAGGCTACCGCACGTGCCGGCAAAACACGCCACCGACGTCGTACAGTCGGGTGACCAGGCTGCTGCTGTTCACAGTTGCATCGCGCGACGCCGCTTATCGGACCCCTGTCGGCACGGACGTCAACGACCGCGCGCTCGTTTCGTCTGGGTTTGTTGCGGCACGCCGTGCGCGCAACTCAACCGATCGCACAGCCCGTTGCTGCGGACCGCGCCCCGCCGCGCGACGATTGACGCCAACATTCTCGCGCCTGCCAGGAAAAGCCACGCCACCGCAACCGACTCTTCGCGGGTTCACGACATCGGCGCCGTCGACTCCATCGGCAATACCCTGGCCCACACGATGCACTCCGCAGCTGATTCGCCAACAGCACGTGGCCCCGGATCTTGTGCGTCCCTTGTTAAATAACCGGGTCGACGGTTCGGGTTTTCCCCGGTTCTCACGAAAGCACCCTCAACGTGGAGCCTTAGGAAATTGCTGCTTTGCCAAGTCAGGCTGAAATACACTTCATAGACTGCCGGCCTCACGAGCGGGTCCAAAACTTCGACCGACAACCAGTTTCCAAGGTTGGTGAACAAACACGGCCTCCCGGATGGCAGCGATTCGATAATGGCGGGCAGGTTCATCGACCATGCGTAACGGGCCATGCTGAAACACCGCTCATTTCCCTTCTCGTCGACGATCAATCGGTCGTGTCCGATACAGGCAAAATTAAATGGTTCGCCGTGACGAGGGCCCCTGCTCACGCAGTGGCTGGCGTACTGGACCAGCATGCCCGCGTTGATTTCAGGATAGCGATTTGTCGCGGGAATCTCGAAGGGGAACTCTGAATCTTGTAAGTGCTGCAAGGCATAGTCTCGCCCATCGATTGTGATCTGACCAGGCGTTTTCAAGCCGTAGCGACGTACTCAACGACCTGATCCGCAAGGCTCGGGCGACGGAGGCGATACGCAGGCGGCTCAAGTCCGCTGAACGCTCGGTTGAAGATCGGGGCTGGGTCACCAGGCCGCCGCAGGAATTGCTCGACGGCTTCAGAGATAAAGGCCGTCGGGATGGCGATCTATCGGCTTGCGCCGCAAGTTGGTGCTCAGGGCCTACGTGCCTGCGGTGCGAATGAACCCGCTTGCCGTGAGCATCGGACGAACGCCTATGTCCGTGCGACAGGATTTCGCCAGGTCAAACCCGAAAAGCGTGCAAAGTCCCCGTCATTGGAATGCAGTTCCGCCTGGTGTTCGATGGCCAGCGCCGCAAGGTGCGCATCCGTGACCAGATTGGGACCCATGGGGCCTGCCAGCAGTCCGGTGAATATGTCCAGATGCGTGGGCCCGGGCAGGATAACGCGTACGCTCGGTTGCAGAATCCATGACCTGCAATGCTCCACCGCTTCCGATGTCGGCATGGGATTGGCGAGAACGCGCCGATTGGACATCAGCCGCACGAACCCGAGAATCACGGCCCAGGCCAGTCCCACAGGCTCCGTGCCGGAGAGGCACTGCTCCCACCAGGCTTTCGCGGGGGCATGGAAGGGCGCGTCTTCGTTGTAGGCGTAGACGATCAGGTTGATGTCCGGAATGATCATCCGGACGGTCTGTCGTGCCGTCGGCTCACGAACGAGTCGACCTCGAGTTCATCCACGAGTTGGTTGAGCTTGAGCGGATCGATTCCGGGCAGGAAACCGCGCCGCGCGGCGGCAACCCGGAACGGCTCACTGCCGGTCAACGGTTTCTCGCCGGCGGTCAGGCCGTTGCGCACGACTTCATTGACGACGGCCTTGAAACTCTTGCCGCTGCTGCGCGCAAGATCCTTCAGCGCCATCGCGAGATCGTCGTCAATTGTCAGCGTGGTCCTCATGCGGACATCATAGTGCGTCCACGATCAGGCATCAAGATGCTCCAGGTATCCGCGCTGGAGGGACGTTTGCCACGGGCTTGGGTCGGAGAGCAGTCGGAGACGTGCGGACGCGACCCCGGCGCGGGTCCATGGAAGGCAGTGACGGCACCGGCGTCGCCGTGAAACGCTTGAAGGGACATTGAAATGCCCGTACTCATTGAAGGCCTCTCCGTAGCGATTTGCGTCGACGCGATCAAGGCCCGGTATCCCGGCGGGTGGGAGGCGTTCAAGGCGAACGCGCCCAACGCCGATTGTTGCCGGGACGGGGAACTGGCCTGCGTGGGCTTCATGTGGCCTTCGGACACGAAAGCCTTTCTCGAATCGCTCCGGCGCCTTGGAATGATCCACCTGGACGGCGGGAAGGCGCGCGACATGCCGGTGGTGGATCGACTTCAGGGTTCGGCGGCGCCCCGTGAGGGTATCGAATGGGGGTACCTGAACCTGGAGGACGACCCGGAGCGCCGGTTGCTGGGGGCCCGCCTAAAGGACTGCAATCAGGGATTGGTGTACACCCCCGACGAGTGGACGCCCGAAGAGTCCCTGACGCGCTCGTTCGGCTCTGTGCCCCGGGAGCACCGGGAAAAGAGCCTGACGTTCCTGCGTCACGAGAACAGTCTGGACGTCCATCTGAACGCGGTCACAGGCACGGAGGTCTACGTCGGGCGGGCGGCCGGGATCGTCGGATAGCGGGCAGGGCGTGTCCTGCGTTTCCGCTAAGGTTCACGATTCCAACAGCGACGGACTTCAGGACATTCTGTTCGGCAGAACCTACAGAGGGCTTCAGATTTTGATCAATGCGGGGGATCGCGCGTTCAACGACGAAACCCGACGCCGGCCGGGCATCGGTGCCTGGTGCGTCGACGAGGCCTTTCACGTCAGGCACCGATTATTCGACTTCAATCGAGACTGCACGCTCGATATCGTGCCGGAACTGTACGACATTCCGAACATCCTGGCGTGGTTGAATGACGGCACCGGACATCTGTTACCTGCAGGATTCGGCAATCAGCACGGACGGTCAGAGCGCTCATGTCAAGCGATGGTTATAGTCCGCCAGGCGAACAAAACGCCGGACACTGTGATCCCATCGCGCAGGCGCAGCGGTTGAGGGACGTCGTGCCTTGGCGTCAGAACAATCCGGACTGGAGTTGAGGGGCAGGCAGCTCAATTGGATTGCAAATGCTCGCGAGTCGTAGAGGTCCTCAAGGGCCTCGATCAGGCGAATCCTGGCAGGCGCAAGTCTGTGCGGACTCGCCAGCACGATATTCTCCAGGCCACCCGGCACGGCGGCGCTGGGTACGGAGAGAAGAGATTCCTTACCGTGAAGCAGCCACTCGGTTCCCGCTTGCCGGGCCCATTGAGAACGCGGGAATACATCCCGTTCTTTCGGCAGGTCACTTACGTGCCATCTTTTTATGGCCGCTGAAGACGCAACCTCATAGACGCCTAGCCGATAGGCGGTGGGTACCAGGCGCGGGGACGGCAAGTAGTTCGCCATTTCCAACATCGCCACGCTCGCGCTTTCGGCAAAATAGAGAACGGGAACGCCCGCCTTGTTCCAGCGCCTGCCGTGTCTGAAACTGGCCCCTTGACCTTCGAAGTTCTCAAGATGCCCGATCCGGCATATCCGGTAAATTCGCATCAAGGAAACTCGCCGTCTTCGATTTTGGCAATCGCTTGCTGCACCAGGCGGCGGCCGCTGAACGTGTTGCAGAAATCAAGTGGACGTTGTCCGCCCATGGCGCGGAGCGGTGTCTCCAGCCATTCGTGCGCAGCGTTCAGCCCACCCAGAACCGTCGACGCGCGATAAAATACCCGCAGCGCATCCAGGAGCGCCTCCGACTGAGTGGCGCTAAGACTCGAACGCCGATAGACGCGATGCAAATTCCCGGGCGAGACGTCCACCACGCGAACGAACAAATCTCGCTGACCCACCACGTTCCCGGAAATGCCCTCTCGCACAGCGCGTATGAACGCGCCGGTATCGCCAATGGCTGACATCGGAACGTCTATGCCCGCCATCGGCTGAGGGACTGTTTGGCCCGCGCCTTTCGTCATGGAATCCTCCTGTCTGGGGTTTAAGCAGCACATTGTCATTATGCTGCTTTGGCAACATCATAATGTGATGAAGTATCTCGATTGCGCGGGCGCCTACACGCCGCTGCACCCGGCCGGCACCGGCTTCGTCTTCGTGGCCGCCACGCACATCGGGAAGGACGGCAGGGAGGTATTCGAACGGCGACGCGCAGGTCCCGGCTTGCGGCGGCCTTGCAGTGGATGGTTGCGGGCGATGCAGGCGCCGCTGAACTACGATGGGCGGATTCCTCAGGATGGGAGTGTCGGCGATGATGGCGGGATTGGCGAAAAAAGCATGGATTGCGGGGAGCGTGTGCACGGGGCTGGCGGTCGGTTCCGCGGCGGCCGCCGCGGAGTACGCCTGGCAGGTGGAGGGCAGCTACGGACAGGACGACGCGGCCGGCATCGTCGATTCGTCGCGCTGGACACTGGCTGCGACGTACTACCCAAGGCCCGTGGATGACACGCGCGGCCTCTACGCCCTGGCGCCGTTTCTCGCGCGCAGCAGTTACGTGACGGTCGGGCTGTCGAGGGCAACAGAAGAGACCGAACTGGTCGGAATCTGGGTCGTATCGTCTGAATTATTCCGCCGACTGTTCGAACTGTACCGGCGATCCACGGCCGAGTCCGGAGCGCGGTCCGTCGCGGGGCGGTAAGTGTGGCCCGAATCCGGGTGGTTCGCCGGCGGTAGTGTCGAGCGCGGCGGTACGGAGGTCTCACCCGGGGACATGGACAGGCGATCGAGCGCTTGCCAGGTCGTGTTCGGGCGGTACCTGGGCGATGCGACCACGCTGGACGCGTCGCTGGGGACGGAGAACGACCGAGAAGACCCGGACGAGGTGGTCTGCGAGTCGTTCTCCAGGCGGTGCTTCGGACTGGTGAGTGCCGACACACGCACCGATGAAGCCACCGTGTCGATCCGGCATGTGGGTGAGCTGTGGGGCCGTGCCTGGTCGGTGGGAGCGGAGGTACGCTCAAGCCGGTCGGAGTACCGCAAGGTGGGGCCGCGGTTCGTGGACGCGCAGGGACGTCCGGTCAGCGCGAACGCTTTCACGGAAGGGCCGTCCGCAGTGGAGGAAGGGGGGCTGTTGTATTCGGATGAAACGCAGGTCTACCACCTGTCTGCGGCGTGGTTCCCGACCCCCGCGCTGAGCGCGCGGCTCGGTTACACGAAACTGAAACAGGACGAGTTCGGGGACGCCGACGGCATCGGGCTGACGGCGGGGTGGTTCTTCCGCAGGAACCTCTCGGCGAAAGTCTCGTTTACGCGAACGCGGCTGGACGGGGCCTTGGTGCCGGAGTTCCGCGACTCGGACACCGCTTCCATCCGTCTGCTGGGCCGGTTCTGAATCGCTGCCCGCGGGCCAGCGGTAGGCTGTCCTCTATCCGACGCCAAGCGCTATCCTGCCGCGCGGGACCGGGGACGATGCCGAGCGAGCGTCGGTATTTCGCGAAACCGGTACGAGTCATCCATCGCGTCCCGGGCAGGGAAGCAATCGCTCGGACAAGGGAGGAATCGGCATGAGTTGGTTTATCGGTGCGCTGAAGAAGTACGCGGTGTTCGAGGGCCGCGCGCGACGCAAGGAATATTGGTTTTTCGTCCTGTTCTACGTGATTTTCGCGTGCGGGCTGGGTTTGGTGGACGGGTTTGTCGGGACGGTGTATTACTTCGACGGTGCGGCAGCTGGCGTTGTGTTGAGCGTCTTGTACGCGCTTGCAATGCTGGTACCTTCGATTTCGGTGACGGCGCGGCGCTTGCACGACATCGGTCGCAGCGGCTGGTGGATCTTGATCGGGCTGATCCCGCTGATCGGTACAATCGTGTTGTTGGTGTTCATGGTGCTCGACAGCCAGGAGGGCGAGAACCGCTTCGGTCCGAACCCGAAGAAGGCCGCGGCGAACTGATCTGCAGCGGTGTGCGCGCTTGTCCGAGCCGGCCAGTAGGAGAAACGCCCCTTTCGGGGCGTCGGGCCAACGGTGCTATCGCTGGCGGGGTGCAAGCATGTTCCCTCGCGGATGCGAGCTAGTCAAGACTCTTGAGGCGGCGTCTGGGGCGGCGCGAGACACGGATCACGGTCCAATTATCCGGTGGGAAATGGGTGCGGGCAAGGGGTACCGTAGTCGTCGCGCCCCTCGATTGTCACCGACGCAGCCGCATCTCCCGGGTTGATCAGCCGCCGGCTGATTCGGCCCTGGCGCGGCAGCGCCCGAACACCGCCGCCAGTTGATCGGTGATCGCCAGCTACAGCACATCCCCGGTCTTGGTCTTTGGATCCACCCGTTCCCACCGCAGCGACTCGATCTCGTCCAGCCGCATTCCGGTGTAGACCCCGATCCACATCACGTCCCTGACCGGCTCGGGTATCGGCACCGCCTCGATCCCGGCGTACCACCGCGGCGACACTTCGGCGGGCGATGAGATTCTCCGTCGCCTGTGCGGGTGATACTTGCCGCGCGCGGGCAGCCAAAACTCCACCGTGTTTTTCAGCCCCTCGTAATCCACGCACGGGCGCCGGTACAGCGAGCGCAGCATCTTCGTCGTCGGGTTCGCCCCCGCCCAGCCGTGTTTTTCGGTAACGCAAGAAAGCGCTCCTCCACGTCCCGGCGGGTGATGGCGTTGAGCGGGCGGTTCACCCAGTCGGGCAGGTTCACTCTCAGGTTCTGCCGGTAGACCCTGCTCGTGTTCGCCGAGCGAATCGGATTGACCTTCATGTAGTCCTCGAAAGCTTCCCGCAGGGTGGAACAGGCTTGCGGTCTTGACCCGGCCGGACACCCGGTCTTTATCTTTCGAGCGCGAAGGCATATTCTCGTTCCAGAGCCGGATGCGGGACATCCGCATTACCGGCTTAGCAGGCGGAGGCTGGAAACGGGGTCCCCGCAGCCGGACAGAGGCCCGGGGCCCAAGCGGCGGGCAAAGCCACCCGACCCTGAAGCGGGATTGCGAATCCCCGGCTCTACTCGCGACGAGAATGGAGATTTGACGGTCCCGAAATGCGTGCGATCACGATCGAGCACCAGGTTGTTGTCGAATGACCAGGCTCACCGGCGTGTTCGCCGCCGGCGTCGCGGCACTGCTCGGAATCCCGGAAGCCGGCGCTCAGAGTGCACGATCGGGCTGGTACGGGGGGCTTGAAGTGGGCGCCGCGTCGCCCGGCGCCATCGGCATACGCGGGCGCAGCGACGACGTGCCCACGAACTGCGACGGGCATTTCCCGGACATCGTGCTCGACGGCAGGATGCTGCCCCTGGCGCTCGATCATCCGGACTGCACAGGCCCGGCGGAGGGGTGGAGAAGCCGTTTCGACATCTCAAGCGGCCCGTTGCTCGGGTTGCAGGCTGGCTACGCCTGGCAGTCGTGGCGTTTCGAGGCCGAATATTCCCATCGCCGTCATGCCGGCGGCAGTTCCGACAGCACGATCACCGCCGGGGACAAGGAGGCGGAGTTCGTCTACGGAGTCGAAGAGCTGAGAGATATCCGATCCGACGCGCTGTTCGGAAACGTCTACCGCGATTACCCCGGCGCATTCGGCGGGCTGACACCCTACGTGGGCGGCGGGGTCGGACTGCTCGGGATCGGCACGGCGTACGGTTCGGCGTACCATCGCAATCCCGACCGTGACGTCATCCAGGCTCTGGGGCGCCACCCGGCCGCAGCCGGGACACTCTCGGCGCAGGACGCGGACCTGTCGGATCGGCTTTGGGGCGTTCAGTTGATGGGCGGTCTGGACCGCCCGCTTGCGGGGGGGCTCGTGCTCGGCGTGAAGATCCGGTACGTGACGCTGCGGGGCAAGTTCAGCGACGGCGCTGCGCCGGATGTGCTGCGCAGCCATGAGCCCACGGTGGCGCCCGGCGCTCGGGAGGTGGTCAACACCCTCGCCACGGACGACCTCGGGTACTGGGGGATTTCGCTCGCGCTGAAAAACTATTTCTGAGTGCGAATCGGGGACCGGGAAACAACCCAACATTCAACAGGGCATTGACGTGCTTCCCAAAGCGCCGATGCCCTCCGTCAGTCCGGCGGGATGGCCGGCTCACCGAAGTTGCCTGCGCAACGGAGCAATGTGCAGCGATCACGAACAGACACGCGCGCCCCAACGGCCGGAATCGGACGCTTCCGCGTCGGACTCTTCCGGCAGATCGTCGACTTCGAAGATGCCGACCCGCTGCTGGACCCCCCGATTGGCGCACGCGTAGAACAGCACCTGAAAATCCTCGCTGAGCGCGACCGCGACATCCGATCCCACCTGCCCCTTCAGATCCTCGAACGCCGTCCAGTACGCCTCGGCATACAGGTTCCCATACACTTCGGTGGCTTCCGCCAGCGCCTCCTCTACGCCGAGAATCGCTCCCGCCATCGCTGACGCCACCGGATCCGGTCCTGCCTCGGTCATTGTGTTTTCTCCCGTTCTCACACGCCTTGATTGGCTCAACAGCCCCGCAGTAATGGGAGGTGAACAGCGCTTGGCAATAGCCTCGAACTGGTGTTCTTCAGCGCCTTGCCGTCAGGCCTGCGCACGTCTACGCGTGAAGACGCCCACCTGCGCTACGCTACGAAAAACCACTTCGCTCCGGCGAGTCCAAACAAGAGCGGGGATAGACCCGCGCGGCGAGTTCGCTGGCGTGGCGCTCCAGCGGTTTCCCCGTGCTCGCGGGGATAGACCCAGTACGTAGCGGTTGCTGCCCTGAAGCACCGCGTGTCAATTTCAGGTCGTGGCGCGGGGGGGGCGATCAGGACACGTTGCAGCCCTTTCCGACTACAGTCGCCCAAGGGAAAACTACTATATTGGTAGTTATAAGTTTAGATCAATAGACTGGTGCAGTATTTTCTCTTGTCTCATTCTTACCGCTCAATGCCCCACCGAAGGCTTCAGCATCTCCATCCAAGCTGGACGCCATGACGAGTACTTGCCCGGCATGGTAGAGTCCGAGTTCGATCTTTAGGCAATGCCCGACGACCGCGTGAACGAACCCGACACCCGGGCCGGGGAACGGACCCCGGACAGCCCACTCGCCGAGACCGCGCCGGACATGCCGGCTGCTCCGTATGCGTCCTGGCTGCTCGGCCAGAAGGTCGAACTGCCGGATCCCGTTCACGGTTATGTGCGGCGTCGGGCTCTGGAGTCCCGCTGCTCGCCTGTGTCGCGCCGGCTCACCGTGCTGCACGCGCCGGGCGGCTTCGGCAAGACCGCGCTGCTCGCGCATTGCTGCCGGCGGTTGCGCAGCGACGGCGTCGCCGTCGCCTGGCTGTCCGTGGACGAGGAGGACGGCGCGGTGACGCTCGCGACCTACCTGTCGCTGGCTTTCGAACAGGCCGGGGTGAACCCACCGGACACCTCGGCCGGCGATCCCGAGCGCGAGGCCGCTTACGTCCCACAGGCCGCCGCCGATTCGGCGGCCGACTACCGGATCAACCTGCTCCTGCACGCGATCCGGCGTCACCGCGAGCCCTTCGTGTTGGCGCTGGACGAGCTGGAGCGCCTGCGGGACCCCGACGCGATCGCCGCCCTCAACGCGCTGCTCGAGCGCGCGCCCGGCAACCTGCACCTCGCCATGGCCTATCGCGAACGTCCCGACGGGCTCGCGCTGGCCATGCTCGCCCTGGAGGGTCACGCCACGACGTTCACCGGCGAGGATCTTCGGTTCTCCGCCGCGCACATCGCCCGCTTCTTCGTGCCGTCCCTGTCCCGCACCGAGCGGCTGTCCCGCGCCGAGCTCGAATCCATCGCTGCGGACTCCGCTGGCTGGCCGATCGCGCTTCGCCTGTACCGCAACGCGCTCAAGACCGGCGCGCCGCTGAGCGATCTGGGCGCCAGCGACACGGTGGCGGCCTGGATCGAGTCCCGGCTGTGGCGCGGGCTTTCGCCGAAAGACCGGGATTTCGTGCTGGACATTGCGCTGTTCGACTGGATCGACGCCGCGCTCATCGACGAGGCCACCCAACACGCGCAGTCCAGGCTGCGGCTCGTCACCATGCACGCCCTGAACGGCCTGCTGCAGACCGCCGGCGGCGAAGGATCGGCCATGCGCCTGCACCCGCTCATCCGCGAGTATTGCGCCGCCCGCCTGTTTCGACAGGACCCCGAACGTTTTCGTTCCATCCATGTCGGCATCGCCCGGGCGCTCGCCCGGCGCGGTCAGGTCCTCGACGCGCTGCGCCACGCCGCCGAAGGTGGCGACTTCGGGCTCGTCGGCGCCATCGCCGAGCAGGCCGGGGGCGTGAAGCTGTGGATTCGCGGGGGCACCGACGTGCTGTGGGCGCTGGACCGCTGGCTCACCGAAGAAGTGCTGGCCGATCGGCCCCGGCTCGCGCTCGTGCGCTGCATCGCGCTGATCGCCGCCGGCGACATCGGGGGAGCCCGGCGCGTCTACCAGGCCGCCGCGGTGGAAAGCGTAGGCTTCACCCGCGACGCGGGCGGACAGGAAGACGACGAACTGCGAACCGACCACCTGCTCGCGCTGGGCATGTTCGCCATCCTGGGCTGCAGCCCGCTCTCGCAATACGAACCGCTCTTCGGCGCTGCCACCGGATTCGCGAGCCATCCGGACCTCGACCATCTGCTGCGCGCCGTCTTCCGGCTCGGCAAGAGCATCGTGCACAACGAAATGGCCCAGTTCGACGAAGCGGTGCACTGGGCCGACAGCGCCCTCGCCGACGCGGGCTCAGGCGCCGTGTACGTGCTGCCGTACATCCACTTCCAGTCGGGAATCTCCGCCATGGCGAGGGGGCGGGCCGAGGAGGCCGAGCGCCACTACGAACTCGGCTTCAACGTCGCGCAGGGCCATGTCGGGGACACCGGCATGGTGATGTTCGGCAAACTGCTCAGGGCGGAACTGGAACTGGAGCGCCGCGCGGGCGCGCCCTCGCTCGCTTTCGTGCCCGTCTCGGTGCGCCTGCTGGGGCGGTACGCCGCCTGGTTCGACGTGTACGCCGCAAGTATCGGTGTGGCTTCGGAACTCGCGTGGCTCCACGGCAACCGCGATCGGGCCATGCAAGCCATCGAGCAGGCGCGGCGTTTCGCCCACGCCACCGACCGCGCGGCGCTGGTCCGGCTGACGTCGGCGCAACGCGTCTCGCTGCTGCTGCTTGGCGGGGACACGGATCGGGCCGCACGCGCTTGGCACGCCGACGAGCTTCCCGATCAATCCGCCGCCTGCCTCGATCTGTCGACCCAGCGGTGGCGGGAAATGGAAGCGGTCGCCTGTGCCCGCTTGCGCCTGCTCATCGCGCAGGGCGATTTCAACGCCGCCCGCTCGCTGGCCCTCGGGTTGCGCGAAGCCGCTGCCAGGCACGATCTGCGTCGCACGCTCATGCGCGCGCTGGCCCTGTCGGTGCGCCTGGAGATGGAGGCCGAAGACGAGGAGGGCGCGATGGCACACCTCGTCGAGGCCTTGCGCCTCTACCGGCGCGCCGACTACGCGCGCCCGCTGGCCCGCGAAAGCGAGGCGGTGCTGCCGCTGCTCGAACGCCTCCTCGGCACCGGCAAGCCCGGCCCCGACGCGGCTGCCGCGCGGGAGGTGCACGCGGCGCTCACCGCCAGGCACGCGGCTGAACCTGTGGCGCCGGGACTGTGCTCGCCCCGGGAAATGCAGGTGCTTCGACGGCTCGCCTCCCACACGGACAAGGCCATCGCCGGCGAACTGGGCATCAGCTACGACGGCGTGCGCTACTACGTGCGAAAGATCTTCGCGCGCGTGCAGGCGCGCAACCGATTCGAGGCGGTGCATCGCGCCCGCGCGATGGGTCTGCTGCCCGGCGATCACAGCGACCCGGAGCGCTAGCGACTGACCGAATCAGGCGTGCCGGAGCGGGTTCCGGCACGGCAGCCGGCAACGCCGCGCGCCGGGGCCAACCGTCGGCCCGGTTCGCGCACAGTGGAAGTTGCTCAATTCCCGCGCCGCGGACAAGGTCGCAACACGCTGATTTCAGGACAGTTTTCACGTGTCCACCGTCCGCGACCCGACACTGGCCGATGCCTTCGCGTGCGCCTTGCGCTCGACGCTTCTGACGCCTCCTTTGCCGTTCGGCAGGGATATTTCTCCTTGCCGGGCACACGGCTCACGTCCGCTGTTCGCCGTCCGTATCCCTACCGTCGATCCCCCGTCGAACCCGCGCAGGTCCGTGCGTTGCCCGGCCATTTCAGCCATAATCGCACCGTTACCCGACACTCGCAGGCATTCACCGCACGATGGACTCTGACGAACGCGAACGCGCGACGGGGCGGCCCCCCGGCGGTTTGGCCGCGCACGCTCGCCGAATCCCGATCCGTCCTGCCGGTGCGGCTGCCGCAGGAGACGATCGCCGATGACAAGCAACAACACGCCCGCCGAAGACAGGACCCCGACCGCGGAATTCTCCGCCGCCGAACCTAGCCCGACCGAGTCCACTGGCTCACCGCCGACCCCCCCGCGGCTGGAGGCCTTCGAGCCTGCGCACGTTCGCCCGTGGCGCTTCCACAACCGGGCCGGCTCCGGCATGGACGCGGTGTCCATCAACGAACTGGCCGAGTCGATCGCACGCAACGGTCAGCAGCAGCCCGGCCTCGCACGGCGGCTCCCCGCCGGCGACACCCACGAGGTGGAGGTCATTTACGGCGTGCGCCGGCTGGAGGCCTGCCGCATCGCCGGTATCCCCTGGCAGGCCGAGGTGTGCGAGGCTACCGTTTCCGACGCCCGTTGCGCGGCGCTCATGCACGGAGAGAACGCCCACTCAGAAGGCGTCTCGCCCCTGGAAAACGCCGTGCAGTGGCAAGCCATGCTCGACCAGGGCGTTTTTGCGAGCCAGTCCGCGCTCGCGGCCGAAATCGGCTGTCACCGTGGCACGGTGGCCCGCGCCGTGCGCACCGCCCGCGCGCTGTTCTCCGAGGAATGGCTGGCAGAACTCGTGCGCCCGGTCATGCACCAGTTCTCCGGTCGCGCCGCCGACCGGCTTGCGGACACGGTGGCCAGCGGCCTGGCGCTTCAAGAGGCCAGGCGCCGCGCCCGAGCGCTGTCGCCGGGCCATATCCCGGCGTCGTCCCTTTACGACGCCCTGTACGGCAAGGCGCGTCCGAGCACGTCGGCGCAGACGTTGTTCGTCAGGCGTCGCGGAACGGGCGGGGGCGGAGGGGCGGTGGCCGCCCGCATCCTCAGGGATCCAGAGGGCGGCTGGTCCGTTACGGTCAAGCCGCACGAGCAGTCCCCCGCGGACCTTGCCGACCTCGCCGAGCAGGTCGAGTCGCTCGTGCAGCGCGAGACCTCCGGGGGCGCCGCGGTCCGGCTCGGGCGCCGGCTCGCCGCCTCGCTCACGCCCGAGGAAGCCGTCAAGGCGCAACGCTCCTGGCTGGAGGGCTGCGTTTGGGCCTGGGCGCACGCGTTGGGGCTTGAGTGGGACGGCATTCGCTGCGCCGTCGCCGCGGAGATCCTGCGGACCCAGCCCGAGGGCTGGCAACGGGCCATCGTCCAGGTGAGCTCGGCCGCGGAGACCGGCAACGACTGAGCCGCCGGGCGCAACCTTGCCGATCCCGCAGCGGTTCCGTTCGTCAACGGCTGGCGCGTCTCCATACGCCCGGCTTGGCGTGTTGTAGTGCATGCACTACACGCACGCCTCACCCTTGCAGGTGTGGCCCTGAAACCGGTTCATGGGTTGCAACAATCGCCTTCATGCCAGCATCGGCCGCGGCGATGGCAGCAGCCTTTTTTTCGGTTGTTGTGCCACAAACATGGCGATCAATGAGAAAAAAGTACTACCAATATGGTAGTTAAGCTATCTCTGAATTCGCCGTTATGGCACTTGCACCGCTGTGGATTGCCCAGATGCTTTCCTTCCGCCCATCGATTTCCCGCGATCGGGGCGCGAGCGCAAGGTCATCCTGTCGGGTGCGTAGTCCGTGGTTGGCGCCTCCGGCGTACGGATCGGTGACTCGATTTGGCACCGCGACGATCGGAAGTCCCGTGAACGGGACGGCCTGTCGGCGAACTGGTTTTTCGCGCGAAACGCGGCGGCGGCAATCGAGCCGACCCGCACGCGTGGAGGTCGCGGCGGGTTCGCGGACGCGGCCGATGGCGTCGGTGTACGGAGGGCGGGGCGGGCCCGGACCGGCGCGCTCGGCAAGGACGCCGGCGACCAAGGGAAACAGGGACGATGCAGGTGGGAAGCGGCACGTAAATCGATGATTTCCGCTACGGGAATGCGCGGACCGTTCTCCCGGCACTTGCCATTGACGCGCATTGCGAATCGCTGCGGCGCACGACGGACGTATTCCCGTCGCGCGACCGTCGTAGTGCCCGATTTGAGCGCTGGCGTCGCCCTGCGCATCGGATAACGGAGGCAGACAGACGCCGGGAACGAAAGTGGCCTGCTTTTCGGCGGTATGGACACGTCCGGGAGTCAGTAATGCTACCGCAGAGCGCCCTCCGTCCAGTAGAATCATGGGCGACGCGAGGCGGACCGTCGGCAGCCATGTCATGCGAGTTGGCCGAACCGGCCGCGCGCACGGACGGTGGAATCGTGACGCGCGTGCGCGAAAGGCGGTGCAGGTGCGTTGCAGCCGGACGACGGCCGGGTTGCGGGAGCGGAGAGACCAGGCGTGGCGAATTGACTCGTGATGGCGTGTTTCCTGGGGGTGGGCCTGACAGGTTGCGCGGGCACGGGAGGCGGCGGGTTCATCCGCCGGGACGCGGAGTTGTTCCTGGAAGCCGCCGCACAAACGCGTGAGGCAATGAACGATTGGGGATGGCCAGGCGGGATCCGAACCCGCCGTGCAGTGAATGGAGACGTCAGGTTCAACGGTGCCGAGGCCCGCAAACGGGTGCCGGCGTTATCGGTGGCGCGGGCGCTGCTCCGGGGGGTTGGTCCGGGCGGTAACGAGAATTGCGCGCAAGGCTCGTACGCGGAGATGCAATGAGACTGACCGAAAAAGTGATGTTCCCGCCTCTGAACGACGACAGCGGCCATCTGCAACACGTCGGGGGTGTGCGCCCGGGTGGGCGTTGGCTGCTGAGCGGTGGGCGGAGCGTGTGCTGGGCATGTTGCGCGGCGTTGTGGGTCGGCGCGCAGGCCGCCGCCCAGGCGCCGGTTCCGGCGCGGGCCCCGGTGGCGATCTCCGACGGGCGCGCGGTCCTGGTGCTGCCCGATCGGGCCGGGCGCATGAACGGGAATCTCGATTCAGGCCCCTATGTGGTGGAGTCGCGCGACGCAGGGTCGCGCCGGGAGCACCGGGTCCGTCTCGACGGCGAGACGTTCCGGGCCCTGACGCCGCGGACCGGTCCTGCGTCGCGCATCGCGTTCGATCCGTCGCGCCGCACCTTCGCGGCGCTGCTGCCGAGCCTGCGTGTGGAACTTGCGCCCGGAGTGGATCTCGACGCCGTTGCCGGGGTTGTTCGCGCCAGCCGGATCACCCGGTTCGACTCGCTGGGTTTTGCCATCCTGCAACTGCCCGGCGACCTGCACCCGGCGGACGCGGCCGCGCGAGTGGCGCAGCTGCCCGCTCGGCCCGCAGCCGGCGTGCGGCTGCGCGGACCGGGCATCGACTGGCGATGAGAGCGGCGCGTACAAGACGATGCCCGGCTACGCCGCCGCGCCGCGCTTCGGCGGGTTGCGCCGTCTGGGTGGCGGCACTCGCCGCAGCCGGGTGCGGAGGCGGCGGCGATCCGCCAGAACCGCCACCGCCGCCGATCGTGTCGCTCGTCGCGCCTGGCGATCTGATCGTCGGGGAGGCGGACAATCGCATGGTGGAGGTGGCGGTGCGGCTGGACCGGGTGACCTCCGGCGATCTGACCGTGGGGCTGGATTTTTCCGGCACCGCCACGCGGGAGCGCGACTATGCCGTCGGGGCCGACGCGCTGACGGTGCCGGCCGGTTCGGTATCGACGAGCACCGCGATCGACATCTACCGCGACTTCGACGCGGAGGGGGACGAGACGATCACGGTCGCCCTGGGGGCAGTTGCCGGCGGTGCCCGCGCCGCCGGCGGCGGGGCTTCGTTCACGTTGACCGTGCGCGACGGCGAGACGCTCGAAGGGGAGCTGACGCCCTGGGAGATCGGCGAGGTGGAAGAGCCCGAGACGGCTCTCTTGCCCTTCGGCTACACGTTCACCGCCGATTCGGTGATCCTGGCGATCGCGGCGCTGAATTTTTCAGCCGACGGACAGACCTTGCCGCTGGTGGCGGAGTGGTCCACGGACTTCGATTTTCTCTCCGACGTGCATGCGCTGGGGACCGTTGAAGTTCCCGCGGCCGATGACGGTCCATTGCTGAGCGTATTTCCCGACGTGCATGAGTTCGTGCTGCCGCTGTCGGGACTGGCGCCGGAGGAAAACTATTTCATCCGCGCGTACCTGGGTCCGGCGCCGCCGGCCTCGCCGCCGGACGACCCGAACGTGCCGCCCCCGGACGTGTTCGTGGAAGGGTTCGCCACCGATGCGAACGGGCGGGTCGCCACACGATGCGAGGCCCCGTCGCGCCCCCCGGGCGCTTCCGGCGCGGACCCGCTGTTCGCCGAACAGTGGCATCTGGTCAACACCGGGCAGACGGCCTGGTCGAACCGCGGCGGCACGGCGGGGGAGGACCTGCGCATGACGGCCACGATGGACTCCGGCCGCAACGGCGCCGGGGTGACGCTGGCGATCGTGGACTCCGGGCTCGAGATCTGTCATCCGGACCTGGCGGCCAACGCCGACGGCGGCGGATCCTACAACTTCGCGCACGAAGCCACCTACGGCGCCTCCCCCGACGATCCGTTCAACCCCAGCGTGCTGGGCGATCACGGCACGAGCGTCGCCGGCGTTGCCGCGGCCGTGGCCGGCAACGGGGCGGGTGGACGCGGCGTGGCGCCGGAGGCGACGCTGGTGGGATTCAACTTCGGGGCCGGGGCGGGCGGGGATCCGGACGCTGCGCTGTTGCGGGCCCTGGGCGCAAGCGAATTCGAACCCGACTCGGCCGCCGTGGACGTGTTCAACATGAGTTTCGGCACCGAGGAACCGGGGGCGAATGCATCCGAGGACATCGTGCGCCTGTTCGAGATGGGCACGTCCGAGCTTCGCGGCGGCCGCGGCGCGGTGTATGTCAAGGCGGCGGGCAACGAATTTTCGCTGTGCGACGGGCTTCACCCGCTGAGCGCGGAGATCGGCTGCATCGCGGCCAACGCCGACCCGATGCACAACCTGCCCTACCTGATCGTCGTGGGTGCGTTCAACGCCGACGGCGAAAAGTCCTCCTACTCCACCGCCGGGTCGAACATCTGGGTCGTCGGTCCGGGCGGGGAGGACGGCCTGGAGGCGCCGGCCATCATCACCACCGATCAGGCGGGCACCGGCGCGGGGTTCGGCCTGTTCGGCGACAACGGACTGGATGCGCACCCGCTGAACCGCCACGGCGACTACATGGGCCATTTCGGCGGCACTTCCTCGGCAGCCCCCGCCGTGGCAGGCGCAGCGG
>MKWU01002909.1_pt1 | contig 23893 bp, 24 predicted proteins | sample 809101 | NCBI WGS metagenome assembly MKWU01 (sample SAMN05860141, study PRJNA318959) | sponge metagenome | host: Aplysina aerophoba | place: Slovenia: Piran, Adriatic Sea, Gulf of Piran | collected 2013-05-07 | reverse complement strand
CACCTCAAGCGCATGCCATGCGCCGTCCGTGAAAGCACTGGCAGGCAATGTCATGGCCTCGCCGATCGGCGCCATCACCCTGTCTCGTTCCGAGCGGGTCATCAGTTCAAGAAGTCTCTTGTCCATCGCATGCTAAGCCCTGTGGACTTGACCGTGGATCCGGCGCACTCGACTGCCCAGCCTGTCGTCCGTCCGCGTCTGGCGTCGGAATCCTCCGATCCGTGAGTATTCCAAGTACGGTCGGCGGCCGCCTCATTGTCAAGCAACACACCAGGGGTGGGGCAGGTCCCGACGAAAACCACGCCGCAGGCACCGACGCTTCGGCGACAGAAGGAGCACAGCCTCCTGCCGGCGGCTGCCGTAGATGTTGCAGGCTTCGTTTGATACTCCCGAGATCGTTCCTTGCCCGGCCAACGATCAGGCAGCATGACGGCGCTGTCGTCACGGGTCCTGTGGCGCTCTCAGGTAGTGTTAACAGCCCCTTTCACCGTCGTGCCACAATCTGGCATGGCGTCCTGTCCGGACATGCGATCGGATTGCGCCGCGCACATCATGCAACCACGGATTCTTGCAAATGACACATGGAATCAACTCTATCTTCCTGCGAAGTGCACCAATCTGTGGCAGTTCAATCATGGCGACGGCGACTTGGCCGCCCATTTGCGCCCCATTCTGCTAACTTGACCACAATCATTTCGATTAGGGTGTCGCCGGAGTCTATGCTCCGACCTTTGTTGAGCGAACTGGGGCGTGGGCGATCGATAGGCAAAGACTGTTCCCCTTACCCACGGGGATGAACCGAAAGTAGTGACGCAACACCCGCGTCGCTGTCACTGTTCCCCGTCACCTCGGGGATGAGCCACGGCGACACCCGGCGACAAGATCGCCTCTATCCTGTTCCCCGTACCCTCGGGGATGAACCGTTGTCGGCACGCCAGGCGGGGCATGTGGTAGCCTGTTCCCCGTACCTGCGGGGATAAACCGCGGCCATGGGTGTCCGGCATCGGCTGCCAAACTGTTCCCGTGTCAATGTCAGTTCCGAATGAATTTTTCTCACTCTTGCCGATCGAAAATCTCTCACTGTGGCCGGGTACAGCTGTGGAGAACTGGCCCGCCGCAGCGACCGCCAAGGTTATGGCGGCGGCCGACCTATCCCCAACGGCAGTGATCGCGCTTCCGGTTCAGGGTTGGGTCAACGCAAGACCAACATGCTCCGGAGGAGTGCCACGATGACCACCAACGACATGATGACCCTGCACGCGCTGTTGGGGGAGATCTCTGACGCCGATCTTCTTCGCGAGACGATCAGCTTCACGGCCGAACATCCGATGGCGCTGGGACATGGAGGAATGACCGCCGCCGCGCACGGCGAATGAACGCCGGAGCGGATCAACCGGCGTAACGGTTATCGCGACCGCATCTGGGAGGCCCGCGCGGGCTCGGTCGAGAAGAAGATTCCGACTCTTGGAAAGGACAATTGCTTCCCGGCCTCATGGCCCCGGAGTTCCGCCTTGGACCCAGACAGGGATCGAGGATGACGTCGCCGATCCGGCTGACCTCTCCGAGACCAGCCAGAGTCAGGAGCGGAGGTTGGAGAACATCGCCCTCCAAGTCGGTCTGAACGCGTGCCGAACAGCCCAGACGGCGGACATGTTCGGCAATCACGCCGCCATGCACGGAGAATCGCAAGTAGGCGCGCATGGATTGCGCCACGACATCCAGTCGTCGCCGCTCGCTCCCTCCCTCCATCGTCTCGTGGCCCTGATTGAAGAGCATCGAAATGGCGTTGGTGTGATAGGGCTCGATCTCTTCGCCCGCGCCGCCGTGGGAGTTAGTGGACCCGGTCGGGGCGCGGGAGAGCCCAACGGAATCGGCCGCAAGAAAACAGCAGGCCACCCTGACGTTATCAGAGTGCCTGGCGGGATCGGAGGTGGTCGGAGAGACGTCCCACATTCGCCTCGGCTTGCCAAACCTGTCGGACCGGAGATGGGGCGGACTCCCGGTTTCACGAGAGCCGATGAATATCAACTCTCCAACTCGACCGCGCGCAACTTCCTGGTCGCATCCGTCACCCGCTTGTCATCCCATACGTCGTCGGTCAGCACGAACTTGTAGCTGTTCGTGTGCCGTACGACCACACACGGGATCAAGGCCGCACGCAACACTCTGTATTCGGCGTCCAACAGAACCGCTACCAGCGTATCGAACCCGTCGAAATCCAGAATCGCCGAGAGCTGCCGGGATTCGTTGCGCCGATGGAGACGCCGTCCCTTGATCTGATAGCGCACGCCATCACGGTCGCTTGCGGAACATCCCTTTTCCGAATTCGGCGCCTTCTGCCAATCGTAGGCGCGGCAAAACAAGAACTCGGCGAGGTTCGCTGTGGGATTGTTTTGGGACTTACATCGATGGCTGGTGCGCCAGCGTGCCGGACACCCGTGCCGTATAATACTTGACCTTCAGGATCTCGTGATGCGGTTGCAGCACCCTGGTGAACAGGACGGGCAAGTCAAGCCACCGCCAAGGCGTTCCCTTGAGGGCCCCGTAGTAGAGATTGAACCCATCTCACTAGTGTCCCAACGTTGTTGGTTGGGGGTTGTGTAAGGGGTTGTTGATAAGTGGATAAACGCCACCTTTGCGAGTCGTCGACTTGAACCCCACCTGACGCCAGGAACACCATCAGGCCATTCAGACCCGCCAGGGGGATGGCCATGTACACCGGGAAGCTCGTGTTCGCTCAGGTCATGGATCATCTGCCATGGCACAGATTCAACGAATTTGTCGAGCAGTACGGTGGGAACCGGAAAGTCAAATCATTCACCTGCGGTGATCAGTACCGGTGCATGGCATTCGCCCAGTTGACCTACCGGTCAAGCCTGCGCGATATCGAGACCTGTCTGCGCGCCCAGTCCAACAAGCTCTACCACATGGGCATCCGGGGCGGCGTGGCACGGAACACGCTGGCCAACGCCAACCATGTCAGGGACTGGCGGCTCCAGGCCGCATTCACACAGCACCTGATGCACATGGCAAGGACCCTCTATGCCGATGACCGCCACGGGATTGATCTCGACAACACAGTCTATGCGCTTGATTCCTCCACCATCGACCTGTGCCTGGCCCTGTTCCCATGGGCCCGCTTCCGCAAGACCAGGGCCGCTGTCAAGCTGCACACGCTCCTCGACCTGCGGAGCAACATCCCCGCCTTCATCCACATCACGGATGGAAAGCTCCATGATGTCAATGTCCTGGACATCATGGCGCCGGAGCCGGGCACCTTCTACATCATGGACCGTGCGTATCTCGACTTTGCCCGCCTCTACACGTTGCACCTGAACGGCGCTCACTTCGTGCTGCGGTCCAAGAAGAACACCAAACTCCGGCGGCTGTCCTCACGGACGGTCGACCGGTCCACCGGCGTCATCTGTGACCAAGTTGTCAGGCCCGATGGCGTCGCCACATCGAAGGACTATCCCGACACGCTGCGGCGCATCAGGTTCGTCGACAGGGAACGAGGCAAGACACAGGTGTTTCTCACCAACGACGTCATCCTTGATCCCCTGACCATCGCACAGCTCTACCGGTCACGCTGGCAGGTGGAATTATTCTTCAAATGGATCAAGCAACACTTGCGAACAAAAACATTCTTCGGCACCTCCGAAAATGCCGTCAAGAACCAGATCTGGATCGCCATCTCCGTCTACGTCCTGCTGGCAATCATCCGCAAGCGCCTCGGGCTCGACATGAGCCTCCACACAATCCTGCAGATCCTGAGCCTGACCCCGTTCGAAAAAATGCCCCTGAAACAGCTACTTGAGCTGGAACCAGCCGCAACTGTCGACCTGCATCAGAATAACTTCCTGACTCTATTGGATTAACGTTGGGACACTAGTGGCGGGAACCATCATGCTTGCTGATTGTTTGGCGACCGGCCCGCCTATCCCTCCGGGCCGAGTTGGGGACAACCTCCAGAACAGGACGGCGAAAGACCTGCCGGTCCGGCACCACCACTACCATCTCCTGATACTCGACGGCTTAGCCTATGCCCAGCAGGAACAGGCCGAGGCCAGCGTCTTCTCCGAGTTCATCTCACACCCATGCGCCAACGCGCCCTGAAATCTCCTGATTCGGCCCGCTGTTCCGGGGAATCGGGAGAAACACACCGCACATTGTGCAAGAATCCCCCGAAACCTCGATTCTCCCCGGTCAGGCAGCCCGAGATCGATCAGTCGAGCGGGCTTTCCGACCCCGTCACGCCGCCCTGCGAAACACGATCTGCACCACGTCCGTGGTTCCCGCCGCGAAGCCGGCGGCGCTTGCCGCAAGGTAGAAGTTCCACATCCGATGGAAGCGGACGTCGAACCCCAGCGCCGCGATCCGGTCCCATCGCGCGTTGAACCGGTGGCGCCAGGTGCGCAGCGTACGTGAATAGCTCTCGGCAAAGGTTTCTGTCCCGAGAGTTTCAAGACCGGCGTTCTTGGAACTGCGGTGCAGCGCAGCGGGGCACGGCAGCATCCCGCCGGGGAAGATGTGCTTCTGGATAAAGTCCGTGCCGGTCCGATAACGCGGGAACAGCCGGTCGGCTAGCGTGATCGCCTGGAGCGTTGCAATGCCGCCCGGCCGGAGCCGGTCGTGGAGCGCCGAGAAGTAGGCCGGCCAGTAACTTTCACCGACCGCCTCGATCATCTCGATCGAGGCAATTCCGTCATACGTTCCGCGTTCGTCGCGATAATCGCGCAGACATATCTCCGCCCGCTCAGCCAGCCCCGCCTCGTAGAGACGTTGGCGGGCGTAGTCGTGCTGTTCCCGGGAGATGGTCAGGCCGGTGACCCGGAGGCCGCGTTCCCTGACGGCATATTCGACGAACCCGCCCCAGCCGCAGCCGATTTCGAGGATCCGGGCGCCGGGCGCCGCAGCCAGCCGATCGCAGATCGCGGCGTACTTGTGGCGCTGCGCTTCGCCGAGGCTTTCCTGCCCGTTCCGGAAGAGCGCTGACGAGTAGGTCATTGTCTCGTCGAGCCAGAGGCCGTAGAAGGCGTTGCCGAGATCGTAGTGGCGGGCGGTGGTGTGCCGCCGGCCCCTTCGGCCGGTGGCGGTTTCGCAACGGTGGCGGGGGGGGCCGTAGAAGGCGTTGCCGAGATCGTAGTGGCGGGCGATGTTGCGCCGCGATCCCTTGCGGCTGTTGGCGTTCAGGCAATGGTGCAGGCGCGCCCAGAGGCGGTACAGCCCGACGCCGGGAAGGCGCCGCGCCATGTTCTCGTTGTTCAGCAGGATGACGTCGAGCAAGACCTGGAGGTCGGGAGTCGTCCACCAGCCCTCCATGAACATCTCGCCAAATCCGACATCGCCCTCGAAAAGCAGGCGCCGAAAGAATTTCGGATTCCGGATGACAAGGCTGCCCTGCGGCCCCGGTTTGCCGCCCACGGCCCGGAAACGTTGGCCGTCGGGCAGTTCGACCTCGATCGCTCCGCGTTCGATGCGGTCAAGAATCGACAGGAGCAGCCGCTGCCGCCGCGATCTGGCGCCCGCCGCTTCGCGGTGAATGCCGCGCTGGCCAGCCGTGGCGGTCATGACGTCTTGTCCGGCTTGCCGCCGACAAGCGCCAGCAGAGCGAAATAGAGGGGCCCGGGAAGGGCCGCGAGGAACTTGAACATCGCCACCATGACGAAGGGAAAGGCGATTTCGAATCGCTTTCGCTCCATGCCGCGCACGATCCGGTCTGCAGCCGCTTTCGTGGTCATGATCAACGGCATCCCGAAGCTGTTCTTGTCCGTCAGCCGGGTTGCCACGAAACCGGGATTGCAGACCTGGATCCCGACGCCGGATCCGCGCAGGTCGGAGCGCAGATTCTCGGCAAGGTGAATCAGCGCCGCCTTGGTAGCGCCGTAGCCCCACGCCCCGGGCAGCCCGCGATAGCCGGCGAGCGAGCCGATCAGGAGGATGCGGCCAGACCGGCGTCGGCAGAATGCCGGAACGCAGGCTGCGAGCACACGCAGAGCGCCCGTGAGGTTGACGTCGACGACCGTCTCGAGGGTGCCGAGGTCGGGCCGGCGAGCCGACATTGGCTCGTAGGCGCCGGCGCAGTAGATGACGCCGTCGACGGGACCGGCGCTGTCGAACGCCTGCATGGTGCCGGCGCTGTCGGTGACGTCGAACGGCACTGCGGCATGGCCGCCGTGGGCTGTCTGCACGGGCGCCATCTCGTCGACCAGCCTGTCGAGCGCCGTGCCGTCGCGCGCCGATGCGGCGATGGCGGCGCCCTCGCGCGCGAGGCGCAGGGCGAGCTCGCGGCCGATGCCGGCGCTGGCGCCGACCAGCCAGAAGCGTCTGCCGGCAAGGCGGCTCACGGCGAGGCTCCCCGCGCGGCATCGGAGCCCCTGCGGAAGGACGCCATCAACTCGCCGACCTTCAGCCCGAATTTCGACATGCGCGCCCGGTTGATGAGCGTGCCGTCGTCCATGAGGTAGAACCAGTCCTCCATCCCGACGACGATCTCGCGCCGCGCCGTCGACACCCGCAGCCTGTAGCGCATTGCCGCCGCGTTGCCGCTTTGCGCGCCGGCCGCCGTGCCTTCCACGTCATGCGCGGTCGCGGTGAAGGTGCCGTCGGCAGCGAACGTCAGGTTCCAGCGCCTGTCGCCGGTCTCGCCGTTGTCGTAGCGGAAACTCTCGTCAAGCGTGCCACTCTTGGCGGACCAGCGGCCGACCATGTCAGCGGTGAATCGCCGTTCCACCCGGCCCGAAAGCCCGAAGAACACGCCGGCGGCGGTCAACGGGCCGTTCAGGTAATCCCGAAGGTCAAGAACTGGCGTTCCGGCGGCGTAGTCGTCGACGCTTTGCGAGCCGAGACCGAACAACAGCCCCGAGCCTGGAAAATGTCTTGTCTTCAAACTTCGTCTCCCGTGTCGCTTACGAATATCCAGAGCACGGCAACGGCGACGAGCTTCAGACCGCAGGGCACAAGCGCATAGGCTGTTGCCAAGGCCTGTCGGCCGTTGTCGTCGAGCGCCCCCGGCTCGTACCCTGCGAGGGCGAGAACGGGCAGCGTGGAGCCCGCGGCGACGGCAAGCGCGGTCTTTTGCAGGAACGTCCACAACGAAAACACCCGCGCGCCCCCACCCTGAATCCTGGCTGCAAGCATCGCTGGCGTCAGTGTCATGTCGGCGCCGAGCGCCGCGCCAGAGGCAGCGGCGATGGCATAGAAGGCTGCGATGTCTCCGGCCCCCAACATGTAGGCCCAGATGAAGGTCGGAACCGACAGCACCATGCCCGTCGCGAGTGCCGCCTTGCGCCCGATCCTGCCGGCTAGCCGCGCCCAGGCCGGTGCCGCCGCCGCCGCAGCGGCGAAGAACGTGAGCAGCATCGGTCCGGCATGCCCCTCGGCGTCGAGGATGTCGGCGACGAAGAAGAGAAAGAGGGTCGATGTCACCGCTGTCGGCAGCGCGTTGGTAAAGCCCAGGGCGAGGATCGGCGCCACGCCCGCAACGCGCACCGCTTCGACGAAGCCGGCGGCAGGTGTCTTGCCCGAAGCCTGCCAGCGGCCGCCCATCCGCCCGAGGGCGAACAGGGCGAAGAGAGCGAATAGCGCTGCATAGGCGGGGTAGGAGAGGGTGGCACCAAAGGCTGGGGCCAGCGCCGCGGGCGCGACTGCAGCGAGGCAAATGCCGGAAAGCCCGCCGGCCTCGCGCCAGAGAGCGATCCGGGTGTAGCCTCCGGCGGCTGCCTCCGCCTGGGCCAGGCCGTGATCGTAGAGCGCGATCTGAAGCGCGCTGAAGCCGGTGAAGGCGGCAAGCAGCCCGACGACCAGGCGGGGCAGCGGCTCGCCCCAGCCCGGCGGCGCGAAAATCAGAGCCAGTCCCGTTGCGAGAAGGAGGCCCGAACCCAGCGCCCATGCTTCGCGGCGGCGTGGCCACCGATCGGCCAGTCGGCCGATGATGGGGTCCTGCATGCTGTCGACCGCACGCGCCGCCAACAGGACGATTCCGAGTGCGGCGAGGCTGATGCCCATCTCCTCCGCGTAATAGCGCGGCGCGTGGATGTAGAGGGGCAGGCCGGCGAAGGCGAGCAGAGCCGCGATCGTGGCCGGCGGAAACAGCTGACGCCCAGCGAGCCGGCTGCCGGGGCGATCAGTCATCGCAACGGCCTGACAACAGCGCTGCCTGTCGCTCTCGATCGCGGCTCTGGGAGCCCAGCCAGATATCAAGGAAAAGGTCGGCGTCGTGCGTAAGGTGTCCCGTGGTCTTGCCGTTGTAAAAGAATTCGACCCGGTCAGAATCGTGCCTCCAGGCGGTGTAGCGGTCGCCTTCCGCCACGTCGCGGAACGCCCGCCAAAGCTCTGACCGCGCAGCGCCGAAACTCTCCTCCGGCCGGTCCGACATGCGCGCCATCTCGGATATGGAGCTCGAAACCAGCTCGTCATGTCCGAAGGCGCGGCGGTAGATCAGGGATAGCCCGAAGGTCCGGCCGGGCGGCGTGGCGGCGTCTGTCCACAGCTCGGCCCTGTAGAGGTCGAAGAACAGGAGCCGGTATTCGGCGCAGCCGGCAGGACGCTCGGCGGCGACGCGGCCCGACAGTTCCGGGGGCGCGGCGATGACGCTTCCGGCCGCGAGCACCGACGCCAGGAGGGCGACCCGGAGCATCATGTAACGTGGTGGCGCGGCGGCTCGGGCCGCCGCCGATAAGCCACGCCCTTGCGCCAGAGCCGCAGCGCCTGCCAGTGGATCAGCGCCGTCGTCCGCGCGGCGCCAAACGGCCGGCGAAGCAGCGCCCGGACGAGTTCGCGGTCGCTGAAGGGCTGACGAGCGCCGACAATCGCGGTGTCCAGACCGCCACCCGCTCCGTCGTCGTAGGCGATCCACACGGCGACCCGGGTTTCGTCCAGCAGGAACCGGAACCGGTATTCGCCTGCTATGTCGAAGAATGGCGAGACGTGGAACCGCTTGGCTCGCGCGACCTGGCTGCCGGGACCGATGTCGGCGCCGCACTCCCCCGTGCAGAGGTAGCCGTGGCGGTCGCCGAAGGTGTTGTGGACCTCGGCGAGCACGGCCCGGAGGTTGCTGGCGGCGCCCATAAGGAACCAGAAGCTGACCGGATTGAACGTATAGCCCCAGTAGCGCGGATGGGTGAGCAGGAGCACGCGATCAACGCCGTCGACGCCCTCGTCCCGCGCCAGTCGGCGCACTTCCCGGATGCCGCCGCAACCGGCAATTCCGTGATCGGGCGCATGGAGGGTGACGAGATTGGGCCGGCCGAACGAGAACAGTCTGGGTCCCGGTTCCCCCGCAAGCGTCGCCTCGTCGAGAAGCAGGTAGTCGACCCCGTAGTCGAAGCGGTTGGTCACCGGCGTCCGCCGGACATGGCGCACCGTGGCCCGGACGACCGAAGGCCCGATCACGCCCATGGCGGCGGCACTCCAAGGCTCCGGGCGACCCTGATCGCGCTCGCCAGCCCGTCCTCGTGAAAGCCCATACCGGTCCACGCCCCGCAATACCATGTGTTTTCTCGTCCCTGGATCGACGGCAACGCTGCCTGGGCGGCGATCGTGCCGAAATCGTATTGCGGATGTTCAAACTGATGCTCGTCGAGGATGCGGGATTCATCAATCGGCATTGACGGGTTGAGCGTCGCGAACAGTGGCGTGTCGTGCGGGATGCCCTGGAGCGAGTTCATCCAGTAGGTGACCGACGCCCGGTCCTCGTCAGCTTGCGACTTCGCCAGATACACCCAGCTCGACCAGCAGGCCCGGCGCCGCGGCATCAGACGGGTGTCGGTATGGAGCACGATCCTGTTGCGCCGGAACGGGATCCGGCCAAGGACGCGCCGCTCGCCCGCCTTGGCGTCCCTGAGGATCGCCAGCGCCGTGTCAGCGTGGCAGGCGAACACGACGGAGTCGAACTGTTCGGTTTCCTGCCCGGTAGTCTTGACGCGGACCCCGCCCGATCCGCGGGTCACGACCTCGACCTTTGAACGCAGTCGCACCTGTGCAGCCATGTCGGCCGCGATCCGCGAGACGTAGTTGCGCGAACCGCCCTCGACGGTCCACCAGAGATGTTGGCCGGTGAAGGACAGCAGGCCGTGATTGGCGAAGAAACGTGCAAGTACGCCGGCTGGAAAGTTCAGCATCTCGGTCCTCGGCGTCGACCAGATAGCACCGCTCATGGGCAACAGGTAGTAGCGCTCGAACCAGGAACCAAGCTGACGGCGTCGGATCAGCCCCTCCAGGGTCAGGCCAGGGTCGCCGGACGAGTCCGCGAGCGCCGTCCGGTTGAAGACCGCAATGTCGCGCAGCATGCGCCAGAATCCCGGCCTCGCCGCATTCGCCGGCTGAGCCAGCACGGCCCTGATGTTCCGGCAGCCGTATTCGAGCGCTCCGCCGTCGACGGAAACGGCAAAGGACATGTCGCTCTTGCGAACCGCCACGTCGAGCCGCTTGAACAGCAGGCAGAGATTGGGATAGTTGATCTGGTTGAAGACGATGAAGCCGGTATCGACGGGCACTTCCCTGCGGCCGGTCCCAACGACGATGGTGCGCGCATGGCCGCCCAGCCGGTCAGCCGCCTCAAACAGCACGACATCGTGGCTGCGTGACAGCAGCCATGCCGCACCCAGGCCCGAAATCCCCGAGCCTACCACGGCGATCCTTCGCCGGCTCCCGCGGTCCCGCACCGCCGCATCTGTCCACCCATCTTGCATGTCAAAGAAATTACGATCCGGACGCGCGGACGGATCACCGCATGCGCAAGAGAAAAGATGTGATCCGGATCGCCGATGGAACCGTATAACCAGACATGAAGGCTCCCGGGAACGTGATTGGATTTCCGCGTCGCAGTTTCGGTCGGGCTTCGGCCGGGCGGTCGGAGCCCGCTGATGCGACGGACGAGATGTCCGACCGGCTTCTCGCCGTCGCGGAGCACGGCGACCGCGCTGCGTTCGCCGTGCTGTTCCGCCATTTCGGTCCGCGGGTCAGGGCTTATCTGCTGCGTGCCGGCGGCGATGCCGGCAGGGTCGACGACCTGCTTCAGGAGACCTTCGCCGCGGTCTGGCGCAAGGCAGGCCAGTACGACAGCCGGCGAGCCACCGCAGCGGCATGGATCTTTGCCATCGCGCGCAACCGTTCGATCGATGCATTTCGGCGCGAAAGACGGCCTGAATTCGATCGGCAAGACCCTGCCTTCCAACCCGATCCGCAGCCAGACGGGGAAGAGACGCTCGCCACGCGGGAGCGCGCCGAATCCGTCCGGGCGGCCTTGGCCGCACTCAGCGAAGAACAGCGCGAGGTCCTGCGCCTGTCATTCTACGACGGCGAAAGCTATGCGGCGATCGCCATTCGCCTGGGAATTCCGGTCGGCACCGTCAAGTCGCGTGCCCGACTGGCGTTCAGGCGTCTGCGCGCCGTGCTTGGCGGGCGCCGGGAGGAGTTGCGATGACCATCGAACACCATGTCGGTGACGAGCGGCTTCTTGCCTACGGTGCGGGCACGCTGGACGAGGCCACGTCGCTGCTCGTCGCCGCCCATCTCGCGCTGTGCCCGGCCTGCCGGTCCGATCTCGAACTGGCCGAGGCTGTCGGCGGCGCGTTGATGGAGAGCGACCGGCTCGCCCCGCCTGCTGATGAGACCGTGCTCGATGCGTTGGTCCGCTGCATCGCCTGCGAAGACGACGAAGGCTCCGCCGCGGCGGCGGCGGCTCCGCTCGGGCCTTTCGTGCTGCCGCAGCCTTTGCGCGGCTACGCCGGCGGCGACGTGGCGGGGTTGCGGTGGCGTTCGGTCGGCGGAGGCATCCGGCAGGTTCCCCTGAAGACGCATGGCGCGGGTGCGACGGCGCGGCTGCTGTCCATTCCGGCCGGCAAGAGCGTTCCGGAACACGGCCATTCCGGGTTCGAGGCGACGCTGGTGCTGGCCGGTTCGTTCTACGACCGGGGATCGTGGTACCGGCGCGGCGATGTCGGGATCGCCGATTCGGCCGTGGTGCACCGGCCGGTCGCCGGCCCGGAGGAGGATTGCATCTGCCTCGCCGTGACCGACGCACCACTGAAATTCGTGGCCGCTGTTCCCCGCCTGCTGCAGCCGTTTCACGGAATCTGATCAGCAAGGAGACCGCGGCCCCGTCGTGTGCGTGAGCTGGAACGATGCGCAAGCCTACGTGAACTGGCTGCGCCTGAAGATGGGGACGAGCTATCGGCTCCTGACGGAGGCTGAATGGGAGTACGCGGCGCGGGCCGGGGCGTCGTCGCCGCAAGACTGGGATGCCGGCGCACAGTGCCGTCACGCGAACGGGGCCGATCGGACCTTCAGGAGCATCTTCCCCGATCGGGATTGGGGCGTGGAATGCAGTGACGGTTCGGCGCATGCCGCGCCGGTCGGTTCCTATGCGCCAAACGGTTTCGGTCTGCACGACATGCTGGGGAACGTCTGGGAGTGGACGGTCGACTGCTGGTACGCCGACCACACGCACGCGACAGCGGACGGGAGCGCCCGGATTGCCTGCGATTGCTCGCAACGCGCGGTTCGCGGCGGCTCCTGGGGCAACGATCCGCAGTTCCTCCGCTTTGCCGTCCGTCGCGGAAACGAGTCTGCGACGCGTATCGATGTCTACGGTTTCCGCGTCGCCAGGACGGTCGATTGACATCAGTCGCTGCCTGCGCGGATCACGCCGACCGGCGGAGTGTTGCCGCGCGGGACTCGTTCATTCCAAGGGTCGTGGTCAATTGGCTCGGATGTTCGGCTTGCGCCCTCAGTCGCGGTAGCTCAGATTCAACCGGAGCCTCATCGGATCCGATCAGGCATCGACACAACCTCAAATGCACGTCGAGAGTGGCAATCGCACGCCCCTGTTGGTCGCAAGATCATGGAGCGCAGGCAGCGATTTCGACTCAGGATGGCGCGGTCGCAGGACCTCTTCCATGATTCCCGAATGCAATCCCGGAAGCCGCCGCAGCGTCATCTTGGACAGGTCGATCATGATGTCTGCACAGCCTTCTGGCTTCCCACCTGATTGTGCCCACGGATTAGCGTAGGCACGTCCTCACCACCTCGCAGGTTTCCGGATACTCGTCCCGGGAACCAGGTCCGGCAATTGTGCGTCGCGCAGCCCGGCAGTCCGGATGCGCCGGGCAAAATCGGCATGCGCCAGGAGTTGGCGCGACACCCCCCTGTTCCCCGGCGTCACCAGTCCGATCCGCTTGCCATGCTGCTGCTTGACAAGCCGCATCGCCTCAGCGAGGTCACTGTCATTGCTCACCACGACCGCGCAATCGTAGGCATCGAGCCAACTGTCATTGAGCAGGTGCACGGCGAGATTCACGTCCGGACCTTTCTCTTCCGTCCTGATCACCGTCGCAGTGCGCACATTGTCGACCGGCTGCGCGAGCGGTGCTGTCACAGGATGGCCCAGGAAGTGCCCGAAATACACCTCGACATCGGGCCGATACCGCTGATGGGCGCGAAGATAGACGTCCTGACACTGTGGCTTGGACTGGTCCGCCAGCGTGCCGGACACCCGTGCCGTGCAATACTTGACCTTCAGGATCTCGTGATGCGGTTGCAGCACCCTGGTGAACAGGACGGGCAAGTCAAGCCACCGCCAAGGCGTTCCCTTGAGGGCCCCGTAGTAGAGATTGAACCCATCTACATAGACGAAGGTACGCATGGCTGCCCGCCGAAAAGCAAGGGCCTCCGAAGAGGCCCCGCGCCCTACGGTCGAAACCGCAAGGGGTGTCACCGACAAACTGTGTTTGGTCGCGCGATTAGTCAAGCACGTTGGACCGCTTGGACGCCGAGCGCTCGACGCGATCGGCACAGGCCGACATCATCCGTTGAACTGGGCCGCGTTCCGCGGCGGTAGTGTGTCTGATCGGGGTGTTGTTTCCCGGTGGCGTGTCTCTCGGCGATTTCTCGGGAACTCGACTCGCCGGTTGGGACAAGGCGATCCGGTCGCTCGCAATCCTGCGACACCTGCAGCGGAGCAATTCGAAGGGCAAGAACGCCTCCGACATCGCTCTGGTGATCGACGTGATGAACCTCATGTACAAGCGCACCCTCGACGGTGTCGTGCAGGTGAGCTCCGACAGCGACTTCACGCGGCTCGCCCAACGCCTGCGCGAGGAAGGGCTCGACGTGTACGGTTTCCACGAGCGCAAGGCTTTCGAAGCCTTCCGCAATGCCTGCACCCGGTTCATCTATGTCGAGAACCTCCTGGAGGCTGAGCCCGAGGAAAAGAAGGATGGTGCGGCGCCGGCCGGAACCGAGGCGCAGAAGAAGGACTCCCCGAACAAGGCTCGAAAGATCATTCTCCATGCGGGCGCGATCGCCGAACCTGACGCCGACGGCTGGGAGAACCTGGCCAGCGTCGGGCAGCGCATTCAGGGCGCGCATCCGGACTTCGATTCGCGCAGTTGCGGCTGCGCGAACCTGAGCACGCTGGTCGAGAAGTCGGGCGGCTTCGATATCCGCAAGGAACGGGGCGCCGTCCACTTCCGCCGCAAGGTTGCGGCGAGAAAGGGATCGGGCGCCGGCAAGGGCACGGTGGCGTGACGTCGGCAAGATTCGAAGCAGAGGCCTCGATCCTGCGCTGGCTAAGGAATTGGCCGGCGTGTTTGGCGCTATACGATCCTTCCGCGACGTTCCGTTTGCCCCAGGCGTGGAGCTATGTGCAGGCTCATCCGCCCTTTGACATCGCTGGCGAGTGGCCCGACGAGCTTCTCGCGGCGCTTTCCGCGCCGCAAGCCTTCGAGGCTGCCCGCAACGCCCCGGCGCGCCGCGTGCTGCTTGATCTGCGCTCGCCCATGGCGGCGTCACCTATCTCGATGAATACGGGCGCAACAGCGCCGCCCAGGCGGCCATGTTCGCCTTTGTCAGTGCGCGCACAAGGGACGGGCAGGTCACCGGCCTGAATGTCCTGCGCGTCCACGAAGAGTCCTTTGGTGCGTTCCTGTCGGCCTGGACAGAGGGCAGCGCCTCGTTCTCCACGCGCTCAACGAGAGCGCGCCTGTGACCGCCTGATCCCTGCCGATCGCCCCAAGCCCGGCCATGGGCTATGTCTCATATCGTTTCATTTTCGATGAAGCGATACTTCTGTGTTGTAAATTATCGTAAGCAGGTCAATAGCTTAAACGTTTCAGACCGACCGCATTTCGTTGCACCCGCAAGGTTGCCTTTATCGTTTCAAAATTGGTGAAACGATACCTTGAAAAGCCAAAAAACACTATATATTGTAGATACATAATCGTTTCGCAGGATAGGCGGATCGTTTCATGACCCTCTCGGGCCAGGCCATAGTCGACTACATCGCTGGCCATGCTGGCGCCCGCCGGGACGATATCCGGCGTCATGCCGCGCCGGACGCGAGCGACACGACCGTATGGCGCGCGCTCAGGCGCCTGGTCGATGAGGGAAGGCTGGAGGTCTCCGGCAAGGGGCGCGCCACCGGTTACACGCTCGCAGGGCCTGCCGTGATCCGGGCTTACCTGCAAACGCCCTACAACCGGCGCAAGCCTGTCAGCTACAAGCGAGAATTCTTGGACCGCTACGTGCCGGACAAAACCTTCTACCTAACCGAGGCCGAGCGGCAACGCCTGCATGAAGCCGGCACGCCCGCCGGGGCGCCGCTTCCGGCAGGCACCTATGCGCGCCGCATTCTCGAACGGTTGCTGGTCGATCTCTCATGGGCGTCTTCGCGCATGGAAGGGAACACCTACAACCTGCTTGAAACCGAACGCCTGATCCGTTTCGGCCAGGAGGCTTCCGGGAAGGACCGCAAGGAAGCGGTCATGATCCTCAATCACAAGGAAGCCATCGAGCACGTCGTGGACAATCTCGACCGGATCGCGATCAGCCGGCCGGACCTGTGCAACATCCACGCACTGCTCGCCAACGGCCTTCTGGCCGATCCCGCCATGGCCGGACGCCTCCGGCGCATGCCCGTCGGAATCACGCATTCAAGCTACGGACCGCTTGAGGGCCAGCTCGCGATCAGGGAGGAGTTCGACATCCTGATCGCGAAAGCCGCGGCCATTACCGATCCGTTCGAACAGTCCTTCTTTCTGCTTGTTCACATCCCGTACTTGCAGGCGTTCGACGATATCAACAAGCGCACCTCGCGCGTGTCCTCCAACATTCCGCTGCTCAAGGCCGATCTCGCACCCATGTCTTTCCTGACCATGGATGACGGCGTCTACATCGACGGCCTGATCGGCGTCTACGAACTGAACAATGTCTCCTTGCTGCGCGAGGTCTACATCGACGCCTATCTGGCCTCCGCAGACAACTATCGCGTACTGCGTGCCGAGGTCGGGGTGCCGGCAAAGGCTGCGCTCGTCTATCGCGATTTTGTCCGCGAGGCGGTGCGGCGCAGCGTGCTGGACTGGAAGGCGTTCCTGCCGCAGCAAGTCATGGAAATGGCCGCGCAGGCCGGCATTCCGGAAGAGGACCGCGAGCAGGTGGTCAACTATGTCGGACAGGAGTTCCGTGGGCTGCATGAGGGGAACGTCATACGCTACCGGCTCCGGCCCGCCGATCTTGAACCGCTCAGCCGCGAATATCAGGAGGGATCGTGACCATGGTCAAAGTATTGGTTTGTGCGCGAAGGCCCGGAGCCTTTCAACCCGACACGGTCGACTCATTGAATTTGATCATATTCATGTCCCGCATGAGTCGGTAGTTTTCGACGAAGTAGAGGAGGAGTTTGTACCCCTGCCATAGCTTCCCGGTTCCCGGCAGGGGTTGGCGTTTTTTTGGGATGAAGCCAGCCAGGCGTACGACATCGACTGCGAAGGCTTCGATGGTCGGTTCGGGATCGGGCGGCCCGCGTGAGGTGCGTTGCTTGCGGCTCTTGTGCATGGTCACGACGGTGATCTCGTCGCGATCGACAATCTGGCTTGCCGGAGTGTCGGGATGGCAGCGGGCCATGCGTTCGATGGTCATGACGCGGCATGCGGTGATGGCGTCGAAGGCGAGGCACTTCCTGAGATCGTCGGCCTGATCAAGGCGCCGATCCTTGATCCTTGTGCCAGTCTTCAACGCCTTGAAGTACTCCTCGATCATCCATCGCTTCTCGTAGAAGGAGACGACCTTCAGGGCGTCGGCTGCGGTGGCACCTCCTTCGCTGGTGAGCAGCATCCAGTCGAGAGGCTCGTGGTCTGCCGGTGGAGCGGGCTCCGTGACGCTGACGGCCATCATGGAGAGCGGCGACGTGCCCCGGGGCTTCTTCGGCGGGGCAAGAGACACCGTTGCGGCACGAACCTCGAGGTGGACGCCTTCGCGCGCCTTGCGGCGGCGCGGCCCGCCGCAGGCCGGGATGTCGATCGTCCGGGTGGCACGGCACGGCTGTCCGGCCATGTGGTCCCACAGGTCCTGGAGGTCACCGGTCGCGGTGACGACGCGACGCCGTGTCGAGCGTCTGGCGCGCACCAGAAGGCCGACATCCTTCTCCCCGCCCCTGGACAGCAGGCCCCAGTCATCGCCTTCACGATCGCAGATCACCAGCACCCGTGTCTCCGGACAGGCCTCGGACAGTTCCACGGCCTTGTCGAACCCGTCCAGCCAGCGCCGGCTCTCCTTGTCATCACCTGACTTGTCCTGCCCCGGCTCAAGGCGGAAGTCGGCGTCGAGATGGAACAGCCCCAGCGCGCAGCCACCCTCGTTGAAGGCGACACCGGCATGGGCGCCCAGGCCCATGCTGCCCGAACCCCCGCCACCGATGGAAACAAGTCCCTCAGTCGCCTTCAGGCCCGTATAATCAAGGAACGTCGTGTCCTGAATGGCCAGGATCAGGCGTTGCTGACGGCAGCGCTCCACCATCGCTTCCTGATGCCCCTCGAGAATATGATCCATCGTCACCTTCCGGTTCGACAGCAAGCGGTAGGCCGCCCTCTGCTCTGCCTCTTCGGGAAAAATCAACGACAGCGCCTCGCCGGGACGATTGTTCCAGTCCCGTCCCATCGAAACAATACGATCGTTCACCCGAATATCGCTATGGCTGCAGCGGCCGTACTCCAGGCGCGCCCAGTCAACCCTGTCATCGCCGCCACGCTCGCCGATCTGCCCCATGACACGCCGGGGCTCCTGGCACAGCGTCTCCCGCCAGCCAGGCACCAGGGGCTTCATCCACACGCGGCGGCGCACGCCCTTGCCGGTGGCGCCGGGCGGCTTGCCCGATGTCGGGTCCACACAACGCTGCCAGCCCGCCGCCTTGTAGCTCATGCCCGCATGCCCGGGACCAACGTAGGTATAGACCAGGAGCGGCCTCACGCCGTACTTCCGGTGCCAGTCCGCGGCAAGCCGGGCGCAGGCCAATGCCAGGGCACGGGAAGCAAGGCCCTTGACCCTGACAGACGGCAGCAAAAGGAAACGGTCATTATTGACGACCTCGCCAATATGGACGTCACGGGCCCCCTGGGACCAGCCAATGAAACAGTCGCGGGCCTTCTGATGCCAACTGGCCGCGGAGAACACCAGGCCGCCAAGACGGCCATGGCAAGACGACATGATCCAGTAGCTCATGCGGGCGCCGGGACAGCGCGCCTCGCCCTCGGGGTGCCAGGTCGCCATCATCGAACGCAGAAGGCCCTTCTTCCCGCCGTCGCCGACCGGCACCACAGAGACCTTCCCAAGATCCTCAAGCGCACACGTCAGTGTCGTGTCGGGATAGTCCCGTGGCACCGCGCCGACATTCAGGGCGCGAGGACGCCGACGCCGCGGCGCAGGCAGGTCGAGGCCCAACTCCAAGGCCACTGCAGGCAGTGCCCTGCGCGCCGAGGCCAGGCACAGCTCGCCCATGGCGTTGCGCCAGTCCTCGCGTTCGCACAATCCCCGCGCCAGGACGCACGCGTACTGCCGTCAGCAGCCGCCTTCAGCCAGTCCAGCGTCGACGTCGCAAGATGGCGCGATCCAATCCTCATGGACCACGATTTATCGGCCTATGAACAATAAGTTAACCGTGTATGGTTGAAAGGCCCGGGACACAGCCTGCAGGGCCGTGGGGTGGCGAAAACCCCGGTCAGAGGCACACGAGCGCCGTAGAGGAGTTTTCCGTGGCCAGGCTCATCACTCTCGCACTGCTGCCCAGCCGCACTCAGCGGCCTTCCGCGGGGACCAATTCTTCGCGGGCCAGGCGCTGCTCTGCCTATCCTGTCTCAATCGGACGGGGTGTCCGATTGATCGGTTTCGGAAGCCTGACAATCAAAAGCTGATCAGGCGTACGGGACACCCGGCGTCAAGGACGTCGCAAAGTGACCGCTTACTGCGAAGTTGCAAACCCATCATGGGCTGTCATGATCAAAGATTTGCCTCAGCATACCGACTTTCTCGGAAAACTCTTCTCCGGTACATTGGAGATAAAGTGACGCTGTGTCTCGCGAGATGTATTTCTTCGTGTACGCCCTCACAACAAGGTCAGCGAACTTCCCGCGGCGCTGTATGGGTGTGGTCTGAAGAGGAAAGAAATCAGCAGTGAAATTCTCAGCCGCCTTCAACTCATCTTCGGGCGTTTCTTGGATTATAACTTGTGGAAGTTCGTGCTGACGATAATGAGCATTAAAAATATGATATCGTGCAGCAGTCTGGCTCAATCCGAATGTATGCATCACATTGACGATTGACGCTTTCGAAAATGGCATCGATGCAACGGAACGAACCTGATTGAGAGGTGCGAGGAACGCGACTGCGAACGCATTTGCCCTCTGCTCAACATGATCGAAATCGTGGATTTCAGGGTCGGCGGCACTCTGTTCATACGGATCAACGCGGACATTCTCCAGGTGTTCGTTTGGATCGAACAGGAGATGACCGAGCTCATGGGCGAGTGTCGTGCGACGAATCCAAACGTTTTCGTTTTCGCCCGCTGAGTTCAACAGAATACCGCGAACTTCCTCGCCTTCGTTGTTGTGGGTCACTATAGTAGCGCCTGCAATTTTCTGGCCGAGATTGACTTGTACGACTGGGATACCCAATCGATGCTCGACCAGTTCGCGCACTGACAATATCGGTGACTCTCCGAGACCAAGCTTGATTCGGGCTTCGTCTGCAAGATTGTAACCAACTTTCCAGGTTTGTGTTTGGTACGAGCCATAGAAGTCGGATGCAGCAAAAAGGTGCCGCTCCGTATTGATTTCCAACCATTCCTGAAGCCGGGTTTGCACTCGGATGATTGAAGCGGCTTCTGCAAAGCACAGCGCCGTACGGGGTGACAGTTTCCAAGTCGACTGAGATCGCGTCTTTGAGAGTTCCCTCAGTCGATAGGCCAGACGATTGTCGCCTCCAGAGTTTGCATCGTACGAAAGCAGCCGCTCGTCAAGACCCAGGACAAATGCGGTATTCTGCAGCTGAACAACGGGAACGCGCGATGGCGACTTCTCCGTAGATTTGACAATGTTCTCGGAAAGTGAAGTGGCGCGTGCAATGTCACGGTGCGATAGGTTCAGTCTCTCCCTGCGCGTCTTCAACGCGGCGGCAGTAGCATCTGTCCTGCACTTGAGAATTGCAGAACCGAACTCGACGGCTTCTTCAAGGGTGTGTATACCGTAGGCATTATATGCCTCCCAGGCAGTATACACATGTCCTGTGGGACGACGTGCAGGGTCGTAAACCGCTAACTCTCCTTCGCTACGAACAAATTGCCTGTTCGAACGCCTAGCGGCTTCTTTCTCCGGATGTCCCGCGGTCTCGGATCCAAAAACGGTGGTCAAGCTAGCCATGCTCGAGTTCTCCTTCCCAATGGCGCTGTGCGAATCCCGTTACGTCGTTCCACCCGAGCGACGTGACGTCGTATCCGAGAGACTCAAAAACCCCAATGGCTGCATCGAGTTGTTTGCTGTCCGCAGCGGGATAACGACCGGATCCGCCGGAGACGTAGAGAGAGCTACAGGAGACGAACCACATTTCGCCTCCCATGCACGCGTTGCCGCCTCCGGTAAGGTTCGTGTGTTTTGGTAGGCTTGTATCCAGTACATCCAAGCATTCTTCAATAATATGGGGTATGCCTCGTTGATCGATAACCCAAAGGTAGCGGCACTTTGAATTGAATTTGGATGTTGGAGGTGCTCCGAGCAAGATGTCGGTGGCAGGTGCAGAATTGAGAATTCGAAACCCGTGTTCGAAAGCAAGCTGGAGATGCTCGCGAGGATGATCGTGAGCACGAGAGGGTGCTGCAGGAGGGTATCGACGCAGGAATGCTGCTAGTACCTGCGAAGATGAGGCGTTCATCCAGGTCGTCCTTGCCCGGGAGTGGACCGAACACATCCGCATGGTCCGGACGGGGAAGACATTGTCCAGGCGAGCCGTGATTGCAGTTTGCCGCCGTGGCGGCGCTTTGTGAGGCGTTCGTGGATTGCGGTGCGGACGTCGTTGTACCTGATGCGGGATGACCCTGCTGACATGCATGTGGTCGGTTCTGGGCAGGGAGGGCCTTCCTGGCCCTGAAGCCTGGAGACGAGGAGCAGAACTAGCCAACGGCCAGCGTAGCATAAGGACCCCTCTGGTGCGGCTGGCGAAAACGGTCAACTGAGGCCTTCGCTTCGGAGAATGCACACTGAATGAGTCCGAAGACAAGATGTAAAGTCGTTGGCACCAGCCGTCGTGCAGACCACAGCGGGAATCAGCTACCTTGGCTCGGAGTACTCGTCAAGTAGAGAGGGACGACCAACGTGGTGCAAAATTCGCGTCTTTGGGCATTCTGGACGCATACGTGCGCCTCAGGTCGTGGACTCGCATGTCCTCGAGGCCGGCGCGCGCGGATGCGGCGCCAGGGCTTCTGGAGGTCGGCGATGTGGGAGTCCGGCAACCTGCCGGCGATAGTTTTGGCATTCTCCTCCCCACGGGGCAGGGCCGCCAAGACGGCGCGGGCCTCGGGTCCGAGCGGCACGACCCACCCCTCGGTCTTCGCGTTGGGTAGCTCGATGCAGTCGTCCTTGACGTCCTTGACGTACGCCCAGCGCAGGAACTGGATTTGCGACAGCCGGCAGCCGGTCGGCAGCAACAGGCGGAAGGCCGCGACCGCCGAGGGCATCTCAGTCTCGGCCTCGCGGAGGACAGCAAGCCCAAACGTGCAAACGGGGTCAATCAGGGACGTGAGGTTGATTCAATTCGCTTGCGGGCCGAAGACAGACACGCTCGCCATTCCTCCCCACGAAGCAAAGAATCGAGCGATTAAACCGGGTTGCGCGTGCCGTCACCGCATGGGACCGCGTTTCTGACGAAACAAGGGCATATGTGCAGCGGCGACGGACGTGCCGTCGAAGGACGTCGGTGAACCGTATGGCTTCGAGGGCTTTTCTGGAGAAGATCCTCGATCCGGCGCACGAGGAGCTCCGGGCGATGCTCGACCGAAACGGAGGGCCGCTCGTCCGGCCGGGCTCGACGATGAAGGGGCCGTGTCGGGATGGAGACCATGGTACGGCGGCGCCTGCGACGGTGGTTCCGAACGGTGAAGAGCCGATAGTCCCGCAGCCATTCATCTGCCACTTGCCGGTCCCGGTCGGGAACACCCTCCCGCCAGGCCGGGCGGAGTCGCTGCGGCCGGTGCGGTCCCTGGTGGTCCTGCGGGGAGCCGGGAGCTGAAGGCGGCAGAGGTCGCGGAACAGTGCTGAAGGCATCCGTCTTCGCGCAGTTCGCCGAAACGCAGCACGAATTCTTCCCGATTCTCCCCCAGGCCGGGGACGCGCGATCCGTGACGGCGCCACAAATTTCCGACCTCGCGGGCGGCAGCGTCCCTCTGCATGATGCGCCGGCCGGCGTGGCCGCTCGCGGACCCGTCCTCAAGCTGGCGCGATCCCGAGCAGCTTTTGGGCGTTTGCGTGCGCGATCTTCTCCTTCGTCGTCCTCGGCAGGTCGACAGCGCGGAACCAGTCCGCGCCCGCTTTGGCGCTCGCCATGGGATAGTCGACGGAGAACATGATCCGGTCCTCGCCCAGGGTCGCCAGAGCCAGGGTCAGCAGCTCGTCGCGGAAGAAGGCGCTGGTCGTGATCCAGAGATTGTCGCGGAAGTACTCCTGCACGGGCTTGTGCAGCCTCTTCTTCGCGATGCGGTCGAGGTCCTCCCCGACCCGCCAGTACCAGAAGGGAAGCCCCTCGCCCATGTGGCCGACGACGATCTGCAGCCCGGGAAACCGGTCGAAGACGCCGGCGACGACCAGGCGAAGGCAATGGAGTGCGATCTCCTGGTGCCAGCCATAGCCCGGACCGCCGAGGATGCGGCTGGCCAGGTCATCGCCCAGCCCGTCGTAGTACACCTCCATCGCCGCGGGCGACGGCCAATTGGGGTGTATGTAGATCGGCACGCCGAGCGCTTCGGCGCGGGCGAGCACCGGCGCGAAGTCGGCGTGGTCGAGGAACCTGCCGCCGATGGGGCCGTAGCTCATGCAGCCGACGAAGCCGTGCTCGCGGACCGAGCGCTCGAGCTCGTCGGCCGCCGCTTCGGGCTGGCTCAGCGGCAGGGTGGCGAAGGCCCGGAAGCGGTCCGGATACGCCGCGACGACCTCGTTGGCGACCCATGAATTGAGCCTGCGGGCGAAGGCCACGCCCTCGGCGCCGGGGATGTTCTGGGCGCCCGGCGTGACCGCCGACAGCACCTGCATGCCGATGCCCGCCTCGTCCATGTCGGCGATCCGTCCGGCGCCGAGATCGAGAAGCTCGGGCCTGCGCCCGCCGCCGGAGAAGAGTCGCTTGTCCGTGCCGGCGTTCAGCTGTTGCAGTTCGCGGGTCGCGAAATGCTCCTCCAGTCCGATGAGGAACAGCGTCCCGTCCTCGTCCGGGGCGCCTGCCAGGACGGCGCCGAACGGCGCCGCTGCGGCCGTGGCGGCAGCCCCGAGCCCTGCGGCGCGGCCGAGGAACGCGCGCCGGCTCAGGGCGCCGCGTGCGGCCGGGCGCCCGCAATCGGAGGGGGTTTCGGTCATGCTTCGATTCT
>MKWU01002908.1_pt1 | contig 23899 bp, 20 predicted proteins | sample 809101 | NCBI WGS metagenome assembly MKWU01 (sample SAMN05860141, study PRJNA318959) | sponge metagenome | host: Aplysina aerophoba | place: Slovenia: Piran, Adriatic Sea, Gulf of Piran | collected 2013-05-07 | reverse complement strand
GGTCGGATCGAGATCGTGCTGCCGAGCGGGCACCGGGTGAGCGCGCGCGGGTCGTTCGACGTGGACGCGCTGTGCCGCGTGGTGCGGGCGCTCGGCGGATGATCCCGGTGCCGTCTTCGACCCGGGTCTGGCTGGCGAGCGGCGTGACGGACATGCGCAAGGGGTTTCCGGGCCTCGCGGCGCAGGCCGAGCGGGTGCTCAAGGCGGATCCTTATTCGGGGCATCTGTTCGTGTTCCGGGGACGCCGGGGCGACTTGGTCAAGATGATCTGGTGGGACGGCCAGGGGGCGTGCCTGTTTGCCAAGCGCCTGGAGCGCGGCCGTTTTGTGTGGCCGTCGGCGTCCGGAGGCAAGGTGACGGTGACGCCGGCGCAGCTGTCGATGCTGCTGGAGGGGATCGACTGGCGGGCGCCGGTGCGCACCTGGAGGCCTCTGGTTGCAGGCTGATTCACCGTTTATTTACAACAGGTTGACTTGCATTTGAGCTTCCCTTTGGCGGGTCTTTCCGCTAGGGTGCGGCCATGCTCGACGAAGCCCGGACCCTGCCCGACGATGTCGCCGCGCTGAAGGCGATGGTGCTGGCCTCGCGGGCCGAACTGCGCAACCGCGATTTGCTGATCGAGAAGCTCAAGCATCAGCTTGCGGGCCTGCGCCGGCAGCGCTTCGGCGCCACGTCCGAAGCCCTCGACCAGCTTGAGTTCGGGATCGAGGACGAGGAGATCGCCCAGGCCGCGGAGGCGCTGCCTGAGCCAGCCCCTTCAGCGAAGCGTCAGCCCAAGCGCCGCCCCTTGCCGGACCACCTGCCGCGCGAGGAGACGGTTCTCGCGCCGGGCGAACGATGTGCGGACTGCGGCAGCCGTCTCAAGCGGCTCGGCGAGGATGTCACCGAGGAGCTGGAGTACATCCCGGGCCGCTTCGTGGTGAAGCGCATCGTGCGTCCGCGCCTGGCCTGCGGCGGATGCGAGAAGTTCCACCAGGCGCCGTTGCCGCCGCGGCCGATCGAGCGCGGGCGTCCGGGCCCCGGCCTTCTGGCGCATGTGCTGGTCTCGAAGTACTGCGATCACCTGCCGCTGTACCGCCAGTCCCGCATCTTCGCCCGCGATGGCGTAGACCTCGACCGCTCGACGCTGGCCGGCTGGGTCGGCAAGGCGACGGCGCTGCTGGAGCCCCTGGCCGGCGCCGTCGGGCGCCACGTGCTGGCCGGCCAGGCCCTGTTCGCCGACGACACCCCGGTCAAGCTGCTGGCGCCAGGGACCGGCAAGACGGCGACGGGGCGGGTCTGGACCTATGTGCGGGACGAACGACCCTGGAACGGCGAAGCCTCGCCGGCGGCCTGGTACCGCTTCTCGGCCGACCGCAAGGCGGCGCATCCGAAGGCGCATCTTGAAGGCTTCGCGGGCTGGATGCACTCGGACGGCTATGCCGGGTTCGGTGCGCTGGCGCGTGCCGGTCCGGTCCGCGAGGTCGCCTGTCTGGCACATGTACGCCGCAAGTTCTTCGACGTCCATGCCGCCCAGGGCTCGGCGATCGCCGCCGAGGCGCTGGAACGGATCGCCGCCCTCTACGCCATCGAGAAGGAGGCCCGCGGACAGCCGCCCGAACGCCGCGCAGCCATCCGCCGGGCCAGCGCCGCGCCGCGCCTCGACGAGTTCGAGCGCTGGCTGCAAGCGCAGCTGCCCAGGATCTCCGCCAAAACCCCGCTGGCGGCAGCAATCCGCTATGCGCTGACCCGGATGAAGCGCCTTCGGCCCTATATCGACAACGGCTTCCTGGAGATCGACAACAACCCGGCCGAACGCGCCATGAGGCCGATCGCGCTCGGCCGCAAGAACTATCTCTTCATGGGTTCGTCCAGCGGCGGCAAGGCCGCCGCCATCGCCTACACGCTCATCGAGACCGCCAGGCTCAACGACGTCGACCCGCAGGCTTGGCTCGCCCAGGTCCTCGAACGCATACCCGACTGCAAGATCAACCGCATCGGCGAGTTGCTGCCCTGGAACACCGCGTCGACTGAAGGTCGGGACGCCGAAGCCTGATCCCGCCAGGGCAGTCAGACTGGACGCTTACGCAGGGCCGCGCAGATATCCGGCCCGTCGGCCCTGCCGCATGCTTGGCCGGCGCGTAGTAGCAGGTTATGTGTTTCCTCTATGTTCTGCACTCCGCGAGAGACCCCATGCACAGCCAGGACAACCGGCCGGCTCCGTACGACGAAGTGTTCTTCGATATCGAGATGGGGCTCCGCATGGAAGAGACGCTGTGGCCGAAGCGGTACAGGCCCGGCGACCACAACCGCCTCAGACCCATGGCGCGGGCGATCCTCGAGCATCTCGAAGTCTGCGGTCTGCGGTTCTTCCGCAACCCGCCCGCGCCGAAACACAGCACTCCAGACTTCTAGGGCGCGGCCGGGACCGGGAAGGAAAACGGTTGAAAGGGGCATTTCGCCCCTACTGGAGCGGACCCCGAACCGGCTGTCGGTGTCGTATATGTGCTCGCCGAAGGAGCCCCCTTTCTCCCCTCCCGCTCGGCGAGAGTGTCTCTCAGCGTTCCTCGACGCTCCGTGACGACCGAACTCAGGAGAATTGGCCGATTCTCTGCCCGAAACGGGGATTGCCGGTGTCGCCGCGGGCGTCCGGGCGTTTCAGGAACCGCACCATCGTCCGGTGAGGTCAGCGCTCGAAGTAGTAGGCGATCTCGTCGAAGCGGTCGCGGGGAAAGGCGAACACGAACACCAGCGGCTCCGCTCCGGTGCAGCGCAGCGCGTGCCGGACGTCAGGCAGCCTGCTGCAATGCAAATCGCGGCGGTGCGGTGAAGCATTCAGTCGGCCCGACCCGCCTCAACGGTCACGCGCCCGCGCCCTCGCCGGACTATATAGCCGCCGCGTTGGATCATCAGCTTGCCGTCTTGAACCAGGCCCCACAGAGCATCGACGATAACCCTAACGTTTTCGTCGACCTCCGGCTCATCGTTTGCTTCGGCAACCCATATGAACTTGCCTCATCGCCGATGACGGAACCTACAGAACCGCAAAGCGCGTTGAGCTTTCGAAGCTGGCCCTTTGATAAGCTCGTCTCGTCGATCATGCGGTGAGACCCTTTCGCATTCTTGTGTTTGTTGAACGCGCCCCGCAATAGCAGAGTTCACGAAGCACGCTCAATTTTTAGTCTGCAGCCTCGGTTTCGTTCGGCGAACCAAGCCAATCTCCTTAATCTGCTTCTCGGATCAATGCCGTGCAAATCTATTGCTCCGCAAGAAATCTAGGGGCAATCCACTCCCAGGCCTGCCGCACCCAGAAGAACCGCGTCCTGCCGAAGAACTACTACCCGCCGCAGGACCTAGCGGCGCTCGTCTGGGCCTTCGTCTAGCGGCATACCATCACCCACGGCGAGCCAGAGCCTCCTCTAGAAAACTGCCCCAACCGCCCCATTCCTTCCAATGACGGACAATCCCCGAGGGCGGACGAATCCTCCCCTACCGCTTCCGAATCTCGACATGTACGTTTTTTGAGCCCGATCCCTTACCCATCCATGTGCCCCGCTTATTGACATTCAAATTAACTAACTCCGCGTTAAGTTTGGCCCCTCCATCCGCCGTGTCTTCCATTCTAACCCGTCGATAATTCGCGAAAGTCTCCCCTCTCACATTGGTAAACCGCGATCCCGGGACCTCCAGAAGCCAGCCCTCTCCCTTCTTGCTCCTGGTTTTCCCAAAATACGGTTCACACGGCTTGGCGCCACCACACAACCATTTTAGACCAGACTTCCGCAAGTCGCTTTTCCCAAGCCCCGACGGGACGTCATCTACCTCCCTCAAACCAGCTTTCGCCGCCCGCGAGATTCTCGAGAACGTCAATGCTTGCTTTTTGGTCAATTCGCCGACTTCCCGAATTGACACTCTGGCCATTCCCCTCCCTTCCTTGATTATCTTCGCTAGACTTTTCGCTCCCCTAACTCTGCCTCCGACTAGCGGTACCATCCCCAGTACCCTCCAAACCGATCCTATCTCCTCCCCTGTGAATGCGTCCCTGCCCGCTACCCCCTCTACTATGCCCTTGATATCACCTACTACCGGTGTAAAATCCGCGGCAATGCTGATACCCAAACGACCGAATTGCCTCTCATGCTTCTTGACTGCACGAAACACTTGCTGCTGAACCCCTGTAGGACGTATCGACGACACTTCGTTTAAGGGCTTTGCAATTTCACCCGTCGAATTATTTACAATGCACCCCTGCCAGCCATCGGCACAATACAGCTCTCCGCCGGCTCCCTCGAAACTTTGCAGCCGGCCGGTTACAAACGTCCCCATCCCGTTCAAAACTTTGTCGACCAATTTCGCAGATCCTGGATCCATACCCGACTCAACATTGCCACCGTCTCCCGGCCGATAGACGTGCCGGCGAATAAGCTCCTCGCCGTATATCCTGCGCCACTCTCCATTCCCCTCCTCAAAAACCTCCCTCCCCACTGTTTCTACTTCCATCACCTCGCCCTCCCTCGGACCCAGGTCGGCCGGGAGCTGTCGGCTTGTCCGCCCCTCTACATCGTTTGAAACTTTACCGGCACTCTCTTTTGGCTTGTGTTCGGCGATGCTATTTGCCAAACTTGCGGCGATATTCGCGGTAGCCGCGACAAACCCAAAGAACCCAGCCCACGCACGATAAACGGAATCGGCCTCGGCCTGTTCGACAACGGCTAGAAGCTCCCTATCCAACCGGCGGGAGGCCACCTGCCACTCTTCCTTCAAATACCGCAGCTCTTTCAAGAGCAGCGAATTTCTTCGCCTTCGTTCGCCCGCGTCAATCATCTCCTCAAACGCCGCAATCACCAACATGTCCGGTTGCTCACTCTTCGACGAAAGCTCCTCTAGCACTGTCAAGTCAACTCCTTCATAAGTGGCAGGCTTGGACGCCACCGCACTTGCTCCCAAGATCGAGAACATTATTAACAGCCCGCTCAGGCCAGTCCGCATAGGAACTGCTATCATACCTCACCAACATCCGGCAGGGGTGAGGGATGCGCCCGGCCGGAGAGATTGCCTGGATATGTTTCTCTCAAAACCGGTTAAACATTCGCTAGTATGCCTGTCAACGCTCGTGAAAAAGTTGTACCGGCGCGCCACAGCTACTAGGTCGAGCCAATTTTCATAATATCCTGTCCAATACTCAACATCGCCGAGTCTTGGGCATTCTCGATCCAGCACTAATGTCAGCGGTCTACAATATACTACTTGCGATACTACCGATTCAAATTGCTGCCACAACTTGACCGCTGATTTCTGATAGTAAGTCTCATAGTGCGACTCGTGTAAAGAGCATTCCGTCTTCGAAACGATTACTTCCAACTCAACAACTACTGCACAAAACAGTCGTTGATACACTTTCAATAGCAAATAGTAATCCAAGAGTCCTGAGACCTTTTTCTGCACATCTTTTCTCATGAAATCTAATCTGCTGGCAAACTCCTGTTTTATTTCGGGTAGACTAGCCGAGAGACCACTTGCCCAATCGTCGGCGTAGAACCACCCACCGATATTAAAGGGCCAGTTTTGGGGAAACATCTCATTTGTTGTAGTTCCAATATGCTGAGATCGGAGCACCAGTTTGCATTGTTGGTTGTTTTCATACATCGCCAGAACACCAGGAAGAAATCGACAGTATCCTGGAGAAAAATTCCACTCAGTCATCCTTAGTCGCTTTTCACACTCCACAGTGTAACTCTCACATTTTTCTGCCCGGGAACTAGAGGAATACATCCACTCCTTAGCATTTGCATCGTATCGAATAATCTCACTCTCTCGTCCTGCGGAGTCTGCATACTTCCAAACATATAGTTCTGTCCCGAATTGAATAATATCTCTGATCAACCTCCCGTGCAAATCGGAGAAGCCGGCTCTAGCTTTTTCTTTTCGCGACCATAATGAGTTCTTTGACCGAGAACCAAGGACCTTAGCTAGGCGATTGTGGTACTTTTTTTCCCTTACCGCCCAGTCTACTTTAGATTCAGCACCTCCTTGCATCAGGATGAGGGCACGTTCTACTGGTCGCGCCGCAAATAGCTCAAACACTACCAAGTCATCTTCTTCTTGAAGAAGGTTTCCTATTGCAATCTGTAGGTCATGGAGTCGCGCGGAAAGATCAGCAATGGGGGTCTGGTTAACGGGATCGTTATGCTTTTTTTCAGTGTTTAGTAGTTTTAAAATTGTGATGTCATCCAATATTGTGTTTAATATAGCTCTGAAATTCCGAATGTTTTGGTTACGCAGTGCATTGTCGATTTCGTTACGTATTTCTCCAGGTAAGTCATTTACCTTTTTAGCGATTACCGCTAAGGCCGTTTCCTGCACATTCAGCCGGTCGTGGAGTCGTACGAGCATCTCGCGGTTTTGGGCAGTTAGTTCGCCGTAAGGACTAGCGCCTGTGTCAAAAAGAGAGATCAGTGTAGACAGCACTGTACTGGCAGTGGCAATGGCAGTCAGTATGGTGGCAGTGGCGATTTCGGCATTTGCTTGACGGGGTAGTAGGGTCGATAGCAATATCAGGGAGAAAAAAAGTACGGGAGCCATGCGCCGAAGAGGGGCGGATCGGTAGCCGGCAAAACCGGTCGGTACGCAACGGGCTGTTATCAACGCTTCCTCCAGTCCGATGGTACGAGGGATGTGGAGTGTAGAATGAGGAGGCTGTCAAAACAAGCATCTGCGGATGTATCGGATGGCTTAGCCGGTCGCGGCCAGTGGGGCCAGGGGGTAGCGATTTTCTAGTCCCTTCGGCGGTTCGCGGACCGGTCCTCGCCGGACACCCGGCGCGTTTCCGCAAACGTGATCCGGGCTCCGCCCGGCAGGGGCGGGACGTAGATCTTGTTCGCGAAAACCGCCGGGGTCTCGCCGATCCTCGCTTCGTCTTCGGCCGAGGCCTGCTCCGGCGCATCGCGCTTGTCCATGATGTCCTCCGTCATGGTTGGGTCCGGCTTGGTTCAGATCGGCTCTATCTCGGTTGCCTGGAGCCCGCGCGGTACGCTTTCCGCGCGGACGAAGACGCGCTGCCCCGGCTGCAGGTAGGTCATGCCGGAGCGGCGGCCTGCGGGTCCGGATAGTGGGCGTCGAACGATTGGCTGCGGTCCGCCGGGCCGTGCCCGGTTGGCGGCGGATCGATCTCGACGATGCCCCGGCAATAAATGTCCGGCGAGCCGTCTTCGGGAACGAGGAAACCGTATGCCTTTGCCGGATTGAACCATTTGACCGTCGCGGAGATCCGAGCGCCAGTGTCGGGATGTGAAAATGGATAGGTCATGTCGAATGGCTTTCCCCTTATGACGGAAACTTCTGTCGATGGGCATTTCTAACGCTCACACCGAAGGCGGTGAAGGTCTTTGGGGCTGATCGGGAATGCGACCGGGCGAGCGGGAAGATGGGAGACGGGTCATGGCCCGAAGGACGGGAAACGAAAGCGCGTCGCTGCAGGCGCCGGACGCGCCCGCCCCCGGCCCCGATCTCGACAGGCAGCCTCATAAACCGGGGATCGCCCTGCCGGCCGACCTGGGCAGGTCCTTGCGCCTGCTGGACGATGCCCAGCTCGACCGGCTGACGAAGGCGGCGACCGACGAAGTCCGGCGGCGCGGACGCAATCCGCCGGACAGTCCCTCTGTGGCGGGCCGGTCGGCAAAGCCCACTCCTGCGAACGCCGCGCGTGCAAAATCGGATGAGCCAGTCAGGGCCGCCATGGTGACTCCGGGACAGGAACGGTTGATCCTGTCAACGGCGCTTGACGACAACCCAGACCTCGACGTGGGCTCCCGACACCGCTCTGACCGGCCTTGCCGTCGCCTCGGGAGAGATTGTCCTGTTCCCTAGTATGATGTGCGGTCTGACAGCCGGCTGAATCGGAGCACAAGATGTCCACAGACAACGAGACTGAGGACAAGCACGATGACAACGTCCAGCAGGTCCTCGCCGTGATTCGCGAGCAGACTCGGAAACGCCAAGATCGAATAAAGGAAAAAGAAGAGGCGCGCCTACGATACCCAGAATTCGAGGCCCTAAAAGACCGCGTGGCAAGGACTCTCAACCCCATCAAGCCTGCCGACCAACAGAGTGCTGCTCCCAATGACATGCTTTTTGTCGCAAAGCGATCTGCTGCAAGTAAACATCTCCCAGAACCTTATCTTGTATATTTCTTGTTCGTGGATCTTTTGGATTACACCGACTTGGGGCCGTTCGAAAAGTTGGCATACTCAATACCGATTGACTTCAACGGAACTGCTTATCTTGTTGAGCATCGAAAGTTCGGAGTGGGTGTCTTCGCCTCGGACCTCGAGAATCAGGAGGCCGATGCCGCTAGAATAGTGCAGCGGATTTGCAATGGCGTGAAAGCCGCTCAATCGTTTTTTGAGCATCTAGCAAATGAAGCCGGTGACGGGTCAAGACTTAATTTACAAAACCATTCGCGCGACCTTTATGATCGTTTCGTATTCCTTCGAAAACAATTTGAGGAAAAGACAGAAGAAGCAGAACTCCGTAAAGAGGAACGTGTAGTGGAGACGGGTGTCACAGAGCGAGGCGGTCAATGGCAAACAATCTGGATGCCCGGTTATGAATTGCAGCGCGAATCGAAATGGCTTGGATTATCTGCTATCGAGGCGTTTTTTTCTTGGACCGAACATGTATTGATTCATCTCGCTGTTCTCCAAGGTACATGCACGACCGGTAGAGAGGTAAACCAATTGACGGGCTCTGATTGGTCAACAAAAGTAAAGGCTGCACTTGACATTAAAGCGAGAGACGTTCGGTATTTGTATAGTGAAATGATGATTATTCGCCGACAGATTCGAAATTATGTAGCGCACGGAGCGTTTGGAAAAGATGGCGAGGCGTTTTATTTTCACTCGGGAGCTGGCGCGGTTCCGTTATGTCTCCCGCACCGAAGAAAGCGAGCCTCATTTCGTTTTGGTTTCGGGGCAGACCTCGATCCAACACAAGCGTTTGATGCGATATCACGCTTTGAGGCCATACTATGGGAGGGACCGAGGTCGGGAGCAAAACTTTACATTCAAGATTATGAGTTGCCGACAATTCTCAGTATGGCAGCAGACGGCACTTACGGACGAGCAATGTCAAGCCAACAGGCGATGGTGGAATTTACAGAGCAATTAGCACGCAGGTTGGATAATGCGAGGAATATGGATTGGTAGCGGCGTTAGCAAGGAAATGCGTAACGGCGCATGGACATCGCGGCGACACAATGAAGGAACCTGTCGGCAACTAACCTAATGATCGGAAGACGTTCCGCAACGCGGTCGCAAGCCTCTTGTGCTTGTCGGTAGAGTTCAACCAGTAGTGGAGATGCCCGCCGTCCCATTCATTCTGATGACGGACAACCCCGGCCTCTGCGCACTTCCAATTCCCGGGCCTCCGCCACTTCAAGACCTCATGTCAACAATCAAGGCTGATCGTCCGCGCGTATGCCGACTGATACGCGATGCACCGGGCTCATCATTTCGCACGACGCAATCCGATCCTGTGGCTAGCGAGCGGGCGCGCCGCCGTCGTGCCATGCGATCGGCGCCTTACGCGATCGATCGCGCCGGATCCAGCGGGGTAAGAACCAGCAACGACACCTTATGGTCCCATTCCGAAGACCGCAGACACGGCGCAGTGATCCGGGTGCGGCCCTCGGCGCAGCCATTCCCGGAACGAGCCTTCCACCGGCATCGCCTCCGCGCCGCCGCCCGCCACAATGTGATCGATGAAGGCTGGGAAGCGGGGGTCGCAGCGGAACGGCACATCCTCGGTAAGCAGCAGCAGCGGCGCTGACGGCGGCGACAGCAGACGCCAGGCCCAGTCCCCCGGCAATGCCAGACGGCGGTTGAAGTCGCCCAGGATGACGAAAGCTGCCTCCTCGGCCCGGCGGGCGTCGACCCACGCCCTGAGGCTCTCGATCTGGCCCCGGAGCGTCGCGCAGGCTTTCCTGCTTCTGTTATCCCGGTCCTGTTTCCTGCCCCAACAGCCGGTCTTGAGATGCACGGAAAGCAGGCGCAGTTCCTCGCTGCCGCCGACCACCGCGATATCGGCGCCCCAGCGCTGGAAGGCGTCTTCGCCTCCCAGCACCCTCAGATCGGCGTTGCGCCGATATCGAATGCCCTTCCGGATCGCGAATCCCGTCGCCAGATGCCCAAGACGCGCCTCAGGCTTGCCCCAGCAGGACCGGCTGCGCTGCATTGGCGGGCGCCCGGACATTTCGACATGCCAGTCGGAGGCCGGGAACACACGGTGGCCCGCCGCCTCGTTCTCCACCTCCTGGAAGGCGACGATATCAGCATCGAGTTCTTCGATCCGCTTTGCGAGCGCAGCGTAGTCGGCGTCCTCGCGTCCGACACAGCCCTCGCCGTCGGCATCGTCGAGATGCTCCAGGTTCCATGCCGCGATGCGCAGTTCGCCGGCAAGGCCTTCCGAAGGCGCCAGGCTCAGAACGAGCAATGCCAGAATGGAATATCCGATATTGCGCAATGTCATGTCCGCCGCCCTCCGGACGCCCCACACCGGAAGGCAGACATGCAGGACGTCCTTTCGAAGGATGTTGCGCGGACAACCAACCCGGCCGTCAGGAAACCCGGTCCGAAGCTGCACCCCACCGTCCGGCGCATGGTGTCTCCTCCCTCCGGCAGACCGTATCGCGTCGCCAACCGGACCTCCGGCTATTCGATAAAGGGATTCAGCAACCCGGTAGCCATTTCGATCCGCCGCGCCCGTTCCCGTTCCCAGCCGTCCGGCGGATCCGTCTCATGCCAGACGGTCAACTCGTCCCGCGTCATCTTCACGTCGATCCCGTAGCGGTCCGCCATGTAGAGCATCGCCCGGGCAATCTCTCCGCGAACGCCCTCGGCGGGCTCGGCCGCCTTCGGCCTTCCGCCCACCTCGAAATCGCATGCCCCGTACTTTCGTGGCTCGCCCTCGACGGTGCCATAGGGATGGGCCGACCGGTCGCCATTCACCTCGCCGCCGGCCGGAAACAGGTTGTGCGGATCGTTGTGCGCAGCGAGGAATTCGGCGTCCACGCCGTCCTTCTGGCAGCATTTCCTGCCCTTGTACGGTTTGCCGTTCTTCTTCACGCACAGCTCATGGCCCTCGCTCCAGCACGACCGGTCCCGCCCGAACCACGATGCGGGCACGACATGCTCCCATTCGACCCGGTCCGAGCGCGTCTCGTTCTTGCGCGCTCGCAGATCGCATGCCTCCCGGTCAATGTCACCGCCCGTGCGACCCTTGCGCGTGTAGGGACAGCCGCAATAGACGGTTTTCAAATGCCCGATTTCTTCGTGGATCCCGGCCAGGAGCCGTTTTGATTTTGCGAAGGTTTCGGGCGACTGGCCTGCTGCCGGAGCGGTCCACAGGGCAACAGCAGCGACGATCAAGAGCGCGGGTCTCATCATTCAGAGGGTCCCCCCTTGTGTCGTCGCCGGGTTTCCTCCCCCGGCGGGCGGTGGCGGCGGGCTGTTGGCTGCGCCCGAAGACCCGCCCGTCACGGGCCCGGGGGGCGGGGGGGCGGGGTTGGGGGGGGTGGGGGTGGGCGCGCGGCCGCCGCCGGGGGGGGGGGGGGGGGGGGGGGGGGGGGGGGGGGTTTTGCTTTGCCCCTCGGGGCTGATCGCTCTTGAAATCCGACTCATGAAGGTCTCCAGGGCGTCATAGATGTGTTGCACGAACAACCCGGCCAGGAATGCCCCCGCGATCGGACCGAAGCCGATCTCCGAGGCGCTCTCATTACCGGTTCCATCGCCCTCGACGAAGACCAGGACATCGAGAACGAGCGCCAGGGCCGCGCCGAGAAAGATGCGAGCCGTGAGGGCCCGCATCCGGTTATCCTCGTAACTCGTGGCGGAAAGCCGGTCGGAGATTCGCTTGGCCAGCGCCGCACAGGCTCCGAGAGCGCCCCAGGCGACCGGAATCAGCAGCGGGATGCACGAGGCAAGCCAAGCCGGCTTCGTGTTCCATGCGTCGAAGGCCTGAAGCGTGAGGGCCAGCAGGAAGAAAACTACGCCCCAGATCATCGGCTGAGTGCGACGGTCAGTCAGGCGGCCGAGCCGACCCTGCGGTTTGCGGAGCGTGTCCCGGATGCTTCTGCCGTGAACTTCATAGGTGCTGTACGTGAACCAGGCGAGCTTGTGGTAGGCCTCCATCAGCGCCCGATAGCTCTCCTCGGTCTCGTTGTCTCGGGCCGTCGCGAGCGCTGCAATAAGTCCGCTGTAGGCTGTCGACGCCGCTTCGTCCGCATCGCCGGGACAGTGCCGGGCAAAATACCAGGCGAGCAGGTCGGCCTCCTCGCAGGCGCATCTCAACCGCTCGGTGAGCGTGGGAACCTGATCTTGCATGCCTTTACCGTCCCTATAACTGAGTCGCCGCCGACCCGATCTCGAACCCTAGCGAATGGCGCAAACGGTCCCGCAAGCTGGAAGGCGGTTGAAGTCGACCGCCTCGACAAATGCAGGCCTCTCCGACATGCCCGGTCCCTTCTCTCTGCTTGTTCCGCTTGCATAAATCCATATTTGGAGTATATTGTCAACAAGAACCGAATATGGAGGACATCATGCAAGCCCGTGCCCTGCCGGCGACGGCAGTCGACCGGAGGGGATTGTCCGGTCCCGCTCTGCGCGCCTTCTTCCGTATTACCGGCCTGTGGGGGCTTTCGGTGGACGAGCAGATGGCGCTGCTCGGCGTCACGGCGCGCTCGACCTTCTTCAAGTGGAAGAAGGACCCGAACGCGCTTCTCCCGAAGGATACGCTGGAGCGCATCTCTTACATTCTCGGCATCTACAAGGCGCTCCAGATCTTGCTGCCGGACGAGAAGGCAGCGGATGAGTGGGTGAAGCGGCCGAATACCGCGCATTCCTTCGGGGGCCGGTCGCCGCTCGACAGGATGCTTTCGGGCCAGGTCGCGGACCTCTTCGTCGTCAGGCAGTATCTCGACGCGCAGCGAGGTGGCTGGGCATGAGTCTTCCTGTCGTCCGGGTCGAATGGAAGCCGTGCTGGCGGGTCATCCCCAGCCGCTTTCCGCCCGTCGAGCTCTTCGAGCGGGTATCCGATCCTGACGATATGGAGGCAATTCACGAGATTGAGTCGCTGACCAATCCCCGGCTTCGGGACGAGGTCGGAGACATCCGCCTCGTTCCCCCCGAAGATCGCGCCAGCAGTCCCGGTTCGAGTGCAATCATGGCGGCCTTCACACATCTGAACCCGGAGGGCAGCCGTTTCTCCGACGGCACATGGGGCGTCTTCTATACCGGTAGCGATCTCGAGACCGCCATTGCGGAAACCAGGCATCAACGAGAGCGGTTCCTGCGCGATGCAGCGCAGGCCCGCATGGAATTCGACATGCGGGTGTATGCCGTCGACCTGGACGGCGAACTGCATGACCTGCGGGGCCGGCAATCCGACTATCCGCTGGTCTATCGAAAGGACAGCCACGCCGCCGGGCGGCATTTGGCGGGAGTTCTGCGTCGGGAAGGTTCGAACGGCATCGTCTATGACAGCATCCGCCGGGAGGGCGGCGAATGCGCGGCCGTGTTCCGTCCCCCTCTCCTCTCGAACTGTCGTCAGGAACGCCATCTGACCTTTGTCTGGGACGGAGGGCAGGTGACGACCGTGTACGAGAAACGGGCGTTGAAATGAGCGGCACCGCAACGGGCCATCCCAAGACGCCGGAAAGGGTCATCCCGATGAAGTCATCGGCAAAGCGCAGGACGGTCGTCGTGCACAACCGGCTGACGTTGCGCGAAGTCCGTCTCGCGGCTGCGCGCGACCGTCAGCACGGCCTTCAGATCATGACATTCGAGCAGCTGGCGGCACGACTGGCCGGCGGCCTGGTCCGGCCGGTCGATGACGACGCCCTTCGGGAAGCGATCGGGTCCGTTCTGGCGGACACGGAACTCGGCGAACTGGACGGTATCAAGGACCTTCCCGGCATGGTGAATGCCGCCGCCGATACCCTGCGCAAGGCGTGGCGCGCCGGTCTCGACCTCCAGGCCCGGGCCCCCGGACATCCCCGCCTCCGATCGATGGCCGCCCTCGAAGAGGCGGTCCTGGATGCCCTGCCGCCGGCGGTGAGGCGACCCGGCGATCTCGCGAAGGCTGCCCTTGGGCGTCTGGGTCACGCTGTGGCGCTGTTCGGCCCCATCGACATCGTGGGGATCACCGAACTCTCGCCGATATGGAGATCGTTGCTTCACGGGCTTGCGGGACAGGTGCCGGTCAGCTGGATCGCAGGGCCCAGAACCGTTCCGGAGTGGCTGGACGACGGGAGCGTCCGGATCGTGCGGGAGGACCCGCAGAAGCCGGAGATCGCCGTCGTCAGCGGGGCGACCGCCTATCACGAAGCCGTCGAGGCGATGAGATGGGCACGGGGACTCATGGCATCCGGCGAGGCGGAGCCCGCCGATATCGCCATCACGTCGGTCATGCCGGCAGAATATGACGATCATTTTCTCGCCTTGCGCAGCGATGCCAATCTCGAACTGCATTTCGTCCATGGCGAGAAGGTCACGGCCTCGAGGGAGGGGCAGGCCGCGGCAGCGCTCGCGGATATCCTGCTCCGGGGACTCTCCCAGACGCGGATGCGGCGGCTGGACACCCTGCTGCGGTCTTCGCCCGGACCGTTCGGCCTCTTGCCGGCCGGCTGGCCCCGCATCCTGCCGGACGATGCGCCGCTCTCTTCACCGGAGGCGTGGGAGCGCCTGATCGCTGGCTTGACCGCCGCCGACTGGCCGGACGGAACCGACCATCGTGCGGGGCTTGCCGAAATCGTCGCCCTGTTGGCCCCCGGCATCGAGACCGCTGCAGAAGCCGGGGAACGGCTCCTGCACGGGCAGGCGCTCGAGATATGGCGAAAGGCGCTGGCCGCGGGCCCGGCGGCTTCGCTCGATCTCAATCTCGAGACGCTGAAACAGGATGACGGGCTCGATCCCTGCGTTTCGGCCTGCTGGATGCCGGCGAATGCGCTGGCGGCATCGCCCCGGCGCTTCGTGCGCCTGCTCGGGCTCAATTCCTCGCGCTGGCCGCGCGGGATTGCCGAGGATCGGCTGCTCTCGGACCATATCGTTTCCAGGAGCGAACTCGACCCGCTGCCCGTGGCCGCGGCCGACCGGCGCGATTTCCGCACCATTCTCGACACCACCCCAAGCCGGGTCGTCCTGTCCCGCGCGCGGAGAGACGACGACGGACGACTGCTCGGACGGAGTACGCTGCTTCTCGGGACCGAGACGGAGGAAACCTGGCTCCGGCGAAACGGCGTGCCCCCGCATGCCTTCAGCGAGACGGACCGGCTGACCGCCCGGCCGCCGGAGTTTCGCGGCCACGACCAGGCGCGGGCCGCTTCGGCCTGCTGGCGCAACTGGTCCACCAGCGAGCTGACGCCGCATGACGGTCTGGTTCGACCGGATCATCCCGTAATCCACGCCATACTGGACCGGACACAGTCGGCGACGTCGCTGAACCGGATCCTGCGCAATCCGCTGGGTTTCGTGTGGCGATACGGGCTGCGATGGCACGCCCCGGAGAGCGGCGAGGAACCGCTGGTGCTGGACCCGCTTGCCATGGGCGACCTGGTTCACCGAACGCTGGACCTGGCCCTGCGGGCGCTTGAGGCGGAGGAAACCTTGTCGACGGCTTCCGCCGGGCAGATCGCCGCCGCCGTCGATGGCGCGGCCGGCGATGTCGCACGGGCCTGGGAAAACGACCGGGCCGTGCCGCCAGCGGTGATCTGGCGCCGGACGCTCAACGATGTTCGCGCGATGAGCATCAAGGCGCTCACCTTCCGCGATGAACGGATGCCCGGCGCCCGTGCTTTCGGGGAAGTGCCCTTCGGAGGCTCCCCGCCCAGGTCGAATGTCGAGCCCCCCTGGGATCCCGAAGCGGTCGTCGAAATTCCTGGCGCCGGCTTTCGCATAGGCGGCTATATCGACAGGCTGGACATCACGGTCGACAAGCTCCATGCGCTGGTCCGCGACTACAAGACCGGCCGCGCGCCAGGGAAGGAGATCGTCCTCAACGGCGGCAGGGAGTTGCAGCGATGCCTCTACGCCTTCGCCGTCAGGGCGCTGCTCGGCGACGAGGTGAACATCGACGCCTCGCTGCACTATCTCCGCGACGACGTCGACCTGCGGCTCGAAGAGCCGGATGCCACGCTCGACGAGCTTGCCGGTTACCTGCAGGCGGCCCGCGCCGCCCTCACCGCAGGCGGCGCCGTGATGGGCCCCGATACGGGCGGGGATTACGACGATCTTGCCTTTGCGCTGCCCGCCAATGCCGGCGCCACATACCGGCCGCGGAAGGAGGCAGCGGCGCGCGAACTGCTGGGAGACGCAACCCTGGCCTGGGAGGCCGAATGATGGACATGGCCGTACAGACACTCGCCGACGATGAGGCCCGGCGGCTCGCGATTCGCGTCCATGACCGCTCGTTTCTCGTCGAGGCGGCAGCCGGGTCGGGCAAGACGGCCGTGCTGGCCGGCCGGATCGCCATGCTGCTGGCCGGAGGCGTCGCTCCGGCCTCCATTGCCGCCGTGACATTCACCGAGTTCGCCGCGAGCGAACTGCTCATCCGGGTGCGCGAGTTCGTCAGCACGCTGCTCGGCGGCACGATCCCCACCCCGCTTCGCGCGGTCCTGCCCGACGGCCTTTCCGAAGAGCAGCGCTCTCACCTGGCCGCGTCAAGCGAAGCGCTCGACGAGATGACCTGCACGACGATCCACGGCTTCTGCCAGCGGCTGGTCTCGCCCTATCCGGTCGAAGCCGATATCGATCCCGGGGCTGACGTCATGGATCGCGACCGTGCCGACCTCGCCTTCCGGGAGATCGGCGACGCCTGGCTGCGGGAGGAACTGTCCGGCGACAGCGGCGGACTGCTCGCGGAGCTGGTCTTCCAGGATCCGGGTGCGGCGGTCCAACTGGTCCGCACCGCGCTCGACCACTATCGCCGCCATCGCGAAATCTCCCACCCCGCGCCGGTGGACCCGGCATTGCAGGCAACGGCGTTCCGGGACGCGGTCGAAGGCTTCCGGGCCTTCATCGCCGGCGCCGGGTTTGCGGAACCGGAGACGACCGCCATTGCAGACCGTTTCGGGGAGCTGGCGGACGCGGTCCACCCGGTCGCTGCAGCCCGAACTCCTGCGGAACTCGTTTCGCTGCTGCGCATGGCGCCCCACCCCGACCTGGTTACGCGCTCGGGCAGCTTCCTGGTGTATCGGAAGAAGGGCAAGTGGGAGAAGGCCGCCAGTCAGGCCGGTCTGGCGAAGGCCGACGGCGGGCGCCTGAACGACAGCGCCGGCGACCATTACCGCCGATGCTGCGAGGCGTGGACCTCATTGCGGCAGTCTTCTGCCTCCCGGGTGCTTGCCGACCTCCTGCAGATCGTTCGACCTGTCATGGACCGTTTCCGCGAGCACAAGCGTTCTACGGCGCAACTCGATTTCGACGACCTGATCTTCTCTGCCCGCGACCTGTTGCGCGACTTCGACGAGGTTCGCCGGGCTCTTTCGCGACGGTTCACCCATGTCCTGGTGGACGAGTTCCAGGATACCGACCCCTTGCAAACGGAGATCTTCTGGCGGCTTTGCGGCGCACCTCCGGGCGACGGGGATGGCCGCGACTGGACCACGTTCACGCTCCGGCCGGGCGCGCTCTTCCTTGTGGGCGATCCGAAGCAGGCGATCTACCGCTTCCGCGGCGCCGATATTGCCGCCTATCTCCGGGCAAGGGAGGTCTTTCGTTCGCAGGCCCTGGACGGGGTGCTTTCGATTTCCACCAATTTCCGTTCCTGCGCACCGATCATGACCTATGTGAACGAACGCTTCGAGCAGGTGTTCTCGGAGGAAAACGGCCAGCCGGGATTCCAGGCTCTCGTTCCCTTCCAGCCCGCGCGCGCCGACGGTCCTTCCGTCCTTGCCCTGGAGATCCCGGCAGCCGACGAGGCGGACAGGCCCGGGATCGAGCAGTTGCGGGATTGGGAGGCCGCCGCTGTCGCCGCCATGTGTGCGCGGCTGATCGGCAACGAGCAGGTCCGCGATCCGGCGAGCGGCGAAATGCGGCCCTGCGAGGCCGGCGATATTGCCCTGCTGGCGCCCACCGGGACCAACCTCTGGCGCTATGAGGAGGCGCTCGAACGACACGGTATTCCCGTCGCGACCCAGGCCGGAAAGGGCCTGTTCCGGCGCCAGGAGATTCAGGATCTCATCGCGATCACCCGGGTGCTCGCCGACCGGCGCGACACGCTTGCCCTGGGCGCGCTGCTCCGGGGACCTCTGGTGGGGCTGACCGAGGAGGAACTTCTCGACATCGTCTGGGCACTGCCGCGCTCCGGAGAGGGTGAACAGGAAGTCCCTCGGCTTGACCTCGATGTGGAGCCGGAGGCGATCGCTCATCCCTACGCCCGGGACATTGTCGAGAAGCTCCGGACATTGCGGCGCAGGGCGAACGCCACGACGCCGCACGAGCTGCTTTCGCAGGCCGTCGACATGTTGCGCGTTCGCCCGATCCTGCTTCAGCGACACGGTCAGGCCGAGCGGGCGCTCGCCAATGTCGATCTCTTTCTGGGTTTCAGCCGCGCTTATGCGGTGAGGGGTCTGCGCGCCTTCGCGGAGGCGATGACTGCCGCCTGGTCCGACCTGTCCCGCATTGCCGAAGGACGGCCCGATGCGCGGGAGGAAGCGGTCGCGCTCTATACCATGCATTCCGCCAAGGGGCTGGAATGGCCGATTGTCGTGCCGGTCAACACGATGACACGGTTGATGAAGCCGGACAGCGCCGTCACGGACCGCGCAAGCGGGCGCTTTTTCTGTCCCGTGTTGGGCGTTGAGCCTGGCGGACACGCAGCAGCCCACGCTGCCGAAGAGGCCGAGCTTGCACGCGAGCGCGAGCGCCTCTGGTACGTTGCGGCCACTCGGGCCCGGGAACTTCTGATCCTGCCCAGGCTGGAAACCGTTCCTTCCGGACAGACCTGGCTATCGCTTGTCGACTTGGCGCTTTCGGACCAGACGGTGCTCGATCCGGGACCCGATCCACGGGACGCCGGCGAGACCGTCAGCGATGTCGAGAACGTCCAGACGCGGGAGGCGTTCGCGGCCGAAGCGGCTGCCATCGCCGAACGCGGACGCCGAATCGTCTGGCGGGCTCCCCGCCGTGACGAGGGAGACTCCCGGCCCGTTCTCCCTGTGGGGGCGCGCCCCCCCAGCCGTGACGAGGGAGACTCCGGTCCCGTTCTCCGTGAGGAGGCACGAGCGATCCTGGATACCGACGGGGACGGTGCACCCTCGCAGGACGCCGCCTTGGCGATACAGGGCGGTCGCGAACGCGGCCTCGTCCTGCACAAGCTGATCGAGGAAATTCTCACGGGCGAGACCGGGGAGACGATGCCCGACCTCATCGCGCGCGCCGAGTGTCTCATCCAGGACATGGATCGCCCATTGAACGAGGACCCGGCCGAGGGACTGGCGCCGGCCGAACTCGCCGACTGTGTCGTCCGCGCCCTGTCGCTTCCCGAAATCGCGGCGCTCCGCCCGAGGCTGCTGCCGGAATATCCCGTCTATTCGTCGTCAATTGCGGTCGACGGGCAGGAAGACGCATCGGCCGGTATTGTCGATGCCATTGCCTTCGGACCGGATGGAGCACCGGAAGTGGTCGTCGACTGGAAGAGCGACGTGGACCCTGGGCCCGAGACGCTTGAGCACTATAGAGCCCAGGTTCGAGCCTATCTGGACATGACCGGGGCCGAACGCGGCCTGATCGTCTTCATGACGACTGGCGTGATCGTCCCGATTGCACGGGCGAAGGAAGGCCAGATAGTCGCATGAAGTCGCGGCCTTGCATCAACGACCGCAGGTCGAATGTCGTTAGGCGCAGGGTCTCGACCCTTCACGATGCAACATCGATCAATCATCTATGTCATCTCCTACGCCCGGGTTTCCCGTGAATCGCAAATCAGAGGCTCAACTGGAAGGTGGGGCGCCCGCACCGCACACGGTGAGGCCGTGTTGTAGACTCGGTTCGACTGCGGAAGCCGATGCCAAACTGCCCGGGGTTAGAGATCGGATGCCGGACGCACGCTGGATGTGGAGATCGTCTTGGCCAAAACTCGTATACACGACGGCGAACTCGTATCGCCGGTGGAGTCTTTGGAACGCTATTTCGGGGACGGCGGCACGACGATCCTGCGGGCGGCATTCGAGCATTCCTATTTCGTCCACCCGGAACGAGTCCGGCAGAACACGCCCCTGTATCCGGATCGAGCGAGACTCAGCCGCAAGCACTATCCCGGGCTTGACAGGGGCGCCCCCGCCATATGGCGGGGGCGGAAAGTCAGGCTCGGCGATAACGCGAAGGCCCAGCAGGCCTGGGTGCACTATACTGGGCGCCGGATCGAACGTGGTTCCGGCTACGGCGTCCGGCATGTCTGGGGCCGCCCGTGGGATCCGGACGCGTTCACCGCCGGATGGAACCTCTGCTATATGCCATTCTGGGCCGGAATGCTGACGGAACGGCAGCATCCTCATCCACAACTGGAGATGGCGGTTCGCCAAGCGGCATGGGACCTCTACTTCGGCGACGATCCGGTCTGCGATCCCCCGGAATTCGTCACTGACCCCGGTGTCGACCTCGCCGCGATCCTGAACGGGCAGCCGATTCTGCTGCTGGTCGGGGTTACCCGACTCGATATTGCCGCTGCCCCAATCGCATGACAGGTTACGGCTCGGGAGAGACGGCGAAACTGAACCGCGTCGAGCCCTATGCCTGGCTCAAGGCCACACTCGAAGCCATCGCCGCCGGCCATCCCAACAGCCGCATCGACGAACTTCTCCCATGGAACTTCCCGAACTCGTCAAGCTGAAAGCTGGGTGCTCCGCCCGTATCGCTTGCGATGCGCCGCCAGACGCTTCCTGATGGACTCGTAATCGGCGTCGTGGTCGGGGAGGTCGATCAGCCGGACGGTATGCGTCGGGGCCGGCGGACTCCCTCCGGCAGGGGGCTGAAAAGCGCCTTCGGGATCGTGGCGGGTTTGCACAAGGGGTTCCCGGCTGTTGGGCCGAGCTCCACTCCGTCGGGGTCTGTCACACCTCGTCCGGAGCCGTTCTACATCATCGAAGGGCGAACGGCCTCCCGGGCACTCCCGCCCCCCGGACCGCCATCAGCTGACCTTGATTTCCGGCGCGCAACCTATGCCAAACCGATTGTCATGACTATCGGTAATTCAGGTTGCAGGCAAATCTCCGGATTGCCTGCAAGCGCTCGGGCGAGCCGAAACCCGACAACCCCGGGATCCCTGCCGTAACAGACCCGAACGATGACGCTCGCGCCAAGATTCCCGGGCGCATTCGCCGGCAACCAGGCCTTCGAAATGGAAGAGCTCGCCCGGGACAGGCGGCCTACCTACCCCTGCGGCCTTTGGCGTATGCATACAAACCAGCCTCACATTCTCCGATGCAATCGCGGCCATCCGCTGCGAGCTCTGGCTCGGAAACAATTTATCGCGCTCCCCGCCACACTGGAAACGGCAGATAATTCAAAGTTGAGCTGAGGCCCCCTGTATCGTATAGCATCAGGCATTATGAGCCAAAGGGAGAATTCCGTCGCGGGACCCATGCGGGGTGCTGCCAAAACCAACTCGGATCCACATGGTAGTAGTTCCGGTTCCAGATTTTCAGGACCCCGGCATAGTTCAGTTTGAGTTTTGCAAAATTCGGTTCCGGACGTTGCTCCGCGACTTCATTCCACGCGACCCCTACCGCATCAATCGCTGTCTCAAGGCCTTCGGAGCACGGCCCGTCTGCATCCGAGTCTTGTCGCTTCAATGGCCCGCAATCTCCGGCCTTCAGAAGCACCATAGCCCGCACCAATACACGGTCACGCAGCGTCCTAAGGCTCAGGGGGCCATTAAGGGGAACTCTAGCAGGATCCTCCGCTCGTCCTCCACCTTCACGGAGAAACTGCGTCGTCCAACGCCGGAGTTCGGGCGACATCAGCCAACCTTCTTCGACGTGCTCGGCGGCAATCTCCCGCAGCGCCTGCCGGCATGAAATGCTGTCACCAGCCTCCATCAATTTAGCGAGCATGCTGTCTGCCTGCTGGCCACAACTTTCTCGCGCCCAAGGGAATACCTCTGGATCATCGCGCGCCCGAATGCAAGCAAGACACATGTTTGCGAAATGTTTCGCAGGCGATCCGGCTTGATCGAGAACCGCCGATAACTCGCGACTCATGACATAACGTGTCAACATAAAACCGAGGCGGGGATGCTTTCTCCCCCACCTCAGGCCCCTACCCGAGCCCATCGAACCGCACCACAATCGCCTCGCCGGCGGAGCATGTCACGAAAGCCCCCCATTCGGCCATGAGCGCCCTACGCCGCTCAAGCAGGTCCGAACGCGCATACGCTGCCTCAACGGCGTTAGCGACTGTATGCGCAAGTGCTCGTTCCATGACGGCGTGAGGTGCATTCGTGTTTTCGGCAGCCCAATCCCTGAAGGCGCTGCGGAACCCATGCACGGTGGCCCGCTCGGCAAGGCCGACAACACGCAGCAGCTTCGTCAGCGTCATGTCCGACAACGCAGCGCCCCGTTTCAATGGCGAAGGGAACACAAGCTCGCTCTCGTCACGCAAGGCGGCCGCTTCCGAGAGCACCGCAAGGGCTGCGTCCGAGAGTGGAATTCGATGTTCGGCCCCGGCCTTCATTCGCGTGGCAGGAATGCGCCATTCTCGCGCATCGAGATCTATTTCGTCCCATGTCGCGCCGCGCGCCTCGCCGCTCCGCGATGCGGTAAGGACGACGAACCGCAAGCACAGCTTCGCAGCCATGCTCGCCTTGCGCGCATCGACGGCCTCCAGAGCCGCCGGAATCTCGCTGTAGTGGAGCGCCCGGAAGTGCGCCTTGACGCGTGGCATTGCCGGGAGCGCGCCGTCGATCGCCTCGCCGGCAACATTGCGTTCGACATACTCATGCGCCTGCGCCCACCGCAGCACGGTACGAATGCGTTGCCGGACGCGACGTGCGGTTTCGGGTTTAATGCCCCATATAGGCGTGAGCACGGCGAGCACGTCGCGGCGGGTTATCTGGTCGAGCCGCATTCTGCCCAACGTCGGAAATGCATACAGTTCCAGCGTCGCCAACCATTGCTTGTTGTGCTTCACGTTCCGCCAGCGCGGCACATTCGCTGCATGGACAGCTGCGGCTGCCTCCCGGAAGGTCGGTATCTTTGCCCGGCGCTTCTCCGCCAGCGGATCGCGCCCTTCGGCAATCGCTGTCCGATTGTTCTCTGCAAGCTTCCGCGCATCGGCCAAGCCGACGGCAGGATAGCCGCCCAGCCCCATGTCCCGGCGCTTGCCGTCAATCGTCGCTCGAAGCACCCAAGACTTGGAGCCGCCCCTTGCGACCTTCAGGTACAACCCACGTCCGTCGCCGTGGAGGCCTGGCTCGGAAAGCGATTTCGTCTTCGCCGTGGTGAGTGGCACTGGATTTATCCATCAATTTGTCCATCATCTAGCGTGGGATTATACGGCAATATGCGGGAACCCGCAACACCGTTTCACAACATAAATCCGTTTGTTTTCCGTGTTGTATGAATGTTTGTGGGAATGCCCGATAAAGAAAAATGGCGGAGAGGGTGGGATTCGAACCCACGATACGGGGTTACCGTATACACGCGTTCCAGGCGTGCGCCTTCAACCGCTCGGCCACCTCCCCGGCGGCGCGAAAATAAGGGCCGGCCGGCGGCCGCGCAAGTTGCTGCCGGCTGTGCCATGATGCCCGGCCGCGGCAGGCGGGAGGAGGCCCACCATGGAGAAATACTTCCAGTTCTCGAACATGCACCACGAGCTGATGGCCCGCGACGAGGCCTATATCTACGGCTGGCGCTACGAGCCCCGGGTGATCT
>MKWU01002907.1_pt1 | contig 23909 bp, 25 predicted proteins | sample 809101 | NCBI WGS metagenome assembly MKWU01 (sample SAMN05860141, study PRJNA318959) | sponge metagenome | host: Aplysina aerophoba | place: Slovenia: Piran, Adriatic Sea, Gulf of Piran | collected 2013-05-07 | reverse complement strand
CACTTTTGAAAACCACGTCAGGCATCATGCCAGTCGTCTACACACGGGCCCGTTTCGGTGAAGATATCCTGGAGGCCGCTATCAAGGAGGGGCTGGATCAATATGTGATTGTGGGGGCAGGATATGACACATTTTCTGCAAGACGTCCTGATCTCATGGACAAGCTGACTCTCTATGAACTGGACCAGGCCGCCACGCAGCAATCAAAGCGGGAGCGCATGAAAGCAGCGGGAATAATAGAACATGAGAATGTGTGCTACGTGGAATCGGATCTCAATCGAGAGAAACTCCATGAGGCTCTGGCACGGGTCAATTTCGACACAACACGTCCTGCTTTGTTTTCCTGGTTTGGTGTTACATACTATCTGGAGATGGAGTCAATCAAAGAAACACTAATCAGCATTTCTTCCCATATGGCGTCTGGATCAGCGGTCATGTTTGATTATCTTGCCGATCCGGAGTTAACTCCTTATGGATTTATTAGAATGCAAGAAAACAGTGCCAACTTTGTTGCCAAGCGTGGAGAACCATGGCTTTCCAGTTTTGTTCCGGATAAATTACCTGAATTTCTTAATGAGTTGGGCTATGAAACAGCGAATCACTTGAAACCGGAAGAAGTTGGAGCTCGTTATTTTTCTGAAACAGATAATATCACGTATCCTGCTTTTATGGGGCTTTATCATGGAGTTGTACGCAAGACAGAGAGAAGTTGAGAGTTGGGCTAGTTGGCCAGCAGAGGCTTCAGATAACGACCCGTATGGCTGTGAGGATGCTCGGCCACTTGCTCAGGTGTTCCACAGACCACCTGCTTTCCACCACGATCTCCCCCTTCAGGACCCAAATCAATCAGCCAGTCGGCGCAGCGTATCACATCTAAATTGTGCTCAATTATAATGATAGAGTTTCCTTTATCCACCAAGCGTTGTAAGATATTCATCAGCGTATGAACATCGTAAAAACTGAGGCCAGTTGTGGGCTCATCAATGAGATACAGGGTTTTTCCCGTGGCCCGTTTTGAAAGTTCCGTTGCCAACTTTATGCGCTGCGCTTCCCCACCAGAAAGTGTGGGGGCAGACTGTCCCAACCGCATATAGCCTAAACCAACATCCACCAAGCTCTGTAGCCGCTGCACAGCGGGTGGGATCGATGAGAAAACATCTTTAGCTTCTTCAATGGTCATTTCTAAAACATCGGAAATTAAATGATTCTTATAACGGACTTGCAGAGTTTCTCGATCGTATCTTTTACCTTTACAAACATCACATTGAACATAGACATCAGGTAGGAAATTCATGGAGATTACATTGACACCCTGTCCACCACAGGCCTCGCAGCGTCCACCTTTAACATTAAAGCTAAATTGACCAGCCCGGTAACCTCTGGCTTTTGCCTCAACGGTAGCTGCAAAACACTGACGAATCCCATCAAAGGCTCCCACGTAGGTGGCCGGGTTGGAGCGTGGCGTGCGGCCAATGGGGGATTGGTCAATCACAATCACCTTGTCCAGCGCCTGGACTCCCTGGAGCGCACCCAAACCATCGGGGAACGGTGTCCTGTGGCCCAACCGGTTTTCCAGGGCGGGCTGAAGGAGTTCGTTTACCAAGGTGCTTTTGCCACTACCACTCACTCCCGTAATACACACCAGCCGTCCCAGAGGAATATCAACGTTCAGGTTTTTCAAGTTATTGCGATGACAGTTGATCATCCGGAGACACCGTCGGTTACGGTCGCGGCGCTGCTTCGGTGTGGGGAGACGGCAACGACCGGATAGATAAGCTCCTGTTAAGGAATCCTGACTGGCCAATACATCATCAATGGAACCGGAAGCAATAATTTTTCCTCCGTGGACACCCGCTCCAGGACCAATATCCACCAAATAATCTGCGGCTCTGATTGTTTCCTCGTCATGCTCCACAACAATGAGGGTGTTCCCCAGGTCCCGTAGTTGGAAGAGGGTTTGCAAAAGACGACGATTGTCTCGCTGGTGTAGTCCAATGCTAGGCTCGTCCAGTACATAGAGTACACCGGTTAACCCGGAGCCTATTTGGGTGGCCAGACGAATCCGCTGCGCTTCGCCACCAGAGAGAGTGACGGCGGCACGATCCAGGCTCAAATAGTCTAATCCCACATCCAGAAGAAATCGGAGGCGAGCCTGAATTTCAACCAGGACCTGCTTGGCAATCTGCAGTTGGCGGGGTGTCAGCAAGGGGGGTGATTGCTCTTCCTCCATGCCCCCTAATCGCTCAATACTGGCCAGGCACCGGTCAATGGTCATACTGGTCAGATCGTGAATGCCGTAAGGCCCAACCAGTACGGACAAGGCCTCTGGGCGCAGGCGTCGCCCGGAGCAGCTCTTACAGAGGACAGCTTCTCGATAGTGTTCAAGCTTCTGGCGCATGGCCTCGGAGCCGGTCTCCTGATACTGGTTCTCCAACATGGCCAGCACACCATGAAACTTTCTTTTATAGCCTTGGCTAGAGCGGTATCGACTATCTCCATGAACAAGAATTAAATCTTTCACGCCATAGAGAATAGCTTCCTGTTGTGTGGAATTGAGTTGACACCAAGGTGTCTGTAAATCAAATCCAAGACCCTTGCCAAGACTATAAAGCAAAGAATAGGAATAATGATCATCCCGATGACTCCATGGCTCAATTGCGGCATAGACGGGCTGGTTGGGATCAGGAATTACCCGTTCCACCGTAAAGCAACGACGATGGCCAATGCCATGACAATCGGGACACGCTCCGTAGGGGGAATTGAAAGAAAACAGGCGGGGGGAGAGCTCGTCCATCACCGCCCCATGCACTGGACAGGCAAAGTGTTCGGAGAACGTCCACTCCTGCTGGATACCGGGAGGCAGCTCCTCCCCTTGACGCAACACCACGTTGACCACTGCCAAACCATCCCCCCGCTGCAAGCAGGTGCGCAGGGAGTCATGGAGGCGCTCGTCAATGCCCAAGCGCGCTACAAGCCGGTCCACCACCACCTCGATGGTGTGGTGGTGATTTTTCTCAAGCACAATGTTGTCGTTCAGATCCCGCACCTCCCCATTGATTCGCACACGGGCAAATCCTTCCGCCACCAGATTGGCCAGAAGTCGAGTGTGGTTGCCCTGCTGACCCCGCACCACAGGGGCCAGCAATTGAAAGCGAATCCCTTCCGGCAACTGGAGAACGGCGCTCACCATCTCGTCAATAGTCTGGGGCCTGATGGGACGACTGCAGTGGGGGCAGTGGGGCTGTCCGGCCCGACCGAAGAGGAGGCGCAGGTGATCGTAGATCTCTGTCACTGTGCCCACCGTGGAGCGGGGATTGTGACTGGTGGATTTCTGATCAATGGAGATGGCGGGAGAGAGTCCCTCGATGGCATCCACTTCGGGCTTATCCAACTGGCCAAGAAACTGGCGCGCATAGGTGGACAGGCTCTCCACATAACGCCGCTGGCCTTCGGCAAAAATGGTGTCAAACGCGAGGGACGACTTACCGCTGCCGCTGACGCCCGTGAACACCACCAGGCGATTGCGAGGAATGGTGAGATTGATGTGGCGAAGGTTATGCTGACGAGCGCCTCGAATCCTGATCACATCCTCCGGGAAGGGGTCCCGAGACAGTGCCGGAGGCGTCACGGGAGCCCGCAGATCAAGTGGTGATGCGGCTGACCGCTCAATGGACATCGGCAACCAAGCTCACGAGTGCTCCGATCCTATCGCTCCCCTGGTCCTGAGCAGAGAAGATACCAGCCACCATCTTGATCTTCGGGCTGTATCCGGCGATTGTTGCTGGCATCGCCTACGTGGGCTGCCAGCGGAACCACAGCGTCTCCGACGGCGTTCCCGGAGGTCGTTCTCTCTCTTCGTCGACCACTGCCCTCGGTGCCGGTGCCTCCAGTACGAGCGCTCTGGTCATGCCGTCTTGACGGTCTTGGGTCTACTGACGGGGCTGTATGTGGCGGTGAGTGTTGTGGCCTCCCGTCCGTAGATCTGCGCCAGGGACAATCTGGAACGTTCGCTCCGGACCGTCTGAGCTTATTGAAAAGCCTTGTGGCAACCGGGCTTCCAGACTCTACAGTTGGCCTGTTCCGCCATCTCCCGGGTTGTCCTCGGCTAACTTCTGAAAGAGCCGGAATCATGTGCCAGCAGAGATTGAAGCGACTTTTCAGGTTTGATCTGAAAAAAATTTACGGTTTACATTTACTCTGTGATCGCAAAAGATATCCTATAAAATATCTTGCCAGTAGAGTTAATTGAGCCGTCCGGAACGCTGGTCTCATGACGGTGCCCTATACTATCGGCGTAGCTAGGCTTGCAGCGCCGCCTGAGCCGTTGTGAGACGGCCGTCCTCCATTTGTAGCAATCGGTCCGCTACATCCAGGATGCGCGGATCATGGGTCACCATCAGTACTGCACAATGGTGATGGGTTGCCATCCGCTTCAAAAGCTCCACCACCTCGCGACCCGTGCGACGATCCAGGGCAGCGGTGGGTTCGTCCGCCAGTAGAACCCTGGGATTTGCCGCCAAGGCACGGGCAATGGCCACTCGCTGACACTGCCCCCCCGATAAGGCGGAAGGCAGCTTGCCGTGATGATCCTTCAAGCCCATTTCCGCCAGCAGATCAATGGAGCGTTGGCGCCGCTGACCAAAGCTCAATCCGGGCACAAGATCCGCTCCCATCTGCACGTTCTGGGCAGCGGTGAGGCAACGCAACAGATTGTGCTGCTGGAAGATAATACCCATTTGACGTCGCACCCGCTGCTGTACGGATTTGCGCGCCTTGAGCAGTTGTTCCCCCAGCACCTCCACGGATCCGTTCTGCACCGTGCGCAGAGCGCCAATCAACGTTAACAGGGTGGTCTTCCCACAGCCGGAAGGACCACTGAGCAACACCATCTCGCCCGGATTCAGGGTGAGATGCAGTTGATACAGCACTTGACGGCGCTGGTCGCCGCGACCAAACCAGTGGTTCAGCCCAGCAATACTGACCAGGGGGTGGGGTGAGGTGGGGTGCAGGGTGGTCACTTAGAAAATCTCGGCCGGGTCCGCATCCCTGAGCTTGCCCATGGCCAACAATCCCGAGATGACGCACATGGTAAAGATCATGGCAAACACAAAGACAGCCATCCGGCTGCTCATGCCAATGGGTAAATTGGTTGCAGAGCGCGTGAGACCGTAGATTCCCTTCCCCGCAAAAAAGGCAGGAATATAGCCAAATCCTGCCAGCAGCAGGGATTCCTGCAGGATCACCGTCACCAGGTTCATGGAGCTGTAACCCATGGCTTTGAGGGTGGCGTATTCCGGCAAGTGGTCCACCACGTCACTGAAGAGAATCTGGTAAACAACCACTGCACCCACGACCAAGCCCATCGCCGCTCCCAGATTGAAAATGAAGCCGATGGATGTGCTGGAGCGCCAGTAGTCCTGCTCGAACGCCAGGAACTCCGATTTGGTGAGCACCTGCACGTCGTTGGGTAAAGCGTTTTTCAGAACTGTCGCCACGGTTTTTGGATCCGCGCCAGGCACAAGGCGAATTAATCCCAGCTCGATGGACGTGCTGGAGCCGTCCGCAGATCCCAACAACCGGTTAAAGGTGCGATTGCTGGTGAGCAGGTTCCCATCCGCCCCAAAAGAGACTCCCAGCTCCACCAGGCCGTCCACCTGCACCCGTACGTTCCGTACTTCCGCGGTGACGGTGCGTCCGGACTTGAGCCAGTCCTCCACAGGACCAAACTCGGGGCGGCTGAGGCGGTCGTAGAGAACCCGCTGATCCAGTTGCAGGCCCTTCTTTTGCTCCGCAAGGCCCTCCAGGCTCAAGATGTCGTCATCGGGATCGAAACCCACGGCCAGGATGCCGCGGGGTGAGCCGGTTTCCGGATTTTTCCAGACAAGCAGGCCCCAGCGCACCGGGGAAATGCTCTCCACCTCCGGCCAGGATGCCGCCTGAAACAGACGCCGCTTGGGGAACGGCTCCATGGAAATGGAACTGGAGCTGGTGGAGCTGATGAGCACCACATCCGCATTGAAGAGGCGGTGGATGGCAATGCTGGCGTCAAAGAGTGCATCCCGAAAACCCAGTTGCAGGAACATGAGCATCCCCGCAAAGCAGATGCCCGCCAAGGCCACCGCCAACCGCCCCGGCTGTCGGGTGAGCAGGCACCAGGCCAGGGGAATTTGCCGTCGCAAACCAAACTTCATCATCCCCCTCAACTCGGGTCCGACTCCGTGTCGATGCGGACCAGCACCTGCATCCGCGTCAAATTCCTGACCCGCTGCGAGGCGGATGGATCCAGGGCAATCCGCACCTCCACCACCCGTGCATCCACAGCGTCGGCGGGATCGGAACTGAACACGTCACGGCGATTCACCTGACGACTGATCTCCCGCACCTGTCCGGACAGCTCACCGGTAAAGCCGCCATGCTCCGATGTGATGCGTACCCGCTGGCCCGGACGAATTCGGCTGATGTCCGTCTCGTAGACCTCCGCCACCACCTCCATGAAGTCCGTCTGGCCCAACTCCAACACCACGGAATTGCTGGGCTGCTCTCCCTCGCGAGTGAGAATTTTCAGAACGGTTCCCGCCATGGGAGCACGGAGGACACCATCCCGTAAATCGGCATCAACCACCTGGAGTTGAGCCTTGACCTCGGCATAGCCGCCTGACAACTGCTCCGTGGAGCGGCGGCGCTGATCCAGGCTGTCATAGCTGACAGCGCCGGTTGCCACCAGAGCGGCATAGCGCTTCTCTTCACTGCGGACCACCTCCAACTGCCTGGCCAGGGAATCCATCTTCGCCTGGAGCACCTGACGCTCTGCCCGGAGCCGAGGGACGTTGTCAAACACCGCCAGCACCTGACCCTCGACAACGGTATCTCCCTCGTCCACCAGAAGCTCGGCCACACGAGCGGCGGCGCCGCCGTTGTTGGCCCCGGCCAGGCGCCGCACCTGACCGCGGGGCTCAATATACCCCAGGGCAGCCACATAGCGGGTGACGGGATCCGGTACGTCCTCCTCCTCCCTAACCTGGGGCGCCGCTACCACCGAGGACACTTCGGGAGATTGCTCTTCCCCCTCCGGGCGCAGGAGACGGAAAGCAAGCAGGCCCGCGGCCAGAACCGCCACGGTGACGCCAACCAGAAGTAAGCCTCGCCGGATTGCCATGGTCAGGATGGGTGGAGGGCAAGGCTGACGGAGCAGGAACGTGTGGACAAGGCCGGATGATCGTCAGGAATCGGGTTCGTCAAAGAGGACATGCCGAATGTAGTCGTCAGCCCATGGATCCCCGAAGGCTTTGGCTAGCACCCGCCGGGTTTTGTCGTTGCATTGCTGCTGACGGCAATAGCGGACCTGTGCTGCTCTACGGGCCACAGTAGCGGGATGATCCGGTGCGTCGGGACCGACGCGCGTGGCCTCATCCTGTAAAAGGCGTAAATAACCGGCTGCCAATTGCTGAAACGCCTGCTCCTCCTCAACGCCACGGGGCCGAACGAAGCAGACGGCAGAGGAGAAAATGTCCCCCCACGGCGGGAGTTGGCGGGGCTCGGAAAACTCCGGTCTTGGCAAGGCTTGTAGCTGCCGACCGAGGGAAGGGGACAACGCCTCTGCTGTCGGCGAGAGATCCACCACCGCAGCGCTCACCTGGCCCCGAGCAGCCACCAGGTCACAACCGAACAGGGGAAGATCCCAGCAGGGATCCGGAAACATCACCGCATGGAGAATGTTGAGTCCCGGTCCAATGCTGGCAAGCTCCAGATGCATCTTGCGAAACCCCCGTGCCGAGAAGCAGCAATTGCGAATCCGTACAGGTCCGTCCTCCATGGCTCCCTTCACCTGCTCCATGCCACGGGGTAGGGCCAACGGTTTGCACTGCTCCAGTTCCCGCCAGTGGGTCTGGAGGATTTGCGCCAGGTTGACTACCAGGGGGTGTGTGCAAATGGCGGCAGCATCCACACCCATGGCATTGTTCCGTTCACCAGTACGGCGCAACAACCGGGACAACGATGCACCCAACCGGGTCACGGGAGAAGTCATGGGCTTCCTGACATGGTGACGCTTCCTGGAGGTATTGTGTCTTGGCGGGCAGCGTTCCTGACGACCGGCAGTACGTACACAGGTTCAACGTGCGCCACTTAAGGTCAAGCCATGGCCAGCCTAAAGCTTTCTTGTTGGAACGGCACAACCACGCCCGCAGTCCACCGTTACTCTCTGGCAAACGGCATCCCCGTCGGCTATATCCCCTTGCCGGACAACGGGCTCACCTGCCTTGACCTGTGGGTTGCCGCCGGCAGTCGCTGGGAAACGGCAACGGAGACGGGACTGGCACACTTTCTGGAACACATGGTGTTCAAGGGCAGTCGCCGTCTTGCGCAAGGAGAATTCGACCGGCGCATCGAGACCCTGGGGGGAACCAGTAATGCGGCCACAGGGCTGGATGACGTGCGCTTCCATGTGTCCTGCCCCGCCGCCGCGGCCATGGAAGCGTTGGACCTGTTAACGGAACTTGTCCTTTTCCCCAGCTTCGAGGACAGAGCCTTTGCCCTGGAGCGGCTGGTGGTGCAGGAAGAGTTGAAGCAAACCCTGGATCAGCCCGATGAAGTGGCCTATCAGACGTTGCTGGAGCGGGCCTGTGGTTCCCACAACTACGGCCGACCGATCCTGGGCACACCCACCAGCCTGGACGCCCTGACGGTGAACACCATGGCCGCCTTCCATCGGCGCCTCTACGGGGCAGGGCGGTTGGCGGTGGTGGCGAGTGGGGGGGTGGTGCCGGACGTGTTTCATGAACGTCTGGGGTCCGGTCCGCTGAGTCAACGGGACCCTGTCTCTCCACCCCGGGGCGTGGAGCCACGGCTGACGATCCAGCCAGGCCACGATCACATCAAGCTCGAACGCCTGGAATGCGCACGCCTCATGGCATGCTGGGCCATGCCCCCAGCGGCTGAGCACACCATGCTGGCCGGGCTGGATCTGGCCATCTGCCTGCTGGTTGAAGGCCGGTGCAGTTGGCTGATTTCCCGTCTCCGTGAAGAACTGGACCTGGTGGACGAGCTGGACCTGGAACTCATTCCCCTGGAAGCGGGCAGCTTGGCCGTCCTGGAAGCCGGTTGCGCCCCCGACAGGCTGCAACAGTTGGAGCGGATGCTGCCCCGGTGTCTCACGGACTGGTTGTGCCAACCACCTCAACCTCAAGCCTTGCAACGGGCCTGCCGTCAAACGGTCACCCGGTTCTCCTTCGGTCTGGAAAGCGCCGGAAGCGCCGCTGTCCACATGGGGCCTGCCCTGCTACGAGGCCACGCGACGCCCCTGGATACCCAACTGGTGGATCTGGGAACCTGGACCCCCACCACACTGCATACCCAGGTGATGCCCCTCTTTGCGCCCCGGAAAGCCCATTGGCTCTCTGTGATGCCTGGCGACAGCGCGTCTTGATCATGTCGATCAAGCCCTCGGACGGTCTGCCGAATTAGACTGAGCCAAAAAGAGAGATCCCATGAAAGCTCTGCTCGTTGCCGCCACTGTCCTCGCACTCGTTGTTTCTCCTTCTGCTGCTTTTGCCAGTAAGATGACCACGGCCAACGCCGAGATTGTCAATGCCGCAGGCGACATGGTGGGCAAGGCCGTCTTTGAGCAAACACCCACCGGTGTGCTGATCTTTGTCGAGGCACGGGACCTGCCCCCTGGCCCCCATGGGATTCACCTGCACGCCGTCGGGTCCTGCACACCGGACTTCACGGCTGCAGCGGGTCACATCAATCCCGGTAAGGTTGCCCATGGTCTTCGCCACCCGGACGGTCCCGACAACGGCGATCTACCCAATCTGTACGTGGCTGCGGACGGAACGGTGCAGGCGGAATTCTTCACCACCCGCGTCTCCGTCAGCGGCAGGGCTCGGCGCCGTCGACCGGCGCTTCTTGACGAGAACGGCTCCGCAATCGTTATTCACGACATGCCTGACGATCACATGAGCCAGCCCATTGGCGGTGCGGGCGGGCGGATCGGATGCGGAGTCGTCAAGAGGCCCTAGAACAGGTTGTGGAGCAAGCAGGGCGCTGGTGATGCCATCCGCGCCGATCCCTCCTCGTCCCCGTTCGGTGCTGGCTGTGGATGTGGGGCGTCGTCGCATTGGCCTGGCAGGCTGCGATCCCCTGGGCATCAGTGTGCGTCCCTTACAGCCCCTGCAACGGAAGGATTTTGCTACGGACGTGGCGCGGCTGCGCCCCCTGTGTCAGGCCCGGGGTGTTGCCGCATTGGTGGTGGGCCTCCCCCTTCTGTCCAATGGGGAAGAGGGAATTCAATGCCGCCATTCCCGCCGCTACGGGTCGGCCCTGGCCCGTGCCCTGGCGTTGCCCCTGGCCTGGGTGGATGAGCGCTACACCAGTTGGGCCGCTGGGGAGATGACCGGCTTGCGGGCTGATGGCAGTGGCCACCTGGACAGTGCCGCGGCGGTCCTGATCTTGAGCCAATGGCTGGCGGAGGGACCCGAGCCCATAGCACCGGAACAGTAGTCTGAACAACAGTACAGCAGGTGACGACGGGGCCATGGATCGTCCGTGGGATGAGGACAGCACAGCCGCGGCCACCGTGATGGCCACCGATGCCGCCGGCCGGATCCTCCACTGCTTTGTGGAGCAATCCATCCGTATCCATGACAAGGACTATGGCCTCCTGTCTCCCGTGGACACCCCGGCCCACCTCTGCCGCTGGCCTGCCGATCCGGACGCCGATCCCGAGTTGATTGCCGATCCCCACCAGTACCCCCAGGTTCTGGATGACCTGGACATGGCATTACAGGAGCAGGAACTTTGCCTGGTGCGCTCCGCCGGCGTACTCACAGTGGCAGGGGAGCTGGACAACGCCGATCCGGACGGTGTGGAGGCGCCCACGGAAGACGATGATCCGGACACCTACGTTCTGCTGGCCGGTGTCTGCCACGGGGGGACGGAGTTCGGCCTCTATGGCAGCATGGATCCCTGTTTCCTGTTGGCGCGCCTCGGTCCGGGCGCCGCGGAGTTGCTGACGCCGGACGCGTTGGCCAAGCTTCAACCCCTGGTGGAGGAGGCCCTGCTGGCCGCTGGCGGGGAGGTGTGTCCTTGATGCCCTCCCTCCACCGGGTGGCGCGATGGCTTCAACCCGATTTCATTGTTGCAGGACCCATTACGGCCGTCGATCCCCGGATGTTGTGGTCCCGGGGCATTCGCGGTTTGGTGCTGGACGTGGACCGAACCCTGACACCCCGACATCAACTCATCCTGCCGGAGACGGTGCGCCACTGGATTGAACAGGTGCGGCCCCGCTTCAAGCTGCACCTGCTCAGCAACAATCCCAGCCGCCGACGGATCCTGTGGGTGGCCCGGCAGCTCGACCTTCCCTATTGTCTGGCCGCCAGGAAACCCAGCCGCCGCAGTCTGCGCCAGGCACTCAAAACCATCAACCTGCCCCCTGCCCAAGTGGCCATGGCGGGAGACCGACTGTTCACCGACGTCCTGGCGGGCAACCGCATGGGCATGATGAGCCTGCTGGTGCAACCCATTGCCCCCGATGGTCGGCCCAGCCGCCAAGACCGGCTCTATCGCGTGGAGTTGAGCCTGTTGAGGGCGCTGGGGTATCCCACTACCCCTGGCAGCGCCCCCGCCCCGCCGGACAGCTAGGGGCCGCCGCCACACCCCCCGGACGATGTGGTGCTGGCGTCGTCGTCCTCAACGGCTGCCAGAAGCGCCTTGAGCTGGCTCTGCCATTCCCCCGGACCAAAACAACGGCGGTCCCCATGGGCAGGCAGAAGCCAGCCCACGTTCAGGTGTTGCAACCTGGCGAGGGAGCGCACCTGCTCGCGCCAGTTCCACCAGCAATACTGCCGGGAGGCCACAAGGCGCTGGTGCTCGGGGTTCCACCAGAGGTGATCTCCGCTGAACAGCACCTGCAGGGCGTCCTGGCTGGCTGCACCCAGCACAGCCACCATGGAGCCTGCCGTGTGGCCGGGGGTAGGGATCAACTGCAAGCCCTCCTGGAGCCACACCGGGTCTTCGCCTTCCGGGCAATACTCGGCGCCTGGTGCGGCATCCCGGTCTGCATGGTGAATCCAGCGGGGACAGCCAAAAGCCCCGGCCCAACGCTTGTGATCCGCCACGTCGTCCCGGTGGCTCATCACCATGGCGGCCAGCCCACCCCGTGCCGTGATGGCCTGTTTGAGGGGCCGATTGTAGCGGGGAGAATCAATGAGCACATTCCCCTGGGGACGCACCACCAGGTAGCTGCTGGCCCCAAAGCTGCGCCGTGAAGTCCAGCCGCAGTAGTACACGTCTCCAGCGGGATGGCGGGTGATCAGCACGGGAAAACCCTGGGTGGGCGTCTGGCGCAGCAGGGGGGGCGTGGCGCCGATGGCGGCCACCGGACAAGCCTGCACGGCCATCAAGGCCCGTTCCGTCTCCAACCCGGGTTCGGGCTGGGCCCGGACCCGCGCCTGGTGGCCATGGTCTTCAAAGTGCCGGGGATCCCACTGCCAGCAGGTACCGCAGTCAATGCAACTGCTGTCCACATAGAACGGTCCGCTCACATTTTCGGGACGACGCTTCCGGATGTGGGCCATGGCGAGCAGAGCGATGGATTCAACGATTCTAACCCATACTCATTATGACTTCGACATTGGGACAGTCCGGATCTGCGAAGGACTCCTTAAAATTTCATCAAGGGAGATCCACGAAGCTCCCCTCTCTTGATCCTTCACCATGTTCGGGCGCTTTGGCGGCAACAAGACGGCTCCGGTTTCAGCCGGCGCTGCGCTTCCCGGTCGCAACACACCCATTCCCACGGCCAGACGCCACCATGTGCTGGGTACCCCCCTGTTGGAGTCTGTCCCCTCCGGTTTTGCGGACTGCAGCTTTGGCTGCGGTTGTTTCTGGGGCAGCGAAAAGGCCTTTTGGCGGCTGCCCGGGGTCCATCTCACCAGCGTGGGCTACCAGGGGGGCATCACCCCCAACCCGACGTATGAAGAGGTGTGCAGCGGCGCCACCGGCCACGCGGAAGTGGTGCGGGTGGTGTGGGACCCCACCGTGATTGGCTTTGCCGACGTGCTGAAGTTGTTTTGGGAGTGCCACGACCCCACCCAGGGCATGGGCCAGGGTAATGACCGCGGCACCCAGTACCGCTCCGGCATCTACACCACCTCGGAGGAGCAGGTGCCCATGGCCGAGGCCAGCCGCACGGCCTATCAGCAACTCCTCAGTGCTGCAGGTCGTGGGGAGATCACCACGGACATCATCTCCGGGCAGCCGTTTTTCCCGGCGGAGGCTTACCATCAGCAGTACCTGGCCAAGCCCGGCAGCCGCCCCTACTGCTCCGCCATGCCCACCGGACAGGTGTTGGGGGATTTCCCTGGCGCCGATTACAAGCTTCCCCCACAGGTCTGGAGCCATTACGACTGGTCCATCTCCCACTGCGTTTTGCGGGGGGACAACGCACCCATTTCCCTGTGAGACGCGCCATGGCCGAACTCGTCTTCTACGCAAATCCCATGTCCCGTGGACGAATTGTCCGCGGCGTCATGTTACCTGGGGCCAATCACCCTGTCCCCCAGCCAGGGGAATCCGTTTCTCGTTGCATGGTCGATACTGGATTTGAACCAGTGACATCATCCGTGTGAAGGATGCGCTCTACCGCTGAGCTAATCGACCGGGAATGAGGGTGAATACTTCCACGTTACAACAACCAGCCCTCAGGGTGGACTGAAAACCCGGGCTTCGAGGCTTTAGTGGCCCCCATGGCCGTGATAATCGCCACGACGGGATGGGTGGGGTGTGCTGCCGTGGTGCGGATCCCTGGCGCCAGGGCCAAGGCGCACCAGGCCCATGCTTCCCGCATCGCTCCCCACAAACCAGACCCCCATGGTGCTGACGCCAGCCGTGATCACCCCCATGCCCACCACCGAGCCGGTGATCACCCCCATGGCCACAGCGCCAAGACTCACCACCCCCATGGGCACCACCCCAATGGCCACCACCCCCATGGGCACAATGCCAATGGAAATCACCCCCAGCGGGGCAATGCCGAAGGCAATCCTCTTGGGACGTGAGCCGCAATGGGCCGGCTGGGCTGGTGTGGATGTGGCGGGGGTGGTCAAGGCAGCACTCTCCTGGAGACAGGGTGGGGCATATGGAAGCGGGCTGGCCTAGCCGGACCGGGGCTGATAACGGCGCCTGGCCAACTCCAGCAACACCTGGCGCCAGGATACGCCATGGTGGGCCAGGGCCACCATGACATGATAGAGCATGTCCGCGGCTTCGGCGCTGATGGCGGTGGCGTCGTCGTCCTTACAGGCCATCACGAATTCTGCCGATTCCTCACCGATTTTTTTGAGAATGCGGTTGTCCCCACCACGGAAGAGGGCATTGGTGTAGCTTCCGTCTTCCGGCTGCCGACGGCGTTGCAGAATCAGTTGATACAACTCGGATGCCATATCCGCCGGGGGCGACGGGGCGTGGGGGCCGCCGGGGGACGGTTCGGCTCCACAGCCGTAAAAGCAACTGCGGGCGCCGGTGTGGCAGGCCACGTCCCCCACCTGCTCCACCGTGAGTAACAGCACGTCCCGATCACAGTCGTAGCGCAAATGGCGTACCCGTTGACGATGGCCGGACGTGGCTCCTTTGCGCCAGAGTTCCTGCCGGGAGCGGCTCCAGTAATGGGCCTCACCGGTGGCCACGGTTTGCTCCAGGCTGGCCCGGTTCATCCAGGCCACCATCAGCACGGCGCCATCCAGCCAGTCCTGGGCAACGGCGGGCATCAGGCCTGCATCGTCAAAGCGCAACGTTTCCAGGGGAGGGCGTTGCAAGTGCCGGTTCCATGGGACAGAAGGCGCCGACAGGGCGCCATGGTCGGACTCCGGGGCAGCAGGATGGGTCATGGGCCGTTGCACCTTTGGTGATTGTCCCCCACAGGGGCCGCCCTAGCCATGACCCCAACCCCTGCCCGGCCATGCGGAGTCCCTACACCTGTAGCAAAGCTTTCACGGATTTCCCCTGCTGCCATCGCCAGTGGCGCCACAAGGGCCATTGTCGCTTTGTCCATGGCTATAGCCGCTCCTTCACCTTCTGGTTTGCCGCCACCCATCTGGACGAGCACGGCTTCGTGGTGGATTTCTCCAGCCTGGATCCCCTGCGGCGGCAGTTGGCGGAGCAGTTTGACCACACCTTCCTGGTGAATCACGACGACCCCCTTCTGGCAGAGTGGCAACGGCTGCACCACCTGGGTGCATTGGATCTGCGGGTGCTGGAGAACGTGGGCATGGAGGCCACGGCCAAGCTGGTATGGGGATGGGCCAACGCCCTGCTCCGGCGGCGGAATCAGGGGCGCTGCTGCTGCTGGAAAGTGGAAGCTCGGGAAAACGACAGCAACAGGGCTTGCTATGAACAGTGCCCTGACTGGTATGACGGTGTATGAACCAATGGGACCATCAACAGAGAGGTCATGGCGAGCCTGGGCATCAATCTGGATCACGTCGCCACGGTGCGGCAAGCCCGCCGCACCGTGGAACCCGACCCCGTTCAACTGGCAGTGCTGGCGGAGTTGGGGGGCGCCGACAGTATCACCGTTCATCTGCGGGAAGACCGGCGCCACATTCAAGACCGGGATGTGGAGTTGCTTCGCCACACCCTGCGCAGTCGTCTCAACCTGGAGATGGCCGCCACGGAAGAGATGGTGACCACGGCCCTGCGGGTGCGCCCCCATCAGGTGACCCTGGTGCCCGAGCGGCGTGAAGAGGTGACCACCGAAGGGGGCCTGGATGTGGTGCGGCAACTGCCGGTGCTGCGCCAGGTTGTGGAGCGCCTCCAGGGGGAAGGCATTCCCGTGAGCCTGTTTGTGGATGCCGAGGCCGACCAGTTGCAAGCCTGCCGAACGTCCGGAGCCCGGTGGGTGGAGCTGCACACCGGCGCCTATGCCAACACCACCAACCCCGCGGCTGAACTGGCTCGCCTCCAGGCGGGGACCCGTCTGGCCTGCGCCTTGGGGTTACGGGTGAACGCAGGTCACGGCCTCACCTACCGGAACGTGGAACCCGTGGCCGCCATTCCTGCCATGGAAGAGCTCAACATTGGTCATACCATTGTGGCGAGAGCCCTGGCCGTGGGCCTGACCACTGCTGTCCGCGAGATGAAAGCGTTGATCCGGCATCCACGTCACAACCTTCCGGCCAACGAGGATTGATGCCCACCTACCATTACGTTGCCGCCAGCGAACGCTTCCTCTGCGAGGAAGAACCCCTTGCCGAAGTGTTGCGGGAGCGGCGAGATCATTACAGGGACCACGGCAGGACGGTTGATTTCTGGTTGGTTCGCCAGCCGGCCTTTCTGGATGCAGAGCCTGTGAAGGCTGGTGGCGTCGCCGTTCCTCGTCCCGCAGCAGCCGTGGTCTCCACGGACGCCAGGTTCATCGACTTCATGAAGCTGCGCCTGGAGTGGGTAGCCAGAGGGCAGTTTGACGCACCCACACCAGCCGTTCCCGATCCCCTGGCCAGCCTTGCGACGAAGAACGACAACGACCTGCCGCTCCCCACGTGATCTAGGGCTGTGACACCGTGCCGTGCCGGTGGAGAAACTCTCGACAGGCAGCCACGATGCGCCCGCTGGCCTGACCGTCGCCAAAGGGATTGACAGCGCGGGCCATGGCGTCGTAGGCGGTTGCGTCCGTGAGCAACCGTGAGACTTCACCAAGGACGGCGCTGGCCGAGGTGCCAATCAAGCGGGCTGTGCCGGCATCTACGGCCTCGGGCCGTTCCGTCGTGTTCCGCAGCACCAGCACGGGTTTCCCCAGGGTCGGGGCCTCCTCCTGAAGACCCCCGGAATCCGTGAGCACCATGGTGCAGCCGGCAACGGCGCCCACCAGGGCCTTGTAGTCCAGAGGCTCCACCAGAAAGGCCCGTGGATGATCCGCCAGCATCTGCCGCAGAGGCTCACGCACGGTGGGATTGGGATGCAAGGGGAGGAGCAGGCTGGCCTTGGGGTGGTTGTCCAGCACGTGGCGCAGGCCGCGGCCAATCTCCTGCAGGGGTTCTCCCCAGTTTTCCCGCCGGTGAACGGTCACCAGGATCACCTGCCCGGCATCCCACACCAGGCCGGGAACAGGGCAGGTGGGCTGCTGCCGGGCCACGGTCAAGAGGGCATCGATCACCGTGTTGCCCGTGAGCGCAACGGTTCCCAGTGCGCCAGCAGCCTTGAGATTACGGGCTGCGCGGGGTGTGGGAGCGAAGTGGAGCTGGGCCAACTGGCCAATCAGGCGGCGATTGGCTTCCTCCGGGTAGGGATTCCATAGATCGTCCGTGCGCAGACCCGCCTCCACGTGGGCCAGGGGAACGTGCTGATAGAACGCCGCCAGGGCAGCGGCAAAGGCGGTGGTGGTGTCCCCCTGAACCAGCACCAGGTGAGGGGGATGACGGCGAAAATCCTCTTGAAGACCCGTCAGGGCCGTGCAGGTGATATGGGCTAGGCTTTGCCGTGGCGTCATGAGCGCAAGGTCCTGATCCGGCGTCAGACCGAACAGGTCCATCACGGGCTTCACCAGATGCCGATGCTGTCCGGTCTGGATCACACGGGTGCAACAGTCGTTGGCCGCCTGAAACGCCAGGATCACCGGCGCCAGCTTGATGGCTTCCGGACGGGTTCCAAGGACAATGCTGACCCGATACTTCACCCCAGGCGCAGCACCACGATCACCAGGATGGCCACGGAGAGACCGATCATGGCCAAACGACCGTTCCAGATTTCTGCTTGCGGGGTAAAGCCACGCTTCCAACTGTTGAGTTCTTCACGGCTGACGGGTTCGGCAACAGGAGTGCCGAGATCAACCGTCGGAGCATCCGACCGATTCATGGTGGGCAGGACGAACAATTAATGAAAATTTTAGAACTTTCAAAAGGGAGGTTGTGGGTGATAGAGAGAACCGGCCTCGTGCAGCGGTAGTCGCGGGCTGACGCCAATTGTCCAGGGGCTTTGGCAGCCTGAGGCCAGCCGCTGGCTGGCGGCCACGCCAATCATGGCGGCGTTGTCTCCACAAAATGCCAGCGGCGCCATCACAAGGTCGATCTTCTCCTCCCGACAGCGTTGCTCCAGGGTTTGGCGCAAGCGTCGGTTGGCAGCCACACCGCCCACCACCACCAACCGGGATAATCCCTGATCCAGTGCGCAACCCACACTGCGGCGGCTGAGCACCGTGGCCACGGTATCCTCGAAGCTGGCGGCCAGATCAGCCACGGGCAAGGGTTCTCCCTGGCGTTGCAGCGCTTCGATGCAGCGCAGCACCGCTGTCTTCAAGCCGCTGAAGCTGAAGGCATAGGGTTCGTACCCACCCCCCCTTCGCCGGACCCGCCCCTGGGGGAACGCAAAGCGCCGGGGTTGACCACTGCCGGCCACGGCTTCGATGGCGGGTCCACCCGGATAGCCCAACCCCAGAAGGCGCGCCACCTTGTCGAAGGCTTCCCCCGCTGCATCGTCCACGGTGGCGCCACAGATCCTGTAAACTCCGGGGCCGTCCACCCGCACCAACTGGGTATGACCACCGGAGACCAGCAACACCAGAAACGGTGTTTCCGGAGGTGGGCCGCCCGTCAACTGTGCGGAGCAGAGGTGACCTTCCAGGTGATGAACCGCCAGGAAGGTCTTGCCATGGAGCAGGGCCATGGTCTTACCGGTGGTGAGACCCACCAGTAACGCCCCCACCAGACCGGGAGTGGCGGTAGCAGCGACGGCATTCACCTCGGCCCAACCGATGCCGGCCTCCGCAAAGGCCTGATCCACCAGGTGGGGCAGGAGTTCCACATGCCGCCGCGCGGCCAACTCCGGCACAACCCCACCGTAGGGGGCATGGCTGGCCACCTGGCTGGCCACCACGCTGGCCAGCACACGCCGACCGTCCACCAAGGCTACTGCCGTCTCATCACAACTTGTTTCGAGGGCCAGAACGACGGTCAACGGTCTTTTCCACTTCCTTTAAGATTGAAACCAGCGTGTGGCTGGCACGTCGTCATTCTGCCAATTCCGGCAAGTGATAGCTGTCCTCCCGCCGTTTGCCTTCCCCGGATCCCATGAAACGTCTCTTTGCAGCGCTTCTTTCCGCAGTTCTGCTGTTCGGATTTGCGCCTGCTGCCCATGCCGATGTGGCAGGACTCACATTTTGCGCCGACTCACCCCGCTTTCAGGAACGGGCTGCCGCTGCCGCCACGGAGCAGGCAAAGGCCCGTTTCACCATGTACAGCCAAGCCTCCTGTGGAGAAGACGGTCTACCACGTCTCATCGTTGATGGCCGCTTCAGCCACGCTGGCGATTTTCTGATTCCCGGTTTGCTCTTCCTTTATATGGCCGGCTGGATCGGCTGGGCTGGCCGCAGCTACATGATGGCCATCCGCGGCAAGGGGTCTCAAATGAAGGAAATTCAGATTGATCCCGGCCTGGCCCTCTCCTGCGCACTGAGTGCCGTCAAGTGGCCGGTGGATGCCGTTGGTGAGATACGCAGCGGCGCCATGTTTGCAGACGACTCCCGAATCACCGTTTCTCCCCGTTGATCCCCATGACAAAATTTCTCACCACTGCCCCTGTCCTGGCTGCTCTTTGGCTCACCTTCCATGCGGGCATTGCTATCGAGTTCAACCGCTTCTTCCCCGACCTGCTCTTCCATCCCCTGTGAGCTCGACGCCTGAACCATGGGCTTGACGGGGGGCGCCGTCTCGACTTGAGGCGGTCTGCAGCATGGTTTGAAGAACGGCGTCCACGTCAGCAATGGCCTGATTCAGGTTCCCGTTCAGGATCACGTGGTTAAACTCCTTTGCCCGCGCCAGTTCTTCCCTGGCTCGGGCAATTCTTCTGGCAATGGAATCCTCGGAGTCACTACCCCGGGTACGAATGCGCTCCTCCAGTATGGCCATGGAGGGGGGCAGCAAAAACACCTGCACAGCGGTGGGGAAGCGACGACGCACCTGGCGGGCGCCCTCCACCTCGATTTCCAGTATCACCGTCCGGCCAGCACGGAGCCGATCCTGAATAGGTCCGGCGGGTGTGCCGTAGGCGTGGCCGGAAAATTCTGCCCATTCCAGGAATTCGCCACGGGCCACCTGATCCATGAAGCTCCGGCGATCCAGGAAGAAATAGTGCTCCCCGTCACGCTCACCGGGCCGTGGTGGTCGGGTGGTGGCGGATACGGACAGCCACACCTGGGGGTAGCGGGTCAGGAGGGCCTGCAAGACGGTGCCCTTGCCCACCCCACTGGGTCCGGTCAGGACCAGCAGGCGGCTGGAGGGTTCGGCAGACTTCACGGCAGCGTCAGCCCCGGATTGAGGCTCGAATCTGGCGTTGGCATTCCCGTGCAACAGCAGGATTTCACCACATTCTGTGCAGTCTGCCATGGGCCGGACCGCGATGGGGAGCCGTTGAAGATGCCGCAAGTGTCCCCACACTGTTGCCACAAAGGCCGCGATGGGAATGGGAAGAGTACGTCAACGACATGGCCCATACCAACGGCATCGAGAGCTTCCGGTCCGTGTTGAAGCGTGGCTCCAGGGCATGTTCCACAAAGATCGGTCCAGAGCGCCTGAACCGCTATGTGAGCGGGTTTGCAGGTCGTTACACTGTCCACTTGCCGGACACCGTTGACATCATGGTCGGCATGGTGGCCGGGATGGTAGGCAGGAGGGTAAGCTGGCACAAGTTAGTGGCTGGCTTGATCAATGTCGGGTGTGACAGTTTGGGGAATGGCTATATGTGATTGTTGTGGGTTGGTTCGTGGCCTAGGGTAGGTGAGCAAACCTGTTGGAGTCCTTGTAGACTCTAAATGAAATCATGGCAACCAAACAACAACCTTCAGAGATCTTGAAACCAATCTCTAATAGATCTCACATAGTCGATATGAACAATAATTCTAATTGTGTTCATATGTATCAGAATAAATCACTTTCTCATAATTATACTGCTATTACAAATCACTGCTTAGATACGGGTATGTATTTTGGTTGTATTAAAGGATTTCCAGGTGCGCATAGTCAAGGCGAAACATTAGATGAACTTAACACTAATCTTCAAGAAGTAATTTCTATGCTTAATGATGATAATGTACCTGTATTTATAGATAACAATGAATATGTGGATAGTCAAACTTTGGGGCTTATGTAGGATAGTGCCCAAGGCCTCAAAACCTAGGCTACTACTGGAGTTTGTTTTAACCCTTGACATCTCACTAAAAACAAGCTAGGATGGATTTGTTATTGGGGCTTCCTTCCTATGGCTTCATCTCCTTCTCCCTCTGATCAATCTCTTATGACTAATCATCATCAATTTTATGATTCTTCCAATTCTTTTAATAATTTTGAAGATGTTATTATAAAAAATTCACTTTCATTGGTGGCGCATATTGCGCTATTAAAAAATAGTATAAAAGAAGATGAGATATTTAAACAAGAATATAAAAATACAGGATTTCGTTTTGAAAAATTATGTATTTTAAATACTCTTTGTTGTGACCTTGTTTTTAAGTATTCTACTATAATTGAAATGTTTATTAAATTACTTTATGCTCATGAAACAGAATGTATAACAAAAAATAAAACATATAAAGGAGATATTGAAACTATAACTGATGTTAAAAAAATGATAGATGAACTCGATAAATATAATTATGAAGTTAATTTTCCAGATTATGAAATAAATAGAAAAAATCACAAAAATTTATATACTCATAAAATATATGAAATTTGTAAAAAATTTAAATCGCCTAAAATAAAAAAATTATTTGAAGATGAATATAATTTTTGTTATAATGAAATTAAAAAAAGATATTTTAATACTAATATTAAAATTGCAACATTTGAAGAATCATTGTATATAAATGAAAATTATATGTTAAATTTAAAATATAAGTATAGATTAAATGATAAAATTATTCCTTGTGGAGTAATTTGGACAAATGATAAAGATGAAAAATATTTGTTTATAGATCACGAATATAATTTTGTATTAAGATTACTTAAAAGATTTTTAGAACCAAACTTTTATGCTAAAATTTTACTTTAAGTTTATTATAATAAATAGTTTTACAAGTATTTACATTTAATCTTATAGTGCTGGCGTTTCAATATTCACTCTGAACTTAACAATCTCACATTTATTAAAGGTGACTTATGTAGGATAGTGCCCAAAGACAAGAAGGCAGGGGATTGAACCTGCCTTCCCATCCTGACTTTTCAGTCAGACACTTTGGACCTAACCACCCAACTGATTGATTTCGGCGATCATCTTGGTAGAGTCCCTTGTTGCTCTCAAGAAGAGTATCAAGCTTGGTGTCGAGGTCAACAACCTTAACAATGTTGGCAAAGTCCTTATTATTGGGAAGGACCTTAACAAGGCAGGCCAACCCTGCCTTCTTTCCTTTGGGCACTATCCTATATAAGCCCCTTTTATTTCTATCTGATCTACTGTGTCCGATCTTCCTACTCTTAAACCACGAGAAGTTATTTCTATACTTACAAGACTTAGTTTTGTATGTGTTCGACAAATAAGGATCTCACATGCAGTTTCGTCATAGTGTAGATGGACGCCAAACGACTGTTCCTGTACATGGATCCAGAGATATACGTCCCCAAATGTTAGCTCGTATTGCAAGAGATATTGGTTTAAATGTTCGCGATTTTGTTAGAACGAGATGATGTTTTAAGGAACCTCTAAATAAGTTCCTGAATCAAGCCCTGGTAGGCTCCTGACATCCTTTTTCTTTGCATTGTCTTTGCAAGGTTTCTCAAAAGCGAAGCACCGCTGCGGTTCCGGATGCCGTCAATCCGTATGAGGGCGTGGTCAGGGGCGACGGGATTCGGTTTCATGGTATCGATCTACATAGACGGCGCCTTCTGGCTTCCGGAGGATGACGCATGTGGCGGCCTTGCCTTTGGGCGCCATCCTGCATAAGCCCCCATCTATACAGGCTGTGACACCCGTTTCCCTTTCCGGGGGTTGACGTGGCATAGCCTGCCCCGCAGCCGTGGCGGCACGGACCACCCGGACAACCTGCAATTGCTGTATGTGGTTAGGTATGACAGTTTGAGAAGTAGCACATTTTTCTGGCAGGCCAAGGCTGGGAGCGTTTATGCTAGGAAGAGTAGGAAGAGAGCGATGGGTATGAGTCTAGATAGGAGTTGAAATAATGTGATGTAGGTTATGGGATGATGTTATTAGTTTTAAAAAATTAAATAATGCTCGCTTTCTATGTCCATTTATTTTTAAACAAAATGAAAAATTTTTCAAATGTCACTAAAATTTTAAGAAAAATGTTAAAATTCAAAATTCCAAGTTTATTAAAAATTAAGAACCTAAAAGTAGAAGCATGTTTATTAAAAGTAGAAATTTCTATCAATAAATCAAGTTAAGACCTTAAGACTACTTGAGAAGGCAGCGTTGGCCTGCCTTCTTGCCTTTGGCACTCACGTATGTAAGCCCCATCAAGAGCCCGAACGCACCTGATTAGAGGACGAGCTACGCCCGGGCCTTGGTCCGTATCTCCCTTCGCCCTAAAGGACGGAGCACATCTCACTCCATTCCGGTGGATCATCCTGCCCCGCAACCGTGGCGGCACGGACCACCCGGACAACCTGCACTTGCTATGTTCCGACTGTAACCACAGCAAAGGCGGCAGACCGTGGCTGAACGGAAGGCGGGCAGAAAGCAATAAACAATCAGCTTACGTATGTACTTGCCCATAAAAAGGCCCCCCTGACGGGAGGCCTTTTGAGGAACTATCAGCAAATGCAGGGACTACTTCTTCGTGCCAAAGCTGCCTACCATTTTGCCCTCGGTACCGAATTCAGTGTAGAAGTTGCCGGTAAGGATGGATGGCGCTTCATCAGGAGTGTCAACGGAGGGTTCATGGAAACTCCCACTCCATTGGCACTTATTAG
>MKWU01002906.1_pt1 | contig 23915 bp, 19 predicted proteins | sample 809101 | NCBI WGS metagenome assembly MKWU01 (sample SAMN05860141, study PRJNA318959) | sponge metagenome | host: Aplysina aerophoba | place: Slovenia: Piran, Adriatic Sea, Gulf of Piran | collected 2013-05-07 | reverse complement strand
CATCCGGCACGCGCTCGGCCGCCTGGCCGCCGCCGGCGTGCGGTTCCCCGATCCCGCGTTCCATCTCTTCAGCGCCGCCGACGACGTGCTGCCCACGCACAACCGGGGGGCGCGCGCCCGCCTCGGGCGGGTGCTCCGGGGGCGGGGTGGTCGGGGTCGAGGCGGGCCGCGTCGTCATCGAGGGGGGGGAAGCGGTCGAGGTCGACGAGGTGATCTGGGCCACCGGGGCGGCGGCCCCGCGCTGGCCGGGCGAGTCGGGGCTCGACGTCGACGAGCTGGGCTGCATCCGTGTCGCACCGACGCTGGAGGCGACCTCGCATCCGGGCGTGTTCGCAGCCGGCGACGTCGCGGCGGTGGTCGATCACCCGCGCGAGAAGGCCGGCGTGTTCGCCGTCCGCCAGGGCCGGCCGCTGGAGGCCAACCTCCGGCGCGTCCTGCGGGGAGAGCCGGCCCGGCCGTTCCGCCCGCAGCGGCGGTTTCTGAGCCTGGTCAGCACCGGCGACCGCTACGCGGTGGCGTCGCGCGGGCGCTGGTCGTGGGAGGGCGCGTGGGTCTGGCGCTGGAAGGACTGGATCGACCGGCGATTCATGAACCGCTTCAACCGGCTGCCCGAGATGGAGACCGGCGCGCGGCGGGCGGACGATGCCGACCTCCGGAGGCTGGCGCCGCCGGAGGTCGTGCGCGAGCTCTCGGTCGCGGCGATGCGCTGCGGGGGATGCGGGTCGAAGGTCGGCGCCACCGTGCTCGACCGCGTCCTGGCGCGTCTGGACCCCCTCCGGCGCGACGACGTGGTCGTCGGTCTCGACGCCCCGGACGACGCCGCGGTGGAGGAGATTCCGCCCGGCAAGGTCGTCGTGCAGACGGTCGACGCCTTCCGCGCGCTCGTCGACGACCCCTACCTGTTCGGGCGCATCACGGTCAATCACTGTCTGAGCGATCTGTACGCGATGGGGGCCGAGCCGCGATCGGCGCTGGCCATCGTCACCGTGCCGCACGGGTCCGAGGCCAAGACCGAGGCGTTGCTCGACGATCTGCTCGCCGGGGCGGTGGCGGAGCTGAACGCCGCCGGCGCCGCGCTCGTCGGCGGACACACGACGGAGGGCGCGGAGCTGACGCTGGGTTTCTCGGTGAGCGGGATCGCGGAGCGTCAGGCGCTGCTGCGCAAGGGCGGCATGCGCCCGGGCGACCGCCTGTTGCTGACGAAGCCGGTCGGCACGGGCACGCTGTTCGCGGCGGACATGCGGCGCAGGGCGAAGGCGCGCTGGATCGACGGCGCCATCCGGACGATGCTGCAGACCAACCGGGAGGCGTCCGAGTCGGTGCGCCGCCACGCGGCGACGGCCTGCACCGACGTGACCGGCTTCGGGGTCCTCGGCCATCTGGTGGAGATGACGAGGGCCTCCGGCGTCGACGCGCGGCTCGCGCTCGACGCGATCCCGATCCTCGACGGGGCGCGCGAGACGGTGGCGGCCGGGCTGCTCAGCTCGCTGCAACCGCACAATGTGCGGCTGCGGCGAGCCCTCGCCCACGTCGAGCCCGCCGGGCCCGGCCCGCCCGGTCGCTGCCACCGCAAGAGGGGGGGGCGGGGGGGCCCGGCCCCCACCGCCGCGCCCGCCGCGTCCGACCCGCGGTTCCCGATCGTGTTCGACCCCCAGACGGCCGGAGGGCTGCTGGCGAGCGTGCCGCACGAGGCGGCGGAGGCGTGCCTCGCGGAGCTCCGTGCCCTCGGCTACCGGCACGCGGCAATGGTCGGCGTGGTGGAGCCCCGGAGCGAGCGGGACGCCCCCATACGCATCTGCCTGCGAGACCGGATCTGACGTCCGACACGGACGTTGACAGGACGTATCCAGCCAAGAAGGAGAATGAGCGATGGTCGAAGTCGGCGCGGCGCCGCCCGCGTTCCACCTGGAGAATCAGCGCGACGAGCGCGTGAGCCTGGACAGCCTGCGGGGGCAGTGGGTGGTCCTCTACTTCTATCCGCGCGACGACACGCCGGGCTGCACCAAGGAGGCCTGCGAGTTCACGGCGGGCATCGAGCGGTTCCGCGGCCTCGACGCCGTCGTGCTCGGTTGCAGTCCCGACAGCCCCGCCGCCCACCGGAAGTTCATCGAGAAGCACTCCCTCGATCTGACGCTGCTGTCGGACCCGACGCACGAGACGATGGAGCGCTACGGCGCCTGGGGCGAGAAGGTGCTGTACGGCAGAAGGTCGGTGGGCGTCATCCGCTCGACCGTGCTGATCGACCCCGAGGGCAAGGTGGCCCACCACTGGAAGAAGGTGCGCGCCGCCGGGCACGCCGACCACGTGGCCAAGCGCCTGGCGGACGTGCGGGCAGCGCGGGAGGAGGGCGTGTAGAAGCGCTGGAGTTCGCGCCCGGCGGCGCGCCCGACGCGTCCGTCAGGGTCCGCGACCGGCGACGGCGCCATGCTACACTCGAACCCCATGCGCACGCGGCTTGCGCGGCTCCTCGTCCTCGCGGGCGCCGCAATCCTGGCAACGGCCTGCGGGACGGCGGTTCCGGCGGCGCCCCGCCCGGCGGCCGCCGAGTTGGACGCCAGGGACGCCACCGACATCTTCCTCGAGCCGGACTACCGCACGGTCGAGGAGATCGTGCCTCGCCGGTCGACGCTCGCGGACCTCCTCGAGGCGCACGAGTTCGATCGCAACGCCGCGAGCACCTTCGTCGACGCGGTTCGCACGGTCTTCGATCCGCGCCGGCTCCGGAGCGGCAACGAGTACCGCTTCGTAGTCGGGAACGACGGCGCGTTCCGGCGCTTCGAGTACCACGTGGACGAGGACGCCTTCCTGCGGGTCAACGGCCGCAACGCGGAGTGCGCCGAGTACTGCGCGGAGCTCGTTCCATACGTCAAGACCCGCGAGGAAACGGCTCTGCGCGGCGCAATCGACGCGTCGCATTCGTCGCTCGTCGCAGCCATCGACGGTGGCGGCGAGAACGTGCTGCTCGCCATACAGATGGCGGAGATCTTCAGCGGCGAGATCGACTTCAACAACGACCTGCGGCGCGGGGACCGCTTCGACGTGCTGTTCGAGAAGGTCTACCGCGAGGAGCACTTCTCCGGCTACGGCGACGTGCTCGCGGCCGAGTTCGTCAACGACGGCCGGGAGGTGCGCGCGTTCCGCTTCCACGTGCCCGGCGAGACGGAAGCGCAGTACTTCGACGCCGAGGGAAGGTCGCTGAAGCGGTTGTTTCTCCGCTCTCCGTTCCGCTTCGAGCCGCGGATCACGTCGCGCTTCTCGTACCGGCGGCTGCATCCCGTGCTTGGCGGACACCGGCCGCACCTCGGAGTCGATTACGGAGCGCCGACCGGCACGCCGGTCATCGCCGTCGCCAGCGGCAGGGTCGTCTCGGCGGGCCGGAGCGGCGGGTCGGGCAACATGGTGCGCCTGCGGCACACGAACGACTACGAGACGTACTACCTGCACCTGTCGGCGTTCGCACCGGGCATCCGGCGGGGCGCGCGCGTCACGCAGGGTCAGGTCATCGGCCGTGTCGGCTCCACCGGGCTCTCGACCGGACCGCATCTCGACTACCGCATCCGGAAGAACGGCGCCTTCGTCAATCCGCTCCTCGAGCACCGCAACCTGCCGCCGGGCGACCCGGTGCCCGGCGAGCATCTTCCGGCGTTCGAAGAGGTGCGGGACGCGGCGATCGGCCGGATGCGCGCCGCGCTGCCGCCTGCCGCGTCCAACGGCGAAGAGATGCGCCAGGCGTCAGCGCTGTAGCACCGCGCGAGCGGAACTCGACCTCTCCCTACCGCCGGAATCGTCAGCTTGTGGCTACCATCCGCCCGTTTCGTGCGCTCCGCCCGGCTCCCGAAGCGGCCGCCGCCGTCGCCTCGGTGCCCTACGACGTCGTCGACGCGGCGGAGGCGCGCGAGCTCGCGGCCGGGAATCCGCTGAGCTTCCTCCGCGTGTCGCGCGCGGAGATCGACCTGCCGGCCGGGACCGACCCGTACGCCGCCGCGGTCTACCGGCGCGCCGCCGTCAACCTCGGGACGCTGGCCCGCAAGGCGCCGCTCGTCGACGAGGAGGCGCCGTCGCTCTACCTGTACCGGCTGCGGGCGGGCAACCACGAGCAGACCGGCGTGGCGGGCTGCTTCTCGCTCGCGGAGTACGACCGGCACGTCGTCAAGCGGCACGAGGGGACGCGACCCGACAAGGAGGACGACCGCACGCGCCACATGCTGGCTCTGGGCGCGCAGACCGGCATCGTCTTCCTGGCGTACCGCGCCGACGAGGCGGTCGGGGCGGTCGTGCGGCGGGGAGTCGGAGGCCCGCCCCTCTTCGAGGTCTCCGCCCCCGACGGCGTGCAGCATACGGTGTGGCGGCTCGGCCCGGCGGATACGGCCGCGCTGGTCGCGGCCTTCGGGGCCGTGCCGGCCCTGTACATCGCCGACGGCCACCACCGCGTGGCGAGCGCCGCCCGCGCGCGCGACCAGCTCGGCCCGACCGCCGCCGCCGACCCCGAGGCGGCCGCGCATTTCTTCCTCGCCGCGGCCTTCCCGGACACCGAGACCCGCATCCTGCCCTACAACCGGACCGTGACCCATCTCGGGGAACGTTCGCCCGAAGCGTTCGTCGATGCGGTGCGAACCCGCTTCGGGGTACGCCCGGTCGCCGCGCCCGCCTCTGCCGTGCCCCCCAAGGGACAGGTGGACATGTACCTTGCCGGGCGCTGGCACCGCGTGGACCTGGGGCCGGGGCGGGAGGTGACCGATGCCCGGGTAGAGGCCGCCGGGCTCGACGTGGCGCGTCTGCACGACCGTCTGCTCGACCCGCTGCTCGGGATTACCGACGTGCGCAACGACCCGCGAATCGCGTTCGTGGGCGGGGCCGGCGGCACCGCGGCGCTCGAAGCGGCGGTCGACGGCGGCGCCGCGGCCGTCGCGTTCTCGCTCGCGCCGGTCGCTCCCTCCGAGTTGCTGGCGGTCTCCGACGCGGGCGAGATGATGCCCCCCAAGTCGACGTGGTTCGATCCGAAGCTGCGCGACGGGCTGCTGATTCACCGCATCGCCGGAACCGGCCTCGATCCTCGCTCCCCGCACGGTGGGGGCGACCAGTGAACGGATGCACCGATGACCGATGGCCCGTGACCGATGATCGATGAACCGATGACCGGACCCACCGAGCGCGTCTACAACTTCGGTGCCGGGCCGGCCGTGCTGCCCGAAGCGGTGCTCCGAGAGGTGCAGGAGCACCTGCTCGCGCTGCCCGGGGCCGGCATGTCGGTCCTCGAGATCAGCCACCGTTCGGCGGCGTTCGAGGAGATCCTGACGTCGGCGGAGACCAACATCCGCGCGCTCGCAGGCGTGCCCGAGGGCTACCACGTGCTGTTCCTGCAGGGTGGCGCCACGCAGCAGTTCGCGATGGTGCCGATGAACCTGCTGGGGGCCGGGGCGACGGCCGACTACGTCGTCACCGGCTCGTGGGCGCGCAAGGCCGCGGCAGAGGCCCGCAGGTTCGGAGCCGTCCACATCGCCGCAACGACCGAGCCCGACGGCTTCACGCGCGTGCCGGCGCCCGCGGAGCTGGAGCTGACCCCCGGCGCCGCCTACGTGCATCTGACGTCCAACAACACGATCGCCGGCACAGAGTGGCCCGAGATGCCCGACGTCGGCGATTCGCCCCTCGTGGTCGATGCGTCGTCCGACATCCTGAGCCGGCCCATCGACGTGACGCGGCACGGGCTCATCTATGCCGGCGCGCAGAAGAACCTGGGGCCGGCCGGAGTGACGGTCGTCATCGTGCGGGACGATCTGGCGCGCCGCGCGCCGGACGGGCTGCCGACCCTCCTGCGGTACGACACGTTCGCGGACAGCCGCTCGCTCCACAACACGCCGCCGGTGTTCGCCATATACGGCGTGGCGCTCGTCACGGCCTGGATCCGCGATGCGGGCGGGCTCGACGAGATGGCGCGCCGCAACGAGCGCAAGGCGCGGGCGCTCTACAAAGCGATCGACGGCTCGGCGTTCTACCGGGGGACGGCCGAGGCGCCGGGCCGCCCCAGAAGGCCAGCGGGGTCGGGGGTGCCCGCGGGGGCCCGCCGGGGGGGGGGAGCCGCTCGCGCATGAACGTGACCTTCCGGCTGCCGACGCCGGAGCTCGATGCGCGCTTCGTCCGCGAAGCGGCGGACGCGGGGCTCGCCGGCCTGAAGGGCCACCGGTCGGTCGGCGGGCAGCGCGCGTCGATCTACAACGCGTTCCCCGAGGCGGGCGTGGCCGCCCTGGTCGACTTCATGCGCGAGTTCGAGCGGACCCGCGGGTAGCCCGTTCCCGCCGGATCGCGCGGTTCCCCCGCCGATTCCGCGGCCGCGCCGGACGGGATAAGATGAAAGGCTGAACTCGGAACCCGACACTCAGACAGGAAACACGCATGTCAGCAAGCACACACGAACTGACCGACGGCAATTTCGCCGAGTCCGTAATCCAGTCCCCGAAGCCCGTGCTCGTCGACTTCTGGGCCGAGTGGTGCGGCCCCTGCCGCATGATTGCGCCGACGGTCGAGGAGCTGGCCTCCGACTACCAGGGGCGGGTGACGGTCGGCAAGCTGAATGTCGACGCCAACCCCGCCACGGCGGGCCAATACGGCGTGCGGTCGATCCCGACACTGCTGCTCTTCAAGGGCGGCCAGGTGGTCGAGTCGGTCGTCGGTCTCGCGGACAAGGGGCGGCTCCAGACGATTATCGACAAGCACCTCGGCCCTGTTGCGGCCGAGGTCGAGCGCGCGAGCTGACGGCGGCGGCCGCAGCGCGGAGCGCAAGTCCGGCGCCGTCGCGAGGCGCGCGGTGAGGGTGCTCGTCGTTCCGGTCGGGAGCGCGGGCGACGTGCACCCGTTCGTCCGGATCGCGCTCGAGCTCCAGGCGCGCGGCCACGACGTCACGGTCGTCACGAACGCGTACTTTGCGCCGCTCATCGAGCGGGTCGGGCTCGACCTCGAGCCGATCGGGACGGTCGAGCAGTTCGACGCCATCACCGCCAATCCCAATCTCTGGCACCGCGTCCACGGCCTCGGCGTCGTCGCGGCCGGCGTGGCGTTCGGCATCGCGCCGCTCTACCGACTCATCGAGCGGGAGGCGGGCCGCGGCGACCTCGTGGTGGTGGCCCACGCCCTTGCGTTCGGCGCCCGGGTCGCGCACGAAGTCCTCGATGTCCCGCTGGTGACGGCCCATCTCGCCCCGACGAGCATCTGGAGCCAGTACGAGTCGCCGGTGATGGCGCGCGGCCTCGGAGCGATCAACGCGTTGCCGCGACCGCTCAAACGGGCCCTGCTGGCGATCAGCGACCGGCTCGCGGATCGCGTGCTGGCGCCGCCCCTCAACCCGGTTCGCCGGGGGCTGGGCCCGTCGCCCCCGCGGCCAATCGTCAACCGCCGGTGGCGCTCGCCCCCCCGCCGCGCGGACCGCGGGCGGGCCCCCCCCGTCAACCGGTTTCGCCGGGAGCTGGGCCTGTCGCCCGTGCGGCAAATCGTCAGCCGCTGGTGGCATTCGCCCCAGCGCGTCGTCGGGCTCTTTCCCGACTGGTTCGCGGCGCCGCAGCGCGACTGGCCGCCGCAAGTCACCCTGACCGGCTTTCCGCTCTACGACGAGCGGGGCGCAACCGCGGTGCCCCCGGACCTCGACGCGTTCCTGAACGAGGCGTGCGCCGCGGACGATCCGCCCATCGTCTTCGCCCCCGGCTCCGGGAACCAGCAGGCCCGCGCGTTCTTCGCCGCGGCCTGCGAGGCGTGCCGACGGCTGGGGCGGCGGGGGGTGCTGCTGACGCGCTACACCGGGCATCTCCCCGCGCCGCTGCCGCCCGGCGTGATGCACGCCGACTACGCCCCGTTCAGCGCCGTGCTGCCGCGCGCCGCCGCGCTCGTGCACCACGGCGGCATCGGCACCGCGGCCCAGGCCCTGGCCGCCGGGCGGCCACAGCTCGTGATGCCGATGACCTTCGACCAGCCCGACAACGCGGCGCGGCTGCAGCGGCTCGGCGTGGGCCGCTGGCTGCCGCCGTATCGCTTCCGCGGTGCCGCCGTCGCGCGCGAGTTGCGGGCCCTGCTGGAATCGGCCGCCGTCGTGCGGCGGTGCGCCGAGGTCGCCCGCCGCTTCGACGGCAGCGACCCCGTGGGGCGCACGTGTCAGGTCATCGAAGGCTGCGGGCGCGGAGCCGCCCCGGCGGGCGGGTAGCAGCGGCGCAGCGGCCGAGCCGTCGCGTCCCCGAACGGGGGCGCCGGCAACAGCACGAGACCGGCACCAGCGGAAACCGCCTCCGAGAGAAGACCGCTCGAGGGAGTGCCGGACTCCGAGTCCAAGTCCAGCCGGAAGGCAAGCCGAGTATTTCTCTGGGGGAGAGCCGAAGGAGGCCGGGAGGGCGACCGCGCCCAAGCCCGGGCGGAAAGGAAGGCGGAGTTTTTCTCGGGGGGAGAGCGGAGGGGGGCCGGGAGGCCCCCCGCGTCCCCCGCCGACCTCCGGGATCGAGCCGCCGGCGTGGACCGGCGGCTCCTGCCGTCGACCGTACCGGACGCCGTCTACCCCCCCGGCGCGGCGCGCCCCCCCCCCCCCCGTAGCCTCTGTCCATGGGCCCCGCCCCGGACCCGGAGTCCAGGGGACGCGGAGCACGCGGGCGGGCTTCGTTCACCGCGAGCCGCCGGCCTTGGAACTCGGTCTGATCCAGGCTGTTGATCGCCTTCTGGGCGTCCTCGTCATTCACCATCTCGACGAAGGCGAACCCGCGCGGGCGGCCCGTGTCGCGGTCGGTGACCACGTACACGGAGTCGATCTCGCCCACCTGCGCGAACAGATCCCGCAGATCGGCCTCTCCGGCCGAAAAAGGGATGTTCCCAACGTACAGTCGTCGACCCATTCACGGACTCCTTCTCTCCAATACGCCTAGCCGGGCGCGTCAGCACTCATCGCTGCGGAACCACCTGAGACGGAGGGGCGCGCTACAGGGTCTCGTCGGCTCTCGATGCGGGTGAAGCGAGCAGGCTGGCAACCACGAACGGGCCAGACTACCTTGAGACGCGGCGGATTGCAAAGGGAATCTCATGGCGCGACTTGGGTTGTCTAGCGGGTCCCGTCCCCGCCCCACCGCTCGCTCAGCGCGGCCCGGTCAACGGCCATTCCGCGCAGGAAGACGGCCTCGATGCGGCGCGTGTTGGTGATGTCGTCGAGCGGATTGGCGGCGAGCACGACGAAGTCGGCACTCTGTCCTTCCGCGACCGTTCCGGCGTCTTCGAGGCGCAGGAAGGCGGCGGAAGAGGAGGTCGCAGCCACGAGGACCTCGTGGGGCGTCATGCCGGACGCCACCATGTCGGCCATCTCGACGTGGGGGCTCCAGCCGGCGTTGCCGTCCGTGCCGAACGCGATGCGCATGCCCTCGGCGTTGAGGCGCGCCAGGTTGCGCGCCTGGATGGCGAAGCCCGCCTGCGCCTCCGGCCGGTCGGCGAAACGGGCCTGGATCTCCGCGAGCTCGCCGACGGGGATCGTGCCGCTCAGCCAGCCGAGCTCCTCCGCGACGCCCCGGCCCGGCAGATTGGGGACGAGCACCACGTGCGGTCGGGCACGGACGAGCTCGACGAACTCGTCGTCCACGTCCCGGTCGCGGACCCCGTGCGCGAACGCATCGACGCCGGCGCGCAGCAGTCCCTTGGCGTCCTCGAGGCTGAAGATGTGGGCCGTGACGCGCAGGCCGTGCCGGTGCGCTTCGTCGATGACCGCGCCGTACAGCGCCGGCGTCAGCTTTTCGTAGCGGCCGTTGCGGTCGTCGACCCAGATCTTGACGATGTCGACCTCGAGCGCCGCGAGTTCGCGGACGGCGGCCCGCGCCTCGTCCTCGGTCGTGATCCAGAACGGGATGTCGGAGCGCCCCGGCTCGGGCCTCGTGATTCCCCGCCCTGCAGTCCGGTAGCGCGCCGCGCCGGGGATCGTCTCGGCGCGGACCCGATACACGTCCTCGCCGGTGTCCTGCCCGAGGCTCATCGCCGCGGCGACGCCGTAGTAGGCCCGCCGCTCCAGGTCCTCGATCAACGCCGCCCGGGTTCGAGAGAGGTGCACGTGGGTGTCGATCAGCGCCGGGATGATGGTCCGCCCCGTCAGGTCGACGCGCTCGGCTCCCGCCGGCACCTCCACTTCGCCGGACGGTCCCACGGCGACGAAACGATCGCCTTCGACTACGAACGTGGCGTTCTCGATCGGATCGCTCCCGTCGCCGACGATGACCCGCGCCCCCGTGAACGCCGTGGCGGCCGATTCCTGCCCGCGCTCCGATGCTGCGGCCTCCGCGGCCGCCGGCCCCGCGGCCGCGGACACGACGGCCAGACCGACGGAGGCGACCAGGATTGGAGCGACGTCCCGCCAGCGGGCGCTCCGCATGAGCGTTCCGCGCGCGCCCGCCGGCCCGAGATCGCCCGTCCGGCGATCGGCGCCTGGTTCCTGCCGCATCATGTACATCGTCTCCATCCTGTTCATTCGGTTGCGCATCAGGCCCTCCCGCAGTCGGCATTCTGGCGCAGCCGCGGCAGGCCGTCCAGCCGCCCGAGCAAAGCCTCGGGGTCGGCGACGCCGCGCCGGCCGGCGCCGCACCCAAGGCGCCACCGCGTGGAGTAGGCTCTAGCCGGACGCTTCTACGGGCGCCCGCCGGGGCTCGCCGTCTCGGTTGAAGGAGGTACCTCGTGTCAACACCCCGATCGTCGCGCTCCGCTCCCCTCGCCGCAGCCGCGGCCGTGCTCCTGCTCGGCGCCGCGCTCTTCGCCTACCGGCCGGTCGTTGCGGAGGTCGGGCGCGCCGTCGACCTCCCGGCCGTCGACCCGGCGGAGGTCGGCCTGTCGGCGGAGCGCCTCGCCCGGCTCGACGCCGGCATGCAGGCGCTGGTCGACGACGGCAGGCTCGCCGGCGTGGTCACGCTCCTCGCCCGGCACGGCAAGGTCGCGTTCGCGGACGTGGCCGGCGTGCAGGACGTCGAGAGCGGGCGCCCGATGGCGCGCGACTCGATCTTCCGCATCTTCTCGATGACCAAGCCGGTCACGGGCGTCGCCATGATGATGCTCTACGAGGATGGCAAGTGGCGGCTGAACGATCCGGTCGCGCGCTACATCCCGGAGCTCGCCGGCCTCAAGGTCCACGTGGGCGAGGCGGCCGACGGATCGATGCGCCTCGAGGACGCCGACCGCGAGATGACGATGCGCGAGCTGATGACGCACACCGCCGGGCTCGGCTACGTGCTCAATCCGCGCCATCCGGTCAACCGGCTCTTCCTCGAGCGGCAGGTGCTGAACCCGACGCAGCCGCTGTCGGCGATGATCGACAAGCTGGCCGGCATCCCGCTGCTGGCCCAGCCGGGCCGGCGCTGGATCTACAGCGTGGCGGTCGACGTGCAGGGCTACCTCGTGGAGAAGCTCGCCGGTCAGCCCTTCGCGGAGTTCCTCGAGGAGCGCATCTTCGAGCCGCTCGGCATGGTCGACACCGGCTTCTACGTGCCGCCGTCGGAGGTCGGGCGGGTTGCTATCCGGCACACCGCCGCCGAGGACGGCACGCTCGCGCTCGACTCGCGCGGCGACCCGTTCACCAGCCCGCCGGCCGGACCGTCGGGCGGCGGCGGTCTCTACGGCACGGCCGACGATTACCTGCGCTTCACCCAGATGCTGTTGAACGGCGGCGAGCTCGACGGCCGGCGCCTGCTGGCCCCGCGCACGGTCGAGATGATGCGCACGAACCACATGTCGGCCGATGCGACGGCGCACATGCGCCCCGGCATGGGCTTCGGCATGGACTTCATGATCTACATGGACCCGGCTGCGGCCGGCGAGCCGCACGCGCCCGGGACCTACTACTGGCTCGGCATCGACGGCACGTGGTTCTGGATCGACCCGGCGCTCGACCTCGCCTTCGTCGGGATGATCCAGCACCGGGGCGCGGCGCAGCGCGAGGTGCACGGCCTGTCGCGCAACTGGGTCTACCAGGCGATCGTGAACTGAACACGGAACGGAACCGAACACGGAACGGAGAGGTGACGAAGTGGAAGCAAGAGTGACGCGTTGGCGGTTGGCGCTGGTGCTCGTGGCTACGTTCGGGGTGGCGGCGGCGTTGCCGGCGGGGCTCGCACCGCTTGCACACCGTTCGGCCGAAGCCGCCCCGGGCCCCCAACCCCGGGCGGTTGGCGCTGGTGCTCGTGTCTACGTCGGGGGTGGCGGCGGCGTTGCCGGCGGGGCTCGCACCGCTGGCACCCGTTGCGGCCGAGTCCGCCGCGGCCCGCGATCTCGAGGCGGCTGCCCCGGCGGACGTGGGCGTCTCCGCCAAGCGGCTCGAGCGGCTGGCGGGCGGAATGCAGCAGATGGTCGACGCCGGGAAGCTCGCCGGCGTGGTGACGCTCCTGGCCCGCGACGGGAAGCTGGTCCACTCCCACGTGGCCGGCGTGCAGGACGTCGAGAGCGGCGCGCCGATGGCGCGCGACTCGATCTTCCGCATCTACTCGATGACGAAGCCGATCACCGGTGTCGCCCTGATGATGCTGCACGAGGAAGGCAAGTGGCGGCTGAACGACCCGGTGTCGCGCTACATCCCCGGGTTCGCCGACCTCAAGGTGCACGTCGGCAGCAACCCGGACGGCTCGCCGCGGGTGGTCGACGCGGAGCGCCCGATGACGATGGCCGAGCTGATGTCGCACGGCGGAGGACTCGCCTACGGGCTCGGGACGGCGAACTACGTCGACCGCCTCTACCGCGAGCACGGCGTGCTCGACGCCGACGCACCGCTCCGGACGATGATCGACAAGCTGTCGACCCTGCCGCTCCTCGCCCAGCCGGGCACGCGCTGGTACTACAGCATCGGCGTCGACGTGCAGGGCTACCTCGTCGAGAAGCTCTCCGGGCAGCCGCTCGCGGAGTTCTTCGCAAAGCGCATCTTCGAGCCTCTCGGCATGGCCGACACCGGCTTCTTCGTCCCGGAGGACCAGCTCCACCGCGTCGCGCGCATCCACGAGGAGGCCGGTGACGGCGGCCTCGCGCTGTCCGAGATGGGCGGACCGACGCGGACCGCGATGCCGGCCGGCCCGTCCGGCGGCGGCGGTCTCTGGGGCACCGCCGACGACTACCTGCGCTTCACGCAGATGCTCCTGAACGAAGGCGAGCTGGACGGCGTGCGCCTCCTGGCCCCGCGCACCGTCGAGATGATGCGCACCAACTTCCTTTCGCCCGAGGCGCTGCCCACCATGCGTCCCGGCCAGGGCTTCGGTCTGGACTTCGCCACCGTGCACGACCCCGCCGCCGCGGGCGAGCCCTACGCCAAGGGCTCCTACTATTGGGGCGGCGCGGCCGGCACCTGGTTCTGGATCGATCCGAAGACCGACCTGACCTTCGTGGGCATGATTCAGCACCGCGGCACCGCCGTCCGCGAGGTGCAGGGCATCTCGCGCAACCTGACGTACCAGGCGGTCGTGCACTGAGTCGAAGCGTATGCTGCGAGTGGATGGGAGAGCGCCCGGGCGCGCCTTCCCATCCGCTCGCGCGCCTTGGCCGGCGGTGGCGGATGCTGGGTATGGTCCGTACGCATACCTTCTGGGGGATCCCGTGGTTCTCAGGAGGCCCGTCGCCTGCAAGGGTTCTCTCGGGCATTGGATCGCTCAGCTCCTCGACGAACGTCTGCGTGTCTCCGAAGTAGTTCGGAAAGGCCCGCCGCGGCGAGGCCAGGGAGGTCGGCGGCGACGAGAACGGCGTCCCCGCCGTCGGCGGGGAGGCGTTTCTCCTGCCCAGGTAGTCTCGGATAGCCGCCGCCAGTTGCCGACCCAGGTATGACCGCACCGTGAGAGACGACCGGTCCGGTTCGAGCACGAGCAGGACATAGCCATCGGGCGGAACGTCCTGCGCGCCGGTCGCGCTCAGAAGCGCAGCCAGCCTTCCGGGCCCTCGCCCGCCAGGCCGCCGTTCTCCGCGAGCAAGCGGCCGGCGCGATCCACCTCGCCCCGAGTCACGGATGGCACGGCCCATTTCGACGGCGTCATGGCGGCCGCACTCTACCAGCTCGCCTCGAAGCCCCGGTTCGGCGCGCCGCGTATGATCGGGGCTGCGGCGGGGTCGGGAAGCCGGGCCGACGGTCGGCCGGCGGCCGGATTCATCGAGCAAAGGAGCGTACGTGACCGGTGACAGCAACCTCGCAGTGTTCTGCGACTTCGAGAACATCGCGCTCGGCGTGCGGGACGCCAAGCTGACGCACTTCGACATCCGGCCGATCGTGGAGCGGCTGCTGCTCAAGGGGAGCATCGTGGCCAAGAAGGCCTACTGCGACTGGCAGCGCTACAAGGAGCACAAGCCGACGATGCACGAGGCGGCGTTCGAGCTGATCGAGATCCCGCACGCCCGGCAGTCGGGCAAGAACTCCGCGGACATCCGGATGGTCGTCGACGCCCTGGATCTCTGCTACACGAAGGAGCACATCGATACGTTCGTCATCGTGTCGGGCGACTCCGACTTCTCGCCGCTGGTGAGCAAGCTGCGCGAGAACGCCAAGTCGGTGATCGGCGTCGGGGTGAAGAACGCGACCTCCGATCTTCTGGTGAACAACTGCGACGAGTTCATCTTCTACGACGACCTCGTGGCGGAGAAGCAGCCGGCCCGCCGGCGGTCGCGGAGCCGGGCTCGCGGCAAGGGGGGCGGCGCGGCGGACAAGGCGGACAAGAAGGCGGCGCCGGCCCCGGCGGACGATTCGGCCCAGAAGGGGCTCGACCTCGTGGTGCAGACGGCCGAGGCGATCTACTCCGAGCGCGGCGACCAGGCCAAGCTGTGGGGCTCGATGATCAAGCAGACCCTGAAGCGGCGGCGCCCCGGCTTCAACGAGTCGGCCTACGGGTTCCGGTCGTTCAACGACCTGCTCGAGGAAGCGCAGTCGCGCGGACTGCTCGATCTCGACCGCGACGAGCGGTCGGGAGGCTACGTGATCACGGGCATCGGCGGCGAGTAGGCGCACGGCGCGACGGCAGCGTGGAAGGTCCGGTCCTGCGCCGTACGGACGGGCCCCAGGATCACCGGGCGCCGCGCCCCGGGCGATCGGGAGATCTTGCGGCACGCCGTGGAGGCGTCGCAACCCGCCAACTGCAGATGACGATGACGGCACACGTCAGGAGCATCGCGGCGAACTTGGCTCCGGTCAGGAGGGGCAGCGCCGGGCTCAGCGGCGACGCCGCCGGGTACAGCCGCGCCGCGCGAGCGAGCGCGAAGTCCTCCGCCACCTCGGTCAACAGGAAGAGCACCGGCAAGTACGGCAGGCAGGTGGTCCAACCGGCGGCGGCGCCGCCGCGCCTGAGCAGCCAGGCGATCAGCAGCGCCGCGGCGCCGCCCAGCAGCAGGGGCGTCAGGATGTCGAGGCGCTGGAACAGGATGTAGTCGGCCCGCCCCTCCGGGCCGATCGCCGCGAGGAACGCCGTCAGCTTCGCGGGCGGGTACCCGAGCTGTTCCTCGGGCAGCCTGCCGCCCGGCGCCAGCGCCCGCACACGCGGGAACGGGCCGGTGCCGAACAGCAGGCCGGTGCCCGCCAGGGCAACGACCACCGCCATCAACACGCGCGGGCCGGTGGCGATGCGGAGCATCCAGGGCATCGAACGTGCCGAGCGTAGCCCAAGACGGCTCGGCTCCGGGAGTCGCGCGCGCTGCACCCGATGCTGTGCGCGTTGGACCCGACGCAGGTCCGCTCTCAGGAATCCGATGCGAACCCGCGCGCACCGGGCGGCACCGGGCCGCGCCCCGCGCCCCCCGCCACAGCCGCACCGCAGTGGGGAAGTCCCGGTCCGCCTAGCGCGAAGGGTAGCCGCCGACCCAGATGGGGCTGGACCAGGCCATCGCGTCGTTCACCTGCCGGACGCGGACGTAGTAGTAGTCGCCCTGGCGCGGGTCGTCGTCGTCGGTGTGGCTGAGCGTCACGTCGCGCGGGCCGTCGCGGGCGATGCGGCGCAGCGTGATGCGGTCGCCGGGGTAGCCGTCGGTCGGGCGCGTCCGCTCCACGCCGCTGGCGTGCAGCGGCAGCCGCGTGCGGAAGCCGGCGACTTCGGCCGGCGGGCGGAAGAACGGCGGGGCGGAGCCTGTCTCGCGGGTGTCCTCGAGGACCAGCCGCACGCCTGCGTCGGGGCGGAAGTCGGAGAGCGTCATCCGGATCGAGCTGGCGTCGCCGCGCGTGTGGGTGGCGAAGCGGGCGCCGTTGCCGTCGCGCTCCAGAAACTGCGTGGTGGGGTTGACGAAGTCGGTCCCGGCGATGGCGGCGAGCGCGGCTCCCTCCACGCGCAGTTCGCCCCGCCAGTGGCGCCAGCCGCGGGGCGCGTCGCCGGGGTGGACCGGAGCCGCGTCGGACGCGAACGACAGCAGCCACTCCTCCGTCCGGCTCTGCCGGCCGCGCCGGCCGATGTCCGCGTAGCGCGCGGTCCGGATCGGCTCGCCGTTCCGGAGCAGCGTGACGGTGTCGACAGGCGCCGTGCCGATCACGCGGACCTCGATCTCGCGCTCGTCGGCGTACTCGGCGCGCTGGCCCATCGGCGTGCTGTTGACCGTCACGTCGAGGATGATCCGTTCCCCGGTCGTCGCATAGGTCCGGCGCTCCCGCATGGCGTCGAACAGGGCGTCGCGGCTGCGCTCCGGCGCGAGGACCGCCGCGAGGCCGCCGCGCTGGGCCAGCGTGTCGCGGTTGGGCGCGGAGTAGCCGGGGTGCGACAGGTGGTCGTCCGACGCCGCGACAAGTCCCACCCGGTGGCCGTGCGCGAGGTACTCCTGCGCGAACCACTCGAACGCCCCGTGCATCGACAGCATCTCGACCAGCGGCTCCAGCCGGGGGTCGGACTGCCGGTAGTCGCCCGGGTTGTGCGCGTGCGGGATCACCAGCACGTCGTCCGGGTCGTAGCGGTCGTGCAGGGCCTGGTAGAGCTGCGACAGCGTAGGGTGCTCCAGCGCCGACACCCGCTCCCGCCCCGCCGGGGTGCGGAACAGCACGTTGTGGTGGCCGCCGAACCGCGCGGGCCGCGTCCATTCCCACCCGAGATAGGGAATGAAGCGGCCGGGATCGTGGAACGCCTCGACCGTTCGCTTCGAGAGCTCCCACTCCGCGTCGTCGAGCGCGGTGTCGTGCTCGGAGTGGGTGACGAAGTCGAGGCGCGCGTCGTCGCGCGCGAAGGTCATGAAGAAGTCGAGAGTGCCGATCCCTTCGGCATAGCCCGAGTGGCCGTGGGTGTCGCCCCAGTAGATGCGGCGTACCGGATCCTCGACGACGAGAACGGGATTCGCCGTGCCCCGGATGGCGCCGTCCTCGGAGCGGATCTCGATCCAGTGCGGCCCCGCCTCGTCCAGCGTCAGCTCCACCACCGTGATCGGCTCGCTGCCCGCCGGCGTGGTGGCGCGCACGTCGCCGTCCACGCGCACCTCGAATGCCGGGATGTCGCCCGTGGCGCGGTTGAAGAACGCATCCTCGGCGCGGACCGACAGCTCGAACGCCTCACCCGGAGCGACGATGCTCGGCCCGAACCCGTGCACCCCCGCGACCTCGGCGCCGCGGACGACGAACGGCAGCAGGGGCAGGGGGCGCCACTCGCCCGATGCGTCGAGGTCGACGTAGAGCGGGAGCGGCATCCGCGCGCTCGACGTGCTGGTCATCAGCAGACCCGGCCCACCCCCGCTCCGGTCGCCGTAGGTGATCGTCACCGTCTCGCCGGAATCGAGCCGCCCCGAGGCCAGTCGGAAGACGAGCGCCGGCTCCGGTGCGCGGAACCCGCCGTGGGGGCCGCGGGCCAGGTAGACGTCGGTCTCGAACGCCGCGTCGTCGTCGGTGGTCGCGAGGGTCACGTAGCCCTCGCCGGCAGGGTCCTCGGTCTGGAAGGGGCCGGAGTTGACGCTGAAGTGGCGCGCCACCCAGAAGCCGCCGCCCGCCGCCACCGGTCGCGTCCCCACGGTCCATGTCTGGCGGAGCGTCTGGTAGCTGCGCGCCTCGAACGGCCCGAGCGATTCCGCCGTCAGCTCGCCGAGCGCGCCCGGCTCGTCGTGCAGCGTGAACTGCCGTACCAGCCGGTCGACGATCGCACCCTGCGCGAGCGCCGCCTGCCCTCGAGGCGGATTCGTCGCCTGAAGCCGCACTCGCGGCCCCTCGAGCCCCACCTCGCCTCCGCCGAGCGCGTAAGCGTCCACCCAGTCGGCGAGAACGCGCGCGCGCCCCGCGACCGTCGTCTCGTCCGTGGGGCGCGCCGCCACGTCGAGCTTGAGCTGCTCGACCGCGGCGCGGAGCTCGGCCGTGAGGTAGTCCGCACCGCCGCCACCATCTGGCGCGTCGCACGCAACGCCCCAGATCGCCAACATCAGCGCAGCGGCGAACAAAGCGAGGGTCTTCGTCAAGGCCTTGATCGTGGCTAGCCCACCATTCGTCGCCTGACGGCTCCGCCTGGTGCCCAACCAACCCTGCTAGGAGTCTGCACCGTTCTACGGCGCAGACTCCTAGGTGCGGCCGCCGTCCTGCTCGATCCGCTCTCGGGTGACCGAATTCACGTACCCGAGGTTGCTCAGGTGCCAGAGGGTCGCGGGGAAGCCGGTCCGCAGTCGGTTCGCCACCGTGAAAACGTCGTTCCGCGACTTCACCGGCCCTGTTTCGGGCTGCTTTCGTAATCCACGCGACCGCGGGTTGTCAATCCCTGAGCTCGAACAGGTAGGCACGCGGCGAGCCGTCTACGACGACCTCGCGGTGCACGCGGCCGGCGGGCCAGAAGCGAACGTCCTTGTAGGCGTACGTCGAATCGCTGGCCGTTCCGTCCTCCTCGATCGACCGGACCGTGCCCCCCGCGAGGAAGACCGCCACAGTGTCCGCGTTGTGGACGTGGAGCGGCAAATCGTCCCCCGCGATCAGTTGGACGTCCCAGACCGCCACCCGGTCTTCGTCGAGCACCAGTGTCGCGCCGTCCCGCGGAAACGCCGGACGGACGTCGGGCCGAGTCTCACGGGGCGGCGCCGTGTAGTCCTTGAGGTCGATCATGATGGAGTGCCGCTCCGGCTGCCCCGTGCCTTCCTCCTTGTGCGTGACGCCCTTGCGGAGCAGGAAGGTGCTCGGGACCTCGAACGGCGTCTCGCTCACCGTGAACGTCCCGTCGAGGCGGGTCACCCGGAGCGGTCCCCAGCGCAGGAAGACGCCGGTCATGTCGTAACGATGGCGGTGGTAGGGCTGCGCCACCCCGTCGAGCCAGACCACCTCCCAGATGATCACGCGCTCGTTCTCGAAGCGCTTCGTGACCCCTTCGCGCGGATAGGCGTGGGGGTGGTCGGTCTCGTCCTGCCCGGCCTGCGCGCGGGGGGAGTGCGGCACGGCGACGAGGCAGGCAATCGCCAGACCGGCCACCGCGACGGTCATCGCGAACCGGGGCCGGACTTTCCCTGAAGGCATCGTCGTCCTCCGTCCTTCCTGGTGCGCGCCGGCCCACCAATCTTCGCCTGCAATTCCGCTCAGTGCCCAACCAGGCCTGCAGGGGTCCGAGCCGTTCTACGGCGCAGATTCCTACGCCGGCGGCACGAACGCGAGGAAGCGCCGCGGGTTGTCGACCAGGATCTTGCGGATCGTCTCTTCCGGAACGCCGGCGTAGCGGAGCTTCGGCACGAACTGCATCAGCACCGAGGACCAGCCGTGCCCGTAGTAGCGCTTGAACTGCCGGACGTTGCCCATGTCGGACGAGAGCAGGATGTGGTCCTCGAGGCCCGCCTCGAGCAGGTCCTGCACCATGCGGACCTTGGCCGCGGCCGGGATGTCGGAGCGGCCCATCTCGTGACCCAGCGTGTCGAGGCCTACGAACGCGCCGCGCCGCGCTACCGCGGAGTGCGTCGCCAGCGGATAGTGCTCGGGGCGGATGGTCGCCAGGTGGCCGATCACGACGCGGCGCAGGTCGACGCCGACGCTCTCCATCACGTCGAGCTGCTCCATCGCGCAGCTCGGACAGCTCTCGTGCGGCGTGTGCGTGAAGATCGGCAGCCCCGTCCGCAGGTGGGCCCTCGCGATCGCCCGGTGCACCTTCCGCTCGTCCGGCCGCATCTCGAGGGATGACGCGATCTCGCCGAAGGCCCCCCAGCGCTGCGCGGCGGCGTCGTTGACGAGTTCCTCGACCAGCTCGTCCTCGGACATCGCTGCCACGCGCACCGGATAGATGGCGAAGCCGATGTCCTCGAAGTAGCCCCCGGCCATAACGATGCGCACCTCGCTGCGGGCGGCGATGGCGTTGAGGTTGGCCACCTGCTCCGCGGTGCGCCGGCCGGTCGCGGCGTCGACGATGCAGCCGAGTCCGTCATGGGCGCAGGCCGCCAGCTCCTCAACCGCCAGGTCGATGTCGGCGCGGCCGACGTGCTCGTGGAAGAGCGTCGCACCCTCGGCCAGCTCGACCGGATCGACGTCGCCCTGCAGGGTTCGAACGATCGCTCCCGCGGGGAAGTCGGGCGGATCGGCGCTGGTGAATCGCTGCTGCGCATGGAGCGCGCGGAGCCCGGGGCCGAGGGCCGCTCCGCCGCCGGCCGCCGCCGGGCCCCCCGGGCGCGGGCGGCCGCCGTGCCGAGCAGGCCGAGGGCTTCGCGCCGCGTATAGCCAGTTGGTCGCGTGCGGGGATCGGTCATCAGGTCGTTCTCCCGTGCGGTTTCTCCCGTGCCGTCCGGCCCCCCGTCGGGGGCGTGGGCATCCTACTACAGCGACCCGAGTTGCGCCCGGTGTCCCGAGCGGCCCCGGCGGGACCGGGCGACTCCTCCTCAGGACGGCAGACGGGCGAGGCAGATGCGGGCGGCGGCGTCGACGATGGCGTCGCGGTCGAGGCGGTACTCGCGGTAGAGGTCGGGGATGTCGCCCGACTGGCCGAACCGGTCGACGCCGAGCGGCACGACGCGGTGGCGGCGCACGGAGGCGAGCCAGGAGAGCGTGGCCGGGTGTCCGTCGAGCACCGTCACCAGCCCGGCGTCGTCGGGCAGGGCCGACAGCACGCGTTCGACATGGGAGGGATGCGACCCTGCCATGCCAGGCATTCCGCCCGGGCGAGCGCGGTGGCTCGCCAGCCAGCCGCGGTAGAGCCGGTCGACGGAGGTGACGACCAGCAGGCCTGCGCCCGGGAGGTCCTCGACGAGCACCCGGTGCGCGTCGATCGCCTCCGGGAGCACGGGGCCGCCGGCGACGAGGGCGACCTCCGCCCCCGGTCCGGGCGGCGTCAGCCAGTAGGCTCCGTCGATGACCTGCCGGGCTGCGTCGTCCGTCAGCTCGCGCCGCGGCTGGTCGAGCGGGCGCGTCGACAGGCGCAGGTAGACGGCGCCGCCGTCGTCCGCCTGCAGGTGCTCGAAGCTCCAGCGGAAGATCGCGCAGAGCTCGTCCGCGTATGCCGGCTCGAACGACGTGAGCCCCGGCTGGGCCATGCCGAGGAGCGGCTCGTAAATCGACTGGTGGGCGCCGCCTTCCGACGCCAGGGAGACGCCCGACGGCGTTCCCACGATGATGAAGCGCGCGTCCTGGTAGCAGGCGTAGTTGAGGGCGTCGAGCCCGCGGCTGATGAACGGATCGTAGACCGTGCCGATCGGCAGCAGACGCTCCCCGAACAGCGGACCGCTCAGGCCGAGGGCGGCGAGCAGGATGAAGAGGTTGTTCTCGGCGATGCCGAGCTCGATGTGCTGGCCGGCGGTCGACACCTCCCAGTTGAGGGCGGAGACGATTCGCTCGTCCTTGAACAGGTCTCCCTGTTCGTGGCGCCCGAAGATGTGACGGCGGTTGAGCCACGAGCCGAGGCTGGTCGACACCGTCACGTCGGGCGACGCGGTGACGACGCGGTCCGCCAGATCGGGGTGCCGCCGCGCCAGGTCGGCGAGGAACCGCCCGAAGGCGTCCTGCGTCGAGAGGCGCTCGCCCGCGGGGGGCTCGAGCCGCGCCGGCACGGGGATGGCGGAAGCCCGGTGCCGGCGGGGGGCCGCCCCGGGGGGGGCGGGCCCGCCGGGGGGCGGCAGAGGCGCCCCCCCCGGGGCGGCCCGGGGGACCGCGGCCGCGTCGAGGAACGACTGCAGCTCGCCCGCCGGCACGTCCAGGCCGGCGAAGCGGTCCCACTCCTCCCCGTCGGCGATCCCCATCCGCTCCCGGAACGCCCCGATCTGCTGCGGCGTGATCAGCCCGGCGTGGTTGTCCTTGTGGCCCGCGAACGGAAGGCCGTAGCCCTTGATCGTGTAGGCGATGAAGCAGGTGGGCCGGTCGTCGTCCACGGCCGCGAACGCGTCGCACACGGTGGCCATGTCGTGACCGCCGAGGTTCGTCATCAGGCGGCCGAGCGCCGCGTCGTCGTGCTCGTCGAGGAGTCCGCGGATGCCGTGGGTGTCGCCGAGGTCGCGCGTCAGTTCCTTCCGCCACGCCGCCCCGCCCTGGTAGGCCAGCGCGGAGTAGCGCGAGTTGGCGGCGGAGTCGATCCAGTCGCGGAGCGCTTCCCCGCCCGCCTGCTCGAACGCCGCCTGGAGCAGCCGGCCGTACTTCAGCACCTCGACGCGCCAGTCGAGGTTGCGGAACGTCGTCTCCAGCCGGTCCGAGAAGCGGTCGACCATGACCGCGTCGAGGCTCTGCCGGTTGTAGTCGATGATCCACCAGACGTTGCGCACGTCGTGCTTCCACGACTCGACGAGCGCCTCGAAGATGTTCCCCTCGTCGAACTCGGCATCCCCGGCCAGCGCGATCATGCGGCCCTGCTCGCGCGGCGGGCCGAGGCTCTTCAGCCGGACGTAGTCCTGCACGAGCGCCGCGAAGCTGGTCATCGCCACGCCGAGGCCGACCGAACCGGTGGAGAAATCGACGTCGTCGGCATCCTTGGTGCGCGACGGATACGACTGCGCGCCGCCGAATCCGCGGAAGCGCGCGAGCTGGTCCTGCGACTGCCGTCCGAGCAGGTACTGGATGGCGTGGAAGACGGGGCTCCCGGGCGGCGTTTGCCCCCCCCCGGCCCCCCGGCCCCGCGCGGCCGCGGAGAGAGCCCGCAGCCGCCGCCACCACGCGGTCCGCAGGCCGCAGCGCGTCGAAGTAGAGCGCCGTCAGCAGCGTCACGACCGAGGCCGACGACGCCTGGTGCCCGCCCACCTTCAGCCCGTCCCGCGACGGGCGGAGGTGGTTCGCCTGGTGGATCATCCAGACCGAGAGCCAGAGCACCTTCTGCTCGAGGGCGCGGAGGCAGCGGAGGTCGGCGGCGGACGGGCCGGGCGCGGCCGGTCCCGAGGACGGCGTGGGGGCAGCCATTGACCCGCTAGCATGCCTCACCCCGCGGCGCGCAGACAAGCGCCGGTCGCGGGCCGGCGGCGACCGCCGACTGCTAGAATCTCCCGCGCAATGCCGATTGAAGTACGCCTCCCGGAACTGGCCGAGTCGATGTCCTCGGCCACGCTCACCGCGTGGCTCAAGGAGGTCGGCGACCACGTGACGGAGGGCGAGCCGATCGCCGAGGTCGAGACCGACAAGACGACCGTGGAGCTCGAGGCGCCGGCCAGCGGTGTAATCGAGACGATTCAAGTGTCCGCCGGCACGGCCGACGTCGCCGTAGGCGCAGTGCTGGCCCTGTTGCGGAAAGGGTCGCCGGCGGACCGCGCACCCGCGACGGAACGTCGCGCGGAGCCGGCCGCGACGCTGGTCTCGGGGGTCGGGACCGACCATCCGAGCTCGCCGGGGCCCGGAGCGCGGACGCGTGCCGAGGCCCAGATGCCGCCGGTCGCCGGCCCGTCCACCGGGAGCCTGCCCACCGGAGGCCTGCCGCCCGGGGGCGCTCCGGCGGGCGCGGCGTCGTACCCGGGCGACGAACGCGCCCCGGACCCGGTCGCACCCGCCGCGCGGGAGGTGGCGGCCACCCCCCTGGCCCGGCGGATGGCGGAGCTGGCCGGCCTCGACCTGGCCGCGATAGGAGGCACCGGCGCCGGCGGGCGGGTCGGGAAGG
>MKWU01002905.1_pt1 | contig 23919 bp, 17 predicted proteins | sample 809101 | NCBI WGS metagenome assembly MKWU01 (sample SAMN05860141, study PRJNA318959) | sponge metagenome | host: Aplysina aerophoba | place: Slovenia: Piran, Adriatic Sea, Gulf of Piran | collected 2013-05-07 | reverse complement strand
TATGGCGCCAGCAGGCGGGGGGCCTCTCTTACACACAAAGTCCATGCCTTCAGATGCTTGCGGCCTGCCCCGAGCGGATGGATACACCGCGTGGAACTGGATGCTCTACGCAAGGGTAAAACCCCGCCTTCCAAAATACAAGATGCTTCGACTGCGCTATGCTCCGCTCAGCATGATACTGGGAAGTAGTGCGCCAGCACCTGTCATGCTGAGCGAAGCGAAGTATCTCATACCCAATGGCCTTTGCGTAACATCAGTAAATGAATTGAAATACTACTTAATGGCCGGGCAGTCGCCGTACCGCCCCTGGCACCACAGGCTCGCCACGGTGAGCGCTTGCCACAGCAGCAAAACACAGCGCCAGACTCGCGAGATTGGCGCGGGCGCTGTTGTTGGGTTCGCGGCCCTCTTCGACGGCGCAGAGTAGTTCGGCCATGGTCCCGTGAAACCCCTGCTCAAACCACGTCCCCACAAGCTGCGGCCGGGCCACGCCCGTTGCGGTGTACAAGACGACTTCTTGCGCCGTCAGATCTACGCCGCTGGCCCCTATGGTGCCCTCCGTGCCGACGAGATACGTGCGATCTTGTTGCCCTTGGCGCGTGTTGCCGTTAAAGAAAATCGTCGCCTGCGCGTCCGCGCACTCAATCGCCGCTTGGGCCAAAAGCGGCGGCTTGGCGTCCTGACCGGCTGCGTGCCGAGCCGAGGCGTGGACCCGTTGCGGCGTCTCGTTGCCCAAGAGGACCACCGCCATATCGAACCAGTGCATCCCAAAGTCGTAGAGCACCAAATCTTCCACCGCGTCAAAGGCAGAACCAGCGATCCAGTTGTGATCCCAATGCACGGCGAACTCGACGCTCTGCACTTGGCCGACCAAGTTAGCGGCCACCGCGTGGCGCATGTAGCTAAAATGCGGAGCCCAGCGGCCATTCTGATTGACGGCCAGTTGCACGCCGCGCCGCTCGGCCCGGGCAATGAGCGCCTCGCCCACATCCAAGTCGAGCACAAAAGGCTTCTGGCTGAGGACGTGTTTACCGGCGTCAATGGCCGCTTCGAGAATCGGCAGTCGCTCCTGCGGATGGGGCGTAACGTCCACCACTTCGATATCGTCGCGGGCGAGCAGGTCACGATAGTCGAGGTATGTGTCGGCCTCGGGGTAGAATTCCCGCTGCCGCTGCTCGACGCGCCCCCGATCACGGCTGCACAGGGCCGCGACCTTATAGCCGGCGTTTTTATAGGCCCGCAAGTGCATCTCGGAAATGCCGCCGCAGCCGATTAAGCCGATCTGCGGACGATAAGCCGCTGGATCGCGCGGCTGATAGGGCAAGTCCGGGGCTGCTACTTCAGCTTCTGATCCGGTTTTGCCTCGGCCGTAGCCGCTGTCTTGGCTTTCTGCCATACGCTATTGAATCAGCGGTAACGTGCGCTTCTGCGCGGCGCTTTGGTAGGCCGTATCGACGATCTGTTGGCCGATGCGGCACAGTGCCGGCGAGAGCGGCCCCTCGATGGGCTGACCCTCTTCGATGCAGTGAATCACGTACTGGACGGGATTCTGAAACGGCGGTTCGAGCACATCCACTGGCCGTTCCTCGGTTGCTGGCTGCGCCCGCGTCTGCACGCGGATTACCTCCTCGTAGTCGTAGGAGCTAATCGTGCCCTCGCTGCCGACGATCGCGAAGCCGCACTTGGGTTGGGGTTGCAGGGTCCAGGGGTCGGTAAAGGTGCCCCAGCGCGTTTCGAATTTCGACAGGCCCCGCTCGTAGCGCGCCACCGCAATGCAGTGTTCATCTACTTCGAGCCCTTGGGGCTGATCTACGGTGGCCGTCACCTCAATTGGTGCCCGGCCGTCCATGTACCAGGTGCCCAAGGTGGTGCCGTAGCCTAGGTAGTCCAGCAGGGAGCCGCCGCCCGCGGCCTTTTTGTAAAACCAACTCGTGGGCTTTTCCCGCTCGACGATATCGGCGGTGCGCTCCACTTTGTCGGCGAGGTGCCACAGCGGCCCTCGGTTGCCGTCGTAGTAGTGGACTTCGATCACCTCGCCGATCTCGCCTGCGGCAATGAGCCGTTGCGCCGTGCGGTGCGGTGGATACCAAGCCAACGGCCAGTTGATCGCCAACAGTTTGCCCGTCCCCTCCATGGCCCGCTGCATCTGGTCCGCCTCGGCGAGGGTGGCGGCGAAGGGTTTTTCCATGATGATGTGCACGCCGAAGGGCGCGACCTTTTCGGTCCATTCCCCGTGTTCGGCGGTGGCTGGGCACAACAGGACGATGTCGGGCTGGGTCTTTTCCAGACACTCCCGATAGTCGGTGAAAACCCGGTCGGCTGGAATGGCGAAATCCGTGCACGCCTGCTTCATGCGCTCGGGCTGCTCGTCGCAGATGCCGACGATTTCGACGTCTGCGTGCTCAAAGGCCATGCGCAAATTGTCGCCCATGTGCAGATGGTCGAAGTTGATCCCGGCGATTTTCCACTTGCTCATGGTGTTAGCTCGCAAGCTGTGCCCAAGCGGTTACGTGGGGCGCTAAGCGTATCGGGCGTTTCGACGTCGCCACTTCTTGCCGAACCCGCTCGGCTAGGGTATCCACGTCAAGCTCTTCCGCGGTGGTAATTCCGTACTGTTCGAGGAGTGGGAGTACACTGCGCAAACTGTTGGCAGCATATGAGTATCCGGCCCAGTTTTCCGGACCGCCGACCGGATACTCACAGTGCATGTATGGCTCGGGCAGCCCCGCCTCGACAAAAGCGCGGTACAGGCCGAAGCCCATGTCGATATGCGCCCCAGAACGCTCGAATACTTCGAGGATCCAACCGATCAACTCGTTTGCGAGGGGCGTATCTGGAGAATGAGGCATCTGCTGAAAGGGAGTGAAATCAGCCTCCTGAAAGGCCACGATCCCCCCCGGGCGCAAGCGGGTCGCTAGCTGCTTCAAGGCGTCGGCGGGATCGGCCATATACATGAGGACCAGCCGGCCAGTTACGGCGTCGAAATCGTTTCCTATGTCTAGAGTCCGGGCGTCCCCCGCGACGAATTCGACGTTGGTGAACCCGGCCGCTTGCGCCCGTGCCTGCGCTGTTTCGAGAATCGCCGGGTTTACATCCACGCCTACGACAGATCCTTCTGGCCCGACCAACTCGGCGGCTGTCAGAGCCACGTCCCCAGGGCCGCTGCCAATGTCGAGCACTTTCATCCCGCTGCTGATGCCCGCCTCTCTAAAAAAGCGCCGCGTCACAGCGTCGTACAGTTGCGACTGCTGAATTAGACGATCCTCTTCCTCCTGGGTGCGTCCCATCGTATATGTTGCATCGCTCTTTGACTCGCTCATGGGATTCAATCCTCCTTTTTTGAGCTGGCTTTTTGGTGCGATAGTTCCTAAGTGTTGGGCAACCACGCAGGCTACCCAGCGAAAAGTGCAGTTTGTCCGCAGAGCATATAGTGCGCTGAGGGCAATCCGGTATTCAAGATATTTTCGCGTAGAAAGTCAAACGACTGGCACATTTTCAAATTGGATGCGGCCCACTGGCCGGTGCGGGGAAAAAACCGCAGGTCAGTTTTTGACTGCAAAGAGAATTTTGTAGAGCACCGGCACGAACAGCAAGGTGATCACAGTGGCAAACAGCAAGCCCACCATGATGGCCACCGCCATCGGCTCCCACATCAGTCCACCGCCAAGATAGAGGGGAATAAGCCCCAACGTCGTCGTGCAGGTGGTCAGCAGGATGGTACGAAAACGCTGCTGCGCCGCGTCGACAATCGCCTCTATAGACGCCCGCCCGGATTGGTCCAGTTCGATTTGTATGCGGTCTATGAGCACGATCGCGTTGTTGATGACGATACCGGCCAGCGAGATCAATCCGAGAAAGGCGAAGAAACCAAAGAACGAGCGGAAGACGAGCAGTCCGGCAATGACTCCGATCAGACCGAGCGGAATGGTGCTCAGCACGATAAAGGTCTTGCGGAAGGAGTTGAACTGAACGATCAACAGCGCCAGAATGATAAAGCCGGACAGAGGTAACTTGGCGACGACTGCACTCATGGCCTCGCTGCTTTGCTCCGACTCACCGCCCAACTCGTAGCGATAGCCCGGTTTCCAAGATTTGCTGTCTTCTTCGAGCCAAGGGATGAACTCGTCGGTGATATCCTGCGCTGTAAAACCGCTTTTGGCATCGCAGGTCACGGTGAAGGTGCGGTACAGGTCGCGCCGTTTGATCTTGGCGAGTTGCCACTGAGGCACGATCTGCGCCACTTGTCCCAGCGGCACGTTTTTGCCCGAACCTTGGGCGTAGATGTTGATGCTCTCCAGTTGGCGCACATTGACGTCCTGACTGCTTTCGTTGCGCAGAACAATGGGGAGACTCTGGTCGCCTTCGCGGAAAGCTCCCGAATTGAACCCTGTGAGCGCGGTCTGCAACGAAAGGGCGATATCCTGGTTGGTCAGGCCGGCATTCTGGGTCTTGGACTGATCGATGTCAACGACGACTTTTTTGATCTTGGGGCCCCAATCGTCGCCGATATTCTGCGCGCTGGATATTTCGTTGAGCTTTTGCTTGATGCGCTCGGCGAGGCCGAACAGCTCGTTGGGATCCGGCCCTGTTATCCGCACGGCCACGTCACTACCGCCTCCGCCACCGGCCAACCGCGAAACTCGTATTTCGGCATCGGGAAAGGAGCGGAAGCAAAAGGCATCTAGGCGGTCAATTACCCACTGGTTGTCGTCACCCGAACTGGTATTGAGCAACATATGGGCGTACCCCGAGTTGGCTTCACCCGACTGATAACCCTGATCGTAGGAGGGCGGCCCCTCGCTGACAAAGGTCGCCCAGTCCGTTACCCCGCGCTGGCGGTTTTTGCTCACCAAGAGGCTATCCGCGATATACGACTCGAGCCGTTCCACCCGGGCAGTAGTAGTCTCGATCTTGGTACCCAAGGGCAAATTCAGATTTACCGTCAATAGGTTGCGTTCGCTGTCGGGAAAGAAGATGAACGGCAAAAAACCAAAGCCGAAAAGCGATAATACAAACAAACCGGCGATGATTCCCATGAATGAATAGGGGCGACCAAGGGCCTTGAGCAGCAACTCTTTATACTGGCCGTTGAGACGATCGATAAAAGTGCTTTTCTCGGACTGGGATGTCTGCCGTTTCACCCGAATGAAAAACACTGCCAACAAAGTGACCATGGTCAGGGAGAGCAACCAGGAAGAGAGCAGGGCTATGGTAATTACACTAAAGAGCGGCCCCATCATCTCGCCCATGATGGACGCGGCCAGAAAAAAGGACAAGAACGCGGCTGAAGTGGTCAGCGAAGAGACCAGAAGTGGCACGGCCAGCTCCCGAGCCGATTCAATGGCGGCCTCCTTGGCGTCGGTGCCCTTTTCCATTTTGACCACGATCGCTTCGGAGACCACGATGGCATTGTCCACCAACATGCCCAGCGCCATGATCAACGCCGCCAGCGACACCTGATTGAGACCGATATCGAATATCCCCATAATGAAAAGGGTCGCGATAATGGTCATGGGAATAAGGCTGGCCACCACTAGTCCGGTGCGCAGTCCTAAAAAGATCAGCATGGACAACAGCACGATAGCGACGCTTTGCAAGAGATTGGTGGTGAAGTTGGCGACCGATTTCTCTACCTCAAAGTCTTGGGAAGCCACTCTGTTGAGGGTTATGCCCAGAGGTAGCCGCGCTTGGTGGAGGGCGACTAGTTGGTCGATCTCCTTACCCAACTTGATGATGTTGGCCCCTTCGCTGAGTGCCACTGAGAGCGACAGCCCCGGCTGACCGTTGATTTTGACTAGGCGCTGCTGGGGCGTTTCATAGGCCCGCACGATGTGGGTTACATCGCCGAGGTACACGCTCCCGTCCTTGCCCACTGCGATCAACGTCCTCCCTAGATCGTCCAAGTCGGCGTAACTGCCGGTCGGTTCGAGCACTAGGCGTTCATCCTCTAGGCTGACCTCGCCGCCGGAAAAAACGATGTTGGTACTGGCGATGCTGTTCTTGATCTTTTGCGCCGAAAGGCCCAACTCGGCCAGCCGGGCGTCGTTGAATTGCAGGTATATCCGCTCTTCTTGGATGCCACTTATTCTTACTTCGGCAGCGTCGGGTAGCTTGATCAGGTCGTCGCGCAGGTCTTTGGCGTAGGTCTCAAGTTCGGCAAAAGTGAAACCATCCCCTGTTAGGCCGATCACAATGCCGTACACCACCCCAACCCCATCGTCATTGACCTTGGGGCCATAGATGCCCTCGGGCAGGTCCGAGCGGATGGTCTCAATTTTGCGACGCAATCGGTCCCATACGGCTTGGAGTTCTTCTGGAGGTACTTCCTGTTTGAGTGCTACCGACACTACCGACAGGCCGGGCCGCGACTCGCTGGTAACGGTTTTCAGTTCGGGCAACTCTTGCGCGACTTCTTCGATCTTGCTGGTGATCAGGGCTTCGACTCGCTCGGGACCGGCACCGGGAAAGCTGGTCACCACTGAGGCGACGCGGATGGTGTACGGGGGCATACTGTCGCGCGGCATCGTCTGATAGCCAGCCAAGCCCAGCAGCGCAACGACGAGCAAAACCACGATGGTGACGCGGTTGTTTTCTAGGGCGATTTGGGTGAGGTTCATAGTATAGTCCGTTCAGGCCGGGCGCGTCTCATTCTTGCAAAAGGCGCACTTTCATCCCGTTCAAGAGAGATCTGAGGCCCGCGGTCGCGACCAACTCCCGTTCGGCGAGTCCCTCTTCCACGACAAAGCCGTCTGCCAACAGCTTGCCGATGCGGATCGGCCGACGGTGGACCGTTCCCAAGCCCTTGTCGACCTCATCAATGACAAAGACATATTGGCCGTTGGCGTCTTCCCCCACCGCTTTGACAGGTACCACGAGCGGGTCCTCCGATAGCTCGCCACTGCCAAAGCGAAATTCCACTTCGCCGGCCATACCGGGCCGAATGGACGGGGAAGGGGCGTCGAGTTGCACAATGACTGGATACGTGCTGGAGGCATCGAGCGCGTATGCTATCTCGCGCACTTGGGCTGCAAAATCTAGTCCGGGCAGAGCTGAAAAACGCACGCGCACCGGCTGTCCAGTCTGGATTTGAGCGATATAGCCCTCGGGCACCCCTACCTCCATTTCGATATCCTCGCCCGCGCTCAGTTCCACCAAGGGCGCGCCAGCCTGGATCACTTCGTTGACCTCGTTATGGACTGCGGTGACTATGCCTGCGACAGGGGCGTATATCTCATTGTAGCCTAGCTGGCGCTCCTGCAAATCCAAACTCTTCTGGGCCGATTCGTAACTGGACGTGGCCGAGGCAAAGCCGTTTTTGGCCTGTTCGTACTCGGCGAGGGAGACATTGTTGGCCTGGTAGAGCTGGCGCACGCGAATGAGCCTAGACTGGGCATTGGCCTTTTGCACTTGGGCGTTTTCTAGCGCGGCCTTGGCTCGTTGATGGGCGAGGACGGCATCCCGGTTGTCGAGCGCGGCAATGCGCTGACCCGCTTCGACTTGGTTGCCCACCTTTACGCCGATCGATTCGATGAGGCCGCCCGTTCTAAAGCTGAGTTTGGCTTCGATACCGGCTTTGGCAGTACCGGCAAAACGCTGGCTCTGGACGGCGCTGGCGGGACGGACTTCGGCGTATTTTACCGGGCGAATGGGTTCGACGACCTGTGGTTCGCTGCCGCAGCCAACCCACAGGCCCATCGCTAAAATGTGGACCCCAACGACTTCGAAAGTTCGCTTCATAATACCTCGCTTCACGGTGCATTCTTTCTTTGTAAGAAAAAGGCCGTCAAGCGCCCGACAAAGGCCTCTTGCTCCTCTGAAGTCATGAACATGGTGTAGCCCCCGATGCTGTTTTCCAACTGCAGATAGCTGACTAGGTATTCGTAAACGGCCCCGGCTTCGGCCTGACGGGCGGAAAGGGCAGCGCGTTGGGCATCCACCAGTTGGGTGATTGCCAGTTGGCCTTTTTGATAGGCGTCCTGCACCAGATCAAAGTTCTTCTGGGCGCTTGCAGCGGCCACCTTGGCAAAGTGTATGTTGGTGCGCCTGGACACCAAGTTCGTCATCCGCACTTGGACGGCTTGGGAGAGCTGCTGGCGCAAACTCTCCTCTTGGAGGCGGAGTTGCTGCTGCTGAATCGCGGTTTGGTCGATGGCGATTTTGCGCTGGTTGCCCTGAAAGAGGGGATAGGTGAAGTGGAGGGCCAAGTTCCATGTGCCGTTGACAGGATCGGAGGAGGCCGGCGGCACTCCCTTGCCGGCGCGCCAGAAGGTGTAGTCGGCCTGTCCGCGCAAGGCCACCGTAGGCAGGTAATACAGCCGACGGTTCATCTGCTGCTGGCGTTCGGCTGCTTTCATATTGGCCGCTAGCTGTTTGAGCGAAGGCATGTTTTGCAGGGCCTCTGCGACGAGAAAGTCGGTCAGAATCTCCACATCGCCAGCCCGGTCGATCAGAGGACCGATGCGGGTCGGGTCAAAGCGACCGAAGAGTTCGTCGGAGAGCCGGGCATCCTCCACCTCGAACTCCTCGCCGATATCCGACCGGTTGAGCAATCGGTTGAGTTGCACTTTGGCTAGGTAGAGGTTGTTGAAAGCCTCAATCGAGGCTTGGGTGGCCCGAGCCACTTCGCTCTCCCAGCGGAATACGTCGGCGACGCCGGCATAGCCTACAGCGTTGCGGGTACGGGCGGTCTTCAGATTGCGGCGCGAGACCTCGAGATTTTCATCCTGGATGCGCACCCCAGTCTTGGCCAGCAGGATATTGAAATAGGCCGTCGCCAAGTTCAGCACCACGTCGAGTGCGACCAGATCGGATCGATGGCGAGCGGCTTCGGCTAGGTACTGCTGGATTTTGACGTTGGCGAAGACCTGCTCGGAAAACAGCACCTGCTGCACGGTACCCGTGCCCGCGCCGGTGCGCTCGGGCTGTTGACCCAAAGCGCGCTCGGCGACATTTGGGTCCACCTGCAACAGGGTGGTTGAGGTTTCTACAGTGGGCAGGAGGGACGACTTGGCCCGGCGCATGTCTTGACCGGCCAAATCGACGTTGCGCTTTTCAATGCGCAGGTCGAGGTTGCGCTGCAAGCCTTCGGCGATAATCTCCTGTAAGCTCAGACGTCGATCAGTAGTGGGTTCGTCGGCCTTGAGGAAGCGGGCGGAAAACAGCGTTTCAAACGAGAGGTCGAAACCGATCCGGCGGATTGTTGCGGCATTAAGCACCCATTGCTTGTCGAGATTGTGCCGCACGGGCATGGCCGCCAGTTCCTCGCCCAGCGCAACTCCCTCGACGATCAGGGCCAGCTTGCGGAAAATCTGGTCGCGGCCGCTCTCGTCGCCGATACAGGCCATTATTCCCGCATCCACATAAGACCGGCTCATGGCAAAGGAAGGCAGCTTGCGCTCGGCAAGGGCCTCAGCCAGCAGGGCGACCTCCTCGGGTGAGCGCTCGAAGACCACCGCCAGATAGACCGCGTCAACCGCGTCGCTCAGTGCCGGGAGGGGCGTTTCCTTTTTCCAAAAAACCAACTCCACTTGGGACTCGTAAGGCGCTGCGAGGCGTTCAAGAAAACCCTCAAAATCCAACCTGTCTTTCAGGTTTTTACTAACAATGACAGCCAGATGGGCAAAGGGATGGATGCGGTGGAACGCCGCCAAGTCCTTTTGGATCGAGTGGGTACTGAGGACGTAGGTAAAATTGTGCACCCCGGAGACGCCGGGCTCGACTAGGGGCATCTGCTGTAATTCCACGTCTAGTATCCCCACGGCGATCGTCGGTTTGGGCAAGGCACCTTGGGCGGCCAACATCGCGGCACTGGCCGGTCCGGCGGCAATGATCAGATCGACCGCCGGGGCGTTGACTAGGGACAGATAGCCTTCGTGCTCGGCGGAAAAACGCAGATGCTCGGGGAGGAAATGGACCGACTTATTGACCCCTAGCACCTTGTGGATTTCCTCCTGCAGGAGAGCCAACTCACTTGCGTCATCAGTTGCCTCGGCCTCAAAATCGAGCAATAGACCGATATAGAGGTCGCTCTTTTCAATTTGGGCATGTGTCGGCAGTACTAAGCCCATGAACAGAACGGCGGATATAGCTACTCCCAGCATCAAGTGGTCCAATCCACAAAATGGACAGATCGTCCCCTGAAATTCTTCCGCTTAGGACCAACTTTTCTCACTCGTAAGCTCTTTAAATCGTACTCCGAACGAAGTTTGTCTTCCATTTCAGTCTTAACCTTCATCATCATCTTCTCTTTCCTTTTTGGTTACTTCTCGTTTGTGTACTGCAAATAGATTTCTACCTGCTCGACCCGCAGGGGCACCCGCAACCGCTCATCCCGCTCTAGCAGACGCAGCCGGATCTGGTGGATGCCGCGTCCCACTTGTGCCGCAGTCAAGTTCCAACAGAGCCAAGCGTTCTCCGATACATCGCTCGGATCGGATGCATCTTCAGCCGCGGCATCGCGCACCACCGGCGCTGACAACGCGACCCCGTCCAATGTCACTTCGATCTGATCGGCGGGCGACCAGTGGGCCATTTCGATCTGCAACTCAGCACTTGTCAACGAGCCTTCGGTCTCGACCTCGTCACCGACGCGGACGTGGAAGACTGGCCCACTGTCCGTTAAGGTGGGATACAGGGTCACCGGCACTTCGCCGTACAGGCGGTCGTCGCGCTCGGCATCCACTCGGTTCCCGGTCTTGGGACCGATACTGCGGTGTAGGGCGGTGTACACTTTGTCTAGGCCGGCCAGCGTTTCCGCTGATCCCATAGTGGTGAGCAACGGTCGATGCGTCTGGGCGTGGCCGTGCCAGTTGAAGACATACACACCGTCCGCCCCGCGCGCTAGCTGGTCTTGCGCCAAGCCGCGGAACCAATCCACCCGCCACGCCCCGTGGGGCCGCAGCCGTCGCGCCTGTTGCCGCCCGTCCGAGTCGAAGCCAGCGTAGAAGCGCACGCCGTGGGGACGGCATAGCTCGACGAACCGCTCGATCTCGGCCCCTGGATCAGTCCCTGAATTGCCGCCGCTGATAACCACATCGCACAAACCATCCCGCACCCAAGTCTCCACATCGTAGCCAATGCGGCGGCAGGCTTCAAAGGTCGTGGCCACTCGCACAGCCACGTGAAAGGGCCGCCCCCGCTCCTCGGCGATCTGGTCGGTCTGCGCTCGCACGGCCCGCATGAGATCGGTCAAAACGTAGCGCAAGCGGTACGCATCGTCGGCTGGCAGGTGAAAGGCATGCCGCTGCCAATCCAATTCGACGCCGTCCCAATCGGCTAGGCGACAGGCCTCGACGACGCGCTGCAAGATGTACGCCCGCACTTCGGGGATGGCCATATTCCACGAAGTCGAAGCCCAACCCGGCGCTTGGTCCTCGCCCAAAAGCCATTCGGGGTGCTGTTGCCGCAGCGGCGTCAGATCGGACCGTTGCAAGCCGCCCAGATCCCTTGGGCGCAAATCCCAGAAGTGGTTGTCGTTCATGCGTAGCGACGGCAGCACCGCCATGCCCAGTTCGCGCCCGCGTCGCACTAGCTCTCCGTACAGATCGTCCCCCCGCTCGAAAAAGGCGCGAATGTTTTCGGTGTGGCGCATCGTCTGCACTGAATCGTAGCGCCGCTCGGTCGATGCTCCGACCACATCCAATTGCTGCGACGGCCAAGGCACTTCGTGGACGCCCACGCACCAGCACAAAGCCCCCACCTGAGTATCGGCTAGGGGCGCGTACACTTTGTCGAGGAACTGCGCCAGCGATTGGGGGTACTCGCTGTACCCGTGGGGTGCACCATCCCAGTTGTACATAATGTCGTAGTTGGGCGCGGCCGTTCTCTTTGCCATAGTTTCCTCCAGCGCGTTAGGTTGGTCCGCCAAGCTGCGCTGCATAGTTTATCAGGACAATACCGGAAACCTAAAGAAGAGAGGGCTATCACACCATGAACTGCTATAGCTGAGAGTGGGTTAATCGGAGCGCAATTGGGTCAGCAAAGGCCCCCAACTTCAATACACGTCCCACGTGGACTAGGAAACGGATGCCATCGTGCTGTTCTACGACAACCTTGAAGAATTCGTCGCCCACGCCGAGCACCATCGTGGCATTCTTTGCAGCGTCGAATATCCGGTCAAAAGGCCGATCTTTCTCGAACGCGGTCAAAAGATCTTTTTCCGCTTTCCCATGGGCTGCTGTTATTGACCCGAGCCAGTTTCACAAGTCCTTAATCTCCAGCAGTCGGGCAATTTCCTGCGGCGACGGCAATTGATCTTTGAGCTCTTTCGGCAACTGTCTGCTGATGTGATAGGTAGCCACGCCCATAGGCTTGCGGGTGTCGTGTAGGGCGTATTCGACCACTGTCCGGTTCTTTTCTTTACAGAGGATGATACCGATGGATGGCTTTTCGCTCTCTTCGCGCACCTGCCGGTCGAGAGCGGTCAGGTAAAACTGCATTTTCCCTACGAACTCTGGCTGAAACTCGCCAACCTTCAGCTCAATAGCCACTAAGCAGCGCAGGCGACGGTGGAATAACAGCAAGTCGATGAAATACTCCTTACCGCCCACTTCCAGCCGGAACTGACTCCCAACGAAGGCAAACATTCCGCCCATGGCACGCAGGAAGTCCTCGACTCGGGCAATGAGAGCTTTTTCCAGTTCCCGTTCGCCGTGCTCGTCGCCCAGCGCGAGAAAGTCGAACGTATATTCGTCGCGGACCGCTAGCTGAGCACGGGCGCGCAGTTCCGGCGTCAGGGCTTGGTCGAAGTTGGTTTGGCCCAACAGGGACTTTTCATAACTCTGGTTTTCAATTTGGTGGATGAGGACATTCTTCGTCCAGCCGAACTTGCGGGTCATACGGATGTAGAATTCCCGCTCTAGCGGGTCTTTGCAGCGTTCGAGAATGACCAGATTGTGACTCCAGCCAATTTCTCGCACCAATGGTGCGAGTTTTTCTGAGCCCTCGTAGGCTTCAAATAATGCTTTCATTCTCCAGAGGTTGGACGAAGATAGGCCACCCACCCCTCGGAACTCCGCCTGAAGATCGACGGCAAGTCGCTGTACCACCGACTTGCCCCAGCCTTCGACCTTTTGCCGCTCCGCGATCATCCGGCCAATATCCCAGTACAGACCGACCAGCTCCTTATTCACCGCCTTGAGAGCTGCGTACTGGGCAGCGCGGACGCGCTCCTTCACGTCTGCGAGGAGACGTGCGTAATCCTCTGGTAGGTTTGGTGTGTTCATAAAAAACTCCTCCTTCTTAGTTATGACTTGCCTGTCTAAAAATGAGCTTGTCCTTGCGTACTGTGAAAAGAACTTAGTACCTTGAACATCTATTTGCCGGCTGATCTCCTCAACCTCCACTCTGGGGGCCGCGATGAGTTCTTCCCGCTTTAATTCTCCCGCTGCGGATTTCGATCTCGCCGAATTGGTCCGTCGCCTGCGCCGAGGCCTTCTCCTGTCCTTGGCGCTAGCCGTCGGCCTCACCTTGGTCCTCGTCGCTCTCAACCCCTTCCAGCAAGTCGAGATCAAAGCTCCTCGGCCTCTCAGCACCAAATTCATCAAGCGCGAACCTCGCCTGACCAAGCCCCTAGAACTGCGCAAAATCCCCAAACCCAAGCGCCAACTAGCTCGCCGCCAAGTCCACTTGGCCGCTGCCCGCCTAGATCAAGTGCAGGCTACGACCAACTTCAATGTCCGCTCGTTGATTTCCAGCCACGTCGGCAACTCGGGTATTAGCTTGTTCAAGCCGATTACCGATAACGCTACTAACAGCTTTGCACTTGAGCCCAAGCTCGTCTCCACCTCGGTGACCAGCACGCGGACGCCGGAGCACAAAATCGACATGGCCTTGGAGATGCTCGATGTCAACAGCATGGACACCGGCCGCTACCGGGCCATGGTAGTACAAGACATCGGCGATCCCCAAGCGATCAAGGGATTCATCAAAATAGCCCATGTAATTTCGGCTCGCGGCGTTACCGATCAAATACAGGGCTACAGCAATTTGAATCTGCGCTCAATCGAGGCCCTGTGTGACGTTATCAATGAATACACCGGGCTCGAAGCCGAGTTTATCGGCACGATTACCTACGACGACAGACGCCTACTCGAACTGCCCATTCTCATCCCCCAAGGGTCCCTCAACGAGGGCGAGATGGAAAACTATGCCCGCTATATGCTGTCTGGGGGCTTCATTATGGGAGGTTACCATCGCGAAGCCTTGGTAAAGTACGGCGGCCTAGTAGATGGGTATGATTTCTGGAAAGAACGCCTGCCCTTGGACCATCCGGTTTTCAATGCTTTTTTTGCGCTGAAAGGCGGTACTGGGGGCTTGGTTGACTGGCGGGACATTGTCAACGGGTACTTCATCCGCGACCGGATGGTCGGCATCGACAACGTAGGCTGGGGCAGCAACCCGCGCTACAATCAGATGGCGGTCAACGTGGTCGTCTATGCACTGACCCAAGAAGGCTCCATCACCCAACGCCTCATGCAGGGGGTCAACTGAGGCTGGCTATCCTCAGAAAAAGACCGGTTCTTTTTTAAATCCACCAGAAAAACACTTCCTTGGAGATATGCCATGGCCATGACCGAAGAAGAACGCTTCCGCTTTGACCTCACCGGCTTTTTGGTACGCCCCGCCATCTTGACGCCCGATGAAGTCGCTGCCATCGTCGATCAGATCGACCGCATCAAACACGACCCCCAATCGCTGCCGCCCGAGCATCGCGACGTGCCCGGCGGCCCGGCTAGTGTACTAATCGATCATCCCCAAGTGGTCGATGTGATTCGGGAGGTAATTGGTCCTGATATCCGGCTGGAAGGCTGTAGCTGCGTCTGGCGCAAAAAGGGCGAGGAGCACGGCGGGCTACACGGGGGCGGCCCTGGGCAAGCCGATCCCATTTTTGGCTACCGGGTGAAAAACGGACGCATCCACGCCGGTATGGTGCGGGTTATTTTTGAATTGACCGATATCGCGCTAGAAGATCAGAGCACCCATTTCTTAATCGGCAGCCACAAGTCGGAATTTCCCATTCACGAGGACCACCTGTCGCTGGAAGAGGGCAAGCGCAGTCCCTTCCTCACTACGTACGCCTGCCCGGCCGGCAGCGCGGTCTTTTTTACGGAAAACTTGTGCCACGCCGGGCCGGTGTGGCGTCGCGACACTCCGCGCGTCACTGTATTAAACGCCTATTCGCATTTGGCTACTCATTGGCACCGGCTGAAGATTCCCCCGGTGGTGCTGCACAGCCTGCCGCGCGAAAAGCAGGCTTATTTCCGCCAGCCTTGGATCGCCGATTTCCGCACCAGCCCGGCGACCCACAATACTACCGAGCGCTTCTTAGACAAAGACGAAGCGCCTATTGACACGGATCATACGCCCTAGGGCGGCGGAACCAATCTACCGCTTCGTTTTCCCGACCGGCGGTGATATTTTGTAATACCCGGACGGGCTCCTAGCGAAGGAGGACCAGCTTCCGCGTCTGCACGTGCGTTGCCGATTTCAGTCGGTACAGATATACGCCGGCGGCCACATCCCGTCCCCTGTCATCCCTCCCATCCCAGCGGATAGAGTGGACTCCAGCGCGACCTTCGTCTTCGACCAGCTTGGTGACTCGCTGACCGAGGAGGTTGTAGATGGTCAGCGTTGCAGCGCCGCGATCGGGCAGGGTAAAACCGATCATCGTGCCGCTGTTGAAGGGATTGGGAAAGTTCTGCTCTAGGGAAAAGGAGAAGGGCAACTCATGCTCCTCCACCGCAGTCGCCGGGACAGCACCCATGAGCCGCAGGTCGTCGATGTAGAACCGGCCGCGGAAGTTGCCCGAGAACGTCACTTCGCGGATCTCCTTCTGTGCGCCAAAGGCGTTTAGGGGCACCTCCACCACCTGCCACCGGTCTGCGCCGAGGCGATGGCTGTCCAGTTGCGGCACCTCCACCTCTATCAGGCCCTCCGCGACCAAATCGATCAGGGTCTCTGATAGGTAGATGCTGAAGCGGGGTTGGCCCCGGACCATCGAGTTGCCCGGATGGAAGGCAAAATGCACCCGGTCGTAGCCGACGGGATCTAGGGGTTTGTCGGGGAGGAACTTCACGGCCCAGTCCCAGTCCTCGTACTGCACTGGAAAAGCCGCGGCTCGGTCACCCCGGAATACCACCTCCTCCTCCGCTAGATCGAGGTTGAAGTCCGTGAGCCAAGTCCCGTTTTTTGCGGTCCAGCCGTCGGCCAAGGTCTCGTCGTAGATCGCGAGATCCGCAATTGCGTCGTCGGGCTCTACGGCCACGGTGGCCGGTAGCCTGACGACATGCATCTCGGAGCCGACGCGCTGTTCGATGTGGACCGACGCAGTCTTCAGACCCGTGGGAACATCCACCGCGAAAGAGGAGCGCAGACGGTAGGTATTATTCCCCGTCGCTTCCAGTGGCTCGTCCGGCGGACCGCCCAAGGCGCTGAGGTCCGCGGTGACGATGGGGGCCTCGCCGCCGGGTGCGAGCCGCTCGAGATGGACGGTGGCCTCGACCGCGAGAGTCGTGCCGTGGATGACTGCTCGCGGGAAGGTGTGCTCCCAGGAGGCGATGATGGGACTGTGCTCAATTTTCAGGATGGCGCGCACATGTTTGTCGCTGGAGATGTAGAGGTTGCCCCGGCCGTCCGCGGTGATGCCCACTGGAAATCCCCACACATCGGCGACCTCAGTGCCGGTCTGAAAGCCCGTGGCAAAGTCGCCGATGCGGGCGTTGGAACCGTCCGGCTCGCTGAACAGAGCGACGACGCTGTACCCAGGTACGGGCGCTAGCTTAGCGTGCCCCGCGTGCAGGGCGATGAAGGCCGCCCCTTGATACTGGGGTGGAAACTGGTCGTGGGTGTAGAAGTGTATGCCCATGGGTGCCAAATGCGCCGGAATCAAGGCGACCGGTCGCTCCATGCTCTCCACGAGCGACGAATCCTGCGCGGAGAGCGGCAGGTTTTCCCGGTACTTGGGCAGGTTGAAGTCGACGTACACCTGGTACCCATAGGCAAAGGGCACGCCGTAGAAGCCACCATCCCGGATGATGTCGATCCATTCCGGTGGCAGGCTGTTGCCCTCGGTATCGTGGCCGTTGTTGGTGGCCCACAACTGGTTGGTAACCGGGTGCAGCGCCATACCGATGGGGTTGCGGATCCCACTGGCAAAGACCCGACGACCACTGCCGTCGGCGTTGAACTGGAGAACGGTCCCCCGTTTGGGATCGGGATGCCGGCACATGTCGCACGGCCACCCCACGCCGACATAGAACTTCTCGTGGCGTTCGTCGAAGACGATCGTGCGCGTCGAATGTCCTCCCCCCTGCGGCAAGGCCGGCACGAGGTTCTCCCGTTCCTCGTAGATCCCGTCGCCGTCTAGGTCCATTAGCCGCACGACCCGGTGGGTGTCGGCGACGTACATCCCCCCCTTGTAGAACGCCAAGCTGTGAGCGCGCTTAAACCCGCGGGCGACGACAATGGCTTCGTCGGCCACGCCGTCGTCGTCCCTGTCGGGCAGGGCCACAATCGTCTTGGCCCTCATATCGGCCACGTGGAGCACTCCGTCGGGGCTCACAGCCATAAAGCGCGGCTGCGCGAAGTCGTAGGCCGCAAAGACGGTAGCTGAGAACCCGGGAGGCAGGTTGAGGCTGAGGTCGCGAGGAATGCCGCTGAATCGCTCTGGCACCCGCACCTGAACTGGTTGCAACTGAAGGTCCACTGTCGGCGTTAGTTGAAACGTGCCCGGAGGGTACTCCTCCTCACCTCGCAGGCTCCCGACTGTCGCCAGGTTTAGAATCAGGCAGATGATGCCGGTAGCAATGCGCATAGTTTCCCTTCCTGTTTTGCGTTGTGAAACTGCTCTAGAATCGCGCTGCTGAGAGCGGCCCAGGATCGCGTCCGTCTAGGGCCAGTTCCACCATGCGCTCGGCGGCCAGCAGGCCAATGGAGTTGCCGTAACCGCTAAAACCGAGGGCAAAGACCGCGTCGGGCAGATCCGGGAGCGCGCCGACAGCTACCCGGCGATCCGGGGTGAAGCCGTGAATGCCAGCCCAGTAGCGCTCGACTTCAAAGGAGATGCCCGGGAACCAGTGGCGCAAATAGGCCTCGAGGTGCTGTATCAGGTTTGGGGTGACGGCGTCCTCGGCGGTGTACTCCTGCTCCTCAAAAAAAGCCCGGGCACCGCCTATCATCAAACGCCCATCTTCAAGCTGGCGGAAGTAATCGTAGTCAGTGATGCCAGCGACTTGAATCAGAGGTTCCACCGGGGTAGTGATGAGGATCTGGCCGCGCACTGGGCGCACGATGCGGCGCAAATGCGGGTGCATATCACAGCCGTATCCGTTGGTGGCGATGTACACCTTGCGGCAGCGGATATGGGCGCGACGCCCGCGCACTATCAGGCCCTGGCCCTCTTGTTCGATGCGATATACCTCATTGTGGTCGTAAAAGGTGGCCCCAGAGGCAGTGGCAATGGCCTCGGTGAGGCGCGCCGGCTGCACCATGAAATCGCCCTCCACCTGCAGAGATGCCGCATACCCTGCGCCATAGGGATCGCCGTGGGCAAACTCGACCTCAACGCCGTCGTCGGCAAAGGCGCGGGCCCACTCTTCCAGCCCGCGGGCGTCGGCTTGGGTTTCAGCTAAGTGGATGGCACCCTCTTCCCAGGGGACCTCGTACTGCTTGGCCAAGGTGCGCATGCGGGCGACATTGTCGAGCACCATGTCGAGGAGTTGGCGGGCGGCCGGACGACCCACTTGGGCGATGAGAGTGGGGTACGTCTCGCGCTGCGAAGTCAGCACAAAGCCGGCGTTGCGGCCCGAGGCACCGGAAGCTGCAAAGCGGGCGTCGACTAGGGCGACATCGCGGCCCCGCTGGTGCAGCAGGGTGGCCGCGTACGAGCCGACGATGCCGGCACCAATCACCACATCGTCGTGTTCGGCCTGCTGTGGCTCGGATACTTCTTGCCATTTGGATACGGTCATAGGGCCTCCCGTGGTTCCACAGCACCCAGAAGCGGGGGCTTTATCTTTCTAGACGCTACTCGTATCCTCGCCCCAATTGTCGAGCGACGTATTCAGCCCGCTCTTCAAGTAGCATTAGCTGCTCTGGCTTGGGTACCACGCCATGATTGTGCTGTTCGATGTGGGCTGAAAAGTTGAAAACCAATGCTTCGACGACCGAGCGCCTGTTTTCTATCTTGCCGCCGGAATGGTAAAAGTGATCGCGGGTTACGACATTGAATCGGTTCCAATGGCGCTCTAGCATTTCGTTTTTTCGATAGTCGTTGTGATGCCACGTAGAGAGAATAAACCGCGCCGGAGTCGCCGAAAGCAGTTGATAGAGACGTGCTTCGTCAGCCTCTGTCCAGCCGTTGTAGTAATCGACGTACCGACCGGTGTAGGGCGGATCGCAGTAGATGAGGTCATCACCAGTCGCCTGCACAATCACGTCCTCGAATGGGGCGGTTTCAAACGTCCATCCCTGTTGAATTAGGCAGGCCACATCGCGGACTTGGTTCACTATTTTGGTGATGTAGGAACGACTGAAGCGCTCCGGCTTTTTGCAGAAGGGGATGTTCCATTCGCCTTTCTTATTGAATCTCATCATCCCATTGAATCCAGCTCTGGAGAGAAATAAGAAGTCGAGTGGATCGTGGTCCCGATTGAAGCGATCCCTTATGTAGGTGAAGTGGTCGTATCCGTTGCGACCGGCCTGTTGTAGATGTAACCCTTCCTTTTCGAGATAGGCGCGAACGTGCAAGGGATGGATGACACCCTGTTGAATCTGCTGATAGAAGTGGATAATATGGGGATTGGTATCGCCGAGCAGGGTCTGCTTGAATCCCGCATTAAAGGCGACGACGCCAGTACCCAGAAATGGCTCTATCCATCGTCCCTTGGCTTTGGGCACGAGGGCCTGTATCCACGGCACCAGTTTAGTCTTGATTCCCTGGCTTTTTAGCGGTGGAGTGACAACGCGCCTCACTTTCTCTTCTCCTTTCTCTTCTTTTTTATGGGAACAATCATGTCCTTGTCGCCGCCTTTGAAGGCGACGAAGTCTTCCAGCCTCTTGATAGGTATCGTTTTCCTACCCTTTTTCATTTTTGTAACGCCGTAGTTCATCCAGTACTCGTCAAACCAATCCTCTCCCAGCTTCGCAAAAATTCCATTCCCCTGCAAAATATCATCGATAGCAGTAATTGATCCAATGTTAGCCGTATTCCCAGAACCTTGTCGATCGCTGGCTAGTTGCCATTTCTCGCAGACGAAAAATTGAAAATCTTTAATCACCGACGCAATGGAGCAGAGATTTTCCACTGTCGTTACAGTGCGTTGCTCTGGGCGATGAAGAGATTCTTCGTCCTCGTTGAGCTCGTGAACGTTGATGACTTCAGTCTCGTTGATATCTTTGGCGTCAGCTCGGGTGTAGATTATGCCGAAACAGAAGTGTCCCGAATAGTCGTTATATGGAAACTGGATATTTTTTGTTGATGTCCGATCTCTAAAGTACGCGCCGTGACTACCGAGCGTGAATCCGTTGACATGTCCAGGAAATTCAAGGTCTCGATACGTTGTCTTCAAATCAACCGCGAACTTGAGGTTTGGATCCTCTTGGCTGACGAAACTTAGGTCGGGGTACCAATTCTGTTTCTCAGCCAGTATGATCGAGTAATCGTGTTCCTGTGCAAACTCAAAAATCTGGGGATATAGATGGATTTCGAGGATCTTCGAGATAATTTTTGTGTCTGGACTGATGGTATAGATATTACGGTAGATGTCGATGAAGCCCTTAACGGTCCATTCTCCGTCCTCTGTGCTAACATGCTCACTCATTCTCTGGACAAAGCTCTGCAATGCACTCGAGAATGAGGCTTTGGCTTGGAGTTGGGCGGCTTTATTCAAATTAGACATGTCCTCTTTTAGTACGGTAATCCTACCGGTGTATCCGTCGGTGGATCACTCTCACCTCTCTTGCTTCTCCATATCGCCGCCACTTGCCACCATGCGTTCGGGAACGCCATTCGCATCGGCTGCCAATGCCGCGCACGGCGTGCCGAACTCGGGGCGGGCAAAGGGCAGATGGGTCCGCCCCCGCGCCAGAATATGCTTGTAGTTGGCCGCCGGTCCCTCATAGGCCGCCCCGTGGTTCCACGGCACCCAAGAGCGGGCATTGCAATAGTGGCTGACAAAGGCCCGACGCCAGCGGTCAGGCGACTGATTGGGATGGGAGCGGTGCAGGAGGTGCGGATGGAAGAATACCACATCGCCGGCTTCCACCACGACCGGCACTGCGTCTCCGTAGCGCCGCGCCACTCCCGACAGCGTATTGACCTCGTCGTCGAGATGGCTAATGCCCTCTACAGTCTCAATCTCGTCAAAGGCCCCTTCGGCGTGGACTAGGTGCCCCCGGCCTTCATCTGGATAAATAGGCTCGTGGTTCGAGCCGGGCGCGACCCATAGACAGCCATTTTCCTCGTCGGCCCGCTCCAAGGCCAACCAAGCGCCGATGAGGGTATCTGGGTAGGTCGTGATGTAATAGGAATCTTGGTGCCAACCCTGGCCGCCCATACCCGGCGCATTGAAAAACTGCATGGTCTGCAAAGCCAGCACATCCGGCCCGATGAGCGCCTCCAAAACGTCCAAGATGCGCGGGTGCAGTAAAAAGCGCTCGCAGGTGGCGTCCCAGCGGTGCAGTTGATGCACCCGCGTGAAGCGCTGCACCAAATCTGCATCCGTTGCATCCGGGGCCGGAGGCTCTTGGTCGGGCACGGCGATTTGGCCTTTGAGCATGGCCATGACGTGCGCTGTGAGTTCTTCAACTTCCTCCAAATCGACCAAGCGCTCGACGACTAGGAACCCCTGTTTCTGGTACTGGGCGTATTCGGCCGTGGAGACTTTGTAGAGATCGGGCCGCTGGTCAGCGACTGGTTTATAGCTCATTGCTTCCTCCGCGTTGGCAATTCTCTCACAGCTTCTCTCGCACGGCTCTCACCCCAGCGACCATGTTCTCCAGCTTCTGCTTTGCCGCCCAGCGCGCCGTTTGGCTCAGCCCGCAATCGGGCGCAAAGGAGAGCTTGTCGGCTGGGGCATATTCCAAGCACGCCTCCACCCGCGCCTCAATGTCCTCTACGGTTTCAATATAGTAACTCTTCACATCGACGATTCCCACGGCCACATCCATCTTTGCGGCGATCTGGCCGATGACTTCCAACTCGGCGAACTCGCGGCTGGCCATTTCGACGTGCATCTCATCGACCTGCATGTCCAAGAAGGCCGGAAACATGGGCGCGTAGCGGCGCAGCCCCACGGCGCGGCCCTTGAAGTTGCCAAAGCACAGATGGGTCGAGAGCCGACATTTTCCCGCGACGGATTCGACCGTGCGGTTGAAGATATCGGCGAAGCGCGCTGGGTCCTCGCGGTGGGCATAGCAACTCATCGACGGCTCATCGACGGTCAGCTCCGTGCAACCCGCCGCACAGAGCGCCTCCAACTCGCTCCGCACTATAGGCAGCAGCACCTCGGTCACGGCCCAGCGGTCCGGGTATTGGTCGTTGGGCACGAGCCGTCCGCTCAACGTGTAGGGACCTGGCACGCTGGCCTTGAGCGTCGGCCCTGCTGGTGCCAACCGCTTGAGCCGCGCAAACTCCTCCACTGCGCCCAAGCCGTGCGGCGCTTGCAGCGGTCCGGTGATTGCGTGGCGTCCGCGCTGGTCGTGGGCAGGCGGGCCGAAGTGTCTGGGTGGTGCGGACTCTAGGTCAATGCCTTCGAGATAGCCGTAAAAGGAGAGGTTAAAATCAAAGCGGGTCTGCTCGCCGTCGGTGACCACGTCCAACCCGGCGCGCGTTTGGTCTCCGAGCGCGGCAACGACCGCGTCGTCCTGCATTTCGGCAATATCGTCTGGCCCGAAGGCGTCGAGGTGCTCAGCCGCGTGTTCGAGCCAGCTTGGGAAGGGGTAGGAGCCGATGACGGTGGTGCGCAGGGGTTGTCCTTTCACGGCTGGCCTCCATCGACTTTTTCCCAAGCGATTGCCGCCGTCCCCAAAACGCCGGCGTGGTCGCGGAGTTTGGACAGCACGACTGGTACGCCTGCGCCCGCTGGATGGCGGAATAAATGTTCGTTCACTTGCTTTTGCAGCGGTGTGAGAAAGTGCTCGGCCGCATTGGTCGCCCCGCCGCTGAGGATGATCCGCTGGGGAGCGTACACGTGTACCGCACTAACCAGCAGCCAGCCCAAGTTGCGGGTCCAGTGCTCTAGTTCGTCAACGCAGAGCCGGTCTTGGCGCTTCACGCCGCGGATTATGGCCTTGAAGTCGATCGCGTTGGGATCCTTGAAGTACTGGTCGCTCAAGACCGAGGGAATGCCGCGCGCCAGCCCGTCCCGCACCTGCTGTGTCAGCGCCGTGGCCGAGCACATCATTTCGGCCGTGCCCCGCGCGTTGGTCAGACACAGCCGCCCGCCAAGGGCCTGCATGACGATGTGGCTCATCTGCGTCCCGAACTGGAGATGCGGGTCGCGCAGGATTTTGCCGTCGAGCAAGACACCGGAGCCAACGCCCGTGCCGATGGTAATCGTTACCGCCCAGTCCAAATCCCGCGCTAGGCCGTAGTGCCGCTCGGCGTAGATGGAGACGCGGCCGTCGTTGTCAGCGACGACTGGGATCCCCGTGGCCTTGGCCAGCCGTTTGACAATGGGATAGCCTTCTAGCCCTTTAATTTTGCCCGGCATGTACACCACGCCGATCTCGGGATCCACGGCCCCGGGAAAGCCCAAGCCAATGGCCTGCGGCTTGCCGCCTAGCTTCTGGGAAATCCGCGCGACTTCATCCTTGAGCGTCTTGAGCAAATTGCCCATGCCCAGCGCAAACCCCGACGGATTGATGCCCGGCGCCAGCATCCGCCCGCCCCGCGTTACCGCGCCGCTTTTGGCTCGGGTG
>MKWU01002904.1_pt1 | contig 23922 bp, 23 predicted proteins | sample 809101 | NCBI WGS metagenome assembly MKWU01 (sample SAMN05860141, study PRJNA318959) | sponge metagenome | host: Aplysina aerophoba | place: Slovenia: Piran, Adriatic Sea, Gulf of Piran | collected 2013-05-07 | reverse complement strand
GGCGTGTCTCTCGACATCTGGCCCGCCAGCCATTCGGCACCCGCCGCGCCGCGCGCTGTCCGTCTCTCCAGACACGACAGGGACCGCTCCCCGTCCCGCACGACACGTCGCGCCACGACCTGGTTCCCGCCACGCCGGTCTGCCCGGCAGGCGCGGGGTCCCTCCCGCGCCTCGGCGGCCCCCCTGGCCGTCGTGGTACGCCCCCCTCCGCGCGCTACCGCGAATTCGGCGTACGGTGCCTTTGCGATGCGTCGACCGCCTATGCTGCAGCTTCGCAGCGAGGCACTGGCGCAGCTTCTCGATGCTGCTTTCACACGCCGGGCTCTTCGTCCCGGCAACGTCGCCTGTGGCGACCGGTGTGTGCGGGGCACCTTAGCACCGCGTCATCACGCGGGCACCAACATTCTTCTTAGCAAAGCCCTTGGCGCGACTGGCCGCAAGGCCGATTTGGCGCCCCGTCACTACCGGATTCTCCCCACCGGGCGACAGGCCGCGGAAGACGCCTTCGGCCGCTTCCGGGCGCCGCAGCGGTAGTGACGGGGGCTTGCGCCTCACGCCGCCCGCCCGACGAACGCCACCACGGCGCGGACCGTCGTCTCGTTGGCGCGGGTCACCGTGATGTCGAGGAAGCTCGGGGTCGCCGCCCGCCGCAGGACGCTCCGGCCGCTTTCGACGGGCATCAGCCGCACCAGCGTCGCGCTGCCGGGACCGTTCGCCCGCACCGTCGCGATGTGGTCATAGGCCGCCGGCTCGTCGGGATCGACGTACACGCGAAGTCGCCGACGCGCTCGACGAACGTCTCCGGGCCGATCCTGCGCTCGAGGCGAAAGGGAGACCTCGCCGTCACCGAGCTTCAGGCTTTCGATGTCGTCGGCGAAAGAGTGTTCCAAGCTGCGCGTCTCCCGGGGCCAAAGCTCGGCCGTGCCGCCGATGAAGCGGTCACTTGCAGACAAACGAACGCGCATTCAACATCGAAACGCGAGCACGCGATCGATGGAGCGGTACGAAGTGGATGACGGGGACCGAGAGCTCGCTCGCCACGCCGGTGGCGAGAACGACGCACAACTGGCTTACAATCCGGTCGCGTCGTGCAGGCGGAGACTCCAAATCATGAAAAGGACACTGGGTCTTGGCCGTAGCGCTGTCCTTGGCCGCGGTCGGCGCGCCCCCGGCTTCGACTGCGTCGGGCGACGAGGACACGAACGGCGGCGACGAGATTTGCTCGTCGTACGAGCGGGCGTTACGGCGGGTGGAGGCGGCGGATTACGAGGACGCGCTCGAAATCCTCAAGGCTCTGAACCGATCCGAGCCCGGAAACGCCGACATGCTGAACATGCTGGGCTATTCCCCCGCAAGCTGGGCCGGTTGGAGGCCGCATTCGGCTACTACCGGGAAGCGCTCGCCATCAAGCCCCGGCACCTCGGGGTCAACAAGTGCCTCGGCGCAATGCGGACGTTGGATTGGTTGAAAAAGAGCTCAGCCTCGGTGTCTTGACATGGCTGTCCATCTCTGCGCCGATGGCTGAAACCGAAGCTGACACCTGCCGCAAGTTCGTCGTCCCCATGCTCCGGAACGCGGGCTGGGACGATGCGCCTCACGCGATCAACGAACAGCGAACCTTCACCGACGGACGGATCGTATTCGTCGGAGGCAAGGCACGCCGCGGAAGACAGAAGCGCGCCGACTACATCCTTCGGTACCGGTCCCATTTCCCCATTGCCGTGGTCGAGGCGAAGGCGCGCTACAAGCACGCCGCCGAGGGTCTCCAGCAAGCGCGTGACTACGCCGAAACTCTTGGCCTGAAATTCGCCTATGCGACGAACGGCGGGAAAATCATCGAGGTCGACTACACGACCGGCGTGGAACGGTCAGTCGGCGCCTTCCCGTCGCCCGAGGAGCTCTGGCGACGGCAGCGCATGGCGGACGGCATCGCGGACGGTGCACAAGCCGAGAAGCTGCTGGCCCCGACCTACCCGGACAGAAACAAGCCACTACGGTACTACCAGGAGATTGCCGTCAGCCGTGCGGTCCAGGCTGTCGTCTCCGGGCGCAAGCGCATCCTGCTGACGCTGTGCACTGGATCGGGGAAGACCGCCGTCGCGTTCCAGGTAGCCTGGAAGCTGTGGTCCGCCCGCTGGAACGTCAGGAGCGCCGCGCGCAGGCCGAAGATGCTCTTTCTCGCCGACCGCAACGTCCTCGTTGACGACCCGATGGCGAAGGACTTCAGCGTATTCGGCGATGCGCGCCACAAGATTGCCGGCGGTGACGCTTCGAAGAGCCGCGACATCTACTTCGCAACCTATCAGAGCATCGCCCGCGACGAGAGCCGGCCGGGTCTCTATCGGGAGTACCCGAAAGACTTCTTCGACCTCGTCATCGTCGACGAGTGCCATCGGGGCAGCGCCCGCGACGACAGTAACTGGCGCGAGATCCTGGAATGGTTCGAGCCCGCAACCCAGGTCGGCATGACCGCCACGCCGCGCCGCGAGGACAACATCGACACCTACGCGTACTTCGGCGATCCGATCTACGAGTACAGCCTCGCTCAGGGCATCGAGGACGGATTTCTCGCCCCCTTCCGCGTGCATCGTGTCATCACCGACTACGATGCCGCCGGATGGCGCCCGAGCAAGGGCGAGATCGATCGGTACGGGAGAGCGGTCCCGGACGCCGAGTACCACACCCCGGATTTCGAGCGTCTGGTCGCAATCAGGGCGCGGACCAGAGCCATCGCCCGCCACCTCACCGGCTTCATGCGCCAGACCGACCGTTTCGCGAAGACCATCGTCTTCTGCGTCGACCAGGACCACGCGCTGGAGATGCGCGGCGCGATCGCCGAGCTCAACACCGATCTGATCAAGGAACACCCTGACTATGTGTGCCGGGTGACCGCGGACGAGGGACACATCGGCAGCGCTCACCGGGCCAAGTTCCAGGACGTGGAGACGCGGTCGCCCGTCATCCTGTCCACCTCGCACCTGCTGACCACCGGCGTCGATGCTCCGATGTGCAAGAACGTCGTACTGGCCCGGGTCGTCGGCTCGATGCCGGAGTTCAAGCAGATCATCGGGCGCGGCACGCGGCTGCGCACCGACTACGGCAAGCTCGCGTTCAACATCATCGACTACACGGGCACCGCGACCGAGAAGTTCGCGGACCCCGACTTCGACGGCGCCCCGCTGCACGAGCAGGAGGACGTCATCGACCGGGAGGGGGAGACAGTCGAGGTACCGCAGATCCGGGAGCCGGAGCCCGATCCCTATCTCCCGTTCCCGGGCCCTGACGAGACTCTGCCGGCGGGCGGGCTCGACGATGACGACGAGAGGCTGCCCCGGAAGTACTACGTCGACGACGGCGAGGTCGAAATCGTGAAGCACTTGGTCTACGAGCTCGACTCGGAGGGCAGGAAGCTCGCCTGCCGCCAGCTCACCGACTACACCGCCGACAGGGTGCGCACCCTGTATCCGAACCCGTCCGAACTTCGCAGGGACTGGCTGGACCCCGAACGCAGGGCAGAGATTGTCGACCGCCTTCTGGATCAGGGCGTCGACATCGAAACTCTCGGCGACATGGTCGGCAAACCGGAGGCGGATCCCTTTGACCTGCTGTGTCACCTGGCCTTCCATGCTCCGATTCGAACCCGGCGCGAACGCGCCGAGCGCCTGAAGCAGGAAGAAACGGCGTTCCTCGGCCAGTATGTGCCGGCCGCGCGAGAGGTTCTCGGCGCCATGCTGGACAAGTACGCCGAGCACGGCAGCGTGCAGTTCAAGCTGCCGGACATCCTGGAAATTCCACCCATCTCGGAATGGGGAAACGTCATCGAGATCTCGGACCGTTTCGGCGGGGCTCAACGCATGATAGAGGCGGTGGCGGAGATGCAGAAGCGGCTCTACGCCGCGTAGATTCCAAGGAGACGGCGCGTGGCTGGAAGGGCCGGCAGGAAGACGGCAGCACGGGAGCAGACGACGGCACAGCGGCTCGACAGCATCATCAAGTCGGCGCGCCGGATCATGCGCAAGGACAAGGGGCTCAACGGTGACCTGGATCGTCTGCCCATGCTGACCTGGATCATGTTCCTCAAGTTCCTCGATGACATGGAGCGTGTCGAGGAGACGAAGGCGGCGCTCGCCGAGGCCGACTACCGGGCCGTCATCGATACGCCCTACCGCTGGCGAGACTGGGCCGCCCCGGCCGACGGATTGACCGGCCCCGATCTCCTCGCGTTCCTGGAGAGCGAGGAAGCCGAGCGCCCTGACGGCTCCAGGGGACCGGGCCTGTTCGCTTGGCTCAGGAACCTGCGCGGCGACGGCGGTGGTCGCGAGCGGCGCGACGTGGTCGCGACCGTCTTCCAGGGCTTCTCCAACCGCATGGAGAGCGGCTACCTCCTGCGCGACGTGGTCAACCTGGTCGACGGCATTCGGTTCCATGTCTCGGAGGAAGTCCACACACTCGGGCGGCTCTACGAAACCCTGCTCAGGGAGATGCGCGACGCCGCTGGCGACGCTGGCGAGTTCTACACGCCACGACCGGTAGTCCGCTTCATGGTGGAGGTAACCGACCCACAACTCGGCGAGACCGTGCTCGACCCGGCCTGTGGAACCGGAGGGTTCCTGACCGAATCCTTCAACCACCTCATGCGCCAAGCGAAGACAGAAACCGACGGGACGACGGTCCAGGAGCGCAGCGTCTTCGGCGAGGAGGCCAAGACCCTGCCCTATCTGCTCGCCCAGTTGAACCTGCTTCTGCACGGTTTCCATGCACCACGCATCGACCCCGGCAACGCGTTGCGCCATCGGCTGACCGAAATCGGCGAGGACCGGCGGGTCAACGTCATCCTCACCAATCCGCCCTTCGGCGGCGAGGAAGAGGCGGGGATCCTCAACAACTTTCCCGACGACCGGCGGACGGCCGAGACGGCGCTCCTGTTCCTCCAGGTCATCATGCGGCGGCTCAAGCGCGGCGGTCGGGGTCGGGCCGCCGTCGTCGTCCCCAACGGCACCCTGTTCGGCGACGGCATCGCCGCGCGGATCAAAGCCGACCTCCTGGAGAACTTCAACCTGCACACGATCGTCCGCCTGCCCGAAGGCGTCTTCGCGCCCTACACCGACATTCCGGCCAATCTGATTTTCTTCGACACCTCCGGTCCGACGCGATCGATCTGGTACTACGAGCAGCCCCGGCCCGAGGGCCGCAAGAAGTACTCCAAGACGGCCCCGCTCACCTTCGAGGAATTCGCGCCCTGCCTTGCCTGGTGGAAGGATCGGGAGGCGAACGAGTGGGCATGGCAGGTCGATGCGGGCGAGTTAGTGCGGCGTGACGACGCCGGGCGCGTGACGGCCTGCAATCTCGATCTGAAGAACCCGCACTCCGGGGACGCCGAGGATCACCGCTCGCCGGTCGAGATCGTCGACGCCATCATCGCGAAGGAACACCGGGTTCTGGCGATCATGGACGAGATCAAGGCGATCTTGGCGGAGCCTGTGTGATGGCTTGGCGTTCGGTTCCATTCGGAGCGTTCCTGTCCCGATCTCACAACTGGATAGAGCCTCAGCCGGACCAAATCTACAGGCAGGTCACGGCACGCCTCTGGGGACGAGGTCTCAGGCTGCGAGGTGAGGTATACGGCTCCCAGATAGCCGCCCGCCGACAAGTGCAGGTCAGAGAAGATCAGTTCTTGCTATCGCGTATCGATGCTCGACACGGAGCCTTTGGACTTGTCCCCACCGAGCTTGATGGAGCGCTTGTGAGTGGCGATTTTCCTGCGTTCGATGTCGACAGTTCTCAGACTCACCCCCGGTACCTGGAGTGGTACTCGAAGACGAACGGCTTCGTGGACCTGTGCAGGCGGGCAAGTGAGGGATCGACCAATCGCGTTCGGTTGAAAGAGGAGAAACTCCTCGCGATGGAGATACCCCTTCCCTCCATCGAGGAACAGCGGCGCATGGTGGCGCGTTTCGACCACGTGGCGATGCGGATCGAAGAGCGACGCCAAGCGTTGATAACGGCCGAACGAGAGATTTCCGCCCTCCTCCGCAAGACGTTTGACAAGGCCACCGAAGGCGCGGACCACCTGCCGATGGAGCAGGTCGCGCCGCTCGTGCGAAGGCCCGTCGACGTTCAGCCGGGCGAGAGCTACCCCGAACTGGGGGTCCGGTCGTTCGGACGCGGCACTTTCCACAAACCTGCACTCGTGGGTTCACAACTTACTTGGCAGAGGCTCTTTCGAGTTCATGAGGGCGACCTTGTGCTCAGCAACATCAAGGCTTGGGAGGGGGCGTTCGCCGTCGCAGAGCCCGAGGACGCCAACAGGGTCGGTTCGCACCGATACCTTACTTGTGTTCCGACTCCCGGCTTGGCGACTGCTCGCTTCATTTGCTACTACCTTCAGACGCCGGAAGGCTCCCAAAAGATTTCAACTGCGTCGCCGGGAAGCGCCGACCGGAATCGGACGCTGGGTGTGAAGAAGCTCGCCGCGATTACGGTGCCGGTACCGTCGCCCGAGAAGCAGCGCTGGTTCGACCGCCTGCAGGCAAAGGTACGAGCATTGCGTAAGGCCCACGCCGAAACCTCCGGAGAACTGGACGCGCTCATCCCGGCCATGCTGCATGAAGTGTTCGGCGGGGAGGCCGGATGCTCGGTCGCGTAATCGCCGGTCAGGTCATACGCGAAGCGAAATCAGGACGAACAAAGCCCGTTCTGATGCTCTGCGAGACCGATTCCGATGAAGCCATCGAGGTGTTCTGCAAGCTCTCGGCGGGTTGTTTCGAAGGTGCGACGAGTCTGGCCAAGGAAGTCGTGGCGGCCTGCCTCGCTATCGACTTGAACCTGCCCGTGCCCACGCCTTACCTCGTCGAGATTCCCTCGGCCCTGTCCTCGGTCGTGACGGACCCTGACATTGCGGAACGGCTCGGGGCCAGTTCGCCCGTCGGGTTTGGTTCCGCGAAGGTCGCGAACCAATTCAGCGTGTGGATTTCGGGCAGCCGGGTGACCGAATCCATGCTGCCTTCGGCACTGGGGACATTCGTCTTCGATGCCGTCATCGACAACGCCGACAGAAAGCCATCGAACCCGAACTGCCTCGTCGCCGGGGATCGCCTCCACCTCATCGACCATGAACTGGCATTCCCCTCGACCGCGGGCCTTCCCGGTTGGCGGCCACCCTGGCAGGCCGGTGCCCTGAGCTGGCTGGACCGTGCCGATGGCCACCTCTTCTGCCGCGACTTGAAGACGCGCAACCTCGACTTTGGCCCGCTGCGACAGCGATGGTCCGCGATATCGGACGACCGGCTGCTGGAATACCGGCAGGCCATACCGCCGGAATGGAACGCGGCCCATCCGGCGGTGGAGGAGGCGCTGGATCGAATTCGAAACGCAAGGGACAATCTGGACGGCGTCATCGCCGAGACAAGACGGGTACTGCAATGACCGAGAAGCAAGCCTACAGCTATACCGTGCTCCGCTACATCCACGATGTGGTTTCGGGAGAGGCGCTCAATGTCGGCGTCGTCATGCACGCTCCTGCGGCCAGTTTCCTGAAGGCTCGAACGCGCAAGACGATCGGCCGTCTGAAACAGGCGTTCCCCGATCTGGACCGCGCGGCCTTCGCCGATGCCATGCAGGCGGTCGACCGCGGCCTCTTGACCATCGCGAAGCAGGCGAGCAAGAGGTCCCTTTTCGACGCACGGACCGATGCCCGATCACATGCGTTGAAGGTACTGCGCGATGATGACAGCGCCTTGCAGTGGTCGCCGACAGGGACCGGGCTGACCGCTGACCCGGCCCGGACACTCGAACGCCTCTACGAACGTTATGTCGCCCGGTACGACTCCGAGCCGAGTAAGCGCCGGTCCGATGCCGATGTCTGGCAACCCGTCCGTGACAAGCTCATGGAGCGCGGAATCAACGTTCCGTTCGAGCCCAGGACGGTGGCAGGTGCGCAGGACCGGATCGTGTTCGAAAGGGCCTGGAAGAATGGAGGGTGGCATGCGTGCGAACCGGTGTCACTCGACATGGCCAGCGCCGAACGCATCATGTCCAAGGCGCGCAGGTGGCGTGGCCATCTCGCGGCCGTCGCCGATGGGACGAGCGAGCGGATCGACCTGCACTTTCTACTGGGCCGCCCGCAGAACGGTGCGCTCATGGGCGCCTACGAAACTGCCAAAGCGATCCTGGCAAATGCCCCCTTCGCGACCGAGGTCGTTGACGAGAACGGCATTGATGCCTTCGTCGCATCAATGGAGAGCGCGTGCGACGTCGCCCACTTCACCGATACCGGCGTCTCGTCGCGGACGATGACTCTGTTGCATCGATAAAGGGTGCGTGCCGCGCCCATTGAACCGGCGCCGCATCTCGCTTCACCGGCACGCGTCACGGCGGCACAGGGCGACTGAAGATGAGTTGGCGCAAGGTGCGCGCACTGTACCGGATGCCGAAGCGGACGACGCTGCTGAACCTGGTCCCTCGCTACCGCCGGTGCTCCACGCAGGATTTCACGTCCGTGCGACTGGACGGGTCCGCGCGGACCGCTATCCTTCGCCGGCCTGTGGGAGCGCGAGGGGGGAGGCGATTGAGACCTTCACCATTCTGACCACCGCTAGCGTCGTCAGCGCTCGGCGATATCCATCACCGCCAGCCCAGCATTGTCGCGCCGGCCGCCTTCGACGAGTGGGTAGCACCGGACACGCCGCAGGGCCGGTTGCTGACGCTGACGCTTGCGTGGTGCGCGTACGACGGACCCCTCGACCGCTGGCCAGTCTCCCGCCGGGTGAACACGACGAGGCGAACCTGCTGTTGCCGGTGAACGGACAGGGCACCACCGCCAGATTGAGTTGGGGGGCAATGCAACGAAAGGGAATTATATCGAATAGTGCCCACGAGGCTGATACGATGATGAGGTGGACTGGAATCGCGCAAAGAAGGTCGGATCTGGTGTTCTCGCCGGAGTCATGTGGATTCTCGTTCTCCCTGTGGCAGTCGATGAGGGAGTTCTGGGGTGGAAGCGTTGGCTCGGACTAGGCAAGGATCAATCGCTTGGTGATGCCGTGAACGTCCTTTACCAGCAGTTCGGCCCTCTGGCCATCGTCCCCGCCATCGTCGTCTCGTTGGCATGGTGGCTTTATTGGTATCCTCCCAAATGGCTTCGGCGGCGAGTTCGCACTCGCTCCGCCATATGTGCTGTAAACGCGGTAGGCACCACTCAGCCTGTCCCGGAGACGTGGATCCCTCGCGAAGAGGCCGAAGGGCTCATCAAGCGGTCGTCCTTGATCCGGATGCGCGTGACCAATGACGTAACCGTCCTAGATGTGCTCGCTCGGAGACTCGGAGATACATACAGAACGCCGGGCGAAGTACGGACCGATGAGCTGACGCGCAAGCTGCTCAGAGATTTCGAAGCGCAACAACCGACCGGCGAGGACGATGGTCAGTATGGGAAGGAACTTCTGGAGTGGTGGATAGAGGACCAAGCCTTCCGCACGGCCATCGGCCAGATGGAGCTATAGGATAGTGCCCATGAGACTGGTACGATGAGGAGATGGACTGGAAAGGGCCTATTGCAGCGACGATCTTTGCGGCGCTGGTGTTGTGCGCCGGATTCTGGATTGAGCCGATGTTCCCGCTAGGTGATAACCGATGGGGGGTTGCGGCGGGCCTCTGTGTCATGGCGGTCGTGTTGCTCTACACGCCGTCCGTACTGCGATGGTGGCGTCGGCGGTCTCGCGCACGATCGGCCGCGCCTGCGGATCTCCCCGCCTCTGTGGATTTCCTCGGGGCCGGCGCCATCATAGATGGGTACATTGAGCCGATGATGCACGGCAAGCGCGATATCAGTCGTTTGGCTGTGCGACGCGACTTCATCGATCGATTCGAGAAGGCCGCGGGCGCGAAACTCGGCGAGTACGAGTACAACGCTGCGCGCCTTCACGAGTGGATGCAGTCAAATGCCGCTCGATTCTTGGTCGAAAAACACGGCGATATGCGGTAGAACTGTTGACGATATGGGCACTATTGTGTATCCTATAACCGTAGGAAATGAGAGAAGAAAGATGGCACACGAAGCACCGGGCAAGCACTATCGCGAGGGGATTTCTCTGGTCGAGTTGTTCCGCATGTTCCCGAATGATGCAACGGCGGAAGCATGGTTCGAGAAGATGCGCTGGCCGCATGGTCCGGCATGCCCGCACTGCGGGTCCATCCGCGTCCTGTCCGGTGCGAAGCACGCGACGATGCCGTACCGATGCCGTGAAAGGGGATGCCGGAAGCGGTTCAGCCTCAAGACCGGAACGGTCATGGAGGCATCGAACATCGGCTACCAGAAGTGGGCGATCGCCATCTATCTGGCGCTGACCAGCCTCAAGAGCGTGTCGAGCATGAAGCTGCACCGGGATCTTGGGGTCACGCAGAAGTCGGCCTGGCACATGGTGCACCGGTTACGTCGCGCTTTCGCGACGAACGGCGGGCCGTTCACCGGCCCGGTCGAAGTGGACGAGACGTACATGGGCGGAAAGCGGAAGAACATGTCGAACGCGAAGCGCAAGGAGATGGAGGGTACGGGTCGCGGCACCGTGGGCAAGACAGCGGTGGTTGGAATGCGGGACCGGGCCACGAACCAGGTCCGGGCGAAGGTTATCGACCGCACCGACAAGCCGACTCTGCACGGCTTCGTAACGGCCCACACGGCACCCGGTGCCACGGTCTACCACGACGATGCGCTGGTCTACGAGACGCTCCCATTCGCCCACGAAGCGGTCCGTCACAGCGTTTCCGAGTATGTTCGGGGCATGGCGCACACGAACGGGAGCGAGAGCTTCTGGGCGGCGTTGGAGCGAGCTCACAAGGGTACGTTCCACAAGATGAGCCCGAAACATCTGGACCGCTACGTTCAAGAGTTCGCCGGCAAGCACAATATCCGCAATGCCGATACGCCGGACCAGATGCGCAGCCTCGTGGAACGCATGGACGGCAAGCGGCTCAAGTACACCGACCTCATCAAGAACAACGGTCTGGATTCAGGAGCACGCGCATGCTGAATCATCAACCCCCGCCCAACTGGGTGTTGGGACGTGCCGAATGTAACCTCCGCATGACATTCGAGGCGCTCTCGCAGATTGTCGAACGCGACGTGGCGGAAGCCAACAAGCTCTTCGAGGATCGCCAATTCCAGCTTGAGCGCTGCGGCGAAGGTGTTCCTCCGCTGATGTACGTCTCCGAACGTGGTGCAACAGAAGGTATCGGAGTCCGATTCGAGGTATCGGAGACCGCAATTCGCATCAACGGTGGTGGCGTTCAGTTCTACGTGAGGCCACGATGGGACGGTAGGCGATGCCGAATGCACATCAATGACGGCGACCGCGCTTATGAACTTTGGGAGATCAGCCAAAATTCTCTGAGCAATCTGTTCTTTAGTTCCTGAGCGAACAGGAGAACCCTCAGTGAGGAAACCGATCAAGCCTGATGCGCCTACGGAAGTCGAACTGGCCCATCCGGCTTACCAGCCAACGAAGGCCGAGAAGGAGGAACCGCTGGAGTTCCCCGACGGCACCGTACCGAAGGATCTGGCGCAGGCTCTCATGCGCTCCGTCCGGGTGCGATACGTCAATCCACGGAGACAGCGGTAAACCGTCGTGCGGGCACTATTCGATATAATCCCCCAACGAAACTCGGAGGACGGCGGGGACATCTGATGACGTCGAATCAAAAGTCGCGTATCGAAATCGACTACCAGCAATGGTCAGGATTCTTCAAGGAACTGCAATCGGAATCGGATCGGGGAGCGACAATTCTGGCCAGTGTGTGGATCGAGCACCTCCTCGAACGCAAGCTCAGCACGCTGTTCTCGAAAGGGAATGCAGCTGCTCAGCGGCGACTTTTTGAATACAACGGGCCTTTCTCCGCCTTCTCTTCGAAGATCGATACGGCATACTGTCTCGGCTGGATTGACTCCGATGCCTTTCATGACATCAATTTGGTTCGGAAGATAAGAAATCGGTTTGCGCATGAACTACATGGTATTGCCCTGGAAAGTTCGGAGATTCGCCTTCTCATCGATCAATTCAACACTCCGAAGCGTTACTACGACGACTGGGACGACTTTCGAGCTGTCGCAAGCGCAGACGGAACAAGTGTGATTCTTCATACAGGAGATCCGCCCGACGAGGCCGGAGATGCACTAGACATTCAACGAATCAAATATCAGCGGGTTATCAGTCTGTTAGTTGCTGAAGTCGCGGCCAGTCTAGGCCTCGCTATTCGAGTGGAGAAATCATAGCCCGACGCGGTAGCTCCGCGCCTGAATCGGAGAGCGATGAGATTGACCTCACGAAAATCTCAATGGCGCGACGACGCCGAAGTTGCACACCTTGTTCACCGGTATGGCGTCGAGCTTCGGCAGCACGTAGCGGTCCATGGCGCGGCGCCAGCCGTTCGCCGGACCGTACGAGCGCCAGGTCTCGTGCTTCACAGCGAAGCACACGACCTCGACCGTCTCGAACGTCGGCACTCTCGACCGTCGTGGCTCTCGGGACCACCCAATCGGCGGTGACCCGCGATGCACCGGAGCAACACGAGCACGGCGCCCCGAGCACCCGAGCCCGGAGCCAGGGCCGGGTAGGAGGGGTCGTTGCCGAGCCCTCCTACCCGGCCGGAGCCGTAACCGTTTGTCCGTCCCGTGATGGGTAGCTTCCGAGGCTCTGGTAACACGATCCGCGTTCCGCTATGGTCGCCCCCATGGCGTATCGCGAGACCGCAGTCGACCCGACCCCGCACGTTCCGTGCGCGGCTTGTATGCCCGCGGCGCCGGACTGGCAGCGGCTGTGCGAGCAGACGCTGGTGCGGGCGGAGGCCGCGGAAGCGCGCGTAGCGGAACTGAAGTCCGCGGAGTTGGCCGCCCGCAGCTCGGCGGCTACGTACAAGGCGCTGTTCAAGTCAGCCCGCCGCAAGCGGCTCGAAGCCGTCGAGGACGCGAATGACGCCCGCCGCGCGGCGAAGAACGCGTTCTCCCTGCAGGCCGAGGTGCGCCGTCTGAACAACCTGCTGGCCGACGCCGGCGTGGCGTCGGACCGGTACAGCGTCATGGGCCTGCGCCGCGAGATCGCCCGGCTGCGCGACGAAGTGCCGCGTGCGCAGGTCCAGAAGCGCAAGATCGGCAAGCTGTTCAAGGCGCTGTGGGACGAGCGTGCCGAGAAGGTCGCGCTGCGCCGGATCCTCGACGACGCCATGCGCGACTACCACGTGACGCGGCGCCTGGGTGACCAGCAGGACAAGGTCCGGTCTCTGAGAGACGAGACCCTGGATCTGCGCCATGCGCTGAAGCGCTCCGAGGCGGTGAAGGAGAAGCTGAAGGTTCGGCTGGTTCGCGCGGTGGACACGGCGCGGTCGATCTCGCCGGGCGCGGCGGACGCCGAACTGCGCAAGGCGATGGGGCGGTCGCGGCGGCGCAAGGCCGCGGTGACCCGGCTGTCGAAGGACAACGCCGGGCTTCGGCGGACCGTCAGAAGACTGCGCCGCCGAACCGGGACGCAGGAGACGGAGCTCGCGAAGCTGCGCGCGACCCGGGCGGTGCTGTCGAAGGCGCTGCACGGGCGCAGGAGCGAGAGGCAGGACAAGGCGCGCACCGGACGCCCGCGCGGCCACCGGCGCGGCGTCCCCGGCCACGGCCGCACCGAGCGGCCCGGCCTCGAAGAGCGGATCGAAGAGCGCAGCCCGCCCGCCGCCGCACGCTCCTGTTCGGGCTGTGGGAAGCCGTATGTGGCCAACGGCACCGACGAGTCCAGCCTCGTGGAGATCGAAGTGCGGGCGCACCGGCGCGTGATCCGGCGCCCGCGCTGGCGCCGCACGTGCGGGTGCCTCTCGTCGCCGGTGGAAGTCTCGGCGCCGCCCGCGCCGCGGCTGTTCGCGAACACGCCCTACGGAACCAGCGTGTGGTCGCGGTTCCTGTTCGAGCACCATGCCTGCCGGCGCCCGCTGCACCGCGTCGCCGCTTGGCTGGGCGACCAGGGGCTTGCGGTCGCGCCCGGCACACTGGCCGCCAGCGTGGCGCGCTTCGTGCCGCTGTTCGAGCCCCTTGGCGAGGCGATCCGCGCCCACCAGAACGAAGCCGCCCTGCGCCATGCCGACGAGACCACCTGGCGCGTGCAGGCGCTTCGCCACAGCGGACGCTCGAGCCGCGCCTGGCTGTGGGTCTCGGTCAGCGACGATGCGACCTGCTTCCATATCGACCCCTCGCGCAGCGCCGAGGCGGCGCACAGGCTTCTCGGCGGATCGGGGCTCGCCACCGTGATCGTCTGCGACCGCTACAGCGCCTACAAGAAGCTGGCGCGCCTGCTCGGCCATACGGTCACCCTGGCCTGGTGCTGGAGTCACATGCGCCGCGACGTGATCGAGTGCGCGGCCGGTCAGCCCCGGCTGACCCGATGGTGTCGGCAGTGGCTCGCGCGCATCGCTTCGATCTACCGTCTAAACAACGCGCGGCTTGCGCATTACGACGCCGGCGCCGAACGCCAGAGCGCGGCGTTCGACACCGCGCAGGGCACGCTCGAGATCGCCCTCGACGACCTGTTCGCCGGCGCCGAACGCGAACTCGCCGACCTCGACGAGCAGGCGTGCGAAGGCAAGCCGTTGCGCTCGCTGGTCAACCACCGCGAGGGGCTGAGCGTGTTCGTCGACCGGCCCAACGTCCCACTCGACAACAACTTTGCCGAGAGGGTGCTGCGCGGGCCGGCGATCGGACGGCGACTGTCGTTCGGCTCCGACTCCGAGACCGGCGCCCGGTTCACGGCGCTGATGTACTCCGTGGTCGGCACCCTGACGCTGAACCGCATCGACGTCCTGCGCTGGCTCGAAGCCTGGCTGAGGGCGTGCGCGCACAACGCCGGCCGGCCCCCCGACGACACCGCGCCCTGGCTGCCCTGGTCGATGGACGATACGCGACGGCGCGAACTGACGGCGACGCGATGACCGGCGCGGTCGAGTGCCGCTACCACGGTCGTGACTTCACCTCCGCGGAGATGGCGCTGCTGCGCGAGTTGATCGCCGGCCCGCCGGCGCTGAACCGCAACACCCTGTCCAAGGAGTTCTGTCGCCGCATCGGCTGGTACAAGGCCGACGGTGGACTGAAGGACATGATGGCGCGCGTGGTGATGCTGGCCATGCACAACGACGGGCGCATCGAGCTGCCGCCGCCGAAGTGGCCGCGCCCACCGCGCCGCCCCGCGACCTTCGGACCGGACACCGTACCGCCGCTGCCGCCGCCGCCCGCCGACCTCGACGCGGTCCGCCCGCTCAGCCTGCGCCCAATCGTCGGTTATACCCGCGAGGGGAAGCTCTGGAACGAGTACGTCGCCCGCTACCACTACCTCGGCTACACGACGATGGTGGGCGCGCAGATGCGCTACTGCGTGCATGCCCACGACGGCACACGCCTCGCCATGCTCGGCTTCTCCACCGCCGCCTGGACGCTCGGCCCGCGCGACCGCTTCATCGGCTGGTCGCGCCAGATGCGCGAGAGGAACCTGCCGCGCGTGGTCGACAACCCGCGGTTTCTGATCCTGCCCTGGATCCACATCCCCAACCTCGGCTCGCACATCCTCGCCATCGTGCGCCGCCAGCTGCCAGTCGACTGGACGCAGCGCTACAACACGACCCCGGTGCTGATCGAGACCTTCGTCGAGACCCCACGCCACACCGGTGCCGTCTACCGGGCTTCCGGCTGGACCCGCGTCGGTGCCACCCAAGGGCGCGGGCGCTACGACACCAGGAACCGCCACGACAAGCCGAAGAAGGACATCTGGCTGCGGCCCCTGCGCAGGGACTGGAAGCGCATCCTCAACCGCTAGAATCGGCTGGAAGCCGGCACCGTCACGGGACGGACAAACGGTTACCCGGAGCCAGCTCCGATTCGCCCACAGTTCGTCAGTCAGTCCAGGTTGGTAAGTTCGTGGGGAAAGACTCCAGCGAAGATGAAGTAATTTCTTTTACATCAGTCAATTACAAATTTACCCCAGATCTCGGTCGAGCTTCCGGGACTATGCGGCCGAGCGGACCTATACGCCGCACGCGGTCATGGAGGCGGCGCTTGCGCACGCGGTCAGGACGCACCAGCCTACAGCCGTCGCTGAACTCGACGATCGAACCCCGCGTCAGAGCGTCGCAGCACGTGATTCCGACGTGGTGGTGAAGACCTCGGCAACAGATCTCCCGCTACCCGGCGCCGTGACGCAGAAGGGCGCAGAATGCGGCCAACAAGGAAGTTGAACCCAGATGCCGATGTCGAGAGACGAAAAGATCGAAAAGGTGCAACGCCTGCTCACGGCACACAAGAAGACAAAGGAGGCATTGGAAGCCGAACCGGTCACGCAGGAATTGCACTCCGGCACCGACATCGCGCGCAAGTGGACGGTCATCACCGCTGCATACAGTGGCCTCGAACAAACAATCAAGTATCTGCTTGCGGAGGAGAACTACCACAGCATCGCGGAGCTGATCGCATTTCGAGAGGGAAAGAAGTACCTGTACCGGACGCACGACGTGGCACGACTGTTCTCAAGGCTCAAGAAACCGACGCAGGACATTGTCCGGGACTTCTATAGACGATTCCAATCGCTGCACACCTACATCACCGCCGAAGCGGTGGACGAGTTCCTGAATGTGGTCTCTGGAGCAGACGGGATTGGGTATGAACGATGGCGCTACACCCTGATCGAAGAAAAGGAGCTTCCCAGGAACAGCCCAGAAGGATTGGTGGCCATATGGGGCGTGTGCGTCCAAATCGCCGAGCAAAGGGTCTGGAACAAGCCGCTGGTGATGCCCGACGAAGCGCTGAAGTCGGAGCTCTTGATGAAGCTCAACCACTTGGGGCGGAAAGTCTCCCGCGACCGACAGGACGCAGGCGAACCATTTCAAAGCATCGCGCACGAAATCAGAGACTGGGCATGGAGAACCGGTCACCCCCTGAATGCGTTTGCCGACGTGCTGTGGCATTTCAGCAGGTATGAGGAGCACGGCCAGGACGGCATATCGGAGTGGCTGTCCGATGCACTGGCGAGATGGGCAAATGAGGTCACCACAAGCCCTGCTACCGCAGGGGCGACATCGCTGCGAACCTTCGTAGTACGCGCACGAAGCCACACGCCGGACGGGCAGGGCCTGCGGTGGGACCGCAACACCAACCGCTTCGAAGCCGTCCCATCGTCGAGGGGAGAGGGACGCGGAAGCGGCTGAGTAGTACGGGCGGCCGAAGCGCAAAGGTCATGTTGGCAGAGAGGGGACGGCCGAGGGCGCAGATTCAGCGGAAGAGCTGTTGAATCCTGGAAGGTCTACTCGAATAGCTCCGCCTGTCGCACACGTTTCCCGGTATAGGGGTCGGCCATGTCGGGGAGGCGCGGGAGCTCTCCTTCGAGCAGTTCTTCGACAGACCAAAGCTGGAGCTTCGGGTACTGTCGTGCGCCGATCTCGATCGTGCCCATTTCGGTCGCGGCTTGGCGGGCGCCTCGGGCGGCAGTCTTGCGCAGTGTGATGTAGACGCCGGCTGCGGCCTTCTCTCTTTCGATGACGCGCTGGAAGTCGCGCATCGAGCTTGCGGTGTAACCGCCGCCCTTGACCTGAGCGACGACGAGCCGGGACGACTCACCGTCGGGCAGGTGCATCATTGCACCTCGCCCGTCAATTCCGCGGTCGCCGATGCGGCGCTCGTTCGGTGCAAGTCCAGGGATTGAGGTCACTGCCCAAGCCTCGAAATCGAGAGGGCTGCGATCGAGGAGCATCTGCGCACCTTCCATGTCAGTGGGGATCCCGGCGATCTCGGCGTCTCTTCCCATCGGACGCAACCGGCGGTCGCGCACAAGTTTCACCGCGAACGGCGAGATGTCGATGCCGACCCATTGCCGTCTCGCGAGTTCGGCTGCGGCAACGGTGGTCCCGCACCCACAGAAAGGGTCGAGGACGATGTCGCCGGGGTTGGAGCTTGTCTCGATGATGCGCGCGAGGAGCGCGAGCGGCTTCTGGGTGGGGTAGCCCAAGCGCTCCGGACTGGTGATCACTGGTTGGATGTCCGTCCATATGTCCTGCAGCACGACGCCCGGCATTTCGTCGACGTAGCGCTTGTAGTTCGGCATGCCGGTTCTGGCGTAGCACAGCCGCCCCTGTCGCTCGTACTCACGGATGTTCTCGACGGAATATGCCCAATAGCGCCCCTTGTATGGTGGAATGCCCTTGTACTCCCAGCCCTCGAGTGGTGTTCGCCACTCGTCGTCGAGGTCTCCGCTCCACTCGCCGCCCTTCGGCCGCTTGACCCTCCATTCATAGCTCGTGTCGCCGCCCGGCTTGGCTGCCGTGAGGTTGTCGAACCGGTATCGTCTGCCGGTCCCTTCCTCGACGTGTCGATAGGCGCGTTTGATGTATTCGTCATCGTAGTCGGTGTACTGCGGATTCCAGGTCCAGCGCTCGCTGTTGGTGTAAAACAACAGCGTGTCGTGGATGCGCCCCGGGGATTTCGCACCTTGCTTGGTGTCGCTGTGGGCGGAGGAGCGTTTCCAGATGATTTCGTTGCGGAAGTTCCCTGGCCCGAACACGCTGTCGCAAAGGAGCTTGAGGTAGTGGCTCGCGGTCGGGTCGCAGTGCAGGTACAGGCTCGCGTGGCTGCGCATGACGCGCCGGCACTCCTCAAGGCGCTCGGCCATGTAGGTGAGGTAGGCGAGCATTCCGGTGTCGCCGAGCACGGCGCGCAGACCGGTGAGGATTCGGTGCGAGCGTCGTGCGGTCGCGCGCTCTGCCGCCACCATGCGCGCGGCAGCGGCTTCATCCCAGTGCCACGTGTCGGTGAACGCTCGTACTTGCGCCGGAACGCCATTCCCACCTCCGTACAGGATGTTGTAGTTCGCCTTCGAGTTGAACGGCGGGTCGAGGTAGACGAGGTCGACACACTCCGCTGGCCACCCTCGTAGGACATTGAGGCAATCCCCGTAGTAGAGGCGGTTCGGGGAAAAGTTGAGTTCTGTGGCCGTCATGCCGTCCCTCCCCTGTTGGCTGGGCTATCTGCCTTAGACTTCGCTCGATGAGAAGTATAAGAGAGGTCAATGAGACCATACGCGAACAGTGGCGCACGCCCTTGCGGAACCGAGTTGGCGACAGGCCAGCGAGCCGGTTTAAGCACCCCCGACGGGGCCACCATCGGCAGCATGACACACCCACATGGTCACAGAGCAGCCATCTCGAACCTTCTCGATTCCTCATCGGAGTGAATCGACCATTGACCTTCATCACCGCGTCCTACTCACCGGATGCGGACCGCAGGCGAGGACTATACGGCAACCTCTGGCACGCCGGTCTTCGCCGCGGACGAAACCGGGAAGACGGTGAGCGTTCTCATCCTTCGCGACGCCACCGTCCGAGCGGCATCGACTGCTTCTGTGCGGGCGCTTCACCGGCACGCCGAACATCGGGTCTCCGACGGTGGTGTGGCGATGACCGGATCGGCTGGCGGCTCACCTCGGCGGTGCCGAACGACCCCGGCTTCGAGGTTCGCTTCGATGCGACCCGGCGCGAGCCCGCCGGCGGCAACGCACCGCCCGAACACGGGGTGATCGACACCGGCGGCTCGGAGGAGCGGTGCGGGTGCGACGGCGCAAGCGCCGCCCATGCGATCGGCTTCGCGGGGTCTGGACCGAACCCGAAGTACATATTGCCGCACCCGCGCCACCACCCGCCCATGGTGCGGAGGTGGTGCCCTGTAAACTCTCAGCGCGAACCCCTGCGAGGACCGCGGCCGGTGCGTTCACTCGCGGCCTTCGAGCCATCGCTGCATTTCGTCGATGTCGTCCACGCACTGGTAAGCGGCCAATCTGGGCCGTAGTTCCCTGCCGGGCGGGGATGAGGTTGGCTATGGGCTGCTGAAGTTGCGGAGCTCAAGCGATGCGCTCACCGCGCAGGAAGCCCGGCCCCAAGCCCTGGAAGCGAGTCCCCGGCGTCGTGCGGCGTGTGCATCGCACGCCGACGGAGTGGCGCGAGATCGTGGCGCGGTTCCGCGCCAGCGGCCAGTCGAAGACGAAGTTCTGCGAACAGAACGCGATTGCGCGCAGCACGTTGATCCTGTGGGAGCGGCGCTTGGCGGCGGGCGACGACGGCGGCACGGCGTCCAACGCCGAGTGGTTCGTCGAGGTCGAGGACGACGGCGACGAGGCGCCGCCGCCACGGGGCTCGGGGCTGTTCGCGGAAGTCACCGACGCGGGCGCGCTGGTCACCGATCCGAAGAGCTGTCGCGGACTGGAGGAAGGTCGCGGTTGGCCGCGGTTGGCGGAGCTGCGCGCGCGCCAGCCCGGCGAGGGCGAGTGGGAGCTGGAGGTCGGCCTGATGACCACCGGGCGGATCGTGATGCGCGTGCAGGGCGGCTGGCGATGCTGACCACGCTGGGCCCGGAGAACCGCATCTGGTTCTGCCTGCGCCCGACGAGCCTGACGCGCTCGTTCGACGGGCTGTCCGCGCTGGTGCACAACCATCTGCGCTCGGACCCGACCAACGGCGACTGGTACGTGTTCGTCAACCGGCGCCGCACCATGATGAAGATCCTGTCGTTCGACCGGGACGGTTTCTGGATCTGGAGCAAGCGCCTGGAACTGGGGCGCTTCGAGGAGTTGACCGGGGACGGCAAGAAGCCGCTGACGCGCACCGGACTGCTGGCGCTGCTCGAAGGCGTGGACGTGGACGTGCGGCGCCGTCGCAAGCGCTACCGCAAGCGCGCGGGCGGCGCCCAGGCGGACTGACGGCGGGGCGCTGTCGCGTTTTCTCACCCTGATTGACGCTGACCCGGCCAGGACGTTGCCGGGGGCCTCGAACGGTGCGCCGCCGATGGTGTCCCGGTATACTGTGCGCATTGCCAGCACGGAAGCTGTTTCTTGCCGAACCCCGCGCCCCTGGCTGCCCTGCGAACGGAGAACGCGGACCTCGCCGCCCGCCTCGGTTCGCTGACCACCGCCCACGAGGCGCTCAAGTCGGACTACGCGGCACTGAAGCACCAGCTGGACTGGTTCAGGCGGCAACTGTTCGGGCGCCGCTCCGAGAAGCACACCCCCTTCGATCCCGTGGAACAGGCGAGCCTGTTCGAAGCGCTCGGCGTCGAACCGGCGACTACGCCGGTTCCGGTCGAGGAGATCAGCTATTGGCGTCGGAAGAAGAAGCCACGCGGGGACGCCGCCACGGAGACGGGGCTGCGCTTCGACGAGTCGGTGCCGGTGACCACCATCGAGGTGAAGGACCCGGCGGTGGAGGCGATCCCGCAAGCCGAGCGCGAGCGCATCGGCGAGAAGGTCACGCACCGACTGGCGCAACGGCCGGCGAGCTACGAGGTGCTGAAGTACGTGCGCCCGGTGGTCAAGCGCCGCGACACCGGCGAGTTGGTGACGGCCCGCATGCCGTCGAACGTTCTGGAGCGCACATGCGCCGACGTGAGCCTGCTGGCCGGCATGCTGGTGGACAAGTTCAGCTACCACCTGCCGCTGCACCGCCAGCACCGGCGCATGGGCGATACGGGCATCACGGTGAGCCGTTCGAGCGTAACCAACTGGACGGGCCAGGCCATCGACCTGCTGAAGCCGATCAGGGACGCGCAGAGCGCGCATGTGCTTGAGAGCCGCGTGCTGGCGATGGACGAGACGCCGGTGAAGGCGGGCCGCGTCGCGCCGGGGAAGATGCGCCAGGCGTACTTCTGGCCCGTGTACGGCGAGGACGACGAGATCGTCTTCCACTACGCGCCGACGCGCGAGCACCGGCATGTGGAAGCGTTCCTCGGCGACTTCAAGGGCAAACTGCTGAGCGACGGCTACGAGGCATACGCGTCGTACTCGAGGCGCCACGGGACGGTTCACGCTCAGTGTTGGTCACATACCCGGCGTCTCTATGAACAGGCCAGGGAGAGCGACCCGGAGGCGGCCGCATCGGCGCTGGCGCTGATCGGCGGTCTGTACAGCATCGAGCGGGACATTCGCCGGGCGAAGGCGGAAGGTGCGGCGAAGCGCACCGTCCGCCAGTCGCAGAGCGCACCGATCGCGAAGGAGTTCTTCGCGTGGTGCCGCAGGCAGTGCGAGCGCGGCGACCTGTTGCCGAAGAGCCCACTGGCGAAGGCGCTGCGCTACACACTGGACCGCGAGGACGGGCTGTCGGTGTTCCTCTCCGACCCGCGCGTGTCGATAGACACCAACCATTTGGAACGCGGCCTACGCCGCATCCCGACGGGGCGCCGCAACTGGTTGTTCGCCTGGACGGAACTGGGGGCGGAGCGCATAGGCGTGATCCAGAGCCTGATCGCGACCTGTGAGCTGCACGGCGTCGACCCGTACACGTACCTGGTGGACGTCCTGCAGCGCGTCGGCGACCATCCCGCGGCGCGCGCAGTCGAACTCACCCCGCGGGTGTGGAAGACGCTGTTCGCCGACAACCCGCTCAGGTCCGACCTCGACCGCGCCCGCGACCCGCCGCCGCGCTGACGAGGCTTGCTGCGAACGGCTCAGAATGGCCGCTTACACGCACTGGACGATGACGCGGCCGGGCTCGGGGGGGAGTTCGTCCTCGAGGGCGCCGAGGCGGGTGCTGATGTCGATGCACCGCTTGATGGCTCTCTCGACGGTCTGCGGGTCCATGTCGTTCTCCTGTGAGTTGCGGAGCTCTCTCTCCGTACTGTCCGGTCGGTCGGGCGCGCGCAGCGGGTCAAGGGCGGAGTCCGCCTGGCGGGTGTTGGGGCGGTCAGCCCTTGACGCGCGAGCACGTCTGACAGACTGGGACAGGGAGGGGAGAGAGCGGGTCGCGTACGTATCGTCGGAGACGAACCTGGGGCGACGGGGTAGCGTGGTTGACGGGAGTCCGCGCGAGTTGGGACGGCTCCCGGCCGGGCCTGACGCGGTTGCCGCCTGTCACTGCCCGGCAGGCGTTGCGGGTGCGGATTAGTGCGAACCGGGTAGTGACAGGCGCCAAAATCGGCCTTCGGGCCAATGGCGGCAAGGATCGTGATAAGAATTTTCCTAGTGAGGCTCTCGTGACGCGGTGGTAGGATGCCGCCATCCACAGAGCTGCCACCGGCAGCGTGGTCGGCTGAAGCCGACGTGGGCGCCGAAAGGCGCAATCCAGTGCCGCTATCGCAGAAGTCGCGATGTCTCGCGGGCAGACGCCCCGCCAAGGCACGACGGGCCACTCCGAACCGGAGGCGGGCTCGCTCAAACCAAACGGCGAGGCGGCTGCCGCGCGGATTCTTGTGGCCGCGCGGCAACCGGGGAATCCCCCGGCATGCATGAAGCCTCCGAGCCGTGGCGCGTGGCGTTGCAAGCGGGGCCGGGGGGGTCACTTCCTCTGGCCGTGCGGATGAACCGCAACGCTGGCAAGCGCGGCGCGCCGAAACCGTGCTCGCGGCCCCTGTCGGACAACCGACACGCCGCAGCCGCCGCATGGGTCGGCAAGCGTAAAGGCGTCAAGGGCACTCTCGCAGCACTTGCTGCGGCTCCGCCCGTCTCGCACAGCGAGGGACGGATCGCCCATCAGCACTTAGCTACCCCACGCCCGCCCCAGGGCCGCGCGATGCGGACCCGGGGCGCGGTCGAACCATGCTTCGCGCCCCCGCGAACCGGCGGCGCGAACCCGGTTGTGGCGCGATCGGTCACCCGACGTACACGGCCCAGTCATTCATCAGGATCCGGCGCCGGTCGAACAGGTCGCTGCGCCGGTACGCGGCCTCGACCCGATCGCTGTTGACGTGCGCAAGCGCGAGCTCGCAGACCTCGCGCGGCGCGTCGGTGCACTCCGCCGCCCAGTCCCGAAAGCTGGAACGGAACCCGTGCGGCACCGCGCCGATCGCGAGCTCGCGCAGCAGGACGGCCATCAGGGAGTGGTTCGCCACCCGCCCGGTGAGCGACGGGAAGACGAGGCCGCCGCTGCCGGCCAGCCGCCCGG
>MKWU01002903.1_pt1 | contig 23953 bp, 21 predicted proteins | sample 809101 | NCBI WGS metagenome assembly MKWU01 (sample SAMN05860141, study PRJNA318959) | sponge metagenome | host: Aplysina aerophoba | place: Slovenia: Piran, Adriatic Sea, Gulf of Piran | collected 2013-05-07 | reverse complement strand
ATCAGCCTGAATATCTTGAAACAGGATACATCCAAGGGCAGCTTGAGACAAAAACGCTATCGCGCCGCGCTCGATGACAACTTCCGGCTAAAGCTGCTCTCGCAGATTTGATGCGATTGCCCTGGCCCGCCTGCCGACTGCCCGTGCAAAATGCCGCAACTGCGGTTTACAATAGGTGTGAGGAATTTCAGATGCCGCGAGGACATGCGCCAATGCCCAGCCAGTTTCAATGGGACGACCCTTTCTTGCTCGACCAGCAACTGGATGATGAAGAGCGCATGGTGCGGGATGTAGCGCGGGAATATTGTCAAGCCAAGCTGATGCCGCGCATCTTGCAAGCGAATCGACACGAACAATTCGACCGCGATATCTACTTCGAAATGGCGCAACTGGGCATGCTGGGCGCGACACTGCCAGAAGAGCACGGCGGCGCTGGTTTGAACGCGGTCTGCTATGGCTTGATCGCCCGCGAAATCGAGCGAGTCGACAGCAGTTATCGCAGCGCCATGAGCGTGCAAAGCTCGCTGGTTTTGTATCCCATTTATGCTTATGGCACAGACGAGCAACAGGCGCGCTACCTGCCCAGGCTGTCCAGCGGCGAGTGGATCGGCTGCTTCGGCTTGACCGAACCCAACCATGGCAGCGATCCCGGCGGCATGGAGACGCGCGCAACCCGGGTCGATGGCGGCTGGCGCTTGCATGGCAGCAAAATGTGGATCACCAATTCGCCTATCGCCGATGTCTTTGTGGTCTGGGCAAAAGCAGTCGAAGACCAGCGCGTGGGACCGATCCGCGGCTTCATCCTGGAGCGGGGCATGGCTGGCTTGTCAACGCCGGCGATCGACGGCAAGTTCAGTCTGCGCGCCAGCAGCACCGGCGAGATTGTCATGGACGAAGTCTTCGTGCCCGATGCCAACCTGCTGCCAGGCGCAAGCGGCTTGCGAGGTCCTTTCGGCTGTTTGAACCGCGCCCGCTATGGCATCGCCTGGGGCGCTTTGGGGGCGGCGGAGTTTTGCTGGCAGGCGGCGCGTCAATACACATTGGACCGCAATCAATTTGGGCGTCCGCTGGCGGCGAATCAGCTCATCCAGTTCAAACTGGCTGATATGCAAAGCGAGATCGCGTTGGGATTGCAGGGCGCGCTGCGTGTGGGCAGGCTGCTGGACGAAGGCGTCGCCACACCAGAGATGATTTCGTTGATCAAACGTAACTCCTGCGGCAAGGCGCTGGACATCGCCCGGACGGCGCGCGATATGCACGGCGGCAACGGCATCTCCGATGAATTTCATGTCATCCGCCATGTGATGAACCTGGAGGCGGTCAACACCTACGAAGGCACCAGCGACATTCACGCGCTGATTCTGGGGCGGGCACAGACCGGCATCCAGGCATTTTTCTAAAGGCGGAACGGGCTGGTCCCCCGACCAGCAGAAAGCGAAAGGACAATCATGCAAAACGAAACGTTTGTCGTACCCAATATCAGTTGTGCCGGCTGCGTCGGCGCAATCAAGTTCGAGCTGGGTGAAATACCCGGCGTCTCTGCTGTTGATGGCGATGTGGACCTGCGAACGATAGAGGTGGCTTACGACGCGCCCGCCACGTTGGATGGCATCGTCGCGCTGCTGCAAGAGATCGACTATCCGCCGCAGCAAGACAACTAGGCAAGAGCCAAGCGCTCCTGCAGCTTCGCCATGCCCCTGACAGCCGCCCGCATCCGTGACAAGGCGCGCGAGTTGGGATTCACCCTGTGCGGCATTAGTCCTGCCCGGCCTTCTCCCACATTGGCGAGTTATCTGCGCTGGATTCAACGGGGCATGCATGGCGAGATGGCTTATATGGCCCGCCCCGATCGTGTGCGGCGGCGGCAAGATCTGCGCGAGATCCTGCCTGGCGCGCGTTCGCTCATCATCGTCGGGCTCGATTATCAGGCGAGTTTCGCCGATGAAGACATGCTGAGCGACCCGGCGCGCGGACGCATCGCCAGCTATGCCTGGGGCCTGGATTACCATCGTGTGCTGGGCTTGCGGCTGGAGAGCTTCGCCGAGTGGATCTTGGCAAAATGCGGCGGGGTGCTCGACCACAAGATCTATGTCGATACCGGCGCCGTGCTCGAGCGCAGCCACGCCCAGCAGGCTGGTTTGGGTTTCATTGGCAAGAACACCATGCTGATTCATCCGCGGCGTGGCAGCAGCTTCTTCCTCGGCGAGATCATCAGCAGCCTCGAGCTTGACGACTACGACCTGCCCCAGCGCGAGACCATGTGCGGCACTTGCACGCGCTGTCTGGCCGCCTGCCCGACAGATGCCTTCCCCGCGCCATTCCTGCTAGATGCCCGCCGCTGCATCAGCTATCACACCATCGAGAACAAGGGCTGGGTCGACCGCCATTTGCGCGCCGACTTCGGCAACTGGATTTTCGGCTGCGACATCTGCATGGATGTCTGCCCGTTTCAGCGCTTCACAGTCGAAACGGACGAGGTGGCTTTCCTGCCCTTGGAACTGGAGCGTGTCGCGCCAAAGCTGGTCGACATGCTGATGATTGGCGAGGGGTCATTCCGGCAGCTTTTCCGCCGCAGCCCTGTCGAGCGCATCGGACGCGAGCGCCTGGTGCGCAATGCCTGCATCGCCGCGGGCAACTGGCAGGACGAGCGCGCCATCCCGCATTTGATCCAGCTGCTGTATGACGCCAGCCCGCTCGTGCGAGGTCACGCCGCCTGGGCGCTGTGGCAGACGATGGAACTGGACAGCAGCAAGCTGCTCACCGACCTCTACCAGCGCGATGATGACGAAGGTGTACGCGCTGAAATTGAAGCGCTGTTGGCGTAGAATCCGCAGTTACTGCGCTGCTGACAAATCCGGGTATTGTTTGTGCCAGTCGCTACCGTCTTGATAAGCTTTGGCGACAGACAGAGTCTCGGCTTCTTTGTATAGCCCGCCGATGAATGAAATGCTGGTGGGTGTGCCCTTGTCGGTGAAGCCATTGGGCAGCACGACGCAGGGATGCCCGGTGAAGTTGGTGATTTGCAAGGCATTCGCGCCATAGCTGGGCACGATGAAGACATCGACCTCACTCATAACGCGCGCCATATCTTGCATCAACTGCGTTCGGACGCGATTGGCGTTGATATACTCGACCGCCGGGATTAGACGGGCGGCGCGGAAAATGTTGGGCCAGGCGCTGTCGTCTTGCCGCTTCATGCTATCGACGCGACCGTCGCGCGTGATCTGGTCGAAGGCGGCGGCCGACTCGGCCTCCAGAATCGTCCACAGGCCGCCGATTTCTCGATCCGGCAGCTGGATCGGAGTCAACTCAAATTCTTTGGCACGCATGACATCCAGCACGGCAACGCTGTTGGCGAGATGGCTGCGATAGAGTTCCTGCTTGTCTGGGTCATCCGTCCCCACCGCTTCCGGCTCAAAAGCGCTGGCGACATAAGCAACGCGCAAGTTCAAGGGATCGAGCGCCGGATCCCAAACGAAGGCCTGCGGACTGCAAGTCGCGTCCAAGCCGTCGGGACCGTAGATCGCGCTGAAGACCAGGGCGCAATCTTCGACGCTGCGGCACATCGGCCCCAGCTTGTCCATACTCCAGCTCAATGCCATCGCGCCATGCCGACTGACGCGCCCGAAAGTAGGTCGCAAGCCCGTAAGTCCGCAGCGCGTCGATGGCGATACGATGGAGCCCATGGTCTCGCTGCCGATGCTGAAGCCGACCAGGCCAGCCGCTGTCGCCGCGCCGGGACCCGCCGATGAGCCGCTGCTGCCCTCGCTGATATCCCAGGGGTTCTTGGTTGTGCCGCCATACCAAATATCGCCGTTTGCGAGCGCGCCCAGGGTCAGCTTGGCGATGAGCACCGCGCCGGCCGCTTCCAAGCGCTGCACGACGGTGGCATCGTACGCAAGCTGCTGGTCTTTGTAGGGCATCGCGCCCCACTGGGTTGGATAGCCGCGCGTCGCCAGCAGGTCTTTCGCTCCCCAGGGGATGCCGTGCAGCGGACTGCGATACAGCCCGCGGGCGATCTCGTCATCGGCGCGTTTCGCCTGCTCATAGGCGAGCTCTTCGGTGTAGGCAGCGACGCATTGCAAGATCGGGTCATAACGTTTGAGCCGCCGCAGGTACATCTCAGTCAATTCCAGCGAAGTGACCTGGCGACTGCGGACGAGCTCGGCAAGCTGCGTGATGGTGAAGAAGGCGGCGTCTTCCAGGTCGGCGGGTCGCGGGACGGGCGGCTGCGCGCTCATGGCGTAGGTTCGCGGGACGGGCGCGGTCGCAGGCGGGTCGATGTCAAAGCGCAGGGCAGGAGCGATGCTGTTGTCCAGTGGCGCGCTGCGGATGCTGGCGAATTGCGCGAGTCGCTGGCTGAGAGTCTTGCGCATCTGCTCGCGCTGGGCGGGCGTGAAGTCGAGGTCGAGCAGCGATTCTGCGGCGGCGATTTGGTCGGGGGAGATGGGGGAGTCGGATTCGGGCATGGCGAGATCCTCGTGTCTGTGCGGGTTGATGACAGGATTTTAACCACAGAGATCGCAGAGAGCACAGAGCAACTTACCTTTACCACCGAGAACATCGAGTTATTCGAGATCAACGAGGGAATTCCGGTCTGTATTCGGCGGGTTTCAGGGACGGAGTGGCGTGGTTAGGGATTGCCAGGATGAGTGGGGGGTCGCGTTTGTGTTTCGGTTATTCGCCTTAGACCTTACTTGCTGGAGGCTTCCTTTTGCCGTCTACGCGAATGAGCGTTGGTACGGGTTCGCCGGAAGATTTTGCGTCTGAGTACACATTTGAGAATTCCGCCCATCGTTGCTTTGTACAACCACCGACATCAATTACGAGAAAGATTGAATGTTCCGTATGTTCTGCTTTCTGATATTCCTGCAACTGAACAGCAAAACCATGAACTAGCCTTTTATTTGAAGACAGCTTTAACTCTATTAGAATTCTATTTCTATATCCCGCACTTATCTTAAAGTCCACCGGGCCACGACCAGAATTCGATTCTGGACTAAGATCCAGATTGTTCGCACGACAGTATCCATCAGCAACTCCAAAGAATAGTGCCTGGGCCGCTTCTTCGTGCTTGGGATTTCTACATGCTCTATCCCGATATAATAGCTTATACAAGCCATTGTTTTCTACTAACTGCTTGAAGTGTTGACAAATTTTTTGGACAACTTTGATGACGTCATTAGCAGTGGGATTCGCGGGAAGTGCGAGCGCTAATGGATAGTCAGTTACGAATTGTTTGGCTTGGTCATACCAACTGCGCAGACCCAAAGGATCGACTTCAAAGTCATACGGTTCAGGATTCATCCTCCTATAAATCTTAATAAGTTCTGCAAGGATGGAGGGATCGCGGAGAATCGCCCTCTTATACGCTGACTTTGGAGGCGGTCTATTACCCCACACATCTCCGATAAGACCATTTAGATGGGCACGTAAATCCTCATTAAATCTAACGACGCGAGGAATGTCCTCGTATGAATGTGCAACTGGCAGCTCATTAAGTACATCTGTGGGCACGAGGATTATCGGGATACCACTTGTCGGACCCGAAGGAAGCCAATACTCCTTACCGTTGTGTACTTTGCGATAGACTGAATCTATTCCAAGTTCTTTGAAAATACGTTCAGAGTAAGCTAGCAGATTAGGCATGATAATGTTTGCAATCATGTCGCTGATACGATCGGCACCAATACCCTCTTCAAAAAGACCCAAGAGCTCAAACATTTCAGGGTCAATGATACCAGCGTCTATGATTATTTTAGCAGTTGTAAGTAACTGGGTCTGCAACATACTTCCGATTCCACTGCCGGCCGTAGACTCGCTCGCATAACCGATACAGAGACCTCTTTCCTCGTTAAATCGCAAATTACGTTTTGCCTGTCGCCAAAAAATATCCGAATAATTCTGCGACTTTGCTAGAAGCTTCACTATACCTGCAAAGTGCTTACGAACACTCGCATACGAATCCTGCAACTCGGGAGCTCTTGTCGTCTTAAGCAATCTTGGATCTACAAATACCTTGGTGTCTTGGTCGACGAAACCATTATAGGCACCTGTGTCTTCAAGTAACGAAGAGTCTATACTTAGGTAGCTACTGATTGTTATTGCCACTGCGAACTCTACTGTCTATTGGACTGCTCTCTTTTAGCACACAATCTGAGAATCGCTAAGACCTGTAATCGTTTCTACGGCAAAGAATATGATTTTCTAACAAATGATTGTGAGCGTTCTTTGGCACTCATGCAAAACTTAGCTAGCATTCCCCCGCCCCCGCAACCGCAGCGAATTGCTCACCACGAACACGCTCGAGAACGCCATCGCAGCAGCCGCGAACATGGGGATCAAGCCGCCCAGCATGGCCACGGGGATGAGCACGATGTTGTAGATGAAAGCCCAGAACAGATTCTGGTGGATTGCCCGCAGGGTCGCTTTGCTCAGGTCTATTGCCGTTGACAGCGCGCGCAGATCGCCACGCACCAGGGTTACATCGGCGGCTTCGATGGCGATATCGGCGCCAGCGCCAATGGCAAAACCGACATCGGCTTGCGCCAGCGCCGGCGCGTCGTTGACACCATCGCCGACCATGGCCACGCGCTGACCTTCCCGCTGCAGCTGCTCGACCGCGGCGGCTTTATCGCCCGGCAGCACTTCGGCCAGCACGCGACTGATGCCGACTTCGCCCGCGATGGCGTTTGCGGTCTGTTGATTGTCGCCAGTGATCATCGCCACCTGCAGGCCGCGCTCTTGCAGGTTCTGCACGGCGGCTTTTGCGGCGGGCTTCGGCTGATCGCCGAGGGCAAATACGCCCGCCAATTCGCCATCCAGCGCCAGCAGCACGACCGTATGACCGCGCGCTTGCAACTTGGCGATGTCCCCCTGCATTGTCGATGCGTCGATGCCGCGTTCGCGCATGAATCGCGGGCTTCCCAGCATCACTGCCGCGCCGTCAATGCTCGCCACGACGCCGCGACCGGGCAGCGCTTCAAATTCGTCCAGCGGCAGCAGTGGTATGCCTCTCTCTTCGGCCGCGGAAAGCACAGCCTGGGCAAGCGGATGCTCGCTGGCGGCTTCGGCAGAGGCGGCGTATTGCAGCACGCGCTCTGCAGCATGATTCTGCGCCCCGAGCAGCGCAGTCAGTTCTGGCTTGCCTTGTGTGATCGTGCCGGTCTTGTCCAGCAGCACAGCTGTCAGACCGGCGCTGCGTTCAAGCGCTTCGCTGTCACGGAAGAGGATGCCTTGCTCTGCGCTGCGCCCGCTGCCGACCATGATGGCGGTCGGCGTCGCCAAGCCCAGCGCGCAGGGGCAAGCGATGACGAGCACGGCGATCATGTTGAGAATGGCTGCAGGCAGGTCCGCGTTGCCAATGGTGAGCCAGCCGACCAGCGTGATGATGGCCAGCACAATGACGAGTGGCACAAAATAGGCGGAGACGCGGTCGGCAATCGCTTGGATCGGCGCTTTGCTGCCCTGCGCCTGTTCGACCAGGCGGATGATCTGCGCCAGGACGGTATCGCGGCCGACGCGCTGGGCTTCGATGACCAGCCGTCCCTGCTGATTGATCGTGCCGCCGTAGACCTGCTCGCCGACAGCTTTGTCGACCGGCAGGCTCTCGCCGGTGAGCATCGATTCATCGACGGACGAGCGTCCTTCTGCCACGATGGCATCGACCGGAATGCGCTCGCCCGGCTTGACCAGCAGCAGGTCGCCAGACGCGACTTCATCAATGGGGATTGATTTCTCTTTGCCTTCGCTGAGGAGCGTGGCGGTCTTGGGCGTCAAGCCCATCAGCCTCTTTATGGCAGCGCTGGTACGGCCTTTGGCGCGCGCTTCCAGCAGCTTGCCCAGCGTGACCAGCGTGAGGATGACAGCGGCCGATTCGAAATAATCGGATTTGCCGACCACATCGGAAAAGCCGAACAGGATACCTAGCAAGACGATGATGCCATAGACATAGGCAGCCAGCGAGCCCATCGCCACCAGCACATCCATATTCGCACTGCCATTGCGCAGCGACTTGACCGCGCCACTGAGATACTGCTTGCCGAGCAGAATGACTACAGGCGTCGCCAACGCGCCGAAGATGAAGAGCCAGATGTCCTCCCCCAGGAAAGCAAAATTATCCATCAAGAAAGGGATCTGGTGCAAGAAATGGCGCGCCATGCTGAGGATAGTCAGCGGGAAGGTGAAGAGTGCGCCGATTTTGACGAGGCGCGTCTGGCGATCAATTTCGGCTTGGCGGGCGGCCGCTTCGTGGTCTTCTGGCGCATCTGAGTCGGATGTGTCGATGACGCCATAACCGGCTCGCTCGACGGCGTCGATCAAGTCGCTGCGGCGCGTCTCGCCGGGCAGATAAGATACGCTCGCCTTTTCGCTGGCGAGGTTGACGTTGGCGCTGATGACGCCGTCGCTACGATTCAGCGCGCGCGCGACATTCTTTTGGCACATGGCGCAGGTCATGCCGGTGATGGGCAGGTCGATGGTAACCGCGGCGACGCCATAGCCGGATTTCTCCAGGGTCTCGACCATGTCGCTGGTTGATACGGCGCCTGCGTCGTACTGCACAGTCGCTCGCTCTGTCGCCAGGTTGACGGTGACCTCGGTGACGCCATCGGCGCGCATGAGGCTGCGCTCGACATTCTTTTGGCACATGGCGCAGGTCATGCCGGTTACAGGTAGGACAATCTGCTTGCTGCTCATGGTTGGCTCGCGCTGGTTGTACAGATGTGCCTCAATTGTACACGCGAGGGCGCAGCTGTGGCGTTAGCGTCATATAGGAACGATGTAGGCCTTAGTGCCGCTCGTACAATTCCAGCAAGACGCCGCCACTGCTGGCTGGATGCACAAATGCATAACGCCTGCCCTGGCGCTCGCGGGGCGATTCGTTGATCAGCTCGATGCCCTGTGCAGCCAATTCGCCCAGCTTGGCATCCAGATCGGGCACTTCCAGGCAAAGATGATGCAGGCCCGGTCCGCGCTTTGCCAGAAAGCGGGCGACGCCACTTTCTTGGTCTCTCGGTTGGATCAACTCCAGCCGCGCAGCGCCGATTTGCAAGAAGGCGATGTCGACGCCCTCGTCATGGATGGTCTGCACCACTCCAGCCGCCGGCAATCCCAGCTGCTCGCCCCAGAAAACCAGCGCTTCGTGCAGGTCTTCCACGACCAAGGCAATATGATTCAGGCTGAGGTTCTCCACTTCCATGTTCGCTGGTGCTCCCGCGGCAGCCACATGCAACTAGTTGAATGGTATACTACGCGGCAAGATGCGCAAGGGGTGGAGAGGATGCGGGAGGCGAGATGACAGCTGTGCAGGCAGGGACGCTGAGCCTGGCGATGAGCGAAGAGCACGAGATGCTGTTGGCGGCAGTGCGCGAATTCGCCCAGCGCGAGATCGCCCCAGTAGCGGCAGAATACGACGAATCGGGCGAATTTCCGCTGGACACTGTGCGCAAAATGGGCGAAATGGGCTTGATGGGCATTGAAACGCCCGAAGAATATGGCGGCGCGGGCATGGACACCTTGGCTTATGTGCTGACCATGATCGAAATCGCCAAAGCCGATGCCAGCCACAGCACCATCCTCAGCGTCAACAACTCGCTCTATTGCAAAGGCATACTGCAATTCGGCACGGAGGCGCAGAAACGAGAATGGATTAGGCCAGTCGCCAGTGGCGCAGAGATCGGCGCATATAGCCTGACCGAGCCGATGTCGGGCAGCGATGCCAGCAATATGGCCTCCCGCGCAATCCTCAACGATGCCGGCACGCATTACATCATAAACGGGCGCAAGAGTTGGGTTACCAGCGCGCCCTATGCCGACCGCATCGTTCTCTTCAGCATGACAGCTGCAGAAGCGGGACATCGCGGCATCACGGCATTCTTGATAGACACAAAGCAGCCCGGTTTCAGCCGCGGCAAGACCGAACCGAAGCTGGGAATCCGCGCCAGCGCCACCAGCGAGATCATCTTTGACGATTTTGCTTGCCCTGTGGAAAATGTGCTGGGTGGCATCGGGCAGGGTTTCAAGATCGCCATGACGGTGCTCGATGCCGGGCGCATCGGCATCGCGGCGCAGGCATTGGGCATCGCCGAAGCAGCCTATGAAGCCGCGCTGGACTATGCCCGCGAACGAGAAGCATTTGGCGCGCCCATCGGCAGCTACCAGATGATCCAGCAGAAGATCGCGGATATGAAGACGCGCATTGAAGCCGGGCGGGCGCTGACAAGCATGGCTATCTTGGCGAAGCAGCGGGCAGACCAACATGGCGGACGCTATACGAGCGAAGCCAGCATGGCCAAATTGTTCTGCAGCGAGGCGGCGGCTTTTGTCACCGACGAAGCCCTGCAAATCCATGGCGGCATGGGCTACAGCAAAGAGCTGCCATTGGAGCGCTATTATCGCGATGCGCGCATCACGCGGATTTATGAAGGCACGAGCGAGATCCAGCGCATGGTCATCGCTCGCAAAGAATTGGGGTTGCGATGAAAGCAGCAGTATTGACAAGTCACGGCGGCGCGGAAGTTGTCGAGGTTAGGAACGATCTGCCTGTGCCCGAAGTGGGCGCTGGCCAATTGCGTGTGCGCATCAAAGCGGCAGCGCTGAACCGGCTGGATCTGTGGGTGCGCGCGGGCTGGCGAGGGCTGGCGCTGGACTTCCCGCATGTGATCTGCGCGGATGGCGCTGGCATTGTGGATGCGGTTGGCGCTGGCGTGACCCGGTTTGTACCCGGCGACCCCGTTTGCATCGACCCCACCATCGTGCCGCCCAATGACCCGGCGCTGCAGACTGGCTTGGAGAATCAAACGCGCATCGCCATCTTGGGGGAGCATCACAGCGGGACAGCAGCCGAACTTGTGGTGTTGCCACAGCGCAATTTGCTGAAGATGCCAGCCGAGTTCGACTTTGGCGTGGCGGCGGCCGTCGGCTTGGTAGGCCTTACCGCCTGGCATTCGCTGATCACGCGCGGAGGCTTGCAGCCAGGTGACACGGTGCTGATTGTAGGCGCGGGCGGCGGCGTAAACAGCATCAGCATTCAGATCGCCAAGCTGGCGGGCGCACAGGTGTTCGTGGTGGGCAGCAATGCCCAAAAATGCGCACAGGCAGAAGCGATCGGCGCAGACATCACCATCAACCGCGAACAGGAGCCGCAATGGTCGCGTGCCGTCTCCCGGCTCACCGGTCGGCGCGGCGTGGATGTGGTGGTGGACAATGTCGGCGCGGCCACGTTGGGGCAAAGCATGCGTGCTTGTCGCATCGGTGGTCGTATTCTGATCGTCGGCGGCACCAGTGGCTATAGCTTTGACTTGAATGTCGCACAGCTCTTCGCGCGGCAGATCTCGCTGATCGGCAGCACCATGGGGCCGCATCAGGATTATGAACGTTTCATGCAGCAGGTATTTGCGGGCCGCATTCAGGCGGTCATTGGCGAACGGCTGCCGCTGCGCGAGGCGCGACAAGCACAGACTCTGCTAGAGAATAACGCCGTCTTTGGCAAGGTTGTGCTCGAATTATGATCGGCGCTTGAACAGCGACAGCAGGCTTGCCGTGCGAGCACAATGAACTTGCAGCATAGTGAGATATACCAGTTGCCAGCGCGACTGGGATTGATCGACTTGGCGGCGGCAGCGCGAGGCTCGGGCGTGATCACTGCGCTGCAAGTGGTCGTCTATCACGGACAGCGGCAGTTGCGGCATTCGGTGGCGCGCGTCGTAGAGACGCATCTGGGCGCGATTGAGCTGGTTGTCGCCTACGAAGGCGTTGACCTGTCACCGCTGCGCATAGCAATGAGTCGCGATCAGCTTGAGCCACTGCACAAGGCGCTGGACGCGGTTCGATTCAGCCGGCTGCGCGACCAGCCCGGGCTGACCAGCGACGATTGGCCTTTGTGGCTGGTGCAGCGCGCGACAGGATCGCATCTTCACGGAATCATCCTGGCGCCGGACAAGCCAGAACTGCCCTATGCGCGCATCGTCAACGCCATTGATGCCTGCCTGCCCGCAGCTCTACGAGAACTTCCCTTGAGGTGATTGATGGACAACCGAGAACTGCGCGAAGTCGAGGTCAAGCTGCATAGTCCCGATCTGGCGGCTGTGCGGCGGGCGCTGCATGCTGCTGGCGCGAAGCTGGTCAATAAGCGCATATACGAGCGCAATCTGCGTTATGACAGCGCCGATGGCAGGCTGATTGCGAGCGGCGAGGTGCTGCGCCTGCGACAAGATGCAGCTGTCAAACTGACTCACAAGTCAGATGCCAGCATTGAGCGCGGCATTGTCAGTCGCCTTGAAGCAGAAGTTGTCCTTAGCGACTTCGCTACGATGGATCTGATCTTGCAGCGGCTGGGCTTTCATGTGGCGCTGATCTATGAAAAATACCGCAGTACCTACGAATTGCTCGGCGCGGAAGTGGTGCTGGACGAGCTGCCATTTGGCAATTTCACCGAGATTGAGGGCGATGCGGAGACGATTGAAAGAGTTGTATCTGCGCTGGGGCTGGGCGGCTGCCGGCGCATGGCAGGCAGTTATACCGACATCTTCCTGGCTGTGAAGTCGCGGCTGGGCATGGACGCGCGGGATTGTACATTTGACAATTTTGTTGATATCGATACTCGGAGTGTTTTATGAAATTGTCAGACAAATCACGACAAATCCTGAAGCTCATTCGCGATGGCCGTAGCTATGAACAGATATTGTCATTGCATTCGGATTATACATATAAAGACATTTTCTCCGCCGCTCAAGAAGCATTAGAGCTAGAAAGTCCGATTGATTCTACCTACCAAGATAGACTGGAAAACATTAGGCGAAAACATGCTAATGCGTATGAACCGTGGACATATCAACAAGAAGAACTCCTCAAGAAAATGCACATGGGCGGCGCGCCGCTTCATGCCATAGCATCTGCACTAAAACGGCAGCCCAGTGCCATTCGGGGTCGCATACGAAAACTGAGCCTCGATGAATAACAGATCGAAGCGAAGTAATGAGGTAATGCGGTTAACTTTCTCTGTGTGAGGAAGAGATCGCGGATGTATATTTGGCGGCATTGAAATCATCATGAAAGGAAGGGACGAAAATGCAAACGTTGAATGATTTCCTTAAGACTCTTCCAGCAACAACATCAAATCCACGAAAGAGAATTCAGTTGATCGCTAAGGAGCTAGCTTTAGGCGTAACAAATGGATTCTGGGACGACAATATCGTAACTGACGACGACGATGTCGACGGGGAATCCGTCATTCCGCACAACAAAAACCTCAAGTCATATTTCAGGGAAAGATGGGATATTGAAGACATACGACGCGAACGGAAGCTCCTCAACTCATACGGATTCCTGACACGAAACAACTATCGCGACAGACTCACTCAATCGGCCTTTGAACTTATTGACGAAACCGAACCATTCAATGTATTCGTGTCATATAAGCGCAGCGAAAGCAGCGCGCTGGCCTTGCTGGTTCTCGCGCGGCTAAAGGAATACGGCCTTGTACCATTCGTCGACATGGCGCTTGAGGCGGGCGGAAACTGGCACGCTGACCTGGAAGAACGAATCAAGGCTTGCGATTATTTCATCTTATTGCTTGGCGAGGACACGTTGTCATCTCCTATGACGGTGAAGGAAATCCAATGGTCCCTACAATATAGACGGACAATCATCCCGCTTTGGCATAGCGGATTCGATTTGACAGACAAGAAGTGGGCGGAAATCGACCAAGAAGTGAAAGAGGCTATCCAGCAGACGAACGCCATCCGCGTTACCGATGAAAGCGCCAGCGGCTACAACAGCGCCATCGTCGAATTGCTGAACCGCTTTGGCATCACGCCTTAGTTCGCCGTCATGCGGGCGACCCAATGACTCGCCCCTAGAGCCACCGCGATAACAGACTTGCCCTACAATATCAGCCTGCTTCGCCGTATACTTCGCCACTGCGTGCACAGCGCCGCGTCAGGGAGAGCACATGACGACCAGCCCAAAGATTGAGCAGCTGCGTGCCAAACGCGCCGAAAGCCAGCGTGGCGGTGGCGAAGCGCGCATCCAGCGGCAGCATGCCAAGGGCAAAAAGACCGCCCGCGAACGGCTCGATATCTTGCTCGACCCCGACAGCTTCCGCGAGGTCGATGCCTTTGTGCATCACCACAGCAGCAAGTTCGGCCTGGAGCACAACCGCCCGCTCAGCGACAGCGTTGTCACCGGTTGGGGCACCATCGACGGACGGCTGGTATATGTCTATTCGCAAGATTTCACCGTCATCGGCGGCAGCCTGTCCGAAGCGCACGCAGCCAAGATCGTCAAGATCATGAACATGGCGGTCAAAGTTGGCGCGCCTGTGATCGGCTTGAACGACAGCGGTGGCGCGCGCATCCAGGAAGGCGTCGAGAGCCTGGGCGGTTATGCCGATATCTTCTTGCAGAATACGTTGGCCAGCGGCGTCATCCCGCAGATCAGCGTGATCATGGGACCCTGCGCAGGCGGCGCTGTCTACAGCCCGGCCCTGACGGACTTCATCATCATGGTCAAGAACAGCAGTTACATGTTCATCACCGGACCCGATGTCGTCAAGCAAGTGCTCAACGAAGATGTAACGTTCGAAGATCTGGGTGGCGCATCGGTGCACAGCAGCGTCAGCGGCGTCTGCCACTTCGTCGCCGATGACGAAACCCAGTCCTTGACCATGGTGCGCGAGCTGTTGAGTTATCTGCCCCAGAACAATATGGAAGATCCACCGCCGCTGCCGACGACTGACGACCCCCTGCGCACCGAATCGGCGCTGGACAGCATCGTGCCCGAAAACCCCAACCAACCTTACGACATCAAGCGCGTGATTGAGCTGATCGTCGATGATGGACACTTCTTCGAAGTGCACGAAGACTTCGCGGCCAATATCGTCTGCGGTTATGCGCGGCTGGGCGGCACGGCGGTGGGCATCGTGGCCAACCAGCCTATGGTGCTGGCGGGCGTGCTGGATATCAAAGCCAGTGAAAAAGCCGCTCGTTTTGTGCGCACTTGCGATGCCTTCAATGTGCCTTTGATCACCTTTGTCGATGTGCCCGGTTATCTGCCCGGCGCCGACCAGGAACACAGCGGCATCATCATGAGCGGCGCGAAGCTGCTATTTGCCTATTGCGAGGCGACCGTGCCCAAACTGACGGTGACGACGCGCAAAGCCTATGGCGGCGCCTATTGTGTGATGAACAGCAAACACATCCGCGCCGACTTGTATATCGCTTGGCCCACCGCCGAAATCGCTGTGATGGGACCAGAGGGCGCCGTAGAAATCATTTATCGCCGCGAGTTGAAAGAGGCGGATGAACCGGCCGCGCGCAAGCAAGAGCTGGCGGACGATTATCGCGCCACCTTTGCCAACCCCTACATTGCGGCCAGCCGCGGTTTCATCGACGACATCATCGAGCCGCACAACACACGGGCGCGCTTGATCAATGCCTTGCAAGTCTTCCAAAACAAGCGCGACGAAAACCCGCCCAAGAAACACGGCAATATCCCGCTTTAGAGGCTGCCATGACAGAGACGCAGATCGGCACGGGCATCAACAAAATCCTCATCGCCAATCGCGGCGAGATCGCCGTGCGCATCATCCGCGCGGCGCGTGATCTGGGCATTCCTACCGTGGCCGTTTATTCCGATGTCGACCGCACAGCGCTGCATGTACGTTATGCAGACGAAGCGGTGCACATCGGCGGTCCGCGGCCAGCCGAAAGTTACCTGCGCGGTGATGTGCTCATTGATGTGGCGCGCAAAACCGGCGCGGACGCTGTGCATCCGGGTTACGGATTCCTGGCGGAAAATGCCGACTTTGCCGGCGCGGTGATGGAAGCGGGCTTGGTGTGGATCGGTCCCTCTCCGCAGGCGATCGCCACGATGGGCGACAAACAGGCCGCCCGCACAGCCGTGACACGCTACGGGGTGCCCTTGGTGCCGGGCACAGAAGCTGGCATGCCAGACGATGAGCTGCTGGGCGCGGCGGGGCGCATCGGCTTCCCTGTGCTGATCAAAGCGGTGGCGGGCGGTGGCGGCATGGGCATGCGCCCCGTACACGATCCCGCTGACTTTACATCGGCGCTGCACACGGCTCGGCGCGAAGCAGAAAGCGCCTTTGGCAATGGCGATGTCTATGTAGAAAAATTGCTGCTTGGCGCGCGACACATTGAGTTTCAGGTCCTGGCCGACGCGCACGGCAATACCGTGCATCTGGGCGAGCGCGAATGTTCTATCCAGCGGCGTCACCAAAAATTGCTCGAAGAAGCGCCCAGTGTCTTTGTCGATGCCGCCCTGCGCGAAAAGATGGGGGATATGGCGATCGCGGCGGCGCAATCGGTGAACTATATCAACGCGGGCACGATTGAGTGCCTGGTCGACCGAGACAAGAATTATTACTTCCTTGAGATGAATACGCGCCTGCAAGTTGAGCATCCGGTGACGGAATTGGTGACGGGCGTCGATATCGCCAAAGAACAGATCCGTATTGCCCGCGGGCGGCGCATGAGCCCCACCGAAAGTGTGCTGGAGCCAAAAGGCTGGGCTATCGAATGCCGCATCAATGCCGAAGACCCCTATTCCAACTTCATGCCATCGACCGGGCAAATCAGCACCATGATCTTGCCGACCGGGCCCGGCGTGCGCGTGGACAGCGGCGTCTATTCGGGCGAGGAGATCACGCCGTATTACGACAGTTTGATCGCCAAGCTCATCACCTGGGGCGAGACTCGCTCTGAGGCGATGCTGCGCATGCGGCGCGCGCTGAGCGAATATCGCATCATGGGCTTGAAGCACAACATTCCTTTTCATATCAATCTGCTCAACAGCATCAGTTTCATCGCGGGCCGATTCGACACCAATTTCGTCGAGCAGCGCTTCAATATGCGCACGTATGAGCAAGACCCCACGCCGGGCGAATTGGAAACAGCAGCCATCGCGGCAACTTTGTATGCGCATCGCAAGCGGCAGCTGGCTTCGCAAGTCGTTGCGCCCGCCAAGCGCGATGCATCCAACTGGAAGTGGATGGGGCGCTTCGAAAGGATGCATCGATGAAATATGTCGCCATCATCAACCACCAGCAGTACGAGATCGAAATCGACGAAGACGGCAAAGTGCTGATCGATGGCGACGAGCGCGATGTCGACTTTCTGAATCTGGGTGGCTCGCTGTTTTCTGTGATCACCGAGAACAAATCGCTGGAAGCCGTCATTGATGATGACGAAGGCCGCATCGCTGTGATGATGGGCGGGCGCTTGTTCGAAACGCAGGTGCTGGACGAGCGAGCCATCTTGATGATGCAGCGGCGCGGTGTGCAAGAAACTGGCTCTGGCGAAGTGCACGCGCCCATGCCCGGGCTGATCGTCGAAGTGGCGGTCCAGCCCAACCAGCATGTCGAAATCGGCGACACGTTGGTCATTCTTGAGTCGATGAAAATGCAGAACGAGCTCCGGTCGCCGATAGCCGGCGTCGTGCGCTCGGTACAGGTAGTAGCCGGACAAGCGGTGGAAAAAAATGTGCTGCTGGTGGAGATCCGATCGCAAGCAGCCGAATCATGAACGAGGTTGTCGCGACGATGCTTGCTGCCCGTCAGTTCGCTGCTGCTTGACGCCGCCGCAAAGCCATGCCTGAGATGACTGCCCCGCTTCTGATGATAACTTTGCTGGAGACAGCATGAACTCCTGGCAGCTCCGCTTCGACGCGATCTGGCTGGGGCTGCTGGCGCTGTATGTGCTGGCTGGCGCCCGCCTGATGCCTTTTCATGGCGACGAATCCACGCTGATCTATATGGGACGCGATTATTACTATTTGCTGGTCGAGGGCGACCTGTCGCGACTGGAATACGATCCGAGTTGGTCGACAAGTCCCGCCGAGCAGCACCTGCGTCTGTTGAATGGCACAATCTCCAAGACTGTCTATGGCGCGCTGGCGCATGGGATGGGCTTGTCTGCGCGCGAACTAAACGAACAGTGGGCATGGAACAGAGATTACAGCTGGAATGCGGAGCGCGGACGGATTCCCAACCTGGCGCTGCTGCGGCGGACGCGCCTGGCATCTTCGGCGCAGTTGGCTTTGGCGGCGATATGCTTCTTCGCGCTGCTGCGGCTGACGCTGAACCGACCGACTGCCTGGATTGCCAGCGCTCTCTTCGTGCTGCATCCCAACATTCTCATCAACGGGCGGCGTGCCATGATGGAAGGCAGTCACTTGCTGGGAGTGATGTTGGTGCTGCTGGCGGGGGCATGGTTGCTGCAAGAAAGGCGCTGGTGGCGATACGCGCTGCTGGGCGTCTGCGCGGGATTTGCGCTGGCAGCCAAGCATCCCAACCTGATCGTCTGCGCGCTGGCGCTCTCCAGTTCTTCTGTGCGGCCATTCTGGCGTCTGCTGCGTGGGCGTGACAAGCCTGCGCTGCGTGACCTGGCGGGCATTGCCCTGGCTGGCGCGATCATGATCGCGGTGTTTTTGCTGCTGAATCCTGCCTGGTGGAATGCGCCAACACAACTGCCCGCGCTGGTGCTGGAGATGCGCGCAGACCTGCTGCAAGGGCAGATCGAGGCTTTCGGCGGTTACCAGGACTTCGCCGAGCAAGTCGCGGGCTTCTTCCAATTTGTCTTCGTGGGCGCGAGGCAATACTTCGAAGTGGAGGCCTGGGCTGCATACGCGCCCATCACCGCGCAGATCGCCAGCTATGAAAGCTCGGGCTGGGCAGGCGCATTGTTCATCGGCGCATCCGGGCGGCTGGGTTTGGTCTGCCTGCTGCTTTCGCTCTTGGGCGCGGTGGCGCTCTGGCGTGACAAACGAGTGTTGGCGGAGCATCGGCTGCTGCTGCTGATGTGGATCGGCGGGACGGCGCTGTTCACGCTGATGGTTACGCCCTTGCCCTGGGCGCGCTATTACCTGCCGCTGCTGCCGGCGCTGATTATTCTGGTCTCACATGCGCTGGTTACATTGGCGCGCTGGCTGTGGCGCAACTCCAGGAAGCGAGCTTATGGCATCGCTGGGCTGGCTTGAGGCATCGCTGCCCGGTCTGCTGCCGGCGCTGTGGATGTCCTTGGGGCTGGGATTGCCCTGGTCACTGGCGCTGCTGGGACGCGAGCAGTGGCAGTCGCGAACGCTGATCGCGGCGCTGGCTTTGGCGCTGGGACCAGCCTGCATGACTGCCTGGATGCTGGCTTTGGGCACAGTCGGCGGCGGGCTGGGGCAAGGTCTCATCACGGCGGAATTAATAATGCTAGGCAGCGCCGTTATCGCAGCCACAGGCGCGAGTCTGGCTTGGCGCAAGCGGAAAGCCGAGTTCACGCCGGTCGCGCGATCTCCTTTGGCAATCGACGAAAAGCTCATCATCTGCCTGGTGGCTGTGGCGATCGCGCTGCGCTGGCTGCACACCGCCTATTTTCCGTTCACCGCTTACGATGCGCTGTGGGTATATGGCTATCAGGGGCGGCTCTACTTCCTGGAAGGCTTCATTCCCAACGATATCGCCTATTATCCGCAATTTCTGCCGCTGCAATTCGCCTACGTACAGACGCTGCTTGGCGAGATCAACGACCATGCCGCGCGCATGGTGCTGCCCTTGCTGCATATCGGCAGTCTGCTGGCGGCTTATCAACTGGGCGCGCGACTGGTGGGGCGGCGGACGGGATTGTATTGCGCGGCGCTGTGGTTCTTGCACCCGCATGTGGGGCAGTGGGCTTTCGTCGGCGATCTGGAGATCCCGCTGGCTCTCAGCTTCACGTTGGCTGCGACATTTTTCCTCTGCGCCTGGCGAGCCGATTGTCGGCTTGCGGCAAGACGCGATGCGCTGCTGGCGGGCTTGCTGCTGGGTATCGCCTTATTCACCAAGCCAACAGCCGGCGCCTTCGTCTGGGGTGTGCTGCTTTGCCTGGCTGTGGAGATCCTGCGGACGCGCCTGGATGCTTCGCGTTGGCGGTCGCGCTTCCTGGTGGCAGTCTATACTGGGCTTGCCTGCCTGCCATTGGGCGGGATCTGGTATGCCCGCAACTGGTTGCTGGGACACGAGTTGATCACATTCCCCAAGGCGGTCTGGCTGGCGAGGGCATTGCGCAGTGGGGATTATCTGGCGCCGCTGGCAGCGTCGGTAGTGGTCGTGTTTCTGACAGTCGCACTGCTGCACAAGCTGCCAGGGCGGCGCTTGGCGCTTGGCTGGGCTGGGCTGGCGCTGCTGCTGGCCGGGTTGCTGGCATCCAACGCGACCTTGTTTCCAGGACGCGTCGACCCGCCGGCCAGTAATATCCTGCCACTGGAAGCGCTGGTCATGGCTGTCGGGCTGACGTTGGCAGCTGGCAGCCTGTATGGTTATAGCGGGCATATTCAAAATGAAGCGACACGAAGAGCCGCGAGCGCCGCAGGCTGGGGTCTGTTGCTGGCAGCGCCCTATTTCGTCACCTACTTTTTTTCATACAGCTATCACTATCGTCTTGGATTCGCTACATTGCCATTGTTGTGCTTGCCGACCGCAGCCGCGCTTTCAAAGCTCGTTCAACCTGAACGCATGCGCAGTGCCTGGCGGCGTTTCTGCTTGCTTGCGCTGGTTCTTCTGTGCCTGCCTGGCGTCATTTCTGTGGCATTTGATGTGCGCTGGTCATCGGTCTGGCTGCTGCGCGCCGATCTGACTGGCGACTGGCAGAAGCTGCAAGTCTTCAACCCCTCGCTGATGGAGGTGGTGGCAGGACTACATGACTTCTTGCGCGAAGACGAACGCGAGCCAATCGTCGTGGCGCCGGGCGAAGAGCGGCTGCCGTTTTTCTTCCCGCAGATGCAGATCATCGACCAGCCGGTGACGCGTCTGGACGAATTGGAAGCGCTGGGGGCAACGCATTTTATCTTTGGAGCAAAGGCGCGCGGCGCTTATCGGGATGCCGGTATCGACCCGCTGACCACCCAACTGGTCGCGGCGCTGGGCAGGCATCATCACTTTCGATTGGTAAAGGCGCATGATGACGGCTTTTTCAGCTACGAGCTCTACCAGGTGCACAAGCTCGATCGCCGCCGCGATCTGCCCGCCTCGCTGGAATCGCCCGACCGTGTTGTGCAGTTTGGCGAGTCGCTGCAGTTGTACGCGGAAGGCGCTTTTCCGCAGCGGATTTTCACCGATACGCCGATCACATTGGAGCCAAATTGGCGTGCCCTGCTGCCGCTCAAGCGCGACTATCGATTTGTGGCGCAGCTCTTTGACCCGGTACGCGAGATCGTGGCGCAGGAATGGTTCTTTGAAGCAGCGCCGCATCGACATGGCGCTTATTCGACACGGCACTGGGAATTGGACGAAATCGTGCGCGACTATCAGATTCTGCGCTTGCACGATGATGCCGATTTCAGCACGCGTTATGACATGATCATGCGGCTGGGCGTTTGGGACGCGGAAAAGGACGCCTATCTGCCGCTCACGATTGATGGCGCGCCGGCGGACGAGTTTTATCAGCTGCCGGGCACACACCGCGTGCGCCTGTGATCGGTGAGCAGCGCATGATGCGAGGAAGCACGAAAGTAAGCGGCAAGGTCGTTTTCATCACCGGCGCGTCCAGCGGAATCGGGAGAGCCACAGCGCTGGCTTTTGCGCGGGCAGGCGCTCATGTCTGCGGCATGGCGCGGCGCATAGAGCGGCTGGAAGACCTGGCGCGGGAGATCGCTGACCTGCCGGCCCCACATGGCGATTTTCTTGCCGCAGGCGGCGATGTCCGGCAGGCGGAAAGAGTCGAGGCAGCCGTCGCCATGACGCTGGAACGATTTGGGCGGCTGGATGTGCTGGTCGCCAATGCCGGCATCGGGCAACATGGGGCGCTGGTCGATGCCAACTGGCAGCACCTGGAGACCGTGCTGCGCACGAACATCGACGGCGTCATCCACAGCGTGCGCGCCTGTGTGCCTGCACTGCGCTCCGCCAGCGGGCAAATCCTGATCGTGTCGTCAGTCGTCTCTGGCATCCACAGTCCCTACACCGCTGCCTATGCTGCCAGCAAAGCCTTCGCCTCCAACCTGGCCGGTTCGCTGCGCCTGGAGCTGGCGGAGGACGGAATCCAGGTTTGCGATGTGTTGGTCGGGCGGACGAGCACCGAATTCAACCAGAATCGCCTGGGCAGCAGCCAGGCCAATCGCGGCGGATTGCCAAGCGAAAGCGCTGAAGCTGTGGCAAAGGCTATCGTGCGGGCGGCGCAACACCGAAAGCGGCGCGTAATCCTGCGATTGTTCGACCGCCTGATACTGGCTGGCGGCGTTCTTGTGCCCGGCATCATGGCGCGTTTGGCGAAGCGGCAATACCTACCGCAAGACGACGAGTAGATCGATGGCAAAAGCGAAGAAGCTCAATTCGATGCGGCTGCTGGATGCGCGGGAAATCGCCTATAGGGCGCATCAGTATGATCCTGCGTTGCGCGATGCCCGGGAAGTGGCGGCGGCGGTGGGATTCCCTGCCGAAGCAGTCTTCAAAACGCTGGTGGCGCAGGCAGTCGGCGCGAAGAAGCCTGTGCTGGTCATGCTGCCAGCGAATACGACATTGAATCTGAAGCGGTTGGCAGCGGCGGTGGGCGCAAAAAAGGCCGTCCTGGTCGCCCATGCAGAGGCCGAGAAGCTGACCGGACTGCAAGTTGGCGGCATCAGCGCATTGGCCTTGACGCACAAACGCTGGGATAGCCTCCTGGATGCTCGTGGCGCGGCGCAGTCGCACATCGTAATCAGCGCCGGCAAACGAGGCACACAGCTGCGCGTCGAAACAAACGGCTTGCTGCGCCTGCTGGATTGCCGCGTGGTCGATGTGGCCGATATGCTTGAAGATTGAATCAGCGAGAGAGGATCTTTGCCAAGCCGAAATATTCGGGCGTGATCTGGCGAGTGCGCGCGCTGCATTCTGCCAGTGAGATCGGCTTCTGGTCGCGTCCCACCCGCGCCACCATCATGCCGCTTGCGCCACCCAGCAGCAGATCCACCGCATACACGCCCATCCGTGTCGCCAGCAGCCGGTCAAAAGCGGTGGGGCTGCCCCCACGCTGGGTATGCCCCAATATGGTCAGGCGAATCTCGAAGCCAATATGCTTCTGCTCCAGGAAGTGCGCCAGCTCTGGACCCTGATAGGGTGCGCCTTCTGCCAGGATAGCGATCGCATGTGACTTGCCGCGGACATAAGCATCTTCCAGCGCGACGGCGATCTCGTTCATGGTTACGCCATTTTCTGGCGTCACGACGATCTCCGCGCCGCCCAGGATGCCACCCATGACTGCCAGGTAGCCGCAATCGCGGCCCATGACTTCGATGACGAAAGCGCGGTTGTGCGAAGTGGCTGTATCGCGCAGGCGGTCGACCGCGTCCAGAATGGTGTTCAGCGCCGTGTCGACGCCAATGCTGGTATCGGTGCCCCAGATGTCGTTGTCGATGCTGGCGGGGATGCCAATGACCGGCACGCCCATATGATGCAGGGCTAGCGCGCCGCGCAAGCTGCCATCGCCGCCAATGACGATGACGCCTTCAATGCCATGTTCGCTCAATCGGCGTCTGCCTTTGCGCTGTCCGGCTGCTGTCTTGAATTCTTCGTTACGCGCTGTCTGCAAGACGGTGCCGCCTCGCTGCAAAATGCCGCTGACCTCACGACTGCTCAGCAAGGCGATATCGCCCGCCAGCAGCCCCTGGTAGGCTTGACGAATGCCATAGACTTCGACCTGTTTATCCAGCCCAGCGCGCACAACCGCCCGCACAGCCGCGTTCATGCCGGGCGCGTCGCCACCGCTGGTCATCACAGCGATCCGTTTCATCGCCGCTGTCTCCACTACCTCGTCAGCTTTCATTGTAGTCAGTTTGCAGCGCGTCTTCAATTGTCGGCGGGTTAAGTCCCAGGGCAATCGCATCAAAATAATCACTGAGTATTGAAGGGCAAATTATCGACTGTCATTAGATACTGCGCCTCCACGCCAGCGAGGAGGTATCTGATGACGAGTGTTCCGATCCTAAGTATCAGCAA
>MKWU01002899.1_pt1 | contig 23975 bp, 24 predicted proteins | sample 809101 | NCBI WGS metagenome assembly MKWU01 (sample SAMN05860141, study PRJNA318959) | sponge metagenome | host: Aplysina aerophoba | place: Slovenia: Piran, Adriatic Sea, Gulf of Piran | collected 2013-05-07 | reverse complement strand
TCTCACAGTAACTTCTCCCCCTTACTGGAACGCCATCGACTACGATCTTCACTCCGCAAATGGGAATGATGTGTGGCATCGACAGAGGAACTATCACGCGCTTGGAGAAACCTTCGCTGAGTACCTACAACAAATTGAGGATGTATTTAAGCAAGTCCTGAGAGTCACGGTTGAAGGTGGATTTTGTGCGATCGTGGTGGGCACCATACTTCACAAGCGCAAGCACTACGCCGCTCCCATGCACATCACCGATCGTCTAGTCAATATTGGTTGGGACTTCCATCAAGACATTATTTGGAATAAGGTGACCGGCGGTGTAAAACGCGCGGGAGTCTTCATTAAGTATCCCAGATTCGGGTACTTCTACCCGAACATAATGACTGAGTACATATTGGTTTTCCGCAAGCCGGGTGAATTTCGTCGTGGGATGTTGAATGAGGTGCCTATCGACGAACTCTATAAACGTGATATCGCCAACAACATATGGCACATAGCACCGGTTCCACCAAAATCGATAAACCATCCTTGTGCCTACCCGGAGGAGTTAGTTCGCAGGTTGGTGTTGCTCTATTCACAACAAGATGATTGGGTGCTGGATCCATTTCTAGGTAGTGGCCAGACCGCCCTAGCAGCATTGCGACTAAATCGAAACTGCATTGGGTACGACATCGAACAGACTTACATCGATTTGGCAACTCAAAGAATTGTTGAGCAACCGTCATCAAGAAAATTCAATCTGGTACCGCGGGTTCAAAGGCTATCTGTCACAGCCTAATCTGTTCAGATATCGTTAAACTCGTTGTTGTATAGATCAAACATCAAGCATAGTTAGTAAGCTATCATCCAATAGTTCATGGTCACGACGCGTTATCAGATGAAGGAATCAACATGGACTTTACGTACATATTCTTGTCATCTTCTTGGAACAGGATGTGGCGAGATGTCATTTCTCGTTTGTCCTTACCCCAAAGTCCCTGCATTTGTATGAACGGTGTGTTTGAAACAATATATGACTCTAAACGCACGTTTGGATCACCTAATCGTTGTTCAATTTCCTTTATAGTCTTGTAGAAAAGGACCTTTGGGTCATCAAAGCCCAAGTTTCGCGTACCCTTAGGATCCACAAATATGACTGTTTGTTGAACATCCGTTAACACCCACAGAATGAAGTCTGGGTGAAAGTTACCAGCCTCGAAAAAACCTATACCTCGACCTCGACTCTGGTTTCTGATTAAGTAAAGTTCACGGGTCTTAAAGAACTCAGATTCCGTTTCGTAGAACCTCTTTAAATCCTCTACAAATTGGTGTTCACTCTGATTCAGCGGCACAGGACTGACCTGGACGTCTGTTCTTTGGTTTAAGAAGAGTAAAGGTCTATAGAGATGCTGCGAGAAATCTATTGCATGGATATCTTGGAACTCCCACTGCTTAAGTCTTCCGCTCTGAATTAATTCTTTGAGTTCTATTAGCTTGGTTTTGACTTCATCCTTTGATCTATCAATCAATACACGATACTCGCCGATTAAGTTCGTATCGTTACTATCCAAATCGATATATTCAAGGTAAGGTTCTTCCCATTGGTGCTTCCTGTAGGTGTAGTAACGGTGGGTGTACTTTTTGAGTAGTGTCAGCGCAATTTCCTGCCATCTTTTCACTTTCTCGTAGTCGTCCGGAATGAGTTCATACTCAGGGATGAACAACCTATACCAATCGGTGGAACGGAGGAGTTTGTCGATTCCTTGCATTGAGATGCTCAAGTTGTGCCACCCGCGCTCGGTTTTATATCGTTCGAGTTCAAAGTAAAGCCAACGCAGATCAAGAAATGCGATCTGGCTTCTGCTGAAATGGGTGCAGTTTAACTCCTCGTTACTTTCCTTGATTTCTAGCCCTTTTGACTTCATGGCCTTTATTTTTGGGTACCAATTCAGTATCACCGGATTCTCCAAAAGAAAACGTCTCTCACCGTCAACGACGGAGTCAGGAGGTGCGAGTGTTGGAATAGGACCAAGTTTGCGGAATGCGTCACCGAATTTAGTTGGGACACCATTAATGGTTTTCTTGAGCTGTATAGTCTTGAGTTTCTGTTTCCCCAAGTTCGTTATAGTCGGAAGTACAAACTCAGTTTGGCAGTTATTTGTGGATAACCCTTCTTCTTCTAGATACTCTCGGAACTGTGCCATGTAATCAGCATTTAAACCGAAAATTCCAAGAGTCTCAAGCAGGTCAATGTAAATTGGTGGCTGAACCCCATCTGGGAGACCCGCTCTACTTCTCTTAAGGCTGTGACCATACCCTTTAAGCCTTATGCCTCGACCGAAGAGTTGCAGAATCTGAGTGCCCTCAGTTTTTCCTATGTTCATTAGACCCATGGTAGAAACGCGCCAGCTATTCCACCCCTCAGTGAACTTCCTTGAGCCTATCAGTAAATTGATATTTGAATTTTTTTTGTTTATCTCTTGAAAAAGAGAATCAGAGAATTCATGCTCTCCAGTGTTAAAAGAATGGTTCTCACACAACTTCAAAAGTCTGTTGGAATCTCCAACATTAATTACACCGAATGGATCGTTGTCTGCGCCCAGTCGCAAAGATATTTCACCTGTGACACCTCTTAAGTTTTCTAGATACAATCTTCCTCCACTGGGAGCATTGAAGATTACTTTCAGACTCTCGTAGAATATCTTCTCGGGGGAAAGACCAGACTTACCCAGATGCTGGAATCGGCCTTCAAACAGATTCTTACCTGTTGAATCTCTAATTCCTTGGTCTAGGATTTCTCGAATGAGCTGAAGGCTCCTGCCAGATTGGTTTTTTGCATAACGGTCTATGAACAGCAAGATACTGACGATATCGGATGCGTCCTCTGCTGACCATTTCTTAACGACACGTCCGCCTACAAAAATCCAAAGGGGCTTCTCAATATTGAACACGCGACAGTCGTCTTTGAATTCCTTATATAGTCGTTGTTGCTCAAAAAAGGTGAGTAAACAAGCAACCAGATATAGGTCTTGCTGATTCTCGTGTGAACTACGATCAATATTGAAAATTAGGTAATCCTTGCCAAACCCATCCTCATAGAAATAGCGGTAAGAGTAGTCAAAGAGTGTACTTTTGGCATACATTTCTGTTAATTCAGGATTACCTTTGAGCGCTTGACCAAAGGTAGCAGAGTACTCAAATGAAAAACCTTTCTCACATAATGCATCGCGATGTCGCATCCACGCTCCTTCTCTTCCTGAGCTAGTGCCTCGATGTCCTTCATCTACAAAAACGAGGTTATTCCCTTCAAAGGCTTCAACTGCAACAGTCTTATCACCCATCTCATCTCGTAGTCGAGTGATCTCTAATATTTCTATTGATTTGCGCCCATGGAATGAAGGGGTACTCTTGCTAAAGAAAACTGCGTCAATGTTTGCTTTTCTGAATTCTTCAAGATGCTGTTTTGATAGTCCTTCATTGGGAGTTAACAACAGTATGCGGTTTAGTTCCTCGTTATTTCCGTGCTTTGCGTGGTAGTGTTGGTATTGCAGAACATTAACATGCATTATCAGTGTTTTTCCACTGCCAGTGGCCATCCAGATTGCAAGCTTATTAAGCTGTGTCCATGCATCCTCTTCCATGTTGAACAATGGAATTTCTTCGGATTCCGGCAATCGTGTGTTGCAGTTTTTTACTTGCTGGTTTAATTCTTGGAGTAACGCTTCTGGATTGTTGAAATAGAAATCTAGATAGATCTCACAGAAGAGCAAACCTAGGTACTGAAAGTGTTTCCAAACAATTGTAGCCTCGCCTCTTAGGTCCCGCTCTTCATTGAGTTTATGTGTGTGGCGAACGATGTTCTGGTCGTATTCAAGTAGCAGTTCACTTGGAAGTACCTTGGGGTTGTCTAAATATGTAGCTAGCACGTAATAGAAATGGTGAGTGTTGTGTTCATCTATTCCCTCACGGTTCACTAGCTTCAATTGAAGTGCTAGTTCATTGAAATCTTTTACTTTGAACAACGACATCAGCCACTGTTGAATAACCAGCTTTTGAGAGAATGGGACTTGCAACCTGTTTTTTGTACGAGATGACATTACCCATGGTCCTTCTGGAACATTAGATGCATGAAATCCTCTTCAATAAGGCGTACATTCCAATGCTCCTTGTCAGTCTTCAGGTTTTTCAGGTTGTTATCACCATTTACGTAGATTAGATCTATGGCAGTATCTCTGCTTAGGTAGCCCTGTGTGGAAAACCATGTATCAAGTACTAGATTATCTTGTTCAAGATTGCCGTTTAGTTTTCTCCAGATAACTAATGTCTGACGACCATCGGGGAGCACGCCGGTTACTGTACGAAACCAGAAATCACCATTCTTACCCTGTCTCATCTGACCCTTGAGACGCAGTCGATTCTCCGAATCACGTTTGAACGACGCAAAGTAGCTCTGAGGTTTTGTCACGCGATTGGTTTTAAGTCCTATTAACCAATTGAAAGTCTCTAATAAATCGACATTGATTTCGGACTTTTCGTGGGTTCCGGTGCGATTTATGCTGAGCTTGTACTTTCCCGGATCCGAAAAAGAACGTAGATTTAGCAATGACTGGCTGTTGCGCGTCTCGACATCTAGTAGATACCGAAGGAAATATCGCTCCTTGAATCCTCCTTCGACTCCTGCTTCTTTAGAAGTGAGTACAGATTCTTGTTGATCGGTCAGGTCCGTTTCTAAATTTTGAAGAGTATCCTCATATGACTCTAACCGAATATATTTTACTAACCCCCCCCCCATTATACTCTACATTACGACTAATTCCTACGGAATGACCATTAAGGGTTTTCTTGATTCGCCAGACTATGTCACTGTCGAAATAGTCTTGATGCTCTACGGCGATGAACTTTCTTCCCATTTTTAGCGCAACAGACGCCGTCGTACCCGATCCCGCAAAGTAATCTAAGACTAGGTCATCTGGACGTGAAGACACTTTCAGGATGCGTTCCAGTAATTGTTCTGGTTTTTGGGTAATTTCGGAACCATTTGGTGTGTATTCCGCTCGGTTCCGTTTGATCTTGTTGGAATCCAGAGCCTCATAATCACTGCAATTCCATGTAACTTCCTTTCTTAGATTTAATTCCTGTGCGAAAGTTCTTTCCTTCAGAGGTACGAGCAACAACTCGTATTGAGTCTTTTGATTCTTTGGGTAAGTTCCAAGTTTGAGAAATATCCTCAATTACATTTCTCATTAGTTTCTTGTCGAAACTGACGTAAGGAATTTTTGCCTGAACTTTTTGGAACAATGGTTGCGCGTCGTTTCCGTATAACAAAATTGTTTCGTGGTTCCGCACAAATCGGGATGCTGCCGTTTTGTAACCTGATACCCATCCAATTCGCCAAATGATCTCGTTTAGTATATTCTCCGCACCGAAAATGTCGTCCATGATCATTCTTGCAAAATGGACGGAATTGTGATCTAGATGTAAATAAAAAGACCCATCTTGCGTCAAAAAACTCTTGCTTGCTTGAATACGATCATGCATCATTGAGACCCAAGATGAGGTTCGATACTCATCTTTGAACAGAAATTGAGACGTGTCAGTATTAAATGGAGGATCTATATAAGTACATTGAACCTTGCCTTCATAGCGGTCTTGGAGAAGATTGAGAGCTTGCCAGTTGTCACAGTGTACAAGAATGCCACAGCAAAGGTTATCTATGTCTTTAAATGTTGCAACCAACCGGGCTGTAAACTCAGCACTAAAGTGCTTCGTGTCAATTGGGAGGCGCTTATTTTTGCCCATATACGCTAACGAACTCGACCCATGATGTAGGCTCGTGCCGTACATGGAATTCCACTCCTGAATCTGTAACTCGTTGTTCGCAATCTCCTCGTAGAACTCGTTGGGGATTTGATCCAAGGTTATGCAGTATTGCGTCTCTAATACGAATGGTTTCTTCAGCCAGAGCTTTTTTTGAAAATTCTCGAGTTGTGCCAAGAAATCTATGATCTTTCCAGCAATAACACGGAAGACTTTTATCTTCGAAATGTGCTTCTCGATTCGGTGCGTCGTTTCATTCTCTATGTCGTCGAGATGAATTACTTCGTTCTTTACGTAGAAGTCCAGCTCTCGACTAAGAAAAGTCCCAAGATCTTTATGGATAAAGTAGTCGTGTGTTTTGCGAGCAGTGAAACGTCGGAGATTCGCTTCGAGTGTGCTATACCCTGAAATTTCGCCGGTTGCCAAGGTGTGAGGAGTACCTAATGCACTAATCCATTCTAATAATCTAGGATCATCATTAGCAAGAATACGATCGACAGCCAGTGTAATCAAATCTTCCTGTTTTGGTGTCTTTTTTGACGTACCATGCTTGCGGAACGACCAGTCATTCAACGTCGCCCGACGATACTCAAAATGGATAGTAAGGTCCCGGTTTTGGTCCCCTTCAACAAGAGTTACTACATCCTTTTCAGAATCCTCAGTAGCAAGAATAAATACACGATTTCCCTCTTCTGGTTCCTTAACGTTTCCTTTCTCACCCGGTGAAATATTCGAAACTTGAAAATGTACTCGCATTGTCGTCCCTTTCTTGTCAGTACTCAAACGAAATGTGTAACTCTTCAAATGCTCACTAGATTTGATGTAGTACTGATCTTTGTTGGCCCAGTGCAGAGTGACTTCCTCACCTTCGTAAGGGATAGAATAAACGCCATGCTTGTAGACTCGCTTGCGTAGAAATTCTCCATCCTCGTAATAACGCTGGAAAAACTTAAGCAAATGTTCGTAGACATTATTTTCCAGTGCACTTATATTCGCTACCTCTTCAAGCTTGGCTCTTAGCGTCCTAACAACACTTGAGTCTTCAGGATTTTTGGTGTGTTTGCGTGCAACTTCGAGCTCCCGGTCTAGTTCCTCTTGTATTTTTCCTTGGTCACTAGACTTGTATCGTTCAAATGCCCGCTTTACTTGCGGAAGTAGATCTTCGTTGAGGAAGTCCGTAATTTCAACACTTTTCGCGTGCATCAATCTGTATAACCCAAAGTCAAGATCAGGTTGGTTAAGCTGAAACAGCTCTTTTAACAGAGAGACGAGCTTTAGATAATTTTCATTCATTCAATATCCATGATTTAGGTAGAAAGGCATCAAAACAAACACCTGCCCTGAAGATTGACTGTTCAGAGGGGTGTTGGACTAGAGTGTTTCAAGTCAGGCCAAAGTTAGCCAATTCTAGGTATGGGTTGCTTCATGTCAGTTCTCAGATTCTCGATATTTGTGACTGATTAACTGCAAACATTACGAACTGGGAGCATTCTTTGCTCCACTACGGATCCGGCATTGTTGGCGTTTTCAGTCTGGAAAGGCGAAGGCTTCGTGTACGATGTCCACAAATAGCAAGGTGACATCATGACAAGAATACACGTATGTGGACCCGCTCTGTTTCAACTTGAGAATTATGGTGATTGGAGAGTGGCATTTGATCGGTTACAGTCTTATGTTCGGCATTCTTGAATACGGTCCTGTCACGCGACGTGACCACGAGCCCGCAAGGTTATACGACAGCCGGACCCGTTCTAGAGTGCGTACTTCAAGGTACATAGCGTATGATGGGTTCGCCGGCTGTGTCTTGTCGATCTTGGTCCTTGCTCCATTCATCGTCCTTCTCAAGTGATCTGTTAGGTTTTCATGTGACTTGTGTGGTCAATGGTCTCTTCGTCTCAGACTTCATGATGCTGATGCCCACCTGTCGTCTTCACCTTTCACTGCTAGTGCCCAAAGCACACATGCAGTCTTGTTCGCCCACGTCAAGCAGATGACCTTGGGCTTTTCGGTTGTGATCATGTGTTGTAACTGAGGGGAAAGTTCTTTGAAATTTTTCTGCTTGTGATAATACAAGGACATCGCTCCCTGCACTAGTACGAAGCACAGATCCTTTTGCCCCATCGTGGTGATGCCACCGAGTTGCTCGCGACCGCCGGTGCTGTCTTGACGTGGTGTCAGACCGATCCACGCTGCGAACTCCCGGCCGTTGCGGAATTGGCTCAGATCGCTTACGAAGGCCTTCAATGTAAACGCGGTGATCGGACCGATATGCCAAGCGCAGAATGGGCACTGAGCGCCTATCTCTCCCATCACACACTGCATCCCGCGCGTCGAAAGGAGACCGCGATTGATTCCCAGCTCGCACTCGCGCGGGCGAAGTCGATACCCGCACCCGTCGCACCACCATGCGTTGAATTTCTCCTGCAGAAAACCCAGCCGAGAAAGAATCTTATGCGTGTGCCGACACTCGAAGCGCATATCTTTCCCGAACAGCGCGGACATGTCCCCTCAAACTATTTCTGAACCGCTTCCATGTCTTCCAGCACCTTACCCAGAGAAGCGGAGAGGAAAGCCTGTACGAACTGATGCTTGAGGCCGAGATCCGCAAACTCGACAAGTACGACCTGCTCATCCTCGACGACATCGCCTATGTGCGTAAGGACCAGGCCGAAACCAGCGTGCTGTTTGAACTGATCAGTTCACGCTACGAAAACCGTTCTCTGCTCATCACCACCAACCAGCCATTCGGCGAGTGGGTTTCGATCTTCCCCGAACAGTCCATGAGCCTGGCTGCCATTGACCGGCTCGTGCATCGCGCCACTATCTTTGAACTCAACGTCGAGAGCTATCGACGCGCCGCACCGCACTGGAATCCCAACTCGCCCGCAGCGCTTCTCGAACCACGCTAGACAACATCCCAGGCAAGTTGCCAGATAGTGACTCATCAACCAACAAATAGGTTCAGGAAAACAACACGTGACACAACTCCCAAGCATGATCTGGCAATGGCGGTATGAACACCCCTTGCCTCGTTCGCCTCCAATTACGTATCATTAAAGTCGCGACGCATTCTCATCCAGATTGTCGCTTCACTCTCTTCTTGATTGTCGCTCTACACCTGCTTCTACTACAGGCACATCGTCTAACGTATAAGCAGGTATGGTATCAACTTTACCACAGCCTCCAGGGCCACCACCACCTGAACTGCTAGGGCAAGCGTCTCTGGACATTTTTACAGATTCCTCCGTGGGAATAACAACGCCGCCGCCTTCGCCTGGTGCGCCGGGGATAAGTTCGTATTCTGAAGGCTGGGTATAGGAGCGAAATCCATACCAGTAGGCAAGACATCGATTCATGTAGTTCAAAGGACCGGTACAGTTGTTCCCATAATGCGCTCTCACTGTCGGTGCTAGTGCAAGTCGGCCGGGACTTGGTGTTCTTGTCGAAATTTCCATGGTGTGTGTCATTTCCTTAACACCCCTTGACTGGATTTCAAGGTCCATGTTCCTATCGGAGTCCGATATGGACACGGCACTCCCTCCCGCTCGTAGAGAACGAGGAACATGTTCTGGATACTGTGAGGTTGGCACAGCGCTTCCTTCGTGAAAGCAATCAATGTCTGGTCATACCAAGTGTAATCTCGACGGAAACTTGGTTCATGGTGATGATTCTCGTACAGCAGTTCATACAGTATCCTTCCGTCGGGTAAGTACACCTTTTCTCTGTGAAGTTCCGAGAAGGTAGTTGGGATTGGAGTACAAAATTGATGGGGTTACCGCTAAGTGATTAGTTGTACACAAAGAGAGTAGTCGAAAAATCGATGCCCTATACGACACAATACGAAACAATATCTAAAAAGCCATTGTGTCTAGAGCATGTCCTAGATGTTGCTACTGGATGTATTAGATTGAGCGACTAACCTGACAAGGTCAAGTCGATTTTCGGTGACGGGTGACGGTGCTCTAAAACCCTCCGTAAGCCTAGGTATGAAATGAACTCGCCAAACATACAGAGCTATAATTTCAACTCTTCCAATTCCTGGTTACTGGTTAACCTCTAGCTTGGTAGCCTAGGTTCGTTCAATCTCGTCAGAATTCATTTCATTCATAGTTTGCCACCTTGATTCCGGGGCATCCGGTGACCATGAGGTAGACTTGTGGTGCATAAGCATGTCTCCACCCAACCAGTCTTTGTTTCGCGTATTGGAGAATCTAAGTATCGACTATCTCGTGAGATCCTACAGAGATAGGCATGAATGAATACTGTTCATTATTGCAACACATCTTGAATACTTCAACGATCAATCGGTACTGCAGGTTTAATCTGAGTTCAAATTGATTATTGTTGTCTTGGGATCGAAATTTCTTGGGACGTCTTCCGATGGAAAGCGAGCCAGTAAGCAACTCTTCAAATACTGCTTTAACTTCCTCTTGAATTCGGTGCGGTAATCTCTTGTATTGTTTCCAATAAAATCTTGTGTTAGGAATTTCACTACGACAAAATTTTAAGGTGCGAATATCGGACTTAATCATTTGCCATAGCCGCGTGAAATTCCTCGCCGCTCGTGGCAAATCTACCGCTTGGACTTGCAAGTGAACCATCATGAACCAAAATCATCCACCTAAATTCTTGAAGCATTTTACGCAGATCCATGAGGTCATCCTGTATTTCTCGTACCTTCAAAATAAAGGATTGATTTTTGGAAGAAGAACCATGGCAGTGTAAGAATTTGTTGTAAAGATCGGTCATTTCCTTCGCCGTCTGTTCCGTGGATTCAAGTATCTCGACAATCTTGAGATCAGAATCAAAGCAATGGCTAGATGCAGTACTTTCGGCTTTGAACCACTGTATGTAGTGATTGAGCAAGTGTTTTAGACTGAGTCCAAAGGCTTGTATAGAAGTCAACCCCTGCAAGTCAGTCGTAGAATCACTCTCAACAAATTTGACCAAACGGTCATGTTCAGTCTTAACATGCCAATCCAACGAAGGCGTTGTATTGGAGGACAAAGCTTCTTCTAATGAATAGGTCATGGGAGTTTCTTAGTCTGAAGATTAACTATTTTACCTAGATTTAGAGTCTGTTGAAAAACGCGGATACTCACGAAAATTCCGAAATGGAATTCAGTATAAGAGATCGATATATAACGATTTGCGATCGACCATTTAACCGAGAATTACTTCAAGAGCGACTTTTTCAACAGTCTCTTTACCTAGATTTACCTAGAGGCCGGCTTGACATCTCTCTGATTTAAAAAAAGCGGATTACTTTGCGCATGGCTTGTAACTGGCTTCCTGATGTCCACGACATTGATCTTCTTCCTTCACTTAGGTTGTGGGATGGAGTTCTTCAGCGTGTCCACGGGTAATACTCCGCGGTTACTCACCTGTCAGCTCGCGTTGTATTTCCAAAAGCTTCGACGCCCTTAGCCGGTCAGGGTCTTGTAGGACAAGTGAGTGTTTTATGGTCCAGAATGACTCAATGCAGTTGGGGCCGACGTACTCGTTCACGTATTCCTCATTTGAGAGGGACACGTTCCTGTGTTCATAGATTTTGGGCCGCTGTCAGGCTTTTGCCTCGTAGGTCTAGACCTCGCTAGAGTTCACGACGTTGTGCTGTTTGAAGCCGTCAGTCGCTACGCTCCTTCCTGCTTCTACACCAATGCAAGAATTGGGCAGACATGTGAGAAAATAAATCAGAAAAACTAGCATTTCGAACTTGGAAAATGTGGGTCAGTTTTAGTTGGAACTAACATCGGTAGCAAAGAGAGCTAGGAATGAGAGAAACGGAAAAGGTGTAAAGGTAAGTTGTCGATGTACAGGCGAGGATGGCAGTCTCTGACAGACTGAGAACCGGGATTAGCAATGCCATGTCAATGTGTGGCTAGTAAAAACGCGCTTGAAGATGACAAGCAATTGAGTCCTACCACCTCCCTGAACGGGAGGTTGCGTCAATCAGCGCGGATATTTGTGTTGGCAAGAAGGGGGGACTGTCATGATGAAGTCGGATCTCACGGCGTCAGTCGGGTACCACAACGTCGACGATCGCCGTGATGCAACTTGGATTCGGCACGGGCTCGCTGTGTTCTCGCAAGCTCTCGATATGGAACTCAATAGCGAACCGCATTTCGTGGATTGCTTCGTCCCGCGTAGCTCCCGTAGCGACGCATCCGGGAAGGTCAGGCGCGTAAGCGGAGAAGTTCCGCGTTGTCTGCTCAATAACGATGGCGTATTCCATAATGCTCCCTCAGTTCGTCAACCCAGCGAGCCGTTTGATGCTACCTCACGTTCCGGGGGCGAGGTCGTGGGCTAGGTTGCCTACAACAGTGACCGTACCGCGCTTGGTTGGACGCCAGTACTGATGTTAAGTTTGGGTAGCACGCAAGTCCTCGGACATGGAGCCTATTATTGACGCGTCGATTCATAGGAGCGTGTCCATCTTCTTACGGGCAGTTTGTGGATGCTTCACGACGATAGAACGAATTGTCGTCTGTGGGGTTAACCTACGATTTTAACAGTGGGGAAGCGTAGTGTTGCGTCGTCATTACTTGGGATATAGAGGCAGGTAGCGCGTTCGGAATTACGCACCGGACAGTCCAGGTGCACCTAACCTATATATACAGCCGTGATCCCAACGCGGCCATGTCCTAATTCATGGCTAACCTCAAGCCTGGCAGTCTGATCTATTTCAAATTCCTCAGGGGTCATTTCATCTGGCGATTTGCCACCTTGATACGGGCACGGCCATCCGGTGAGCATGAGGTAGCGTTGTTGGGCATAAGCATGTCTCAAACCATGCGTATTTCTCATGCCCGCCCTATCAATAGCCTTTACATATCTATTTACTTGCTGGACATAACTAAGGTGGCTAGGAATGAGAGAACCGTCTCCAGTTAATTCAGCCACTTCGTCTAATAACGGTCTTTGACTTATAGAGGTCAGTGGTACCTGTCGCGGACGACCGCCTTTAGTCCAACTTCCCTTCAAATCAATGTAGTCGGTGTGGTCAGCATAGGTAGCTTGAAACTTGAGAGATTCTTCTCTTCTTAATCCAAAAGCCTGTTGCATTCGTAGGCTCAGTTTGATATGCGGGTCGGTAATCTGCTTCAGTTGGTCAGGGGTCATTGTCCATGCTTTGGATTGCTTCGATCTGAGCGAAGTACCACGGATCCCATACTCTAGGTTTGTGCGATACATGACATGCGAACGGCCAACTTTTTTCGCCCACCAACGGATAAAAGCTAGATTGTTGGCTTGAGAACGCGGAGAGAGTTTGCTTCTTTGCCACTTTTCCACGAGCGCTAAGACATGCTTGCGTTTGAGTGAATGAGCATTCATATGTACGTAACCCATTGCATGCAGGTCGTTTGCAATTTTCTGAAGTGATTTCAGACGTTTTTGCTTGTTTCCATAGGAGCCGTCTCGATTGTGCTCACATAGGACTTTTAATTGATAATTCAGTGTTCGCAAGACTCAAGAATTCTGAGGATTTAGGTATTGGTACGACGTTGTTTCAGTCGTTCTGCTACTATGCAGGCCGCTTGGTACTCAGAGCATTGCTGTTCACGCATGATTTTTCGGCGTTCAGCTTTCTCGTGCTTTTCACTCATCGCAAGAGCAAGCGTTAGCGGGGGAGGAACACTTCGGAAGAGCGTTTCCAGCTTATCTGAGAAGATAACGCCTTCTACGTACTTACCAGGTTCTTTCTTTGCTGACTGAAGTAATCGACGTTGAGCATCAGTTAACTCGCGGAAACGAGCAACCTGCTCAATTTCTTCCTTTGGCAAAACCAAGCACATCCACCACTCAATCATGTTAAGCATCCGCTGACTTTCATTGGGAAAATCTGCAAGGTTCTGTGTCGCGATCCAGAACCAAGCGCCGTACTTCCGCCACATCTTTGTGATCTTCACGACGTAGTTTGCCAGGAGAGGGTGCGTGGTAATGATGTGACCTTCGTCCGTGACTACCAATGTCGGTCGTTCATCGTGCTGCTTACGTTCGACTAGATCATTGATATGCGACATGATTGATAAGTACGCTACCGTTAGTTGGTCGCCATAGCCTTCGCGGGCTAACAGACCCATCTCCAAGATGGTGACATCTTTGTCGGTCCAAGGTTTACCAGGTCGATTGAAGAAGTGGCCAGCGACTCCTGAGCAGAATAATGACATGCTCTCAAACATGTCCATAGCACGTATTCGCCTGGACTCAGGAAGTTCTTTGGATTGACTTAGGATCTTGAGTTCAGCGGCAACATGCTCGGTAAGTACTTCCTGTTTCTTATTGTTCTTAGCGGTTCTTGCAGCATTCAGAATCGCGTTGCGAATCAGCATTAAGTCTGATCTTGTGAGTCGTTCAGATTCTTTGGCATCGCCGCCGGTGACCATAACTCGTGCAATGATTTCCATCTCACCTAGTCGATCTCGCGCAACAGCCTCTTCCGTATCCTCGTGTCCCGAGGTTTCAGTTTCCAATAAGTGAATAGCGTCTTGAAAGGGTGGCAGGCTCACGTCTGCATTCGCCTGCAGAGTAATCTGGTCGACTGATAATCCAAGATCTGCGAAGTGCTCACCCAACAATTTGAATGAACCACCCGCCTCGATCAAGAATATTCGTGGCTTCTGTCTAGCCATCATCTGTTGAAGTAGATAGACGAGCATAGCCGACTTTCCTGCACCTGTCGGACCGAGAATAAGCATGTGTCCGTTTTTCTTTCGATCCTCTGAATGTAGGGGATCAAACACCAGTGGTTCTGCACCTCGATTGAAGAACACCAGGCCACTATTTCCAGTCCCTCGAGAACGGCCATACACAGGAAGTAAATTTGCCACATGACTTGAGAACATCAATCGTGATCTACGCGTTTGCTTGTCTAACTGAGGTTGGTAAACCATGGGTAGATTCCGAATGTAACTGTCAAGTTTCAGTAGGTCAGCTTCCCGCGTAATCGGCTGAAAACCATTCGGAAGTAGTAGAGCGTAGGTTTGGTTTACTTTGCGCTGGAGATCGAGAGGTCCATCCCCTCTGAGATAGAACGACAGAATCGTCGGAAACAGTTTGTTGCCTTTGGCGATTTCCCGTTCGCAACTAACGGCGTCTTCCTTGGTGAGCAAGGCGTCGGCGGAGTCTCCGACCGACGCTCGTTTGACTCTGGCGATTCGATCTGTAAGTAACTGTTGTGGTTGGATCAAGATGGTGAGAGCCAGAATCGTATGTTCAGGCATGCGATCAAAAAGCGCATAGATGTTGTCGCCTTGGGTTCGTTCTGCGGTGAAGTGTCCGATTGCTGGTGCGCGACGAAGCGATTGCACGGTGACTATTTCATGCGGCAATTCATCGAAAAACCACTGACCAGTCGTTTGGTCGCTTCGAGGTTGGGATACGACCAACTGTTCTGCAAAATCAAATCCATAGGCGGGATCTGCACAGTAGTCTCGGTAGGTGTCCTCAGCAAGTTGCCGACTATCGATTGATCCTTGAGGCAGTGGATTGAACCAGGGAACCATCCATTGCATGAATCTCTTGGCATCCATCGGCTTTGAATTGATACCGGCTACCTTTAGAGCGGTCTGAAATTGTGCGACAACAGATTCAAACTGTTCCTCAAGGGATTGCGTGAAGGACTTTCTTGAACTGTTTACTATCCGGTGTGTCAACACTGCGTAGGTTCTGCGAATTTGTCCTCGCCAGGCACTTCCAGAGATTGTCTGGTCTTGAAACAGACCTTCTGATTTGGAAAGTTGATCGATATGGTCTTCAAAGATTGACCTAAAGTAAGTGGAGTAGGGAGTGTCAAGCACGCCTGTTCGACCGTATTCAGAGACTTCCTTTTTGAAGTCAGTCAGATCCTGATCGTCCTTCAGGTAGATCTGCAGAACCCAAGGATTTTGCTCGTCTTCAGGTAGAGAATCTGCCAGAGCAACCTGTACTGCGTTTCTTACAGCAGTTAAATCACCGAGTGCCATAGACTCAGTGCCTATTGGAGTTATTTCCAGGACCGCTCCAAGACTCTGACCGTCGTCTAGTACAAACGATTTTGATTCTGCATTGAAATCAACCCACGGGAGAAACTGCGTAAACGACTCCGGTCGCTGATAGATTTCCCGCATTTCCGCTTGCTTTAAGGGGTTCGTTGAATGCCTTGGTGACGACAGGTCCGTACTACCGGTCTTACTTAAACCAAATAACTTTGCGATACTCACCAGGTTGTGTTTTTACCGTTCGCCAGGGAGTGCATAGTGATTCTTCTCGTAGAGTTGGAACACAGTCCAGTATCCAGGAATCGGTACTTGATCCTTAGTGGCTAGATGAGGATATACGTACATATGTAAGGTAGGGTTGCTTAGGAAGCCTGGCGTGTCTTCAGGTAGCGACCGTCTGGTGAACGGGTCAGATTGATCTAAGACTATATTCAGCTCACTAGAAGACATGACATCTGCATTTTTCGGATCAGTCATATGGTCTTGGTAGATTTCCAAGGTGGTGCGTCCGTGCTGTTGCATGGTGGGCGCATTTTGCAAGGCACACCCCAACAAAGAGAAGCTAGTCAAGACCAGCAAACTGAGTATTTTGATTTTTTGCATGGGTGAGTTTTCTTCCTGTAGGGTGGTAGTCAATGTGGAGTTCTTGATCAATGTGGAGTACGATGTCTTGACCTGCGTTGACTAGCACTGCATCGAACTCCTGTCTAGATCTTTCGTTGAGCCAGGCGGTCATGGATTGAGAGGACTGTGCAATGGATTTACCGATCATGAACTTGGCTATGTCACCGGTTACTGCCGAATTTACTCCTCCTAGTGTGTTGGAACTTCGTTCGGTCTCGGCGAGTGCCGCGGCGTTGGCTGCACCTGTGATCGCACCAGACGCTAAGTGAGCGGCAATCAATGGTTTGAAATTGGATACTCGGTTGCCTGGTAGACAAGGGACACCGTAAGCATCGGAAATCCAGCCCAAAGAGTTGGTACTTTCGCCGTCAATCGTTCGAATGGTGCCATCGTCAAAAATGAACGTCACGGAAGTGAGTGAACCGGTCACGCACGATAACGTCCAGTCTCCAATGGCTTTTCCACTCCAGACCGTGCCACGCAAGTTGGGGATCGTATGTCCATTTGCGGCGAGGTTGTCGTTTCCGGTGATTACTTTGAATGGCATAGGATCTCTCACTCGATCCTCGACTGGGACGCGACCGATGAGGGCTGTCAGTGTCGTCGATCCGACTAGCACCGCGTTTTTAGGTATGGTATAGACCGATTCCGCACTCGAAATCGACTGCTCTGCGGCTGCAGTTCCTGCTAGGGGCGCATGCCACCGATATTGGTTTACCTCATTCACTGCTGAAGACTGGTTCGTCTTACCAGCTACGGAGAATCTTCCCCTGTTCTTTGCAATGTCTTCAGTGAGATTAAGGATTCGGTTCTCTAACTGTTCGATTTTCTCTCGTTGTTGACCTTGAATCCGTGCGTCTGCTTGACTTCGATTGGATAACTCACGATCAAGCTTGCTTGACAGATCACGTTCAAGATGGACGATTCGATCTATCAGACCTTGATTATGTTTCTGTGTTTCCTGAGTATCTTGCCTTAAAGAGCGGACATCGTCTAGGAGCGCAGATACTGATGCAGTTAGAGTTTTTATCGTGTCTGCCGGTGAGTCGCCATCTGGATTGGGTGTCTGAGGTAAGGACTCCAACCATACTCCTTCGTCATTGTTACTAGAGCATGATTTGAGTGAAATGAAGATCAAAATTAAGAGAGTTGACACTGTAATCAGTATCAAGACCGGTTTCGGCAAGCGAAGATTTTTTAGCATTTAGTGAACCAGTGCTTGATCGTAGGGCAGTTCAGATACGAGATAGACGACGCTCGAATATCCTTTCTTGCCTTGAGGTAGTAACCGGCTATGGTGAAAGGTTGAGGTCACCCAGGTCCCTTTTAACGTGCGTGGTTCTAGCGCTTTCGACACATTACCTGAGTTTTTCAGCATCACAGCCGTGACATAGTGTTCATCTGAGCGCCATGAAACAATTGGTTTACTCTCGACTTCCGGGTCTCTACTCAATCTCGGTGAGGTACTTTCTAGCCGGACTCGTACGAGTCCCTTGAGTCCAGGTAACAGCCGTTTCGGTGCAAACACCTGCTTTGCTGCGAATCGAGTCAGCTCTACCGGCGAATATGAGAGTAGGAGACTTGGTTGTTGAGGCCGTTTTGATCGCTTGATGGCAACGGTTTGAAACTCCGTTTCCTCATAGCCAGCTTCAAGGTTCAGCACAATTGACTGAGTGGCACCGACTTGCTTGACTACGAGTCGAGTTTTGGGAAAGGGCTGAAGCGCTGTTAGATATACGGTTGAAGAGATATTCTCGACCGAAAGTAGCTCACTCAGTGAGGTTGGTATGCCAAATTCCATGTGGCTTTCAAACCGTAATTCAAATGGCACACCAACTTGAACGTAAATCGGTATTGGTGAGTCGGAATAGATGAGTTCCAGTACATCGAAGTTTTCGGATCTCGATTGGGACGGGAATAGGATTGCCAACACACAGACAATCACTCCTAAATGAAAATGCAGATACTTCACGATGTTCCGTTTAGTCTGTTCAAATCGTCTCATAGGTCACTCGTCTTAATGTGATATTCGCCGTCGATCTGGTCAAGCTCTTGCGGTCCTGAACCTTCGTAGCCGTCGAGAGCCAGTCCCCACGGATTTGATTCCACATCTACTTCGTAGCGAATAACTCTTATTGGATATCGAATGTGTTTCTCCTTGACTGGCACACCCTGTACCGATTCAGCAAGTCGCATGTCCAGCCAGACAATCCACACGTCGTCCGACACTAGGTCAACCCGTCGTTCTTCGTAACCCTGTCCTGCTATCTCCTGAAGCCCTCTCTCCCTAAGTGCTAATTCACCACGTTTTGCTTTCTCCTCCAACGCAGCAAGTAGCTGGTTTCTATAACGAGGTGTCAAATAAGCAGAGAGGGCGTAAATCTGTTGGCTAAAGTCTTTGCTTCCATCGTCTTCCCAACGATGAAGTTGCTTGAAGATGTAGGATGCGAACGCATAGACGTTCGCCGCGCCGGGATCATTACCTCCGATTGTTGCGCCGGATCTAAGATCCGGAGGGATATGTACAGTCATATGAGAGGGTGCTCGCAACAATCCAATCCCTAGCACCAGAATAATCAATACCAAGAGTGAGATCACGATCCACAGCGATCTGATGTGTGCACGGCTATCGTCCAATGCATTTTGAAATCGCCCCATTTCACGATCGACCGAGGTCCCAAACACCGGATCTTCGAATGATTGAAGACCGGCGGATATTTCGGTCGGCTAACCAAAATCGAACTCGAAGCATGTAGTAGCCGTCAGGTTTGTTTTTCTTTACGCGTCTGAAGACACTCGCAAGTACCACCGTTGAAGCAACGACTCCTATGCCAGCAATTCCGAAACTCATAGTGACTGCTCCAAATAGAGTAGCGACAAGTAGTCCCATAGGCAACCAAAACGCAGACGAGATGATGGCAATTGCGGTAAGTTCAGGTATAGAACAGCCTTTGAAAACAGCAGGTTCGCTATTCAGTCGATCGGGTAGTAAGCCGGTGTCCGCCGTACGTTCAAGAGATTCTGAGGTCATTAGATAATCCCTGCGGCTTCGGTTAGCAGGTAGCTGGCAAAGATCAGGATGACTGCACCCACGATAGCGAATACACCAACTTCAGCCCATTCTGCTTTTCCTTGACGCGCTTCATTGAACTTAGCAAAGCCGATATACGAAACCCAGAGGAAACCTATCGTGGAGATTGCTAATCCCATCAGGGTAGCCCCATCCTTGATATACCCTTGAATCAACCCAATCCAATCGCCACTAGCTGGAGCGGTACTTGGAGGTGTTTGAGTAGGCAGTGCTTGTATTAGTAAATCGTTTAACTCTGGCACGACAAACTGCAAGGTCGTAAAAAATAAATCCAACATAAAATCCTCTTTTGATTAGCGCAGATAAAACCCGAGTACGAGGAGCACGATGCTCGCACGTATGGTTAGCCAAAGAACGTCAAAGAGCGTGATGCCTCCTTCAAACCAGGCTTGAAAATTGCCAAAAGCCATCCAAATCACCCAAACCAACGCGATCAGGATCACTGCGGATGCAATGGCAAGAAGCATCGTCTCTGGAGTGATTCCGGAAGCAGCCTGGAAAGCAAGACTTTGTTGATTGTTCATTGGGTGTAATCGCCTTGTAGTGGTTTGAATGACCGTGGTGTCTGGTTGTACTCGGTTATGTACGAATTGATTCCTTGCTGAACCTTCTGTAAATCCTGTCGGAGCCAGTCGTATCGAAACCGAATTCGATCATTGGGGTTCTGAAGTTCCTCTGCCTGACTGACTAGCGCTTCTAATTCCGCAATTTCGTCAATCACGTTTTGGAGAATGTCTCTCTCTGTTCGAGTGTCTGCACTCAGGCAGAGACTCATCAAGCAGATGGCACAAAAAGAAACCGCGTTAAGCGGCTTGGTTTGGAATCGGTCTTCATTCAACATGAAAACAATGTTGAACATTAGTACATGGCTATTTCGTTTTTTTCAATTCACCAGTTGAAGCGGTTTTCTGGCTTAGGAGAGCACTAGATCAATTGACAAAGAGAGATAACTTCGCTCGTAAACCGAATTGGGAGTATCTTCTTTGTTGACGTACTCGTAGGATATACTCTGCAAATAATCCACTGCAACTTCCTGAAGATGAACGATCCTATTTCCACGCTACCCAGTGAAGAATCTAGAAAAGAGTTGAATCGACTATCTTGTCTGTAATCCATGCTTCAACAGGAATGTCTGAATCCTGAATCAGGGCTTTCTATACAAGACCATCGCAATTCTGATGGGTTTTGAGGAGATTAATCTACTTCTACACACGCGTCACCTGACACTCAAGGTCAAGTCGACTGATTATTAAGTCTGCAACTCTTGAATTAAAGGCAAGGAAGAACTCGGATGCAAATGGAACATGCCTTAAACGGGCATATTGAGGGAGCATCTGTGCTGTGCTCGGATGGACGTTCAAATTATCAACGGGCTGCGTTCCACAACAACCTGCATCACATTGAGGTGAGGAACAAGGAAAAGTCGATTCCATACATGGATGAATACACCAACGAAGTTCAGCAACTGAGCCTGGCACGGGTCAACAGTTTCATCAAACCATGAATATTTAGGTGAATGGACGAGCTCGATGCGTGTCGACCGCCTATCTTTCATATTACCTAACCTGGCTTGACAAATCGAATCGCGAACACCTCCAAAACGGCACCATCTACAAAACAATAAACACAAGTAAATCTAAATGAGCGATCTTTTTTAAAAAAGCTTGACATTTAGGCTTTGATCTATAATAGGCAACTGGTATTTCAAGTAAAACTCACTAACTAAATAGGAGGTTCTTATGCGTAAATTTGTAACTAATGTGTTGTTTGGCAGCAGTATTTTCTTCATGGTATTCGGTTCCATGCCAAGTATTCAATTTTCACCTTCGTGGGCTGTTTTTGACGTAGGAGTAAAATTGCATGCACGTTGTCCGGATGGCTCAATACCAAGGACTGGAGGCGGTGGTAGCTACTATTGAAGATAAATTTGGTAACCAAATTCCAACAGACGAATTAGGAACACCACTCTACGAAGTGCACCATGCAGAGTGGGGATCGATTAACGAAGCTGTTACGTTCTTACAATCGCGCGGATACGTCACGATCGAAGATGCAGACGGAGACGGGATTCCTGACAACGTAGATAAGTGTAAAGGTAATGCTAAAAACAATTGCTACTGTTCTTACTCTGATGCGATAGGGATTGTTCTCGGGACTCAAGCGCTCTGGTACGGGTGGATCGCTGTGATTGCGGGATTAAGTCCTGTCGGAGTAATCTACGGCGTGGTTGCAGGTGTCTTTGGCGTAATTGTATTTATAAACACATTGGCTTGCTAGTTAAAATGTATAGTCCGAAAAAGATAATTCTAACCGTTGTGGTATTCGTAGCTTCTTCCTTTGTAGTGTCGTTGTGTAATTATGCATGGTTCGAAATAATTTCAGCACCTCTGTCATTTCCGATCCAGCTTAGTGTCTCGATCTTCATAGGTATTACGGTTGCTGGCCCTCTGGCTCATCTGTTTTGGATTGAGTTTTGGAAGGGTTATTGGGAACGCATAAAAAATGCTCCTAGATCCCGCATTGTTTTTACAAGAACCATGTTTATTTTTGCTGTTGCAGCTTTGTTGTTTGCGTTGAACGACTAAAAGAGCAACACGAGAAGCAGCTCCACTCTTGTTTTCTGTTCTGCATGTAAAGTCTCACTTGACGATCGGTAATGTGTTTGTCAGGCATAGATGTATTTCCTAATGAGGATGTCACACCTTAGGCAATTCCGTCGCGATCACGTAGCGCGGCTTTAGGCCTCACCGATTCTTGCCTTGATTGTCGCTGAGTTTTTATCTTGATTGTCGTTTGACAATTAGCGTAAACGTGTGCGTGTGTTGAACACAGTCTTCTGAGCCTCTTGATAGCGGTTACTGCCACGGACTCAAGACCAAGCCTTGGCACTTTACAATCTGGAAGGTACATGTCGTTTTACATTCAATCAACGCGTCAGGGATCAAAGGTAGCAAAGGTAGAGCGGTCGGTGGTGCTGCGCGCCTCACCATGGGAGACACCCGCCGCCAGACATCAGATAGTCATAGAAAAAACAGTCTTTTAAAATTCCATGAGTACGTGTTGTGTCGTATGCTTGCAGACGCATGTTAGATTGAATAACAAGAAGACAGTCATGATGCTTCGTGTGAACGAATTGAGGCGTTGGTTGGGTTTGGTGTGGCAATGAGAGGTGCGATCGCAATCCACTTGAGCAACCTGACTGGTGCCCTGGGTAGCGATTGTCCCATTGATATACTTGGCTCAATACCAAGATGTGCGGTTGGCGTGAGTCCAGCGTGTGCAGACCGGCCCTCCCGATACTGACTTCCTCGACGCCGGCAGAGTCCCGCGCAGTCTTGAGCCGCGTCGCGCGGTTCGCCCGTGCGCGCCTAAGTGGTCTGATTCCCGCTGTTGCGCTGCTGCTCGGTACGGCGTCGCTATTCCACGTTGCGCCTGTGCAGGCGCAGGTCCCCTCAGCTCAGACGAATCTAATCGTCACACCCGGCGACGGAAAGCTGGAACTGCGATGGGACGGTCCCTTGGGCGAGGTGGTGACTGGCTACGATGTGCACTACAACCCGTCGCCGCTCAACCAACCCGCCACCGCATGGACAAATGATAACCATAGCGGTACTCTGCCTATTCACGCAATCAGTTCGCTGAAGAACGGCATCAGAGTCCGGGTACGGGTGCGGGCGAAGAACGACAATGGTGCTGGCCCGTGGGTGTTCAGCTCGGGAACGCCGGCGATTATTCTCAAATGGCCGTCGGCCACCGTCAGTGAGGCCGAGAGTACTACGCGCACTCGGCAGATTCGTCTCAAATCCGAACCAGTCTCACAAGCTATTAGCGGCACGGTGACCTATGCGCCTGGTAGCAACAATCCTGCCAGCCTAACAGACGACCTGCAGACCGGCTACGCCACGACCTTCTCGGCCGCTGCCGGCGGGTTTCCAGAGATTGTCCTTGCCCTGCCTGTCAACGACAGGCTGAACGAGGTGCACGAGAAGTACACCGTCAGGATTAACGCGGGTACGGGCTACAGGGTTGGCTCCCCCGCTACCGTGTCTCGTTCACGATTTTGGACAACGACCCGCCAGCGGCACCGACGGGGCTTTCGCTGGCATCGGGAACAGGTAAGCTAACAGCGTCGTGGAGCAAGCCTGAGGGGCCGGTGACGGGTTACCAGTTACGCTACAAGGAAACGGCAGCGCTTAACCGGACCGCCACGACCCCGAACGACCCGTCTACGGGGTGGGTGACGAACTCCCCTACGGGCACTGGTACCTCGGCGGACATCACGGGCTTGACGAACTGGAAGGCATACCATGTACAGGTGCGGGCGACGGATGGCCAGTCCCAGACCGGCAACGGCTACGGTGTCTGGTCGGCCTCACAGACGGGCACGCCGCAGTCGCCACCCGACGCGGTGTCGGGCCTAATTCTATTGGGTGGCCCCACCAGCACTACAGCGACCGTGTTGTGGGCGGTTCCAGCAGACAACGGCT
>MKWU01002898.1_pt1 | contig 23976 bp, 19 predicted proteins | sample 809101 | NCBI WGS metagenome assembly MKWU01 (sample SAMN05860141, study PRJNA318959) | sponge metagenome | host: Aplysina aerophoba | place: Slovenia: Piran, Adriatic Sea, Gulf of Piran | collected 2013-05-07 | reverse complement strand
GCCGGCGGCTCCGGGGCCGGCGCGCCGCCGGCGGAGATAGCGCCCGGCATCGGCGCCGAGACGCTCCTGGCCGCCACCGAGACGCTCGCCTCGGACGAATTCGAGGGGCGCGCGCCCGGCTCGGAGGGCGAGACGAAGACGGTCGCCTTCCTGACCGAGGAGTTCTCGGCCCTGGGTCTGACGCCCGGCAACCCGGACGGGACCTGGGTGCAGCAGGTGCCGCTGGTCGGCATCACGCCGCTGCCGGGCGACAAGCTGGTGGTGACCTCGGGCGGCGAGAGCCGCACCCTGGAGCCGGCCGCCGACTACGTGGCGTCGACCAAGCACGTCGTCGACGAGGTGTCGGTGTCGGATGCGGAGTTCGTCTTCGTCGGCTACGGGGCGCGGGCGCCGGAGTACGACTGGGACGACTTCGGAGACGCCGACCTGAGCGGGAAGATCCTTCTCTTCCTGGTCAACGACCCGCCGCTGGACGATATCTTCGGCGGCCCGGCGATGACCTACTACGGGCGCTGGACCTACAAGCACGAGATCGCGGCCGAGCTCGGGGCGGCCGGGTCGTTCGTCATCCACGAGACGGGACCGGCCGGCTATCCGTGGGAGGTGGTGGGGAGCACGCCCTACGCCGAAGCGTTCGATCTCGTGGCGGCCGACGACAATCTGAGCCGCGCCACGGTCGAGGGCTGGGTGCAGCGCGCCACGGCCGAGACGCTCTTCGAGATGGCGGGACGCGACTTCGAGACGGCGAAGCAGCAGGCCGCCGAGCGCGCCTTCCAGCCGATCCCGCTCGGCGTGACCGGCTCGCTCCGGGTCCGCAACGAGCTGCGGCGCATCGACTCGCAGAACGTCGTCGCCAGGATCGAAGGCAGCGGGGCGCCGGACGAGGTCGTCATGTACGTCGCCCACTGGGACCACATGGGCGTCGACCCGAGCCTCGAAGGCGACCAGATCTTCAACGGGGCGGCCGACAACGCCACCGGCACCGCGGGGCTCATCGAGATCGCGCGGGCGTTCAGGGAGGCGCCGGAGCCGCCGCGGCGTTCCATCCTGTTCCTGGCCGTCACGGCGGAGGAGCAGGGGCTGCTCGGGTCGCGCCACTACGGGGAGAACCCGCTCTATCCGGCGGGCCAGACCGTCGCCGCGCTCAACATGGACGTCCTCAACCAGTGGGGGCGGACGCGCGACCTGACCATCGTCGGGATGGGGCAGTCGGGTCTCGACGCCGTCGCCGCCGAGGTGGCGGCCGGCCTCGGGCGCACCCTGGCCCCCGACCCGGAGCCGGAGAAGGGTTTCTACTACCGCTCCGATCACTTCTCGTTCGCCAAGGCGGGCATCCCGGCCTTCTACGCCGACCCCGGCGTCGAGTACCTCGACAAGCCGGAGGGCTACGGGATCGAGAAGCGCACGGAGTACACCGCGAACGACTACCACCAGGTGTCGGACGAGGTGAAGCCGGACTGGGACCTGTCCGGCGCCCTCGAGGACCTGACCTTCCTCTACCGGATGGGAGCGCGGCTCGCCGACGGCGACGAGTGGCCGGCGTGGAGCGAGACCAGCGAGTTCCGCGTCATCCGGGAGGCGCAGCGGCCGCAGTAGGCATCGGATGTGCCGGCGGCGCGTTGGACGGCGCGAAGGGTTGAGACATGGTCCACTCGAACCCGGCGGCCAGGTTCACGTACGACGACTACCGGAACACTCCCTCGGCGCGCCAGGCGTCTGCGCCGCGGAACGTCAGTTCTGGAGCACTTCCTGCGAGCGCAGACTCCCAACGCGACCGCGAGGTCGCGCCAGCTCCAGGAAGCGGCAGAAGGGATTGGCGAGGCGCATCTGTTCCGGGGTGCGGCAATCCGGCGTGAGGAGCGCGGGGCTGGCGACGATCGCGGCGACGCAGCGGGCGCGGGACGTGGCGACGTTAAGGCGGTGCAGGCTGTAGAGAAACTCCATCCCGCGGGGCGCGTCGTCGGCCGACGAGGTGGCCATCGAGTAGAGGACGATCGGCGCTTCCTGGCCCTGGAACTTGTCGACCGTTCCGACCCGTGCCCCGTCCGGCAGCGCCGCCCGGAGAGCCGCGACGTGCGCGTTGTAGGGCGCCACGATCAGCACGTCCTGTAGCGTGAGCGGATGCCGGACGCCATCCCGATCCACCCAGGTTGCGCCGGCGTCGAGCAGCTCGCGGATCAGCGCCGCAACGTGGGCCGCTTCCTGCTCCGAGACGTTCGTGTTGCCGGTGTGCTCGACCGGCAGGAAGCGCAGTCCGTGGCCCGTCAGTGGCCCCGGCCCGAGCACGGTCTGGCGGGCCAGCTCGGGGCGCGCGCCGAGCCGCCCTTCGTAGAACTGCTCGGTCGTGAATGCGCAGACGTCCGGGTGCATGCGCCACGTTCGGTCCAGGAAGACGCCGCGGGACGGGTCGACGGTCGGCGACTCGCCGAGGAGGTGGCCGAGGGCGGAGACGTCGGCGCCCGGCGGGTGCACGCCCTGGATCGGCTGATCGAGCTGCCGGGGGTCGCCTAGGAGCACCAGGCTCCGCGCCGCCTGGCAGACGGCGAGCGTGTTGGCGAGGCTCATCTGGCCGGCCTCGTCGATGACGAGCACGTCGACGGTGTCGGCCATCTCCTCGCGCGCCCAGAGCCAGGCCGTGCCGCCCGCGAGGTTCGCCTCGCCTGTCGCCAGCGCCTCGGCCACGGCCCCGTTCGAGCTGGCCTGGACGATGCGCTCGTCGGGGCAGCCGTCGCCGGCGTTCGTCTTCTGGATCCCGCGGATGGCGGAGGATGCTCGTTCGGCCGACGAACCACCCGACCCGCACCCTGCTGACCCATTGCCCGGCGAGCGCTCGCCCGGCGCGCTCTCGCCGCGCTCGACGTCCGCCGCCCGGCACACGGCGGCGAGCAGGTTCGAGATCACCTTGTGACTGTTGGCGGTCACCCCGACCCGCTTCCCGCCGGCCAGGAGATCGAGGACCATTCGCGCGCCCGTGTAGGTCTTGCCGCTTCCGGGCGGCCCCTGCACCGGCAGGACGGAGCGGTCGAGCCGAGGAGCGGTGCGCTGCACCGCGTTCAGCGGCGTCTCGCCCGCCGCGACGATGCTCGCGCCGGCCGGTGCGGGCGGCGGCTCGTCGGGCGCCGTCTCGCCGGGCGGTGTTCCACCGGGCGCCTCGTCGGGCGCCGTCTTCGTGTCGGGGTGCGCCGGCCCGCGGCGAGGCGGCAAGCGGCGCAGCAGGTCGAAGGCCGCGCGTCGCGGGCTGTCGGGGGAGAAGCCGCCGGCGACCACCGCCTGCGCCAGCCGCAGCAGGCTCTCCCGCAACACCTTGCTGTTGACGGTGTCGAGGGGGACGAGCGCGGCGGGATGGGGGACCGGCGAGTTGCGAGCGCGCTTCAGGTCAATCGTGCGTTCGGCTTCCTCGAGAGCGACGACCGTCCCGCAGAATCCGCGCTTGAGATCCTCGGATTCCGCCGTGTCCGGGTTCTTCGGCTCGTCCCCGACCTCCATCTCGTGGGTCTGCTCGGGAAAGCGGTAGCGATGGACGGTGGATCGTTTGACCTGGTCCACCGCGCCGCCGTAGGCCAGTCCGCCGAGCGTCGCCCGATGCTCGATGAGCTCCTCCGGATCCAGCCTGCAGCGGTCGAAGAATTCCCACCACGTCGACTTGTCTTCCCGCCGATGGAACTCCAGCAGGTGGGCTAGCAGTTGCCGCGCCCGCTGCTCATCGTTGAGGCCGAGGTCGACGTCGTCCGCGCCGTCGGGCAGCCCGGCGACGAGCGCATCGAAGACGGCCTGGACCTCGGCCGCCGCCTCCCGTTCCCGCTCGCGTTCCTCGTCCCGCAGCGCAGGCCGCGGCACCGGCGCGCCGGTGCGAGCCTCGAGCTCCTTCCGGCACGACTCCAGCCAACCGGCGAGACGCAACGTCGAGAGGCAGTCGTCGCGGTTGTAGCCCTCAATCCGGGCGCGCAGCTCGTCCGGCACTCCCGTGCCGCTCCCGGACTCGAGCCGCACCTCGAGCGCGATGAGCGAACGCGTAGCCGCGCCCAGGTCCACGTCGCGGTCGAAGCCGTAGAACGGTTCGAGCTGCTTGATCGAGTAGCTCTCCACCGAGGCCCGCAGTCCCTGCCGCACCACGCGGTGGAGGTCGACGAACACCCGTCCGCGCAGCAGCTTGTCGACCTCCTCCTCGCGCGTCGCGTAGCGGCTCATCAACCGCTTCATGGCCGTCGTCTCGTAGGCGGCGTAGTGGTAGATGTGGAATCCCGGGTGCTGCTCCCAGCGGGCCAGGGCGTAGTCGATGAAGCGCTCGAACTCGCGCTTCTCGGTCTCCGGGTCGAGCGCCCAGCGCGCCTCGTAGCTTCCGTCCCGGTTCGCGAAGCCGAAGAGGTACTCCAGGCCGCCGTCGCCGGCGAAGCGGTCGCCCTCGAGGTCGAAGAAGAGGTCGCCGGCGGACGGCTCGGGGAGTCCCGCGAGGCCCTTGTCCGGCGCTTCCGGGTCGATCAGCTCGTAGAGGCGCCCGCCCTGCCTCCGCGCCTCGGCCTGCACGCGCGCCTGCTCCCGGATCCGGCCCAGTGCCGCGGGGCTCACTCCGTCGATCGCGGGGGCGACCGGAAGAGCGAGCCGGCCGAGGGCGGTCGTCGTCGGGATGTCGCGCGCGACCAGCCGTTGCCGCTGGGCGGACGTGATGCCGGCCACGAGCGAGAGATGGTCATCGGCGCGTCGCTGGGCCACGCAACGGCCGTTCCAGTCGCAGAGCCGGCAATGCTCGACCGGTTCCGGATAGGTCTCCGGCGGGGCGTTCGCGTGCGCCTCGAAGATGCGTCGGACGGCGCGGTAGTAGGCGGAGTACTCGACCACCCGGAAGCTGGCGTCGATGCGGCCTTCGCTCCCGCCGAGCGCGAGGTGCGTCCGCTCGGGCTCGCATCCCTGCACGGCGGCCACCAGGTCGGAGTAGAGGAGGAGCTGCAGGAGCGCCGTGCCGCGGGCCAGCGACGCCAGCTTCGCGTCGACCACCTCGTACGACCAGGCGCCCAGGGCGCTCGGTTGCTCGACCCGGATCAGGAAGTCGGGGTAGCCGCTCCACCGGCCGTCGCCGCTCTCCAGGCGTCCCTGATAGACGACGTCGACCCCGCTTCGCATGGCGCCCAGGGTGCGACCGGCGGCGGTCGTCCAGTCCAGCTGCGAGAACGGAGCACCGGGAGCGTTGATGGTCGCCACGCTGCGGCCCCCGGTGGCCAGCCGCTCCAGGACCCGCCGTTCGTGCTCCGTTCCCCGCTGCTTCAACACCTCGGCCCGCGGGTCGTCGTACGGCAGCGCGGGCGTGAGGTCGCCGAGCGCCACCGCGCGGTTCAGACTCGTCAGGTGCGCGCAGGCGAGGTGCCGGCTGAGGTCGGTGGCCGAGAACACGAGCCGGCCGTCGGCGTTGCGCATCGGCCGGACCATAGCACGCGGCCCTGTCAGCGGCTGTCAGCAGTGCGGGCCCTTGCGCGACAAGCGCTCCCGACCGCTGGCAAGGGGCGTTTGGTACGATCGCATTCGGACGGGGGCGGGGCGTGAAAGGGGAGGCGTGAGATGACCGAGTCAGAAGTGCTGGCGTGGGCGGAGAGGGAGACCGAGCGCCGCGGTCGGGAGGAGGACGACGGGCGGAACGCTCTGCTCGGACCGCCGGAGGCCTTCAGCGACGAGTATGCGAGCGCAGAGACTCAGGCGCACTGTCCGCCGCACCTGGGGCCGGGACGAACCGGCCCGCGGTCGCAGACGATCCGGGGGCTGCTGTGCCGGTGCTGCGCTGGATGGTCCCAACCACCGACGTCGGAGGAGTTCTACGCCGCGATGCGCGCCGAGGAGCCCGACGGGCGCCAGGAGTGCATCGTCGGCGTGCTGCTCGTCGAGGCGTCGTTCCACGAGCTCATGCACGCCTACGCCGAACAGGCATTCACGTGGCGCCAGCTCGTACGCGCGATGCACCGGAGGGGCTGCACGAGGGGCAGGAAGGCCCGGAGAATCAACCACTTCGCCGACGTCGGCGAATGGGACGGCCAGCCCATATGGAATGCCTGAGACTGCCGGAGCCCGCCGGCCGGCTCTGGGTCGCGAAGCGGGACATCTTCCGCGCACTGGAGCGGGAGGAGCGCGACGAACCCACGGTCGCGCACCTGGGCGGCGGGACCATCCTGGCTGCGCGATGGAGGCACCGCAGGAGCACCGACATCGACATCACCTTCCCGGGTCGCAGGAGCCTGACGGACCTGCTGCAGGAGGATGGCGGCAATCTGGTGGCCCGGCTCGGCGGCGGACCCGAGAGGGTGACCACACGGGAGATCGAGCTCCGGTTTCCGAGCGGGAGGCTTCACATAGCACTGCTCAGCCCGACGCCGCACGAGGGCCAGGCCGCCGCGCTGGTGAACGACCGCGAAGCGATGGTGCTGAGCAGCGCGCAGATCCTGCGCGGCAAGCTCGACCGGGCGGACGACAGCCCCGTCCGGGACGCCTTCGACGTGATCTCGGCCGCGAGCGCGGAGCCGGCGGCGCTGGCCGTCGCGGTGAGTGCGCTGCCCGCCTACGAGACCCAGAGCATCCCCGCGGCATGGCGGCGGCAGGACGGGCGGTTCGCCGGCGAAGCCGCCCACGCGATCACCGGGGTGCCGGAAGGCTACGAGACGGACCGGGAGAAACTGGGGACGGGCGCGGCCGAAGCGATGGAGGACCACCGGTACCGCTCGCTGCGGATCGAAGTCGCGGCTACCGAACTGAAGATCGTGAAGTCGATCGGCCGAGGAACGCTGCCGCCGGAGGTGTACGCCCTGAATGCGGCGCACCGGGCGCTGGTCGCGTCTGGACTGGAGGCACACTTCGACAACAACGGACCGTTCCTGGGAAGCCGCCTTCAGCGCGCGGTCGGCGTAATGGCGAAGCACGGCCGGACGGGCGTCCTGTACGACAGTGCGGACAGGCGCACGACCGACTACGTGCTGCGACCCGAGCAGCACTTCAGCCCGGGCCCGTCGTGACGTGCGGGCGCGGTACCGCGTCCCAGTTTGGTCACGAGTCTCGGCGAGTATCCGATCGAGCAACTGTATCGACTGATGGGGTTCCTAGAGGAAAGGCGATCCAAGCAGTTGGAGCTATTGGTCGTCCTATGTGCAGCAATTCTCGGCGGAATCGTTGGGGGCTTCGCAACTTGGTTTCTCGGTGGGCCTCCGCCCGGCCCGCAATAGACACACGACGTCTTCCCGAGGTTGACTGGAGGGTCAGGATCGTCCTGCCGGCACTCCGTTGAGGCTAGGCGTCCGAGCCGGCGGTGGACTCCGGAGGCGCTGGCGGTTGATGAGGCACTCCCCGTCGCTTCGGGTGGGTCCGGGGGCGCCGGCCGGGGAAGGTCGGGACGTGGTCGACTTGGCCCGCGGTAGTCACTGCGACCTACTCCAACAGCCCCGCCAGCGCGGACGCCGCCTCCAGCCCGGTGTCGGACTCCGAGAGGCGCTGGCGCTGGCGGCGGGTGAGCCACTCGGCGCGGCTGCCGGCGGGGCCGCGGGTGACGGCGAGGACGTGGTCGATCTGCTCGGCGACGGCACGGACGTGGGAGATTACGGCCACCATGCGGCCCTTGGCGGCCACGCTTCCCAGGGCCTGGACGGCGGCGTCGAGGTTGTTGCGATCGAGGGAGCCGAAGCCTTCGTCCAGGAAGAGGGACTCGAGGCGTCCGCCGCTGCGGGCCATCATCTCGACCATGCCGAGCGCGAGGGCGAGCGAGGCGATGAACTGCTCGCCGCCGGAGAGGCTGGCGGGCGTGCGCGGCTGGTTGGAGTCCCGGTCCAGGACCCGCCATTGCTCCTCCGTCTCCCCCGGGTCCACGAACGAGTAGCGGCTCGCCGTCATCTCCTCCAGCATCCGGGACGCGTGCACGAGCAGCCGACGCGAGCGTCGCAGCGTCAGCCACTTGAGGAACGCGCCCGGCTTCAGGGCATCCTCGAGGTCGCCGAGCGCACGTTCCTTCTCCTGGACCTCTGCGAGCAGCAAGCGGAGCCGCTCGACGTCGTCGACGAGGGCGGCGAAGTGCTCCGCCTCCTCGCGTGCGCGGCGCTCCGCGAAGCGGGCGTCGTCGGCCGCCGCGCGGGCGCGCTGCACGATGGCATCGAGGTCATCCGCGTCGATGCGGGCGTCGAGCCGCTCGCCGATCGCCGTGAGCCGTACGCGGGCTTCGTCCGCCCGGTCGACGGCTTCGCGCGCCCGATGGGAAGCCGTGCGCGCGATCTCCGCGGCGGCAGTCCGCATCGCTCCGATGTGCGATTCCAGCGCGCCGGCGTCTCGCGCGGAGACGGCGGCGGGTACGCCGGCGTCGAGCTCCAGGCGGGTCGCCGCGTCGACGAGGATGTCGCGATGGGCGTTGAGATCGCCGACCAGCGCGTCGAGCGGCGCGTCGACTTCGTCCGCCCGGCGGCCCGCGATGCCGGCCAGGGCCGCTCCCGCGTCGCCGAGCCGGCGCTGTAGCCCGTCGCGTTCGGTCGCCCGTTGCACCAGGATCTCCGCCCGCGCCCGCGCGGCCTCCGTCTGCTTGCGGAACGGACGGATGTCCACGCGGCTGAGCTCCGCGGCGTCGTCGGGCAGGGCCAGCTTCGGCTGGTAGGGCTGCGGGATCGAGGCGACCGCGGCCGCCAGGCGCTCGACGGACTGGGTGGCGATCCGCTGCGATTGTGCGGCCAGCTTGTCCGCGCTGGCGGCCGCCTCCCGGGCTACACCGGCCGCCGTCTCCTGCCTCGTCGCGTCGCCTCGTAGCGTCTCTGCGATGCGATCGTGCTCGGCGAGGCGCTCGGCCGCTTCAGTCCACGCCGCGGCCAGCGGGGCGAGCAGCGCGTCGCGTTCGGGGAGCGGCGTCTCTGCGTCCAGGTCGGGGCGGATGTCCCGCGCGAGCTCCCGGCGCGCCTCCCGCAGCGCCGCCGCGGCGGCAGCGGCGCCGGCCTCCGCGTCGGCGGCCTGCCGCGCCCGGGCCTCCGCCGCCCCCCGGGCGGGCGCCCGCCCGCGCCAGGCCCTTCTGCTCGGCGTCGAGCGCCGTGACCGACCTGGCAGCCTCCCGTGCCGTCTCGTCCGCGGCGGTGGCGACCTGTAGGGCCTCCTCGAGGCCGGCAGCGTCGGGTGCTTCCCAGTTGGCGGGGAGCTCACGTTGGCAGATGGGGCAGGCGTCCCCCGCGTGCAGGTCGTGGGCGGCCGCCGCCGCCGACCCCGCGCGCCGGGCGGCGGCCAAGTGCTCCTCCGCCGTGCGTGCGGCTCGCGTCGCCTTGCGTTCCGCCCGCACCGCCCCCGCCAGACGCTTCCCGCAGTCTTCCGTCTCCGCTCCGAGCGTCTCCGTCCGCCTCCCGGCCCCGTCCCCCGCCGTGCGTGCGGCTCGCCTCGCCTTCCGTCCCGCCCGCACCCCCCCCGCCAGACGCTTCCCGCAGTCTTCCGTCTCCGCTCGGAGCGTCTCGTGCCGCTTCCGGGCCTCGTCCACGGCGGAAGCACGTTCGAGGTACCGCGAGTGCTTCCGCTCCGCCGCGGCCCGAAGCTCCTGGGTGGCGCGTACGGCCACGTCGAGCGGGGGACGCTTCGCGGCGTGGTCTTCCGTCTCCTTCCTCGCTGCGGCAGCCAGCTCCGCAAGGCGCTTCGCCTCGGCGTGCTTCGCGCCCGCCTCCTCCCCGCCGGCGCGTAGAGCCGCCGACGCCTCCTCGCAGGATGTCGCCAGTGCGGACAGTCTCTCCAGCGTCGTCAGTGCGGCCGCCACCTCCTCGCCGGAGGGGCCGTCGTCCGTGGGGATGCGGGCCAGCGCTTCCTCCAGCTCGGCCTGCTGGCGCCGCAGGGCGGTTTCCTCCTCCCCGAGCGCCCGGTCGAGAGCCGCGATCGGCGCCAGGCGGGCGGCCGCGCGATCCGTCTTCACGGCCTCCAGCCTCTCGATGACGCCGGACGCCGCCCGCTCCATCTTCTCCGCGTCGTGCACACTCTCGAGAGCCCGCTCCGCGGCCTGCTCGTCGCTGGTCGCTGTGGCCGCGCCCTCGGCCGCTGCGGCGAGCGCCGCCTGCAACTGCTCCAGGTGCGCCGCCGGGTCGTCCGGGTACTCCGAGGCGGCCTGCTCGAGCCGGATCCGGAGCTCGACGGCCTCCTGACGCGCGCGCCCGGCCAGCACTCCCGCCGCCTCCAGCTCGTCCGTGCGCCAGACCTGCCGCAGGATGCGGCTCCGGTCGCGCGGCTCGTCCTCCACCAGGAGGCGCGCGAAGCGCCCCTGCGGCAGGACCACGGTGCGAAGGAACGCGTCGCTGTCGAGCCCCAGCAGCGCCACGATGCGCTCGTTGACGCGCCGGACCTGCTCCACCTGCTCCACTGCCTCGCCGTCCTCGCCGAGCCGGCGAAGCTGCGCGCGCGCCTGCCCGACGCCTCCCTGCCCGCCCCGGCGCAGCGAGCGGGCGACCTCCCAGGTCTCCCCCGACACCCGGAAGCGCAGCACGACGCGCAGGTCGGTCGACGTGTCGTTCATCAGCTCCTGGTTGGCGTGCGCGGTGAAGGTGGTCTGGCCGTAGAGGGCGTAGGTGATCGCCTCCAGGATGGAGGACTTGCCCGCCCCGGTGTCGCCGATGATGGCGACGTGGTCGCGGTCGGTGAAGTCGATGGTCGGCGTGCGCGGTTCGGCGCCGCCCTGCCGCCGCGCAGGGGAACGGAACGAGCGCAGACCCTCGATGGTGAGATGGATGGGGCGCACCGTCAGCTCCTGGCGCCGTTTCGCGGCGCGCCGAGGCGGTCGAATCGCATGCGGGCTCGACGACAGCGTTCACCCGAAGTCGACTGGTGCCCTGGCCATCAGCCCACCGTACCAGATTCGTCGACTGGGTAGCCCCCGGCGACGGGAGGCCGACGGCCTGCACGGCGTGAGGACGGAGCCGCTCGACGTGTAGAGGCTACCGGGAACCGGTCGACCCTACGGCCCGCGCGCCGATTGCGTCGGGCGTTGCCAACGGCTAGCATCGAGAGTGGTCGAACGCGAAGAAAGAGCAAATGGGACCCGATCCCGCCGACCATCCGTCCCAGGCTTCTGGGACGTTCGGACCGGTGACCGGGAGCGCGCGATCGACTGGACGACCATGGTCCGGCACTGGCAGGGAGTCGGCGCCGCAGACGCGCGGGACTAGCGGATGGCGGTGAGCTACAGGGGCGACGAGATCGACATGCTGGTTCGGGAGCGCAAGCCGCTGCCGCAGGATTGGGAGGTTCGCACGCGCCTGAAGGCGAAACGCGGCCATGACGAGCAGTACCTCGAGCTCACCGGCGACGCGGGAACCAGGTTCCGGATGATTCTGAGGCAGAGCAGGAGCAACCCCTGGACTTCTCCATCATCCTGGCGGTGCTGGCCCCGCAGTCGACGCAGGTGTTTCGGCTTCGCCGCTACAACGGCAGGAGTCACCAACACACCAACCAGATCGAGGACGAGGTGTTCTACGACTTTCACATTCACTTCGCGACCGAACGCTATCAGGAGCTTGGCGCGCGCGAAGACGCATACGCTCTGCCGACCGATCGGTACACCACCCTCCGTGGCGCGCTCGACTGCCTTTTCGAGGACGCCAACTTCAGCGTTCCGCCGAAGTCGCAAGGCGAACTTTTCGATCGTTCGGGAGGTCCGAGATGACCGCAGAGTCCGTCGAACGGAGTTTCCGCGACAAGGTGTCAGCACAGGTCCGGCTTGTGGCGGAGGGCGTGGATCGTTTTCGCGTCTTCACGCCCTTTCTGTTCGACGATGGCGACCACTTGGCGATCGTGCTTCGAAGGGAGAGCGCGGGGTGGGTGCTTTCGGACGAGGCTCATACGTACATGCACCTCTCGTACGACATCGACGAAAAGGACCTGCACAAGGGAACGCGCCAGAAGATCATAGCGAACGCCTTGTCCATGTTTCGGATTGAGGATCGTGACGGGGAACTGATACTTGGGGTGCGGGATTCGGGCTACGGGGATGCGCTGTACTCCTTCATTCAGGGGCTGCTCCGGATAGGCGACGTGTCATACCTGTCGCAGGAAAGGGTGAAGTCGACGTTCTTGGACGATTTCCGGACCCTGTTGAGCGAGGCGCTGCCGAAGGAGCGCATGAGTTTCGACTGACACGACCCCACGCACGACCCCCGCGGCGTGTACGCGGTCGACTGTAGGGTGAACGGCATGGCGCGACCTCTGTTCGTGCATGCCCTCGGCAACGACGATCGGACGAGAGACGCGACGATCGCGCTTCTCCAGTTCGAGAAGTGGGGCCTTGCGTTCCGCTCGCTTGCCGTTTTCGAAGACCAGGAGTCAATCAGCCGGAAGGTGTTGGCGCGCCTCAGCGACGTGTGCGAGAAGCAGTTCTCCAGCTTGACGGCGAACCGCGACCGCATCGCACGTTTCCTGACCGAAGCCATCTCGAGTTAGGAAGGACTACGAGCGGGCGCCAGGGTCCCGGCCTTCGGCGCCGTTCCGCTTCGACGCGAGGCGGTCGAGCGTTTCCTGCGCGCTCGACGCCAGGGGAGTCAGCCCGAAGTCGGCCCCGGCGTCCTGCCCGGCGCCGCCCAGCGCTTGCGCAAAGAGGGCGCCGACCGCCTCGTGGGGCGCCTTGATGCCGCGCGCCGCGGAGGTGCGCCACTCCCGGAAGAGATCGTGGAGCGCCGGCTCGGCGTCGGCGCCGTTCTCGGTGGCCGGATCGATCGGCTTCACGGGCTGGTTGGCGATGGTGTTGGCGAGCTCGAACACGGCGCAGTTCGGCGACCCGTCCGCCAGCCGGTCGGCGAGGTCGGGGATGGGATCGTCGGAGACGACGCGGGCCTTCAGGATGCAACCGTCGAGCCCGCCGTTCGCGGCCCGGCGCTCCAGTTCGTCGAGCGTGCCGGCGAACTCGGTGAGGGGGCGCCCGCCGGGAAGATCGCGCGTCTCCGTGCGCACGTCGTCCCCGATCGTTACCAGCACCGCCTGCTTCGCCTGCTGTCGCTCCCCGAAGTCGAGCGGGATGAGCGAGCCGGCATAGCGGCCCTGCGCGGTCCCGCCCGGCAGGAGCTGCGGGTCGTGGATGTGCCCGAAGGCGGAGTACAGCGCGCGCTGCAGCCCCTCCACGTGGGTGGCGAAGTCCTCCCCCACGGTGATCCGCCGCTCTGACCGGGCCGGCCGGGCGCCGTGCAGGTGCAGGTGCGCAGCGTAGAGGACGATGCCCCGGGCGCCGGCCTTCTCGTGCGCCTCCTCGAGCAGGCGCCCGTTCAGATCCTTGATGCCGTCCGCGTAGTTGCCCTCGAAGCGGGAGGGATCGTCAGTGGCATAGTCGGCGATGGCGCTCGGGGCGATGAACGGCACGCAGGCCACCGCGACCGGCTCCTGCGCAACCTTCGGGAACTCGACCACCTGCGGCTCGGTGACCAGCCGCAACCGGCGCGGCTCGGCGGCGCCGGCCAGCTCGTCTATCACGCGCAGCAGCACGGGCGAGTCGTGGTTGCCCGACAACACCAGGGTCGGGGCGACGGCCGACAGGCGCCGGAGCGCGTGCACGCCGAGCTCCAGCGCCTCGTAGGGCGGCCGCGTGGCGTCGAAGAGATCGCCCGTGTGCAGGATCAGGTCGGGGCCTTCCGACTCCGCCAGCGCCAGCAAGGCGCGAAGGGCCGCCAGGTGGTCGGGCCGGCGATCGTGACGGCCGAGCCTCGCCCCGAGGTGCCAGTCGGAGGTGTGGAGTAGCTTCACAGCTCCACCTTCGGGCCCGCCAGGGCGCCCACGTTGCGGATGATGCCGGCCGCCCGCGCCTCGGCTGCCTCCTCGTCCTCCGCCGCCTCGTCCGGATTGGTCGCGAAGGGCGGGAACGGGAAGCGGATGGGGATCGGCTCCGGCACGATCGGCTGCGAGACGACCATCGTCCCCGGCATGAAGCGGGTGGCGCGCTCGCGCAGGGCCGGCGTCAGGAAGCGATAGGCGTCGGACTCGCTGGCGTCGAGCCGCCCCGCCACCTTGAGCGACGCGTTCCGCGGCAGCGCCTGGGCCACGGCCGAGGCCGCCTGCTGCGCGCCGATGAGCAGCACGCCGAGCGACCGCCCGCGCTCGGCGATGTCGACCAGCAGGTCCCGGAGGGGCGAGAAGCCGTGGGCCGGGGCGTACTTGTTCAGCTCGTCGAGCACCACGAAGCGGAGCGGGGTCCGGCCCGTCCCCTGCTTCTCGCGCCACACGCGGTCGAGGAGGGCGCCTACGACGAAACGTTGCGCATCGTCGTGCAGGGTCGAGATGTCGACCACGTGGAGCTTCGCGTTCTCGGCCGAGACCGGCTCGAGACCGCACCCGATCAACGGTCCGATGTGGCGCCGCAGCCGCAGCAGCCGCCGCAGGAACGCCTGCCGGGTGCCGGACTGCGCGCGGCCGAACCACGCGTTCATCAGGGCCTCGTCGTCCGCCGACACGACCTCTTCGAGCAGGTCGATGAGGTCGCCGAAGTCGCGCATCACGTGCCCCGTGCCGGCCGACACCTCCGCCGGCTCGCGCTCGGCCAGGCGGTCGGGGTTGAAGCCGGTGTTCGGGGGGACGACCTCCGCGATCACGACCGCGCCGGAGCCGTCCCCGGCCAGGCGCCGCAGCCGGCGCAGGAGCTGGATGCGGACCTGCTGCTCGACGAACCCGACCTGGGTGGAGCGCTCGTCGTCGGAGGTGAAGCAGAACTGCAGGAGCTGCTCGCGGATGAACTGCTCCGGCGTCCAGCCGTAGGCGTTCACGTCCGCCGTCTTGCGGGTCTGGACGTTGGCGACGGCGCCGGGCCCCTCGGTGGACTGGCGCGGCGCGTAGAGCCGGACGGACCGGAACGGCCCCGGCTCGTCGATGCCGAGGGCGCGCCACTTCTCGCGTTCCCCCGGCCTGCGGGCGAACTCCGCGTTGGGCCGGTCGAGGTGCAGCAGATCCTCGCCTTTCGTGTTGAAGACCAGTGCCCGGACGTTCTCACGCCCCGCGCGTCCGCCCAGCAGCTCCATGCCCTGCCCGGTCTCCAGGAGCTGGTAGAGGAGGAACAGGGCGTAGGACGTCTTCGTGGCGACGCCGGAGATGCCGGAAACCGACACGTGCCCGCCGGAGCGGCCGTCGACGAAGCGCATGTCCGCGTAGACCGGGGCGCCGCCGAGGTCGAGGCCCACCGGCAGCTTGCCGCGCGTCATCTCGTCCTCGAACAGCGCGACCGTGCGGTGCTCGCCGGCGGCGCGCATCGCGACCGATCCGGCGTGCGGGGCGACGAAGATCTCCGGCACCACCCGCAGGACGCGGACCTCGGCCCGCCGGACGTGCTCCGCCGGCAGGGTGCGGTCGACCACCCGGCCGGTGTCCGAGGGGAGGTCGGCCCCTTCGAAGCGCGAGCGGAGCTCGGTGACGATTCCGTAGTGCGTCACTTGGGCGCCGCCGGGGAGCTCGGTCGCGACGGCAACGAGCTCGTCGAGCTGGATCAGCGTCGTCGCCTCCAGCACGACGTGGAACGTGCGCGAGTCGCTCTCGACGGACCCGTCCACGAGCCCGATGCGTCCGCCGTCGTCGCTCATGCGGTCTTCCCCTCACTCATGCGGCCTGCCTCTCACTCACGCGTCCGCCGTCGTCGCTCATGCGGCCCGCCCCTCGCGGTTGTGCTGCAGCACGGACTCGCGCACCGCGCGCAACGCCAGGCGCGCGTCGCCCTGCAGGTGATGCAGGCGCCGTTCCAGCCCCGCGATCGGGCTCAGGTTCACCGGCGCTCGCGCGTCCCGGTGGAGCGCGGAGGCGAAGGCCGGCAGCCACCCCGCCGCCTCGCCGGCCGCATCGACCGCGGCGGCGAGGCCGATCCCCGCCGGCACCTCGATGCGCGCGATGCCAGCCCAGGGCCCGGCCCACGGGCCGGAGTCGCCGACCCGCAGGTAGCACCCGTACAAATCGTCCGGCAGCGCGAACAGCCCCGAGCGTTCCCCGACCGCCAGGTCCGGGACGCGCTGCCACGCCTCCGCGGCGAGCATGCGCCGATGGTGCGTCTTCACGTAACCGACGACCGGCAGGTTGCGGCGGTGCCGGATGCCGTACAGCGGGCCGTCGAGCACGGTCAGCCACCCGTCGCCGCAGAGCCGCTCGGCGATGGCGGACTCCGCGCCGCGCATCAGGCGCCGCAGGTGCTGCCGGGCCGCCTCGATGTCGCTCCCCTCGACAGCGTTCGGTTCCCAGCCCCATCCGTCGCGGTGATCGGGCAGGCGGATCGCCCGCCCGCCGGTGAAGATTGCCGTCCGCCCGACCGCGATCCGGTCGAAGCCGGCCGGCCCGTCGTCCGTGACGAGCACGGCGCCCGCGGCCCAGCTTCCGGCGAGCCCCGTGGTGAGGTCCCCCTCGGGGCCGGTGTGCGTCAGGCGCGCCTCCGTCCGCATCGTCCCGTCCACGAAGGCCACCCGGCGGGGCCGTGCCGCGGCCTCCGGCCGGTGCGCGACGAACGCGCCCCCGTCCTCGACCAGCTCGCAATCGAGCGCGTGCGGTGACGCGTCGTCGACCTCGAAGCCGGCCCCGTAGGGCGCGTCGAAGGCCTCGACGCCGATCGTGCCGGTCGCGTCCGTCGAGTCGTTCGTGTGCATCAGCCCTGGAACCGCGAGCGCGGTGTCGACGCGCGCGAGCATACGGCGCTGGCCTGACGGATCCTGTCATGACACGAGCCGCGTTCGATCGACGGTCATGAGTCGTTTTCGTACGCTGCCGCGAATGGCTGGCAGGACGGAGAAGCCGACCGTGGTGCCGACACGGGAGCAAGCGACGCGCGAGCTTGGCAACAAGGAAGCGCTGGATGCGCTCGACCGGCTGCAGGCGTCGCTGCGGGACTGCGGGGTCGATCTCCACCGCTGGGAGCGGGAGCTGCTCGCCCAGCGGCGCGCGGCCGGCATCAAACGGCTGGGACCACGTCCGTGAGCGGGAAGTCGTCGCCCTTGAACAACAGCGGTTCCCCAGCGTGGCGGGCGAGAGCGTAGGCACAGCAGTCGCCCAGGTTCAGGCCGGCGGCATGACGCCCCTTGCCGTAACGCTCGTATGCGTCCCGTGCAAGCCGGAGGTGGTCGGCGGTAAACGGCACCACCTCGAACTCGGCATGATGCAACAGGAGGTCGAACTCGCGCGCGCCATAGGGTCCCTTGCGTGACGACGCGACCACCGCGGCTTCCAGAGCGTTGACGCAGCTCATCAGCCGGACACCGGCCGCGGCGAGGGCATCGGAGAACGTATCCCGCTCTGGTTCGTTGAAGAGAATGGCGAGCGCCGCGGACGAGTCGACGACCATCAGCGGAAGCCCCCCCGTTCGTCGTATCCGAGGATCTCGTCCGCCGGTCTCGTGTCCAGGTCAGGCAACGCGGCGCAGCGTTCCGAAATTTCCCGGATCGCATCTCGAATCGAGGGCGCTACCTTCCGGCCGCGCGCGCGGCGGAGGGCGTCCTCGAGCGCACCGATGACGGCGCTCGTAACGGTTGTGCCCCGTTCCCTGGCCAGCTCCCGGGCGAGGCGTTCCGCCTCGACGTTCTTGATGCTCAGCGCCATGGTCGACCTACTACCAAGAAAGGTGCATTCTACCACCCGGCGCGTCGCCGGAGAACACCCGCGGACCTGAGGCTCCGCCGGTGACATAATCGGGCGGAATCCTGGACCCAGAGGGGGAGTCATGCCCGCATCCGGCAGGCCGCAGTTTCCGATCCGCTTCGCATTCCCCGTGCTCCTCGCGTGCCTTGGGGTCGCAGCGCTCGGCACCGTTGCCGCGACGCCCGTCCTCGCGCAGGAGCCGGACCGCATCCGGCCCGTCACCGACGCGGAGCTCGAGAACCCGAGCGACGCCGAGTGGCTGATGTGGCGCCGGACCCACAACGGCTGGGGCTACAGCCCGCTCGACCAGATCGACCGCGGCAACGTCGGCGACCTGCGCATGGTCTGGAGCCGCGCCCTGGCGAACGAGGGGCGCCAGCAGGGGACGCCGCTGGTCCGCGACGGCGTGATGTTCATGCCGAACCCGCGGGACACGATCCAGGCCATCGACGCGGTGACCGGCGACCTCCTCTGGGAGTACCGCCGCGACCGCCCGGACGATCTGGGCGACTACATGATCGGCAGCCTCATCGACACCAACCGCAACATCGCCATCCACGGCGAGCTGATCTTCCACACCACCATGGACGACCACCTCGTCGCCCTCGACGCGGAGACGGGCGAGGTGGTGTGGGACACAGAGATTCTCGACTACACCGTGAACCCGGCCAACCAGACCTCGGGGCCGATCGTCGCCAACGGCAAGGTCTACTCCGGCCGGAGCTGCGACCCGCGGGGCGGGCCGCACGCCTGCGTCATCACCGCCCACGACGCCGCGACCGGCGAGGAGCTCTGGCGCACGCGCCTGATTCCGGGGCCGGGCGAGCCGGGCGACGAGACCTGGGGCGACGTCCCGTTCGAGGAGCGCGGGCACGTCGGCTCGTGGATGGTGCCGAGCTTCGACCCGGCGCTGAACCTGGTCTACGTCGGGACGTCGGTCACCTCGCCGGCGCCGAAGTTCATGCTCGGCGGCGCGGATCTCACGCACCTCTACCACAACTCCACGCTCGCCCTCGACGGCGACACGGGCGCCATCGTCTGGCACTACCAGCACATGAACGACCATTGGGACCTCGACCACCCGTTCGAGCGGCTGCTGGTCGACACGCCCGTGCGCCCGGACCCGTCGGCGGTGAGTTGGATCAACCCGCGCATCAATCCCGGCGAGGAGCGCCGCGTTCTGACCGGCATCCCCGGCAAGACGGGCATCGTCTACACCCTCGATCGGGCCACCGGCGAGTTCCTGTGGGCAACGCCGACCATCACGCAGAACGTGGTGAGCGGCATTGACGGCGCCACCGGCGCGGTCACCGAGAACGCGGAGCTCATCTTCACCGCCAGCGGCCAGCAGGTGCTGGCCTGCCCGCACGCGACCGGCGGCAAGGACTGGGAGGCGGGCGCCTACTCACCGCGCACCAACACGATGTACATGCCGCTTCGCAACGTCTGCGCCCGCATGATGGCCGAGGACCCCGAAAACCGGACGAACCGCCTCTACGCCATCGCCTGGCGAGGCGAGCTGGCCCCCGGCTACGACGACGTCGGGAGCGTGCAGGCCATCTCGGCCGAGACCGGCGAGGTGGTCTGGAACTACCAGCAGCGGGCCGCCACCATGGCGCTCGCCGCCACCGGCGGCGGACTGGTCTTCGGCGGTGACGTCAACGGCCGCTTCCGCGCCTTCGACGACCGCACGGGGGACATCCTCTGGGAGATCAACCTCGGCTCGCCGGTCTCCGGCTTCCCGATCTCCTACGCGGTCGACGGCCGGCAGTACGTCGCGGTCAGCGTCGGCACCGGCCGCTTCCTCGACCTGACGCCGGAGCTGCGGCCGAGCAGCGGCAACAACCTGTTCGTGTTTGCGCTGCCGTAGGGGCAGTGCGGCTGATGGCTCTGCAGGGCCAGGGCCACCAGGCGCTCGGGTCTACGATGCGTCAGGCGGCTCGATCCTCGACGACCAGGGTTCGGCCTACGGCGCGCAGGGCCCTTTCGACTTGGCCAATGTGGGAACGATGGTCGGGGTTCAGGAGCTTCCGAACCGCGGCTTCGCTGACGCCCAGGCGCCTGGCGAGATCGACGTTGGTTACGTTCTGGTTGCGCATCGCCGTGTAGAGGGCCAGCTTGGCGGCGGTGACCGGCGGCACCGGGATCAGCTCCTGCCCGTCGGCAGGCAGGCTCGGCGCCGGGATGTCCCAGCGTTCGTGGACGTATCCCGCCAGTGCCGTGGCCAGCGCATCCTGCGCCATCGCTACGGCCTCCGTTCGGTCTTCACCGCACGTCAGCGCTTCGGGCACGTCGGGAAAGCTGATCGAGACCCCTCCGTCATCCGGCGCCAGATCGCACGGATACGTGTATCGCATCAGAAGTTCTCCTTGCCGATCCCCAGTTGTCTCAACATGTTGCGGAACGTCCCTGGCTTGAGCTCACCGTGCCGCACGGTGGTGAAGCGACCCCCGACCCACAGCCGCCCGTGGCTGCCCTTGCCGCGCGCGGGCTCGAAGCGGTACTCGAGATCGTTGCTCCTTGCGTAGCGCTTGGCGCGCCGGTTGAACTCCGCCGTCGTCACTGGCTTCCAGTCTCGCACCTTTGGGTTCGATCCGCAATCCCGGCTGTCGCAGGTCTCGGCGGGCGGGCGCGTCTGAGCCAGATACGCCGCCAGGTCCCCGACCGAGTTGGTCAGGATCCGAGACCATCTCGCTGCAAGGTTGCAAGGCCCGCGCGTTGCCGGCGCTCGACGCGAGCGAACAGCCGTCGTCTGATAGAGTGCCGTCTCGTCACGCGCCCCGGAGCCGACGCGGCCGCCGGGGAGCGCCGCGAAGCGGGCCGACGCCCGCCGGGGCACCGGCGACGGATGGTCCGCACGCCCCGGAACAGAGGAGGGGATCATGCTCGCAACCGACCGGACGTCGCGGGTTCGAATGGCGCTGTTCGCGTGTGGCGTCACCGCCGCCTTGGCGATCACGGCCGGGCCGCCCATCCTCGCGCAGGAGGCGGACCGCATCCGCCCCGTCACCGACGCGGAGCTCGCGAACCCGAGCGACGACGAGTGGCTGATGTGGCGGCGGACGCTCGACGGCTGGGGCTACAGCCCGCTCGATCAGATCAACCGCGACAACGTGGGCCAGCTTCAGCTGGTCTGGACGCGCGCCCTCGGCGCTGGCCGGCAGCAGGGCACGCCGCTGGTCCGCGACGGCGTGCTGTTCATGCCGAACCCGAGCGATGTCATCCAGGCCATCGACGCGGTGACCGGCGACCTCATCTGGGAGCACCGGCGCGACCGTCCCGACGACCTGGCCGACTACATGATCGGCACGCTGACCGAGACCAACCGCAACATCGCCATTCACGGCGAGCTGATCATCGATACCAGCATGGACGACCACATCTTCGCCCTGCATGCCGAGACGGGCGAGGTGGTCTGGGACACCGAGATCCTCGACTACCGGGTGAACCCGGCCAACCAGACCTCGGGGCCGATCACGGCCGGCGGGAAGGTGTTCTCGGGCCGGAGCTGCGACCCGCGCGGCGGTCCCCTCGGCTGCGTCATCACCGCGCACGACGCGGCGACCGGCGAGGAGCTGTGGCGGACGCGCCTCATCCCCGCCCCCGGCGAGCCGGGCGACGAGACCTGGGGCGACGTGCCGTTCGAGGAGCGCACCCACGTCGGCTCCTGGATGGTCCCGAGCTACGACCCGGAGCTGAACCTGGTCTATGTCGGCACGTCGGTCACCTCGCCGGCGCCGAAGTACATGCTCGGCGGCACCGACCTGACGCACCTTTACCACAACTCGACGCTGGCCCTCGACGGCGACACCGGCGACATCGTCTGGTATTACCAGCACATGAACGACCACTGGGACCTCGACCACCCGTTCGAGCGCCTGCTGGTCGATACCGCGGTGCGGCCCGACCCGTCCGCGGTGAGCTGGATCAACCCGCGCCTGAACCCGGGCGAGGAGCGCCGGGTCGTGACCGGCATTCCCGGCAAGACGGGCATCGTCTACACCCTCGACCGGGAGACCGGCGAGTTCCTGTGGGCCACGCCGACCATCGTCCAGAACGTGGTGAGCGGCATCGACGGGGCCACCGGCGCGGTGACCGAGAACGCGGAGCTCATCTTCACCGCGGCGGGGCAGACGGTGCTGGCCTGCCCGCACGCGAGCGGCGGCAAGGACTGGGAGGCGGGCGCCTACTCCCCGCGCACCAACACGATGTACATGCCGCTGCGCAACGTCTGCTCGCGGATGCGGTCCATGGCGGCGCCCGACGAGCAGGACGAGGCGCGCCGGCTCTACGCCATCGCGTGGCGACCCGAGATTGCGCCCGGCTACGACGACGTCGGGAGCGTGCAGGCGATCTCGGCCGAGACCGGCGAGGTGGTCTGGAACCACCAGCAGCGGTCCGCCACCATGGCGCTGGCCGCCACCGGCGGCGGGCTGGTCTTCGGCGGCGACGTAAACGGTCGCTTCCGCGCCTTCGACGACCGGACGGGAGAGATCCTCTGGGAGATCAACCTCGGCTCGCCGGTCTCCGGCTTTCCCATCACCTACGCCGTCGACGGCCGACAGTACGTGGCCGTCAGCGGCGGCTACGGTCGCTTCCTCGACCTGACGCCGGAGCTGCGGCCGAGCAGCGGCAACAACCTGTTCGTGTTTGCCCTGCCGTGAACGCCGCAGCGCTCCGCAATAGACCGTGGAGACTTCGCCGGATGCGATCTCGTGAGCGATGAACTGGCGGCTCGGATCAGAAGGACGGGAGCTGACAATGAATAGCACGTGTCCCCTGTGGCAGCGCGCATCGGCAATCGGGATGGTGGCTCTGGTCCTCGGTTCGGGAGCGCGGGCAGTCGCACAGCCCGCCGGCGACTTCGTGCCCGTCACCGACGCCATGCTGCAGGCGCCGGCGCCCGAGGACTGGCTGACGTGGCGGCGGACGACCGACGGGTGGGGCTACAGTCCGCTCGACCAGATCGACCGCGAGAACGTGGGCGACCTGCGCATGGTGTGGACGCGGGGGCTCTCCGACGGGTTCCAATCGGGTACGCCGCTGGCCTACCGCGGGGTGCTCTACATGCCGAACCCCAACGACGTCATCCAGGCCATCGACGCGGTGACCGGCGACCTCATCTGGGAGCACCGGCGCGACGTACCCGACGACGTCGGCGAGTACCTGCTGGGCGCCCTCACCACCAACAACCGCAACATCGCCATCTACGACCGGTTAATCATCGACACCAGCGTCGACACCCACGTCTTCGCCCTTGACGCCGAGACCGGCGAGATGGTGTGGGAGACGCAGGTCCTCGACTACCACGAGCATGCGGCGATGCAGGGCGCGGGACCGATCATCGCCGGCGGGAAGGCCGTCTCGGGCCGCAGTTGCCTGCCGCGGGGCGGGCCCGAGGCATGCGTGGTCGTCGCGCACGACGCCCTCACGGGCGAAGAAGTGTGGCGGCGGCGGCTCATCCCGGGGCCCGGCGAGCCGGGCGACGAGAGCTGGGGCAGCGTGCCGTTCGAGGAGCGCTCGCACGTCGGCGCGTGGATGGTCCCGAGCTACGACCCCACGCTGGACCTCATCTACATCGGGACGTCGGTCACCTCGCCTGCGCCGAAGTTCTTTCTCGGCGGGATCGACAACCAGCACCTCTACCACAACTCGACGCTGGCCCTCGACGCCGACACCGGTGAGTTCCTGTTCGAACGACCCCGCGTGTCGGTCGCCCTCCGCGGCATCTGGAACCGCGCCCGGGCCGACAGCGACATCTACGATTTCGTGCACGAGGAGCTGTTCGTGCGCCGCAACGCCGACGAGGACGCGCGCGACCTCAGTCTGGGGCGGATGAGCTTCGATGCTCCCGGGATCGGCTTCGACGTCGGGGTCGCCGTCACCTCGCGGCTCGACGTCGGCGTCGGCGTCGACCTCACGCGCGCGTTCGCGCAGTCCGAGTTGCGCGCGTACGTCGGCTCGGACGGGCTGCCTATCGAGCAGGAGACCACCCTGCGCCAGGTCGACCTGGTCGGCAGCCTGCGGTTCGCGATCACGCCGCGCGGACGGGCCGTCGGCCAGTACGCCTGGATCCCGGCCGCGGTGGTGCCCTACGTCGGGGTGGGCGGCGGCTTCCTACACCATTCGCTGCAGCAGGCTGGCGAGTTCGTCGACCCGCTCACGGACGAGCTCTTCGCGGACATCTTCGCCTCGAGCGGCTGGACGCTGTCCGGCCACGCGCTCGCGGGCTTCGACATCCGCCTGACCTCGCGGGTCTACGCCGAGATCGAGGGACGCTACGTCTGGGCGAACGACGACCTGGTCTGCCGGCGGCCCCTGGCGGGGGTGTTCGGGCCTCCGGAGCCTCTCGGGTTCTGCGGGTTCGAGCCGATCGACCTCACCGGACTCCGCGTTCAGGCCGGCGTGCGCTTTGTCTTCTGAGATCGCTTTCTGAGA
>MKWU01002896.1_pt1 | contig 23994 bp, 23 predicted proteins | sample 809101 | NCBI WGS metagenome assembly MKWU01 (sample SAMN05860141, study PRJNA318959) | sponge metagenome | host: Aplysina aerophoba | place: Slovenia: Piran, Adriatic Sea, Gulf of Piran | collected 2013-05-07 | reverse complement strand
ACGTCGAGGTGGACCCGGAGACCGGCAAGGTCGACGTGCTCCGCTACACGGCCGTCCAGGACGTGGGCAAGGCCATCCACCCCTCGTACGTCGAGGGTCAGATCCAGGGCGGCGCCGCACAGGGCGTTGGCATGGCGCTGACGGAGGAGTACTTCTACCGCGAGGACGGCGCGATGGCGAACTCGAGCTTGCTCGACTACCGCATGCCGACGGCGCTCGACCTCCCGGAGATCGAGACGGTGCTCGTCGAGGTTCCGAACCCCGGCCACCCGTACGGCGTGCGGGGCGTGGGCGAGGTGCCGATTGTGCCGCCGCTGGCGGCGGTCGCGAACGCCATCCACGACGCCACCGACATTCGCGTCACGCAGCTCCCGGCCTCGCCGCGCTGGCTGCTCGACCAGATGGAGGACGAGGACTAGCTCCTCGGCGCAGGGCAGAACCCACAGGGCCGCCGGCAGATGCCGGCGGCCTTCGTGTGTGTGATGTAGCGCCCGGCGGCGTCTCGGTCAGCGCTCAGACGCGGCGAGGGTCTCGGTGAACCAGTCGACGAGGAGGGTGCGGACCTCCTCACGGCGCTGACGCAGGCTGTGCGTCGCGCCCTCGAAGAGTTCGAGGCGCTTCGGGTCGCCCGCCATGTCGTGCAGCAGGCGCGAGCAGTCCGGCGGCAGCCGCTCGTCGTCGAGGCCGTGTACCAGCAGGAGCGGCGTCGGCGCGAGTTCGGCGACGCGCTGCGCTCCCGCGGTCTGCGTCGCGAGCGTCGCCACCGACGCGACGCGCTCGGACTGCACACCCGCCTCGATGACGACCGCGCCGCCGAACGAGTGCCCGGCGAGGCCGACTCGTTGCACGCCCTCGCTTCCGAGGAAGTCGACGCCCCGCAGCACGTCGAAGACGCCGTCGCCCATGGGGCCGGGGAAGGTGTGGATGCGGAAGTCGAGCCGCAGCGCGGCGACACCACGGGCGGCGAGGTCGGCGGCGAGGTCCGGGTAGAGAGCGTTCGCGGGACCATCGAGGCCGCCGTCACCGCCGCCGACCATGACGACGGCCGCCTCGGCCCCCGCGACCGGGTGCCACGCGCAGCGGATCCCGCCGCGCTCGGACTCGATCTCGATGATGCGAGGCTCGTCGGGGGGGTCGGCCGGGCGCTCCATGTCCGGGGGCGTCAGGCGGGGACTTCCTCGGCGACGGCTTCCACGCCGGTGGGGCGCTCGACCGGCAGGTCGATGATCATCTCCGTGCCCTCGCCCGGCTCCGACTCGACCCGGATGTTGCCGCCGTGCCTGCGCACGATGTCGGCCGAGATTGCGAGGCCGAGCCCCGTACCCTGGTCCGTGGGCTTGGTGGTGAAGAACGGGTTGAAGATCTTCTCGACCACATCCGGCGGCATCCCCGTGCCGTTGTCACCGATGCGGATCTCGACCATGTCGCCTTCGCGCTTCGTGTGCAGGGAGAGCGTGGGCATGTACTTGCCGATGCCGATACTGCCGTCCCCGATGGACATCCGCTTCTCGTGCGCCGCGTAGCCGGCGTTGCTCACCATGTTCAGGAAGACGCGACCGATGTCCTGCGGGATGACATCGAGTTCGCCGACGGTGGGGTCGAAGTCCTCCTTGATGTCGAGCTGGAACTCCTGGTTGGTGCCGCGCGCGCTGTGGTAGGCGAGGCGCGCGTGCTCGTCCAGCAGCGCGTTGATGTCGGTGGGGCGGAACTCCTGCCCGCCGCGCCCCATCTGCAGCATGTCGTTGACGATGCGGTCCGCGCGCTGACCGTGCGAGCTGATGCGCTCGACATTGCTGATCAGGTCCCCGGTGATGTCCTCGACGAGGCCCCGTTGCTCCTCGCTGAGTTCCACACCCTCCTCTTCGAGGACCTCCTTGAGCTCCTCCACCAGGTCGCCGGACGCCTCGGAGAAGTTCTTCACGAAGTTGAGCGGGTTGCGGATCTCGTGCGCCACGCCGGCGGTGAGTTCGCCGAGGGCGGCCAGCTTCTCGCGCATGACGATCTGGTCCTGCGCCGTCTGCAGCTGCGCCAGCACGGACTCGAGCTCGTCGTTCTTCCCTTGCAGCTCTTCCGCGAGTTGCTCGACGAGGTTGAGGCGCTGCACCTCCAGCGCGTGGCGGCGGAACACTTCGAGCGCGGCGGCCATCTCGGCGACTTCGTCCTGACCGCCGACATCCACGGTGGTCTCGAGGTCACCACCGGCCATGCTGCGCATCCAGTCGGACACCATGCCGATGCGGCGCAGCAGCACCCGGCGGACGAACGCCACCACGATCATGACCGTGCTGGCGACACTCACGACGCTAATGGCGAGCAGCAGGATCAGGCCCGTGCGCATGGCCTGCGAGGAGCCCTCGGTCGCTTCCTGGACGCTTGCCTGCGCGGCGCCGATGAGCCCGTTGACCTCCGTGTTCAGTTCGAGCGAGACGTTCCGGTTCTGGTTCAGCAACTCCTCCTGGCGCAACGAGATCGTGAGCTCCGAGGCGAAGAGGTCGAACACATTCCCGTCGCCCGATCCGAGCTTGACCAGCCGCTCGAACGCGGCCGCCGACTCGTAGTGGAACGCCGTGCCCTCCAGCGGCGGGAGGTTGCGGTTGATGCGGTTGATGGTTGCCTCGAAGCGCTCCCGCAGCGGTTCGATGAGCGAGGGCTCGGAGAGCGTGAAGGCGTTCGCGAGTAGCTCGGTGGCGATGTTGACGTCACCAAGCAGCTCGGAGAGCCGGCGGTACTGGACGAGTTCCGCCTCGGAGAAGTGCTCCTCGCGCGCGACTGGGGAGTCCGCAAGCGTGCGGTTACCCGTGAGGATGTAGAAGAGCTGGTTGTCGATGGCCGGGGCGAGGGCCGTATTGAGCTCGAAGCGTACGTTGGCGAGTTCCGTTTCCAGCAGTTCACGACGGGATCGCAGGGCGAATACGCCCGCGGTCTCGTTCTCGATCTCCTCGATATTCGTGATGAGCGTGTCGGCGTAGGAGCCGATGCGGCTGACGTGGGCGGGTTCGCTGTCGGTCTGCTCCAGCGCTGCCACCTGCTCCTCGAAGGAGGCGTACGCCTCGTCAATCTCGAGGCTGATCTGGGAGAACTCCTCGGGCGTCGCGGCGACGGTGAGGTTGGGCGCGGCGGCCACGAGGATGCCGCTGTAGCGGGCGACGCCGAACGCCGCCGCCATCTCCGGCACGCTGCCCTCGTTGACGTTGCTCTGCACCTCGCCCACCCGGTTGAACGAGAACCAGCCGACGAGGCTGGCGGCGAGCGTCAGGACCACCGCGCCGGCGAAGGCAAGGTAGAGCTGCGTTGAGATGCGGCTGCGACTGGCCAGCAGGCGTCTGAGGTGTGACATGTGCTACTCCGGGCTCGCAAGGCCGCGCAGTGTCTCCACAGGATAGTAGCGTCCGTCAAAACCGATCACCGACATGAAGACCGCGTCCGACCCCTGGTTGTCGTCCTCGCCGAACTGCAACGTGAATCCGTCGATGTCGAACGCCTCGGATCCCCGCAGGGCGGAGAGGAAGCAGGCGCGCGTGAGATCGCTGCCGCAGCGCTCGAGCCCGATGATCGCGAGCCGGCCCGCGAGGTAGCCCTCGAGCGAGACGAAGCCGGGCAGCGCGTTCGGGTCGACCGCCCTGAGCGCGGCCTGGTAGCGGGCGACCACCGGATCGGCGGTGTCCTCGGGGAACGGCACCACCTGCGTGACGAAGACGCCGACGCCCCGATACCCGAGCGCGCGCGCCAGGGCGTTACTGCCGACGAACGAGACGTTGAGGAAGACCGGGTTCCAGCCCGTGTGCTCAGCCCACAGGATCAGCTCTGCCACCGGCTCGTAGGCGCCAATGATGATCACGGCTTCCGGATCGCCCTCGCGGAGGTCGAGGAGCGCCGTCTTCACGGCGGTGGTGTTGCGCTGATAGATGGCGAGCGCCACCGGCTGCATGCCTCGTCGATCGAGCGCCTGGATCACCCCCTGGTAGCCGGCGCGCCCGTACGAGTCGTCCTGGTAGAGGATGCCGATGCGCGTGACGTTGAGGTCCTGCGTCAGGCGCTCGACCATCTCCTCGGTCTCCTGGCTGTAGGAGGCCCGGAGATTGACGATGTTCTCCCAGACGGGGTCCCGGAGGAATCCGGCGCCAGTGAACGGCGCGATGTACGGGACGCCCGCGGCGGCGGCGAGAGGCGTCGCCGACCGCGAGGTCGGTGTGCCGACGGCCCCGATCAGCGCGAAGACCCCCTCGTCCTCGATGAGCTGCCGGGTGTTGGCGATGGCCGCCTCCGGCTCGTAGGCATCGTCCAGGGAGACAAGCTCCAGGCGCCTGCCGTGCACGCCGCCTGCCTCGTTGGCCTCCTCGAAGGCGGCCTGCACGCCGAGCCGCATGTTCTGGCCGAGCTGGGCGGCGGGTCCCTCGAAGGCTGCGGACTGGCCGAACAGGACGCGGTTCGCCGTGACGCCCGGCGTTCCGGTAGCGACGGTGGCGGTCGGTTCGGGCGTGCTCGTCGCGACGACGCTGTCCGTGCCGTTGTCGTCACCGGGGCAGGCGACGAGGAGGAGCGCGGCGGCGGTGAGGGCCAGCCATAGCGCCGGCCGAAGAGCCCGGGCAGGCGGCTTGCGGATCATCTGACCTTGCGCGTCACCAGCTTCAGGTGATTCTTGTCCGATTCACGCTTGTAGAGCACTTCGTCCATGAGTTCGCGCATGAAGTGGACACCGAGTCCGCCGACGCGACGCTCACCGACGGCGGAGGTGAGATCGGGCGCCGGGGCGTCGTGGAGCGGATCGAAGGGCTTTCCCCCGTCGACGATTTCGATCGTGACCGCATCGGCGTCGGAGGTCAGTTCGATATCGATCTCGTGCGTGTCGTCGTCATGGCCGTGGTCCATCACGTTGAGGTTCCACTCCTCGAGGACCAGCCTGACGCGGAAGACCAGGTCTGCCGGCCAGTCATCCTGCTCGGCGAGGCTATCGACTGCTGCGTTGATGCGATCGAGTTCGTCGCGAGCGGTCCTGATCGTGAGGGACAGCGTCGCACTCACCGGTCAGCTCCTCCGCAGCGTCAGACAGGTGATGTCGTCGCTCTGGGGGGCATCTCCCGCGAACGCGGCTACGGCCTCCATGACCTGCATGGCGGTGCCTTCGGAGTCTCCGGGAGGCGAGGCCTCGAAGTACTGCCGCAGCCCCTCGACGCCGAAGAGCGTGCTGTCGTGGTCCATGGCCTCCGTGACGCCGTCTGTGTACATCACGATGGTCTCGCCCGGCTGGAGCTGGTGGGTCGTCTGCTGGTACTCGAAGCCGGGTAGCACACCCAGCGCGATACCGCCGGTGAGCGGGAGCAGCTCGGAGGAGCCGTCCGGCCGGACCAGGAGCGGAGCGTCGTGACCGCCGCTGGCGTAGGTGAAGACGCCGCTCTGCGGGTCGTACACGGCGTAGAGCATGGTCACGAACATGCTCTCGGTGTCGTCTTCCTGGAGCAGCTCGTTGACCTCGGAGAGGACCTGGCCGGGATCGTGGAAGCTGATCGCCGTGCCCTTGAGCAGGGTGCGGCTGGACATCATGAAGAGCGCAGCCGGCACGCCCTTGCCCGAGACATCGGCAATGGCCAGTCCGACCTGCTCGTCCTGCAGGCGTACCACGTCGAAGAAGTCGCCGCCGACGTCCAGCGCCGGGTGCATCGCGCCGAACGTATCGTAGGCGTCATTCTTGGGGAAGCTGGTCGGCAGGATGGACTGCTGCATCTTGCTGGCGACGTCGAGCTCGTTCTGCAGCGCAACGAGCTTGTCGCGACTGTCGAGGGCAGCACGCCACTCCTCGATGTGCTGGAGGGTGCGGTCCACGGTGACCTGGAGGTCATCGAAGTCCACCGGCTTGGTCACGAAGTCGAACGCGCCGCGGTTCATGGCGGTGCGGATGTTCTGCATGTCGCCGTAGGCGGAGATGATCACGGCGCGGAGGTTCGGGTTGACGTCGGGGATCTGCTCCAGGAGGGTCAGGCCGTCCATCTGGGGCATGTTGATGTCCGAGAGCACCATGTCGATAGTGCTGTCGGCGGCGAGCTTCTCGAGCGCCTCGACGCCGTTTCCGGCAAAGACGAACTCGTAACGGCCCGAGCGGATCTGCCGCCTCATGCGCTGGAGCATGAGTGGTTCGAGGTCAGGCTCGTCGTCTACAACCAGAATTCTGTACGCCATCAACGTCGCCCCAGGACAGCAGTCAGCGTCGGTTCAGGACGGAGCGCTATCCCTTGACGGCCGCGAGCGCCTCCGCCCGGGAGGCGTGGATGGGGATGATGCTGTCGAAGCCGCTGATGCCGAACACCTCGCGGATCGGGTCGTCCAGGGAGCACAGCGCGAACTCCGCACCGTTGCCCTGCAGGGTCTTCGCAGTGACCAGCAGCACCCGGAGACCGGCGCTGCTGATGTAGGAGACCTGTTCGAAGTCCAGGATCAGCGCCTGCTGGGCCTCCTGGACCACGGCGTCCAGGGCGTCCTGGAACTCGCGGGCGTTGGAACCGTCCAGACGGCCGGTCGGCGTCGCCACGACGGTCCCATCATCGTTCTCGGTGCTGATATCCATTGGTCCGTCTCCTGAACCCTTGCTCGGCACTCGGCGCATCGTACTACAACGTAATCGAGCGCACCTTACCGGGAGCCTTGCCGCCCCCGTTCGGTGTGAGGCCCGGGAGATCCCCGGCCGGAGGCACCGACGCAACCCGACTGATGACCGGAATGATAGCCCGGCTTGGCCGAAGATGCTTGCCCTATTTTGCATCAGCTTTACGAAATGCTCCGTATTGCACATAAATGTAGGCGCTGAGGGGTGTAGAGGCGGTACAGTGCGCGCGTCGGATCGATTGGGACCCGTCGCCACTCTGTGGCTCGTTCCGCTTCGCCAAGGCAGAGACGGATCCAGGAGCATCCCTGCATGGCCTATAGCGCACAGGCGTTACGTGGGGACGTGTTCGGTGGGGTCACCGCGGCCGTCGTTGGGCTGCCCGTCGGACTGGCCTTTGGCGAGGCATCAGGCCTCGGAGCGGTAGCCGGGCTGTACGGCGCGATAGCAGTCGGGTTCTTCGCGGCCGTGTTCGGCGGCACCAGGTCGCAGATCTCGGGTCCCACCGGACCAATGGCCGTCGCGATGGCGGTCATCGTCACCACCCACGCCGAGACGCTCTCCGAGGCGCTCACGATCGTGGTCATGGCCGGGATGATCCAGATCGCGCTCGGCCTCATGCGCATCGGCCGCTTCGTGGCCTACACGCCGTACTCGGTGGTGTCGGGCTTCATGTCGGGCATCGGCGTGATCATCATCCTCTTGCAGACCGTGCCGTTCATGGGCGGGCCGGTCCGTACGGGCGGGCCAATCGAGGCGATCCGCGCCTGGCCCGAGACGCTCGGGAGTCTGAACTTCAGCGCGCTGGCGATCGCCATCGTCACCTTGGCCGTCGGGACGCTGTGGCCCGCCCAGTTACGGAAGTACCTGCCCCCGGCCCTCGCGGCCCTCATCGCGGGGAGCGCGCTCAGCATCCTGTGGCTGAGCGACACCCCGGTGATCGGCGAGGTGCCGACGGGTCTGCCGAGCCTGCACCTGCCGGAAGTGGCGCCCGGGCTGCTCGCCCGGTCAGTGGAGCCCGCGCTCATCCTCGCGCTGCTCGGCTCCATCGACAGCCTGCTCACCTCGCTGGTGGCCGACGCGATGACTCGCACACGCCACAACCCCAACCGCGAGCTGGTCGGGCAGGGCATCGGCAACACCATCGCCGGTCTCATCGGGGCCACGCCCGGCGCCGGCGCCACGATGGGCACCGTGGTGAACATCCGCGCCGGCGGGCAGACGCCGGTCTCCGGCGCGCTGCGGGCCGCGATCCTGCTTGCCCTCGTGCTCGGCCTGGGGAGATACGTCGAGTCGATCCCGCACGCCGCGCTGGCGGGGATCCTGATGAAGGTCGGATGGGACATCATCGACTGGCGCTTCATCACGCGCATTCACCGCGTCCAGCGCGAGCATTTGCTGGTGATGTTCATCACGCTGGGGCTCACCGTCTTCCTGGACCTGGTGACCGCGGTCGCCATCGGGCTCATCGCCGCGGGCATGGCCAGCGCGAGGCAGCTCGAACGGCTGCAACTGGACAGCGTGGTCTCGGTGCCGCTGCTGGATAACAGCTTCCTGAAGGAATGGCGCAACCGCGAGGCCGCGGACGCATTCTCGGCCCGGGTCGGGTTGGTGGCGCTACGCGGGACCTTCTCGGTTGCGTCGTCGAGCGAGCTGATCAGCACCATCGGGGCCGACATCCGGGATCACGAGGTGGTCATCCTGGACTTCACCGACACCGTGTACGTGGACGACAGCGCGGCGCTGGTCGTGGAGCAGATGATCGACATCGCGATCGCCGAGGACACGGAGACCATCGTGCTGGGGCTGGCGGGACTGCCGGCGGTGACGCTACAGGCCCTCAACGTCCTCGATCTCGTCCCTGACGATCGATTCGTCTCCACCCTGGACGAGGCGCGAGACGTCGCGGAGCGGCTGCTCGACGAGCGCGCGGCAGACGTGCCCGCGTGACCAGCATCCAACCCCGTCGGTGATGAGCCACGGCCCGATTGTGAGCCTCGTGCCAACGATCACGCGCACGCCGAACGATCGAGGGAGTGGTAGGCGCGCGCCGGCGCGTTACCCCTCGACGCCCGAGGTGCGGCCGCGAGCAGCCGATGGCTGGCGGCCCTCCTCGTCGACGGTTGCGGCGGCGGTGAGCCCGCTGCGCACCGCCGACTCCATGGTCGCGGGCCAGCCCGTGTCCGTGTAGGCGCCCGCCAGGTACAGGTTGGCGAGCGCCGTGCGCGGACCGGGCCGCGGTAGCCCGGGCGCGGGCACGAATGTCGCCTCGGGCTCCTTCACGACCGCGTAGTGCGTGAGCACGGCGTCGCGCGATACGGGAAGCGCGCGATGCAGCTGCGGCAGCAGCCGCGCGCGGAGCTCTTCCCTGGTGAGCGAGAAGAGCTCCCCCGGTGCGCTGATCGAGACCACGAGGTGCTGGCCACGCGTCTCGTCCTCGCCGCCCGCGCGGCTGCGGTTGAAGACCCATTGCAGCTCGGAGCGGACGAACGCCGCGAACGCGAAGTCCGCGACCGGCCGGTCGAACCACAGATGGACGTTGAGGATCGATGCGGGCTCGAAGCTCGCCAGCGCGGCGAACGCCCCCTCGCCGCGCAGCTCCTCGGGCAGCAGCGGCAGCAGCCGCCACGGCGACAGCGCGCTGACGTACGCGTCGAACGAGCGCTGCTCACCGCCTCGCATGTGGACCGAGGAGACGCGACCGTCCTCGACCTCGATGCGCTCGACGGGTGCGCGCGTGGTCATCCTGCCGCCGCGCGCCTCGATGGCGCGGACGGCGGGCTCGACGTGGAGCTTTGAGAGTCCCACGGCCGCGATGCCTATCGCGGCGGCCGTGGGACCGCGCTGGAACCCTTCCTCGATCACGAACAGCGCCTGCTTCGCGCTCGCCTGCCCGGCGCGGCAGTTGAGGGTGGGGATCACGAGGAAGTCCCAGAACTCGCGGATCGTGTCGGGCGGCTGGCCGCGGCCGCGTAGCCACGCCTCGAAGGTCAGCTCGTCGAGGCCGGCGCGTTCGGAGTGGGCGAGCCGGCGCAGCGCGAGGAACGCGCGCGCGACCTGCGCCTTCTGCCGCCACGTCAGGTGCCGGTATCGCAGCAGCGCCGGCGCGAGGTGCAGGCCCAGCGGCAGGTTTGCCGCGCCGAGGTCCGAGCGGCGTCCTTCCTCGTCGAAGACCGGCACGTGCAGTCGCTGCTGGCGGCGAGTGAGTTCCAGCGTGCCGATGCGTTCGAGGAATGCGACGTAGGCCGTAGTGCACTGCATGAAGACGTGCTGGCCGTTGTCGACCTCGTCGCCCGTCTCGTCGTCGCGGAAGGAGTAGGTCGCGCCGCCGGCCCAGGGGCGGCGTTCGAGTAGTTCGACCTCGTGGCCGCGGTCGGCGAGTTCCAGCCCCGCCGAGAGCCCGGCGAGGCCCGCACCGATGATCCCGACTCGCACGACGACGCCCGGCGTCAGCCGGACCGCGCGGGCCCGAGCAGGGCGGCGCCAGCCCAGAGGCGCGCGATGGCGGTGATCTTCTCCGGGCCGCTGAGGCGCACGCGCTCCGAGAGCACGTCGTAGTCGCGCGCCTCGATGCGCTTGAGCAGCTCGAAGTACACGCCCTGCAGCACGTTCACGCACATCCGCGAGCGCACGTCGAGCAAGGGGAGCAGGTTGCGGCCGAGTTCGAAGTAGCGGCGAGCGCGCGCGCCCTGCGCCGCCATCATCGCGGCGAATCGCTGGTCGTAGCGGCACGCGAGGATGTCGTCGGCGGTGAGGCCGTGCGCCGCGAGTTCGTCGGTCGGGAAGTAGACGCGGCCGCGGCTCGCGTCCTCCCGCACGTCGCGCATGATGTTCACGATCTGCAGCCCCAGCCCCATGCTGGTCGCGAACTCGCCCGCGCGCGGGTGCGGCTTCGCCCCGAAGATCGCGACGCAGATGTGTCCCACGATCGAGGCCACGCGGTAGCAGTACTGCTGCAGGTCGGGCCAGGTCGCGTAGCGGTCGATGGTGAAGTCCATCTCGACGCCGCTGATGAGCTGCTCGAAGTACTCGTGCGGGATCGCGAAGCGGTCGACGGCCTCGCCGAGCGCGGTGAAGAGCGGCCCCTGGCGGCGGCCCGCGTAGCATTTCTCGACGAGCTGGCGCGCGAGCGCGATCTCGCGCTCCTGGCGCGTCCGGTCGGTCAGCTCGTCGGCGATGTCGTCGACGTAGCCGCTGAACGCGTAGGCGGCGTAGATGGCGTTGCGTTTGTGAGCGGGGAGGATGGTGAAGGCGTAGTAGAAGTTGGAGGCGCGGTCCTTGGTGTAGGCCCGGCACCACGCCGAGGCGGCCTCGGGCGTGTAGGGCTCGCTCCCGTGCGCTTCGAGTTCGGCCAGCACGTCGAACGCCACGCTCAACCCCTCCCGATCAGCGCCCGAGCAGCACGCGCGCGCCCTGCACGAGCATCAGCCGCGCCTTCACGGCGCGCGTGACGCGCGGCCGCGCCGTGAGCGTGTCATACCCCGCCGCCTCGATCGCGTCGAGGATCGCCTCGCCGCCGAGGCGGAAGAGCCGGATGTCGGTGCGCACCGATCGCGAAACGAGGCCCTCGAGGGGCTCGCCGGCGGAGAAGTGCGACCGCGCGCGCTCCACCTGGAAGCGCATCAGCTCGCGGAAGTGCTCGTCGAAGCGGCCCTCGATGATCTGCGCGTCGTCGCAGCCGAAGCGCCGCAGCTCGTCCTGCGGCAGATACACGCGCCCCTTGCGGATGTCGACCGAGACGTCCTGCCAGAAGTTCGCGACCTGCAGGCCGATGCAGATCTGGTCCGAGAGCGCGATACGTTCGGCGTCGTGGTAGCCGAGGACTGCGAGCACCATCTGCCCGACGGGCGTGGCCGAGTACGAGCAGTAGTCGAGCACGTCGTCGTAGGTCTCGAATCGCGAGACGCGCTGGTCGGTGCGGTTCGCCTCGATCAGTCGCAGGAACGGGTCGAGGGGGATCGAGCACTCCTCGATGGTCTGCGCGAGCGCGACGAAGAGCGGGCGTTCCGCCCTACCCGCCACGGCCTCGCGGAGTTCGTGCTCCCACGCGTCGAGCATGGCGAGCCGGTCGCCCTCGGCCTCGTCGCCGAGGTCGTCGGTGAAGCGGCAGAAGGCGTAGACGGCGAAGAAGTGCGGCCGGAGCCTGCGCGGGAGCAGGAACGTGACGACCGAGAAGTTCTCGCTGTGACGCCGGGCGTAGCGCTCGCACTCGCGGTACGCCTCGCGGAGCGATACGGGCTGTGGAGCGGGTGTGTGCAGCGTGGCGCCGGGGCTCGTCGTCATCGCGGCGGGTCCGGGTGGGCGGCGGTCAGTGCGCCCCCGTGAGCACGGCGAGGCGCGCCTCGACCTCGTCGATCGAGCTGTCCGGCGTCGAGGCGCCGGCGGTGAGGCCGATGCGGTTGGCGTCCTCGAACCACCCGGGTTCGAGCTCGTGGGCGCTCTCGACCTGGAAGGTGCGCGTGCCCTCGCTCTCGCAGACCTCGCGCAGGTGGCGCGTGTTCGCGCTCTTGCGCCCACCCACGACGACCATCACGTCGACCTCGTGCGCGAGCTCGGCGGCGGCGGCCTGCTGGCCGGTGGTGGCGTGGCAGAGCGTGTTGACCACGTGCATCTCGAAGTTCGCCTCGCGCTGGAGCAGCATCAGGTTGCTCACGAAGCGCGCGAAGTCGTCCATGCGGTGGGTGGTCTGGGCCATCACGCCGATCTTGTTCGGGAAGCCGCCCGGGAACGTCTCGATGACGTCGCGCAGGTGGTCGATGTCGGCGTGCTCGATCACGGAGACCTGCGAGCGGCCCTTCGAGTCGAAGCCCCAGCCGGTGATGCCGCGCACCTCCTTGTGGCGAGGGTCGCCGAAGATCAGCACGTGCCACTGCTCGCGCACGAACTTCTGCGCGTAGCGCTGGGCGCGCGTCACCACCGGGCACGTCGTGTCGACGATGTCGAGCCCCGCTCGATCGAGGTCGGTGAGCACGCGCTCGCCGACGCCGTGCGCGGTGATCGCGACTCGGCCGGCGCGGACGCTTTCTGCCGTGATGGCGCCGAAGTCCCCATCGATGTCGTCGGGGCCGGGGAGCTGGCGCACGCCCGCGCGCTCAAGCTGGTCGACGACGTGCGGGTTGTGGACGATCTCGCCGGCGCTGGAGATCGGGCTCTCCGGGGTCGCCTCGCTCTCCATCATCTGGACGGCGCGGCGCACCCCCATGCAGAAGCCCATCTCGCTCGCACGAATGATTCGGGCCATCGACGCCTCCGGCGACGAGCTGCGAGAGCAAGTCGCAACAAGTATAGGGCAGAACGTGCGCGCCGTGCGGCGTCCGGGCGGTGAGGCTAGTACGCCCCCTGCGCCTCGAAGATACGGCGCGGGTTGTCCACCACCATCGCGGTGATCTGTTCCTCGGTGAGGCCGAGTTGTTCGAGTTCCGGCAGCACGCGGTTCGGGATGGTGAGGAAGTGCCACTCCGGCGAGTTGCGCGCGATGGTCTCCAGCGGGACGCCCAGGAAGTGACACGCAGCGTCGTGCGACAGCACCATCTGCGAGGCGTACCTGCGCCGGCACAACTCAGCGATCGTGGCGATGCGCTCCTCGACGTTCGCGCGCATCGAGAGCCCGAAGCGGTCCATGCCGATGGTGCTTCCCCGGTCCATGAGCCCCGACAGGTACTCGACGTCCGTGGTGTCGCCGGAGTGGCCGATCACGACGCGTTCGAGGTCGACGCCTTCCTCGGTGAAGACACGTTGCTGGTCGGCGCCCGAGCCGATGATGGGGTTGCTGTGCGTCATCAGCGGCGTGCCCGTCGCGCGGTGCGCGCGTGCGGCGATGCGCAGCTGGAACTCGTTCTCCGGCGTGCACTCCTCGGTCGCGATCTTGATCGCGCCCGCACGGATGCCCGTACCGGCGATGCCTTCGTTGAGGTCGTGCAGGTAGAGCTCGAGGATCCGGTCCGGGTTACGGCGCAGGAAGTAGCCGGGCGGATTGAGGTGCACACCCGTCGCAACGACGATCTGCATCCGCGTGCGCGCGGCTACCTCGGCGACGAGCCCGATGTCGCGACCGAGGTCCACCGTGGTGAGGTCGACGATCGTGCGCACCCCGGCCTCGTACGCCTCGTCGAGCTTGGCTGCGGCTTGCGCGACCTCGGCCTCACGGTCGAAGAGCTGTGGGTAGCTCGCATACAGGTCATGCGAGAGCAGGAAGACGTGCTCGTGCATGAGCGTGAAGCCGAGGTCGGCGGTGTCGAGGTCGCCTCCGGCAGTGGGGATCAGGGTCATCGTCTACCTCGCAAGTGGGGCCGGGTGCGGCCGGAAGTGGTGGGCCCGGTGGGACTCGAACCCACGCGCGACGGATTAAAAGTCCGCTGCTCTGCCACTGAGCTACGGGCCCGATCGCATTTGACGCCTCGCTCGCATGCCTGTCCAGCCGGTACGTGGGCGCCACACACACGTCTGAGGAAGCGCGCCATCGCGCGCATCCTGTCCGGGCTCGCCTCGCCGCGCGGGGCAGGGCGGAACGCGATGTGCGACGCGAGGGGGAACCATGTCAGCCACCAACCGACCGACCACCCAGCCGCTCGGCAAGCCGCCGGGGAGCGTGCGCGCATACCTCGCGCTGGGGATCCTTGCCGCGTTCCTGATCACGCACGCGCTCGCAGCGGCGTGGCTGCTGCGCGTCGAGAACATCGAGGCTGCCGTCGGGCTGCTGAGTGTGCTCGCCCTCGAGGCTGGGACGGTGACGGGGTTCTACTTCGGCAGCCGCTCCACTTGGTCCGGTGAGCCCTCGGCGGACGTCGGCGCCTGAACACGCCTCGCCCCGCTACGCCTCGTCGTTGGGCTGCGGCTTGCGGCGACGCGAGGGGGCGACGCGAGGGGGTTCGTTCGGCTGCTTGGCGTAGTGCGGCGGCCACGGCAGATCCGGGAGGCCGCGCTCATCGTCGGCGTCGGCGAGGGCGAGCAGGCCGTCGAGGCGGCCGGGTGCCTGGTCCATGCCGGCCGCGAGGTCGCCGACCTCGTCCCAGCGTTCGGCGAATCCGCGCAGGTCGAGCGCGACCGGGTCGATGGTCCGGAGCTCGTCCCAGCGGAACGGGGCCGAGACGCGGCCGGTCTCGCGCACGCTGTAGGCGCTCGCAATGGTCTTGTCGCGGGCGTTCTGGTTGTAGTCCAGGAAGATGCCGTGGCGCTCCTCCTTCCACCACGAGGTGGTCGCGAGGCCCGGCGCGCGACGCTCGACCTCGCGCGCGAAGGCGACGGCCGCGCGGCGCACGTCGTTGAACTCCCAGCGCGGCTCGATGCGCGCGTAGATGTGGATGCCGCGCGATCCCGATGTCTTCGGCCACCCGGTCAGGCCGTGCTCCTCCAGCAGCTCGCGGCACACCGCGGCGACCTCGCGCGCGTCGTCGAACGTCGAGCCCTCGGCGGGGTCGAGGTCGATGCGCAGCTCGTTCGGATGGTCGAGGTCGTCGGTGGTGACCGGCCAGGGGTGGATGTCGATGCAGTTGAGCTGCGCCATCCAGATCACGTCGCGCAGCTCGCGTGCGACGGCCATGCGGCCGGGGCGCGCGGCGGGGAAGCGGATGGGCGTGGACTCGCGCGCGTCCTTCGGGGCGCGCTTCTGATAGAACGGCGGCTCCCCAACGCCCTTCGTCCAGCGCTTGAGCATGCACGGCCGCCCGCGCACCGCGTTGAGGATGCCCGGCCCGCAGCGCAGGTAGTGCTCGACGACGTCGAGCTTGGTCCAGCCCTGCTCCGGGAACATGACCTTGCCGGGGCTCGAGACCCGCACGGGCTCACCGTCGGCGTCGACGTAGACCTCGTCCTTCGCCATCGTCCCGCTCCGACTCCCCCGGCCCGCCGTCAGCTGCGCAGCTGCGACCGCCAGGCGTCGATCGCGCCGCGCACGCCCATGTCGCGCACGCTCTCGCGCATCGCCTCGACATCCGGGGAGAAGTGCGCGATGGCGTCGAGCTCCGCACCGGTGCGGAGGGCCGTGCGCATGCCTCGGAGCTCGTCCACGCGGTTGGCGGAGAGCTTGTGGATGGCGAGCACGTCCTTCGGGACCATCGAGATGCGCTCCACGTAGTCCTCGACGTACTCGTCCAGGATCTCGGGATGGATGGCCTCGTTGAAGAGGCCGTACTCGGCCGCCTGCGCGCCCGTGATGAACTCGCCGGAGGGGAACGCGAACTGCTTGGCGCGCTTCGGGCCCATGTGCCACGCCCAGAACGCCGTGACATAACCCGCGCCGAGGGGCAACTGCGGCCCGCTCCCAACGCGCGTGTCCTCGGCGACGAACGTCACGTCGCAGATCGCGGCGAGCTGCGTCGCGCCGGCGATGCAGTAGCCGTGCACCTTGGCGATGACCGGCAGCCGCATCTCCGGGATGCGCAGCCACAGCCGCAGCCCGTCCTCGATGTTGTCGCGGTCCGAGGTGGGCGAGTAGGGGCGGCCCGTGTCGGCGTCCGCGGGCGCGCCAAGCTGGTAGCCGGTCGAGAAGGCGCGGCCCGCGCCCTGGATCAGCGCGACATGCACGCCGTGGTCGCGCTCCGCTTCCTCGAGCGCCTCGATGATCTCGCGCTGCATCTGGCGGCTGATGGCGTTGAGACGCTCGGGGGCGTTGAGGGTGATGGTCGCTACGCGACCATCGACGTCGTAGAGGATCTCCTGGGGCATCGCGCACCTCCTCGCGGGGCGTGCCGCCCCTCGGCGGGCGGAGTATAGCGGGCGTGTCCGCATACACTCGCGGCGACGCCGGAACCGCCGGCATCGAGGGGCGAAGGGGTGCGCCATGCAGCTCGGCATCGTGGGGTTGGGCCGGATGGGCGCGGCGATGCGCGAGCGGCTGCGCCGCGGCGGCCACGAGGTGACAGGGTTCGACCTCAACGCCGAGGTCAGCGACGTCGCCTCACTGCGCGAACTCGTCGCCGGCCTCGCCACCCCACGCGTCGTGTGGCTCATGGCGCCGGCGGGCGAGGCAACCGAGGCGCTCGTGGGCGAGTTGGCCGAACTACTCGGCACGGGCGATGTCCTCGTCGACGGTGGCAACAGCCTCTACAAGGACTCGATCCGCCGCGGCGAGATGGTGGCCGAACGCGGCATCCGCTACCTGGACGCCGGGGTGTCGGGTGGCGTCTGGGGGCTGGAGAACGGCTTCTGCGTCATGGTGGGCGGCGACCGCGACGCCTTCGAGGCCGTCGAGCCCGCGATCGCAACGCTCGCGCCCGAGGATGGCTACCTGCACGTCGGCCCGAGCGGCGCGGGCCACTACGTGAAGATGATCCACAACGGCATCGAGTACGGGCTGATGCAGGCCTACGCCGAGGGCTTCGACCTGCTGCGCGCCTACGACGAAGACCTGGACCTTGGCGGGATCGCGGAGCTGTGGCAGCACGGCTCGGTGGTGAGGTCGTGGCTGCTCGAGCTTGCCGGGCAGGCACTCACGGACGACCCGGGACTCGACCGGCTCCAGCCGTACGTCGAGGACTCAGGCGAGGGCCGCTGGACGGCGATCGAGGCGGTGGAGCGGGGCGTGCCCGCGGGCGTGATCACCGGGTCGCTGTTCGCGCGGTTCGCATCGCGCGACGAGGGCTCGTTCGGGCTGCGCATGCTCGCGGCGCTGCGGCAGCAGTTCGGTGGTCACGCGGTACGCGAGGCGTAGCGAGCGAGGGTCAGCGGCTACGCACCGTCGGCCGCTGGGCTGGCGTTGGGGCCGTCGACGTGGACGGACCAGCCGGCCAGGCTGGTGCAGCGCTGCACCATGTGATTGCGCACGGCTCGTAACACCTCGACGCGGGCGTGGCGCTTGTTCTCGCCGGAGACGAGGATCCACGGCGCTTCCTCGGTGTGGGTGCGCTCGAACATCTCGTCGGCAGCGGCGACGTACTCGTCCCAGTGCTGGCGGTTACGCCAGTCCTCGTCCGTGAGCTTGTAGCGCTTAAACGGGTCGTCGGCGCGCTCCTTGAAGCGGCGGAGTTGCTCCTCCGGGCTCACATGCAGCCAGATCTTGAGGATGGCGATGCCGTCATCCATGTAGTGCCGCTCGAACTCGTTGATCTCGCGGTATGCGCGCTCGTACTCCTCCGGCGTGGCGAAGCCCTCGACGCGCTCGACGAGGAGGCGGCCGTACCAGGAGCGGTCGAAGATCACCATGTCGCCGCGGGCCGGCATCTTCGCGTGGAAGCGTTGCAGGTAGTGCTGCCTTGCCTCCAGCTCGGTGGGCGCGTCGGTCGAGTAGACGCGGTAGCCGCGGGCGTCGAGGTGGCCCGTGAGGCGCGCGATGGCGCCGCCCTTGCCCGACGCGTCGAGCCCCTCGAAGACGATGGCGATGCCGCACTCCGCCTCGTCGCGGAGGTGCGACTGGATGTGGATGAGGTCGAGTTGCAGGCGGGTGCGCTCCAGCTTGTAGTCGGAGCTGCGGACCCGCTTGGTGGGGTCGAAGTCGGCAATGCGCGGCGGGCGCGTGAGAACCTGCATCGGCTCGCTACTTTACGATCGGAATAGCGGGTCTGCACGGGGGTGGCAGTCCGCACAGTGGCTCGCTGTTCCGGGTAGCAAACCATAATGCTAGGATCGCGTCGCGGTTGGACGGCTCCCCCTCGCTCCGGCCCCGTCGCCGGACTCAGCGCGGCCGCCGCCAGGTTTCAGCCATGGCCAGCGACGCCATGCCGCATCGTCGAGCGTAACGCTGGCGCTACCCGCCGCACCGCCGGAGTATTGACATGGCTCAACGGATTGCCGACGTCCACGTGAGGAACACCGTGCCGCTGCCCACGCCGCGCGAGCTCGAGGCGGAACTGCCGATCCCCGACAAGGTGCTCGCCTCGGTGGTGCACGGGCGTCAGGCGGTCGAGGACATCCTGGACGGTCGCGACTCGCGCCTGCTCGTCATCACCGGCCCCTGCTCCATCCACGACGAGCAGGCCGCGCTTGAGTACGCCGAGCGCCTGGCCAAACTCAACGAGGAACTCTCGGACCGCGTGTGCATCGTGATGCGCGTCTACTTCGAGAAGCCACGCACGACCGTCGGCTGGAAGGGGATGATCTACGACCCCGACCTCGACGGCTCCTTCGACATCGCCAGCGGGCTGCGGCGCGCGCGCGAGCTGCTGCTCACCATCGCCGGCATGGGCCTGCCGACGGCGACCGAGTTCCTCGACCCCATCACCCCGCAGTACCTCGCCGGCCTGATTTCATGGACGGCCATCGGGGCCCGCACGACCGAGAGCCAGACGCACCGCCAGATGGCGAGCGGACTGTCGATGCCCGTCGGATTCAAGAACAGCACCGACGGCAACATCCAGATCGCCGTCGACGCCATGCTCTCCTCGCGCGAGCCGCACGCGTTCCTGGGCATCGACGGCGACGGACGCACGTGCACGGTGCTCACGAACGGGAACCCGCACGGCCACATGGTCCTGCGCGGCGGCGCCGCCGGGCCGAACTACGCGGTCGAGCACGTGCAGGCGGTCTACGAACGCCTCGAGGCCAGCGGGCTCCCGCGCCAGGTGCTGGTTGACTGCAGCCACGCCAACTCGAACAAGGACCACACGCGCCAGGCGCTCGCGTTCCGCGACGTGCTGGCGCAGCGCGCTGCGGGCGACACCGGTGTGATCGGCCTGATGGTCGAGAGCCACCTGCACGAGGGCAAGCAGTCGCTCGGCGACGACCCCAACTCGCTGCGCTACGGCGTGTCGATCACCGATGCCTGCATCGGCTGGGACGAGACCGTCGAGTTGCTCCGCGAGGCCGCGGCCATCAGCCGGGAGCCCGCACCAGCCACCGCGTAGCGGCGCTCGCGCGCGACCCCGTCCGCGATCAGCGAGCCGTCCAGCGCGGCTCCTCGACGCCTGCCTGCGCGTTGACGCTGCGGGCCGCGACGAACAGGAAGTCCGACAGCCGGTTGAGGTAGCGCAGCGCCGCGCCCGAGACCTCCTCGGACGCCGCGAGGGTGACTGTGCGGCGCTCGGCGCGCCGGCACACGGTGCGCGCGAGGTGCAGCGAGGCTGCCGCGGGCGCGCCGCCCGGCAAGATGAACTGCGTCAGCGGCTCCAGGTCCTCCTCGAGCTGGTCGATCCACCCCTCGAGCCGCTCGATGGACTCGACGGGCACCTGCGGGGCGAGCTGGCCTGCCGCCGCGCGCTCGCGCACCGCGGGCGTGGCGAGCTCGCCGCCGAGGTCGAACAGCGTCGACTGCACCTCGAGCAGCATCGCGCGCAGCTCGGACGCGTCGAGGGCGGCGACGGCGGTGCCGAGCACGGCGTTCAGCTCGTCGACGGCGCCGTAGGCCTCGACGCGCTGCGCGTCCTTGCGCACGCGCGGCCCGCCGAAGAGCCCGGTCTCACCCTCGTCGCCGGTGCGCGTGTAGATCTTCATGCGGCGCGCCTCCCGCGCCACCGTAGCAGCATCGCCCGACTGCGGGCAGCAGCCCATCGAGGGCGCTCGCGGCGGTCGCTGCGCGCGTCCGCGTGCGGCAAGATGCGCGCATGACGCCGCCCGCAGTGCTGCTGCCCGACTACCAGTTCCCGCCCGGGTTCTTCGTGCGCTGGCTGTGGACCGTGCTGGCGATGCGCCGACGCCGCCATCCCGGCCGCGACGCCCTCGCGATGCTCGCGGGCAAGCCTCGTCCGCGCGTCGAGGGCATCGAGCGGATCCCGGTGTCGGGGCCCTGCGTACTGGCGATGAACCACTACGAGCGGCCGGGGCTGCGGGTGTGGTGGGGCGTCGCGCTGATGACCGCCGCGGTGTGGCAGCGCCGCGGCGACCCACCGATGCGCTGGCTCATGACCGACCGCTTCGAGGGGTTCCGCATGGCCGGCATCCGCTGGCCGGACGCGATCATGGCGTGGCTCCTCGGTCGCGTCGCGTGGGCGTACGGGCACCTGCTCGTCGCGAAGCCCGAGGGCGACGCGGCGCCGCGCGCGCTCGTGCTGCGCGAGGCGCGGCGCGCGCTGCGCGACGGCGGCATGGTGGGCGTCACGCCCGAGGCGGCCAGCGGCTCCGGCCCCGAGCTTGCGACCGCCTGGCCGGGCTCCGGCGCGGCCCTCGCGTGGCTGTCGAGCGGCTCCATCCCGATCGTCCCGGTTGCGTTCTTCGAGGACGACGAGGCACGGCTCGTGGCCCGCGTCGGCGAGCCGTTCACCCTCGATCGCGCGGGCGACGACGACGGCGCCGAGGCGGTGATGGGCGCGATCGCCGCGATGCTGCCACCCGAGCTGCGCGGGCCATACGGCAAGGCGTGACCGGATTGCCGTAGCATCGTCGGGCCTGGCAGGACGGGGCGTCGGAGGGCCGTATGGCGAGCGACGCGGCGAGTACGTGGCGGCCGATGCGGGTCAAGCTCGCCTACTCGGCGGGCAACCTGCCGGGCCAGGTCATCTCGCAGGCGTTCGCGCTGTGGCTGATCTTCTTCTACGCGCCCCCTGCCGACGAGGGCGCACCCACGTTCATCCCCGCGCTCGGCCTGCCCGACCTCGACCTCGGGCTGTTCGCGTTCCCGGACGAACTCGCGCCGCGTGTGCTGCTTGGGCTGACGCTCACGATTGCAGGCATCGTCGAGGCGTTCGACGACCCGATCATCGGCTACCTGACGGACCGCACGAAGTCGCGGTGGGGACGTCGCATCCCCTACGTGGTGCTGGCGACGCCGTGGTGGGCCTTCCTGTTCTTCCTGCTGTTCGTCCCGCCGTTCGGTGACGGCGCCATCGCGAACCTGCTGTGGCTGGTTGTCGTCCTCGAGGGCTACTGGCTCGCGAGCAACCTCTCAGGCGCGCCGCTCGAGGCGCTCATGCCGCACATCGCGAAGAGCCACGAGGACCGCGTGTCGGTCGCGGCGATGCAGCTCGTGTTCGGCATCCTCGGGGCGTTCCTCGGGCTCGCCATCAGTGGGCTACTGATCGACTGGGTGGGGTTCGCGGGGATGGCGGGCATCCTCGCCATCGTCGGGTTCGTCGGGCGCTACGCGTCGCTGGCGGGCTGCTGGGACTACGCGCGGACGGACGACGAGCCCTCGACGCCCGGCCTCGTGCGGTCGGTGCGCGAGACGCTGTCGAACCCGCACTTCATCGCGTTCCTGCCGGGGTTCATCTTCTTCCGCATCGCCCAGATCATGATCACCGCATGGATCCCGTTCTACGTCGCCGCGGTGCTCGGAGACGTCGAGGCGTTCGGGTTCAGCGGCGCCGAGGACGAGGGCGTGTTCACGTCGGCGCTGACCGCGCTGATCATCCTCGGGGTGATGGCCGGCATCGTGATCTTCGCGCCGCTCGCGCGCCGCGCCGGGAAGGCGCGCGCGTTCCGGGTGTCGATGCTGTGGGGAGCGGGGACGCTGTTCCTGCTGTTCTTCGTCGGCTTCGTGCCGGGCGTGCCGAAGCTGGCTCAGACGGCCGCGACGGTGCTGTTCGCAGCCTTCCCGATGGCCGGCGTGTTCATGCTTCCCAACATCCTCATCGCCGACATCGTCGACCACGACGCGGAGCGCACCTCGACGCGCCGCGAGGGGATGTTCTACGGCACGCAGAACCTGTTGGAGAAGAGCGCCTCGGCGTTCGCGCCGCTGATCTTCGCGCTCGTGCTGCTCGCCGGCGACAGCGCCGAGGATCCCCTCGGCATCCGCCTCGTCGGCCCCGTGGGCGGCGTGCTGCTGCTCGTCGGCTGGTTCTCGTTCCGCCGCTACGCGCTGTACGACGACGTGCGCGGCGCCGAGGAGCCCGAAGCCGTGTCGGGATAGCGACGCAGCGAGGGCCGTTGAGCGGGCGCGATGTAGACTGCGCCCCGGCTCGCCGCGCGGGCTGCGAAAGGAAGACTCGATGCCGCTACACCCACAGGCACAGGCATTCCTCGAGGTGGTCGAGGAAGCCAACGCCCTGTTGCCGCCGCTCCAGGAGCGTGACCCGGCGACCTGGCGCCAGCAGGGCCTCGACCTGGCAAAGCAGGCGCGCGAGCTGCCGTTCAGTCCTCCCGTCCACGCCGAGACGGACCGCACGATCCCCGGCCCGGCCGGCGAGATCCCGGTGCGCGTCTTCACGCCCGGGCCGGGCGATGGCTACCCCGTCCTCGTGTGGTTCCACGGCGGGGGCTGGGTGCTCGGTGGCCTCGACGGAGGCATCCACGCGCTGCGCCTGCTCACCAACGTTGCCAACTGCGTCATCGTCTCCGTCGACTACCGGCTCGCGCCGGAGCACCGCTTCCCCGCGGCCGTCGACGACTGCCTGGCGGCGACTCACTGGGTGGCGGAACACGCCGCCGAGGTCGGCGCGGATCCGTCGCGTATCGCCGTTGGCGGCGACAGCGCGGGCGGGAACCTCGCCGCCGTTGTGGCGCAGCTCGTGCGGGACGGCGGGCCGGAACTCGCGTTCCAGCTCCTCGTGTGCCCCGTGACCGACTCGGACTTCTCCCGCAAGTCGTACATCGCGAACAACGAGGGCTTCCTGCTCAGCACGGAGATGATGGAGTGGTTCTGGGCGCAGTACATGGGCCCCGACGGCGACCGCACCGACCCTCGCGTCGCCCCGATGCGCACCGACGACCTCGCCGGACTGCCGCCCGCGCACGTCATCGCCGCGGAGTACGACCCGCTCGCCGACGAGGCCGTCGCCTACGCCGAGGCAATGGAGGCGGCGGGCGTCGACGTGACGATGGTGGTCGCCGAGGGGCACATCCACGACTACGTGATGAACCTCGGGATCATCGACGACGCCGAGACCGCCATCGCCGACGTGGCGCGCAACATGACGCGGGCGTTCCAGCTCGCCGGAAGCGAGGACTAACGTGGGACAGCGAGCAGACCGGTGGGTCAGGCGCCTCGATGCAGCGTTCGAGGGCGATGCAGCGTCCACCATCGCGAATATCGCCACGGTGCGCGAGGAGGACTGGACGTGGTTGCCGCCGGGCGGCGCACGTTCGATCCGCGACCTCGTCCAGCACATCGGCGGCTCGAAGCTGATGTACGCCGACGCGGCCTTCGCCGACGGCAACCTCGGATTCGACGACCCGATCGTGCTGGGTGAGGGGTCGCTCGACACGGTGGGGATGGGGGTCGCGTGGCTGCGCGCGGCGCATGCGACGCTGCGTGCGGGTGTCGCGTCGCTCGACGACGCCGCCCTCGACGCCGAGATCGGCATGCCCTTCGGCCGCAGAGGGAACGCAGAGGCGATGCTGGACCAGCTCGCGCGCCACGAGGTCTACCACACGGGCGAGATCAACCATATCCGCGCGCTCGCGCAGGACAACGACGCCTGGGAGTGGTAGGCGAAGCGGGTTAGAGGATCGTCCGGCTGTCGAGGTCCTCGGCGGCCATCGGCTCGCGGAACACCTCGGGGGCGGTTCCGTCGCCCCACCACTCGATCTCGGGCTGGAGGCGCACTCCCGAGTGTTCCAGCACGCGGCGCTGTACCTGCGCCATGAGCTCGACG
>MKWU01002895.1_pt1 | contig 24002 bp, 20 predicted proteins | sample 809101 | NCBI WGS metagenome assembly MKWU01 (sample SAMN05860141, study PRJNA318959) | sponge metagenome | host: Aplysina aerophoba | place: Slovenia: Piran, Adriatic Sea, Gulf of Piran | collected 2013-05-07 | reverse complement strand
CCGTGTTCATGCGCCGCGCCGAAATGTGGAACTCTAGGCAGTAGCCGACTACCGACGGGTCGGTGTCAGATGAAATTCTTGGCGAACCATGAAAAGCTTTCGCCGTAGACCGCGGCTTGCGTTGGGCAGCGTCGATGGTCGTGGGGCCGTCTGGCGGCGGCGCCGGCGGTCGTCAGAAACTCGGGGTATTTGGCGCGGGAAACCAAACCTGCTGCCGCGTCGTCGGCCGAGGTAAGGGCTGCCGGACCTCCACCCCGCCGACCACCGGACGCGCCCTGTTGGTCAAAGGCATTGATAAACACGACGCTTGACGAAATCAGAGTTGTTCTGCGTTGTTCCCCAAACTATTGACAGGACTAAGCCGATGCTGTAACTTGCTCCAGAACAACTGCGAACAACGCGCTTATCGGCGTTCGACGAACGCGAAACTTAGCGCCGTCTCCGGGAGGAACCATGACGACCAGAAACTACCGAGCAACCAAAACCCAGTCCAATGGCAGGCCCGGCTGGAGTGTGACGTTCAGTCATCCACTCCGCACCGATGCTCGCGGCAAACTGGGACTGAAGGTGCGACGAGGGCTCGGCACGACGGACCCTGGCGAAGCGCAACGACTGGTGGACCAACTGAATGAGTTGCTGGCAGATCAATCATGGTGGAGCCTGGACCGCCTCGGCGACGCGGGTCGGCATTTCAACAGTAACGTCGTTGCCGCTTTCTTTGACGGAATAGAGGTTGGGAAAATCGACCCTCGCCACCTACGCGAGGAGGTCATGCCGCTACCAACCCCTGACCTGGGATACGCCAGGATAATGCTGGTCGGTTCGACCGGTGCAGGCAAAACCACACTGCTGCGGCAGTTAATCGGTTCTGACCACAGCCGGGATCGATTCCCCTCTACTTCTACCGCCAAAACGACAACCTCTGACATCGAGATCGTGTCCGATCCCGGCGCAGAATACTACGACGCGGTGATCACATTTAAACCCGAGCACGAAGTACGATGCGCTGTAGACGAATGCTTGGAGGACGCCTGCGTCGCCGTGATTCGGGGACAATATGACGCAGGAGTGGCTGGCGCCTTGCTTGAACACCGTGAACAGAGATTCAGGCTTTCCTACGTCCTGGGAGGCTGGCAGCAAACGGGTGCGGAGGAAGTCTCAGCCAGCCTGTTTGGTGATGATGAGACCGATGACGACGCCTTGCCGGAGGAAGAAACGGTCGCAAGAGACGAGTTGGACATCAACAACCGCCGCCTGGTCGAGTACGTGGCCCAGATCAGGCAGGTTGCTGAGGCGACAAAGGGGGAATTGGCACCGGATCATGGAACCTACGAAGAGAATACGAACACGTACCGGCGACAGGAGTGGCTGGACATTTTCACGGATCGCCTTTACGAGAACGAAGATTTTACGGAGTTGTCGTTCAGCATCATGGATGTCATCCAAAGCCGTTCTGAGACCATCGCTGCCGGAAACTTTGAGTACACCGCAACCGGGTGGCCGACGCGATGGCAATTCCGGAAACCCCAGTCTGAACGTGGCGCCTTCCTGCAACAGGTTCGGTGGTTCACGGGCAATCATGGTGACCAGTTCGGCAAGTTGCTCACCCCTCTGGTTGACGGAATCCGCACCAAAGGTCCGTTTATGCCCTCCTCCGAACAGTTGCAGGACCCGGAACGCCAGTTGGTTTTCCTCGATGGCGAGGGGCTGGGGCACTCGGCAAGAGAAGCAACCAGCGTATCCACCAAAGTGACTGAGAGGTTTCGGGACGTGGAAATGATCTTGTTGGTGGACAACGCGGAGTCCCCGATGCAAGCCGCACCGCTGGAGTTGCTCCGGTCCGCCGGAAGCGGTGGGCACGGTCGTAAGGTTGCGGTCGCTTTCACCCATTTCGACCAAGTCAAAGGGGACAACCTCCGTACCGACGAACAGAAGGTGAACCACGTTCGAGCTTCAATCGGCAACGCAGTGCTGAGCCTACGTGACTCGCTGGGAGCGCCTGTGGCAGGGGTGTTGGAGCGTCAACTGGATAGTGGGAATTTCTACCTAGGCGGACTGGACAGGCCCACCGACAGAATTCCACGCGGTTTCGTGGATCAGCTTCGAGGGTTGCTGGACCGGATGCAAGCGTCCGCTGAATCGATGGAACCAGTGACCGCTGCGCCTATATACAGCATCTCCCGGTTGGAACTCGTCCTGCGGGATGCCACTGATGGGTTCAAAAATCCCTGGAAAGGCAGACTGGGCCTGAGCTACTACGAAGGCCCCCGAGAGCACTGGGCCCGTGTGAAGGCGCTTTGCCGGCGCATCGCCAACTGGTGGGACAACGAATACAACGGCCTGCGCCCAGTGGCCGACCTGGTCAGGGAATTACAGGTCTGCATATCTCTGTGGCTCAATAATCCTGCCGGCTGGACCAGTTATCCCCAGGATGAAGATGAGCGTGAAGCGGCGATCAGCAAAATCAGCCAGCAGGTATTCGATGAGATTCACAAGCTGGCGGAACAGCGTCTGATTACGGGCCAGCGGACCGGATGGCAGACCGCCTTCGGGTTCAGCGGAAAAGGATCCAGCCGCGACCGAGCGGTCCGCATGGTACAAATTTACGACGAAGCAGCCCCGTCCATATCATCTGCCATGGATGTGCGCAATCAGGAGTTCCTGGACGAAGTAATCCAAATCGTCCAAGTCGCGGTTGAGAAGAATGACGGTGCCTTAGAAGGAGTGAAAGACCGTGAAGCAATCGGTGTGGCCTGATCACGACAAATGTTGGCGTGCTGTTCCAGGTCAAAGCGACCCGGAGCGAACGGATCCGCAAGGCACCTCAGATCATCGACGTCTTCACGGTGTGGGGACGGCAGACGGTCAACCCCCGCAGCGGTTGGGCCGGTTCGCGGCATTCCAAGGAAGCGGAGCGAACCATAACGCCACGCTGCACCCCATGATCACGTACAAAGGAGTTGCTCAATGCCTCTCGGTACTCTTACAAACTTGTTTGCCGAAGTCGATTTGCAGCACTCAATTGCACAAATCGGTCAACAGCTCATTCACGACTTGGACGCACTGACCGAAGAGATGGTTTTGGGCACGTCGCAAGAGGACCTGGCCAAGCACTTTGTTGCGAAATACCACATCGAGCCACCGGTTTTCCTGGAGGAAGGCGTCTCGATGAACTACCAAGACACCCCAGTAGACGTAAGTCGTGACCCACTTCGGTTTGTCGACGACCGAAGCCAGCCGTTCTACATCGACGGCACAAGAATTACGTTCCATCTGCCTTTCACCGGCGACGCGTCATGGCTGCTGTGTCGGCCGGCGCGGGTCAATCTACGCACGGTAAAAACCGCCCTCATACATTCCGAGGTCGTCTTCATATACGAGAAACCCGGCGAGATCATGCCGGATATTCGCAGTGCATTCGATGAGGATTTCGCGCACATCAAAAACAACCTGGTGTTGGTATCAGAGGAATTGGAACAGTTCAACGCAGCCCTGCCGAACGCTGTAATCGAGCGGTTGCGTGCAAGACGCACCAAAATGCTGCGAGAAAGGGATGTTGCGACGTCAATCGGGTTCCCACTCCGACGCACCCAGCCTCCACCGGCCACGTTCGTCACCCCGGAGGTCCGACGCCGGTCGATCCCAGCGATGCCCAGACCATCGACAGAGCCATTCCGGCCAGAACCAACTCTTGACATGGATGAATACGAGCACATCCTGTCTCTTCTCTCGAATATGGTCGGTGTTATGGAACGGAGCCCCGGCGCGTTCACGAACATTGGCGAGGAGAGTTTGCGATCCCATTTCCTCATGCAACTGAATGGTCTATACGAACTGCAGGCGACGGGCGAGACTTTCAATTACGAGGGCAAGACGGACATCTTCGTGAGGACAGCAGGAAAGAACGTCTTTGTGGCCGAATGCAAGTTCTGGTCCGGCCCGGCGGGATTGAGCGCCACATTGGATCAACTGCTGAGGTACGCGTCCTGGCGAGACAACAAGACGGCTATCCTGATATTCAATCGGGGCCGGAACACCTCGACGATCCTGAACAGCGTGCCCGTGACCGTCCGCAATCACGCCTACTACAAGGCAGACCGCGAGACCGATTCCGAAACGACCTTTCGTTACATTTTCGGGCACCCTGATGATCCGAACCGGGAAATCATCATCACCATCCTCGTGTTCGATGTTCCTGCATGAGTGCTCCGTCCTCCGTTGGCTGACTTTGGCTTGTGTTCGGCTTCATACGGTTCGTCATGATCGCGTTGTCCGAGGAGACGATACTCCATGACTCTGAGACTGCTGAACTGGAACGTCGAATGGGCCGCGCCGAAATGGAAAGCGGCTGAACTGCAGCGCCGCATCAGCCAGCAAGTCGCGGACGTCATCTGTCTCACCGAGACGGACACCGAGCACTTGAAGCTGCCTCAGAATGGTCACTCCATCTGCGCTCAGGGCGACTGGGGACAGACACGCCGCAAGGGCCAGGAGGCCAGACGGAAGGTGATGCTGTGGTCCAGAGAACCCTGGGATGCGGTGGACGACGTTGGTCACGCGTCGCTCCCTCACGGGCGGTTCGTGTCGGGCGTTACCCAGACCGACGTCGGCGCGGTGACGGTCATCGGCGTGTGCATTCCCTACTCCCGCTCGCGGGTGGGACCACGCTGGGATCGAAGGATGTGGCAGGACCACGAGGAGTACCTGGAGGGCCTCGCCGGACTGCTGAAGAGGGCCGCCAAATCGCGCCTCGTCGTGGTGGGAGATTTCAACCAACGGATCGGGCAGCGCAGTTCGACTCCAGTCCGCCTTCGTGCCGCGCTCCAGTCCGCCCTGGGAAACCTGTCCATCGTCACCGCAGGCCTGGGCTTCCAGGGACGGCGAACCATAGACCACATCGCCCTGAGCGGGGACCTGGCCGCAGAATCCCTGGGCGTCGTCAGCAATGTCCATGAGGACGGCAATCTGTCGGACCATTTTGGCGTTGTCGCCGACCTTACCGTTGGGGATACCTGACGTGAGACCTCATACGAGGACGCATGGACAGCGCTCACGTGGCCACCGACACGACCAATCCGGGGGCTTGCGCTCCTCAACCGTGGCCAGACCGGTGCATCGCCCGGGTTCGGGATAAAGAGCCCGATTGAAACGGTATGGCATAATCGCCGTCGCCGCCGGCAGGCGGGCATCACTGTGGGCAGTGCAGGCGCCGCTTGCCCGATCGAATCTCAAAGTGGCGACCCGACAACGAGGAAAACTATGGGCACCCGAAGAACCGGAGCGGGCGTTGAGCGGGTCTATGCGGCGGCCCAAGCATGGGTTGACGCCGCGTTGCGCGACGATTCCTCGCTGTTCACGCCGGGCGAGGCCATATGGACCAAGCGGCGGCTCGAAGAACTCCGGCGCCGCTTCCTGGATCGACCTGACGAATCAAAGATGAAGTTCCTGGAGAAGCTCCGGGGACAGCTGGACGGCAGCCCGCCCGAAGTTCACCAGCTGATGGCCGAGGCCCTCTACCTCCACCTGCTGATCGTGTCCACCAGGAACGGGAACAACAAACGCCGCACCGTCGACACGGTACTGGGCTGGTCATCATCCCCGGCGACGATCCAGGAAGAGCTGGTTGCCGCCCTGGCGCCCGGCATCGCCACCCCTGGCCAGTACTTCCATGTGAAACGGCCCAACCAGGTCGGGTTCCTGATCGAATTGGTGGAGCAATGGAAGGAGCTCGGGGCAGATGAGCGGACACGGCTGCTGGCCAACCCCTGGGAGTTCAAGGACTTCGCAACCGGGCTTGAACCTCGCAGCGCGCTACTAAAGGACGAGCCCAACAGCTACCGCACCCAGCGGGAAGCCCTCCTCCACCTGGTGTTTCCCGACACCTTCGAGGCCATCGTCTCCAGCGCCCACAAGCAGTGGATCGCCGGCGCCTTCGCCAAATCCCTCCAGGAACCGGCAGAGGACGTGGACCGGCGCCTGGCACAGATACGCCCGGAGGTCGAGGCCAGGTTCGGCGCTGTCGACTCCGTCTACTACCAGCCCGAAATTCGAGCGCTCTGGGACGCTAAATATGCGCCCGACCTCTGGGGGGAGTTCGTCAGGCGGGCCCGCGAATATCACGATACCGGGAAATTGGAGGCGGACGAGATCGGCTACAAGCGCGACATCGGCGGCAGACTGGCAGCGGCGCGGCAGGCGGTGACGCAGGGAGGCGATGACTGGATCGATCTGGTGAAGAGGGGCATCGGCGGAAACCTGGTCCACAGGATCGAGCAGGCAAAATTCAGGGACTGGATGGACGAGGCCCCCGACGACGCCCGTTTTGCGTTGCAGATGTTGTGGGAAGGAGACGAAGACGAGCCGGGCGAACGCATAGCTTCATTCTGCGAACTGCTCCCCGACCAGGCCAGCAGCGGTCCGGGAACCCGTACGACGCTCGCGTCCGTCCTGCTGATGGGGTTGGATGTGGAACTGTACCCTCCTTTTCGGACGACCCCTTTCGACAGGGCGTACCAGCAGATCGCCTACGGAGAGCCTGAACAAGGCGCCAGCGAGGCCGATATCTATGGCCATGCCCTGGAATTCCTGGACCGGTTCATCGAGGAAGCTTCGGAACGAGACCTGGCGATAGGCAATCGCCTCGAGGCGCAATCGCTGGTGTGGGCCATCCAGGACGAGGAGCGCCCTCCCCCACCGCCGCCTGAAGAGAATCTGGAAGAATTGGCTGCCGAGATGATGTGGGAGCCAGAGCGCCTCAGGATGGTCATCCACGGCCTCGAGGACAAGGGACAGGTGATCTTCTACGGCCCGCCCGGCACCGGCAAGACCTTCATGGCGCGGCGCATCGCCCAGTGGTACCGGCAGCGGGGCGGCGATTATCGGATCATTCAGTTCCACCCCTCCTACACGTACGAGGACTTCGTGGAAGGCTTCCGCCCCACCCTCACCGAGACCGGCCAGGCCGGCTTTGAGTTGGCGCCCGGCCCCCTGCGCCGCATCGCCGAGCAGGCCGAGGCCAACCCTGAGGGCAAGTTCATCCTGGTGATCGACGAGATCAACCGGGGCAACCTGGCCAAGATCCTGGGCGAACTCTATTTCCTGCTGGAGTACCGGGGCGAGGAGATGCTTCTCCAGTACAGCCACCAGCCGTTCCGGTTGCCGCAGAACCTCTGGTTCATCGGCACCATGAACACCACCGACCGCTCCATCGCGCTGGTGGACGCGGCCCTGCGCAGGAGGTTCTACTTCTTCGGTTTCTACCCAGACGAGTCCCCGATCCGCGGCCTGCTGCGCCGCTGGCTGTCCAGGAACGAACCCGAGGCCATGTGGGTGGCCGACCTGGTGGACGCGGCCAATCGAAAGCTGGACGACCGCCATCTGGGCATCGGTCCCAGTCACTTCATGAAGCAGGACCCGCCCCTTGACGAACCTCGGGTGCGGTTCATCTGGGAACAGGCGGTGCTCCCCTACATCGAGGAGCAGTTCTTCGGCGACGAGGCCCGGCTGAAGGAGTTCGACTACGGCCGCCTGCTGTCCGAGATCAACAGCAGCGCCATGTCAATCGACGCTGGTGACGATCCGCCGCAGAGTACGTCTGCCAGCGGCGATGGTCAGGCTAACGACGACGGGCACGATGCAGCGCCTTGAGCTCAGGGAGTATGAGGATCGGATCTGGCCCGGTCCTCTGAGCCGGGACCAGATGGAGGCGCTAAACAAGGCCCGCGTCGACGTTTCTCCAACAATCGATCCTGCCGGCGGCTACCGACTCAGACCGTCCTCCTACGTCGGCGCCGTGAACGTCGGCGACCTGTCCGTCATCGTCCGGCCCAAGATACCGGTGGACCGGGTCATGTTCCTCATGACCTACGCCATGGACCCCAGGCACTGGCGGGACGAATCCATCGACCTTGCTCCCGATGACGACATTCTGGAGGCCGTGGCCCTGGCCTTCGTCCACCGCACCCAGCGGGCCGTCCGCCGCGGTCTGCTGCGGGGCTACCGCCGGGAGGAGGACGCCCTCAACACCGTGCGCGGCCAGATCAGGTTCGCCGACCAGATCGGCCGCCGGTACGGATTGCCCCTGCCCATCGAGGTGGCCTACGACGAGTACACCGAGGACATCGAGCAGAACCGGCTGCTCAAGACGGCCGTCCACCGGTTGTCCCACACGCGCATGCGCTCCGCGGCCGTGCGGCAGGAGGTCAGACGCCTGCGACCCGTCTTCGGCATGGTGCAGCTGGGCTCGTACGCCCCCGGAGCCGCGCCGGAGATCCGGTACACCCGCCTTGACGAGCACTACCGGCCAGCGGTGGAGCTGGCCCGCCTCATCATCGAGAACTCCAGCCTGGAGCTGTTCGGCGGCAATGTGACCGGCGCCTCCTTTCTCATCGACATGAACGTCGTGTTCGAGCGGTTCCTCTACGTCGCCCTGGGGGAAACCCTGGGCCTTAGTTCAGACCAGTGGCAACACCAAGCACGCCTCGAGCTGGACGAAGGCGGATCCATCAACATGGAACCCGACCTTTCCTGGTGGGCGGCCGGTTACGCTGGCAGCGGGCCTCGCCCCCGGTTTGTCGGCGACGCCAAGTACAAGAAACTGGACGCGCCCGGCTTCAGGCACGCCAACATCTACCAGATGCTGGCCTACTGCATCGCCGCCGATCTGCCCTCAGGACTTCTCATCTACGCCGCCGGCGAGGACGAACACGCCACATACCGGATCAACCACGCTGACAAGGTCATAGAAGTGGCCACCCTCAATCTCACCGGCACTCCCGAAGACATCCTGGGTGAAGTCGACCGTCTGGCAGAGCACGTACGCGCCCATGCTCACCTGGCTGCACTCGGTGAGGAATCCCACCGGAAAATCGGATCTGAGGGTCGTTGGCCTGAGCGGGGCAAGCGACACATTTTGGATATAAGCCTACAAACCTAAGAACCTATTGACCTATTGCCCCTACCGATCAGAAACAGCGAGTGGGTGTGGGTTTCAAACGACCGGAAGTCAGAGGACTACGATCTGGACGCGGCGATGGGCGCTGGCCCCCACTCCTCGGGACGATTGACCGCTCACGCTTGGATGGATCCTCCGATGCTTGCGCAGGCGGCCACTATATCCAGCTGCCGCGTGGCGGTCTCCGAGGTCAGAACCACCGAAACCGCCTGGGCGACCGCGTAGTCTGACCGAGGAAACTGTCCAGTGTTTCCTTTTTGAGCACGATCTGCCCCGAGATGCTCGCCGGTCGGTTCAGTATCCAGTTGGGGATCTCGTCCCGGATCCGCCGGGCGCCCAATGGCTCGATGCCGATGATCACCTGGTCCCCCACGATGGTCCAGTCCCCGATCCCAGGCCGCCGCGCCCGGGTGTACTTGTCCGGATGGATTAACCCCTCCAGCACCGACCGCGGCTGCTCGAAGGCGCGGTTCTGGTACTGGTGCAGCGTCATGGGCGCGCACCATTCCGGCAGCTCGGCTCCCGGCGGCAGGTGCTCCTCAAACAGCCGGCACAGCACGCTTGACGACACCTCCAGCACGTCGGCATCCTGGATGTCCTGCTCGTTCATCCCATCCAGCAACTCTCGGGTCTCTGACAGATAACGCCGGTACAGCGCCGTGCTCATCCGGTTGGTGATCCCCGTTACCGAACGCCGCAGCTGCCGGATCGACGTGATCGCGTCCCCGGGCAGCGATGTCGTCGTCCAGATCATCAGCGACCGCTTCACGATCTCCGGCTGGAAGTTCCTGGCGTCCGCGTTCATCGACAACGCGATGCACGGGTACTCCGCATACGGGATGTGCTCGTCCTTGATCACCTCAGGCGCGTGCCGCCGGAACCGGTCGTCGTGGATGTCGTCGAACACCACCGAAAACCGCTGGTACGCTGCCTGCAGCGCCCGCAGGTTCCGACGGGTGAAGTAAGGCGTCTCCACGATCCGCGGATAGTCGAACATCGACGTCATCAGCGTCTCGGTCAGGCTGCTCTTCCCGCAGTTGCTCTCCCCGTACACGATGGCGAACATCGGCCGGTCGAAGCTGAAGGTGTTCGCCCTCAGCGCCGCGTTGCGCAGGTCGCACATCCACGGGCTGAAGTAGAACCAGCACATGAAGGTGAAGTAGTCCCGCTGCATCCGGGGCACGTCGCCCACGAAGCCGTTCTCGTAGTTGCCGAAGAACTCCAGCCACGCCGCCACGTCGCTGGCCACCTGGTCGGCGTCGGTTTCCAGCGACATCGCCTGGCCCGACAGCCAAAGCGTCCGCCCGTCGTAGGACAGCGACGTGGCCGGCTTCGCCTCGTCATGGCGCGAGGTGGCGATGCGGGTCATCTGCTTGACCACCTGGGGCACGATCTTGAGCATTCCCTTGCGGTCGGGACGCAGGTCGGCCAGCACCTGGCAGTGCACCGGCGCGATGCGCTCCACCTCCCGGAGCACGTAGGGGGCGTTGAACTGGACCTCCTCCTCGGTCTGGGCCGGCAGGAAGATGGTCACGCCGTCGGGCCGCTCTTCGGCATCTTTGAGGGCGGGCGTGTTTTCCACCAGATCACCCGGCAGCGGTTCCGCCCTCAGGGGCACGTTGCTGGTGGCCACGCTGCGCACGTCCTCGTACTGGCGACTGAAGTGCTCCCACGCCACCGGATCATCGTCGAACACCGTCAGCGTCTCCGCCTGGCGGCCGGAGAAAGCGTTCTCTGACAGGTTCGCCGAGCCGACGATCACCCGCCGCTTGTCCTCCCGCTCCAGCAGGTAGATCTTGGCGTGGGCCACCGCGTCCTTCACCACCAGGAACCGGGCGCTGCCCTCAGCCGCCCGCCGGTAGATCACCTCCCTCCGCTCCGGCGAAATGCCGCGGGCGCCCACAAAACCCTGGTTCAGCTTGCTCTGCACCACGCTCTGGAACGCCAACAAGTCCGCCGCGTCCCGGCTCAGCACCCCGCCGTGGCCGAAGACGCACTCGAAGTCGTCATAGTCGCAATCCCTGAGCAGACGGAGCACCATGGGGATGCTGGAGGTGTAGGTGAGCGCCCGCATCGTGGTGAAGCCGGCGAACAGGTCCATGTCGAACGGTTCCACCCGCAGCGCCTGGGCATAGACCGCCTGAAGCTGCGGTGACCGGGTGCGGGAGTCGGGATCTTCCAGGGTAAACCCGAACTGGGGCATGAGTTCGCCGTCAGCAATGGTACGTCCGTTGCGGCTGGTCATGGTTGTAGCCCCACCCTCCAGGCAAACTGACCGGTGGACAGATCACAGAGCGATGCCGCCCGGCGGCATAATCCTAGCACAGGGTTTTTCACACCAGAATGCGGCACCGAATTCAGTCAGTACATATGCTATATTTCTGACAATCGTCAATGGTGTGGAAAATATCGAACCATGGCCAGCTTGTCGCAACAGATCATGCAACTCGCCGAGGAGGCCCCGGAAGGCGCTCCCCTGTGTTCCAACGCCCTTCTCGATCTTGGGAAAAGACCGGCTGTCGACCAAGCGCTTTCACGCCTTGCTCGCAATGGCAGCCTGCTCAGAATCGGCCAGGGCGTCTACGTGAGACCGGTGACGACACGCTTCGGCCCGCGGCCGCCAGCAATCGAAAAGGTAATCCCAGCACTCTCGAAGCTGTGGAACGAGACCATCGTTCCCAGCGGCAGTCACTCAGCCAACGTCCTCGGGCTGACCACCCAGGTGCCCGTTCAACCGGTTTATCTTACCTCCGGGCGCGACCGTAAACTGAAGCTGGGCGAACAGACCGTCCTCCTGCGCCACGCTCCGGCGTGGCAGCTGGTGACGCCAGGTCGCCCATCCGGAGAAGCCATCCGCGCTCTGGCGTGGCTGGGACCGACGGCAGTTGCGGAGCATATCGGTGCGGTGAAGCAGAAACTCACCAACGAGGACCTGCAGGAAATGGCCGCTTCCCGCGCCCGTATGCCGGCATGGCTGACGGAATCCGTGAGCGAACTCGTTGCCGATGCCTGAACAGTCATTTCAAGGCCTCCCCGAGGATGATCGCAGAGAGGCCCTCCTAGTTGCGGCTGGCCGGAGCGGACGGCCAGCGTATCTCCTGGAGAAGGATCTCTGGGTAGTGTGGACACTGTCCGCTTTGGTTGGCGCCTCCTTCAACCATGCCCTGACCTTCAAGGGAGGCACTTCATTGTCCAAGGCCTATCGCGCCATCCGCCGGTTCTCCGAAGACCTGGATATCACCTACGATATCCGGACCATCGCCGCGGACCTCGTGGCGGACAATGGTGGCGAGGTTATCCCATCAACGCGAAACCAGGAACGACGCTGGTCTCGGATAATCCGGGAGCGCCTGGCCCAGTGGGTCATTGAACAAGCATTGCCAGCCATCGGCGCCCACTTCGACGACGCTGGCCTCGATGCCCAGGCACGGGCCGACGGAGACCGGGTATTCGTCACCTACCAGCCACTGTTCCAAGATTACGGGTTCGTGAGACCGAAGGTCATGGTGGAGTTCGGAGCGCGCTCGACCGGTGACCCTCGGGAAAAGCGCCTTATCGAGTGCGACGCTGCCATCCATCTGGCGGAGATCGCCTTCCCATCAGCCCGTCCGCACGTCATGTTGGCCGAGCGCACTTTCTGGGAGAAGGCAACGGCTGCCCATGTCTTCTGCCGTCAGCAAAGGATACGCGGAGATCGCCTTTCACGGCATTGGTACGATCTGATCCGGTTGGACGAGATCGAGTACGGCACACGCGCTCTGGCCGATCGCGACCTTGCGCTCGACGTTGCCCGTCACAAGGCAGTGTTCTTCCGGGAGAACGATGCTAACGGCAACGTCATCGACTACACGGCAGCCGTATCGGGCGACCTGCAGTTGGTTCCGGAAGCGCCCGCCTTGGGTGAATTGGCCGACGACTACGCCAGGATGGCGGCAGGGGGGATGCTTCTGGACGACGCCGAAGAGTTTGAGGCAGTCATGGAACGCTGTGCAGACATCCAGGCCAGGGTAAACCGTTGATGTCCAAATGGATGACACGGTGTCCATGCGGCCTCATCGAGAGTAGTTTATCGTATCTATCATCATAGGTCAGTATTTACCTGCATTCCTAGGTTCATAAATAGCTATACTATTGGCCGTCGCTGCGCTGTCACCCAGAAATTGCCGCCCATGATAAAATCGCGCCGTCCGGCTGCCGGGCCGGACGGCTTTCAGAGGCCACTTGCACGGAGGTTGCCCCTGTTATGACGTATTCTAGCACTACCGAGCGGGCCGCCGCATCGGAACATCTGATTGTCAACGCCATTCTTCCCAGCCTGCGCGGCGTCAGGCCAAACCGCTCCCAGAGTGGCTGGAGTTTCTTCTGTCCGCTGGAACATCGCAAGAAGAGTGCGCCAGCGGTGATCTGGGTGAACGAAGATGGCTGGATCAGCGTCCACTGCTTCGACTGCCGTCGCAACGACGAACTGCGGGAAGTCCTGGTGGCACCGCACCTACGCGATCGTTCTCTGCCACCGCTAGCACCACGCCAATCAGCTGCACCACCACGTCCACAGCGCAGTAGCGACTATCCGGTCCGGATTTGGGCAGAGACAACGACCATTCCCGCTAACGCCGACCATCCAGCCCGTCGCTGGTTTGCACACCGCAACCTATGGCGCCCAGAGGTTAACGCTCCCGACCCACTGCGGTGGCTACCGGCGTCCATGACTAGACCCGGTCCACACACCGGAGCCGGTTCCCTGGTGGCGCTGTTGGCCAAGCCCGCAGATTGGGTGGCCGCCTGGCCGCACTTACCTGATCCGCAAGCAGTGGAGATCATCGCCGTGGACTCGGAAGGCAATCCAGCCCTGGACCGTCCGCCATCCGAAAACGGTCTAAGCAAGCGAACCTTGGGAGCAAAGACGGGAGCGGTCCTGGTTCTCGGCAATCCCCAGGTGGACGTTGTCGACTCTCCGGTGCGGGTCGCCGAGGGGGTAGCCGACGCACTGGCACTGGCAGCGCGATTTTCAGGCCCGACGATCGCTAGTATGGGAGACGCCGGGATGACCGCGGAAGGGTTTTCGGTATGGCTGGCCCAGGCCGGAGCAGGTGTGGTAATCCACTCCGACAATGACGAAGCGGGTCAGGCCGCGGCCAGCCGGCTCTGTGGAGCCGTGCTCGTCCATGGTGGGACGGCCAGGGCGGTGCTGCCGCCCCAGGGCAAGGATGCCGGCGTGGTCGCGGGAGACAACCCATTTGCATCGTTGACTGAACACTGGCCCGGCTACACCGATACCCTCGCCGAGGTGAACGGCTGGCCCCGATGGGAGGCGCAACGCCAAGCTGCCCTGCTGATGGGGGAGGCTTCAGAATGACTACCCAGAACGGACACCACCAAGTCGCTGCCTTCGAGGGGACTGAACTGTCACCGGACGCCCAGTCGCAGGCACTGCTGAAGTTGATGGCCCTGGCCGACGATGTTGAGGCCGGTAGTTTGACCGAAGAAGGTCACCGGCAAGCACTTGAGGCGTTGGCGATGCTGCGCCGGGACGTGGAACGGGGGCCATCAGGCTTCCGCCAAGCCGTGGCCATGGCGCAGACTGACCTCAGGGGCTCTCTCGACACGCTGACCCGGGCGATAGAGACAGCAACGCCGCTGCGAGTGACGACATGGGGTAGCACGCATCCTCAGCCCAGGCAGTGGCTGATCGACGAAAGGCTGCCGGCTGGGCGCGTGGCGCTCTTGACCGGTGAGGGCGGAGCGGGCAAGTCCCGCTTGGCCCTGCAACTGGCAGCCGGCGTAGCCTCAGGGGGAGACAACCGGGAGTGGATCTCCAGTCCCCATAGCATGATGCGACTGGGCAACGCCGTACCCGAAGATGGAGCCAACGTGGTCTTCGCATCATGGGAGGACGAGCCGGAGGAGTTCTACCGGCGGCTGCACCAGATTTCGGGCCAGGCGGCCCCGTGGATCAAGCCGGAACGGCTGGAGAATCTGCACATCGTCAACCTGGTGGGCGAGGGACCGGTGTGGGCGCCGGCCCAGGGCCGACACATATCCACCATGGCGGAGATTACCGTCACCGGCGAGAGGTTGAGGAGGCTATGCGAGCTGGAAGATGCTCGGCTCCTGGTGCTGGATCCGCTGGCCGCGGCCTACGCGGCGGATGAGAACGCCCGAGGGCTGGTCCGGGCGTTCGTGTCTCACTGGGACGCCTGGGGGCAGGCCAACAACTGCACGGTGCTGATACTGGCGCACCCGCCGAAGTCGGCGGGGATGAGCTACGCGGGATCCACCGATTGGCAGGGCGCCGCGCGAGCCCTGTGGACGCTGCAGGCAGAGATCAGCAAGGCTCCAGACGACCGTCCCAGGATCTGGAAACTGGATTTCATCAAGGGCAACTACGGACCGCGTCCAGAGCCACTCCAGCTGCGTTGGGACACCATGGGGGCCGGTCTGAGATGGAAAGTGGCCGGCTCGACCTACAACAGCGATGTCGAAGGGGAGTATGAAGTTGACGACTGAAAGCACCTTGGAAGAGATGGCGGCTGCCTTCATGGAGGACCTTGCGGATGACGATGCCATGCTCTCAGCGGTAACTCGCTCATTCCCAGACGCCTCACAAAAGGCCGACGCCGTGCTGTCGCGAGGGAATGGAACTCGTCCGACAGAAAAAGAGCTATCAGAATGGGTCCACAGCGGCGATTGTCCATCGGATGCGATCAACGCGGCCTGCGGACGAATGACCGCACTGCTGGGCAACGACATTCTGTCGCCTCTGAAGTTGCTCGGCGGGGTCATATTCACCAAGGGAACAATAGTTTCCGTTGACGCCCTCTGGGATACCTACCGCACCGCTGTGGACGGCGGCGAAAAGGTACGCTGGCCACTGGCACCCTTGGTCAATGCGTGGCAGAACCCACCCCGTCCTGTCGAACCCAGCAGGCGCACCACTTCCCGGGTGATACCGGCGCGTCTGGCAATGGCTGATGCTACGAGTCCGCGGAACGGACGCCTATTGTTCAGCCCGGCGGCACACGCGAGTTACGGGCCAGACGGTCAGCAACTGGTTATGCCAGGCTTCGCCAAACCCGACTCTCCTTCCCCAGCTTTACCGCTAGCGCTGTACGACTTGGGCGCCGGTCCTGCCATAAGCCCCGGCAAAGGTGCACCATTAGCATTGCGGATGTTCGTTGAATCGGTTCTAAGCGTCCCCATGGATGAGCGGGAACGTGGCTTGCCGGTGGCAATGTCAATCTCGCTCCGTAATTTTCTCAAATGGTTGTATCCGACACGTACCCCGAGCCCCGCTGAGTACTGGCCAAGGTTGATGGCCGCGGTCGACGCTCTGGACAGTTGGGACGCGAGGATTCCACTGTACGATCCTCAGACCAAGCGTAACGAACTTCGCCGGGTGGTATCAGTCGGCGGAATACCTCGCGGTCCAGGAGCCCTGGACGAGTCGGTACGCGTCATCGTTGACCTTCCACCGGGTTCGGGCAACGGCCCTCAAGTGTCTGACAACCTGCGATTATGGGGAGTGAAGTCAGCGCCTGCTTACCGGCTACTGATCAACCTCGCCTACCAATGGCACAATCCCGGCGTTACAAAAATACCGGTTGGCAAAGGCAAAGGCCGGCATTGGGTGCAGGTCGACGATCCGGACCGATACCCGGCCATCAACGACGCGGAACTGGTGGCACTGACCTTTCCGACCACACGCAGGCACCGTGGCCGTCGGTCCGTCGAAGCCCTGGCAGTGGCCAAACAGTTAGAGCAGGCTGGAGAGCTCAGGTTTGTGGAAGGAAAAATCCTGCCGCCGTTGGCTAAGGCCGATCGTTGTTAGTCTGACCAATAGTGCAGGGCGGCGAACTCGGGCTGGTGGAAGATTGGATCCTTTCCCCCGCCTGCGGTGAGCCACCATCGTTAGTCTGACCAACGGCGCGATCCGACGAACCGCAGTCTGCACAAAGAAAGCCCTTGCCACCGAACGGCTGTAACCTACCGTCGTTAGCCTGACCAACGAACGTCGTTTGTCTGACCAAATACCATCGTTAGCCTGACCAAAAGCCCGGTTAGCCTGACCAAAAGCCCGGTTAGCCTGACCAAAAGCCCGGTTAGCCTGACCAAAAAGGTGAGATTTTATACTCAAAACTCGGCGAAAATAGGGCCTACTACCCCTACCTCTACAGAGGAGGGGGAGTAGGGAAGACCGGTGGGGCCCCTTCATCCCCACAGTTCTTCTCTACTGCGCACGACTAAAATCATCAACTTGACACCACCGTCGTTAGTCTGACCATCGGTCGCGCCTGCATCCTTGATCCATTCCCGACAGGGAAGGCGGGTAGCAATCAGCAACGATTGATGCCGGAGACGGTCGCAGTTGAGTATCCAGTCTTCGAGCTATTATCCATGAGATCCTCCTTGATTCTGGCAGAGTCGGTTCCAGCGCCAACTCCGTAGTCGTCGCCTACGTGTTGAACCGGAATGCCGACGCTGACGCGATATTCCTTGTGGGTAACGCTAGCGACGGTCAGAATCAGTAAACTAGGGTCTGGCGATTATGGAAGGTTGCTATAGCGACCTGCTACCCTAGCTTTGCAGGTTAGTAGATACCTAAATGCATAGGCAGCCCGACATGGCGATTATCGCGGTTTGCAATCAAAAGGGTGGTTGCGGGAAGACCACCATTGCCATCAACTTGGCCGATGCTTTCGTGGCCGAAGGATGTGATGTGTTGCTTCTGGACATGGACCCACAGGGGAGTGCCTCTGATTGGCGATCGATAGCGCCGGGCATGGTGCCGGCGTTCCAAGTTCAGGAGATTGACCGTGCCGAATTGCTGCGCCAAGCCCGGGGACTGAGGCAACGGTATGACGTCATCATCATCGACTGCCCCCCGCAATATGCCCAGCCGAGTTCTGCAGCCATAAGGGTGGCCGACTTGGTGCTGGTGCCGGTGCAACCCAGTCCGTTTGACGTCTGGTCTACGGCGGCTATCGTGGACCTCATCAAAGCTCGCCAAGAAGCGACGAAAGGAAAGCCGCGGGCGGCGTACTTGGTGTCCAGGGCGATTTCCAACACCGCTCTGCAGCGTTCTTTGGCGGAAGCCCTTTCTCAACAAGACCTCCCGGTGCTATCGGCAGGTACAACCCAACGGGTGGCCTATGCAACCACAGCCGCGCAAGGCAAGTCGGTGTTCGACGGCCGCACTACTGTCGCTCGGCGGGAGGTCGAGGCAATCCGCGATGAGGTTAAGGAGATCCTGAATGGCGACGAATAATCCCAATCTTGGCATGCCTCCCAACAGGTCAAACCGACGGGGTCTCAACTCGGCTGCAACGGACTCGGTACGTGAAGATGTGCAGCAGGAAGAGGTCCGTCAGTTGAACGTGGCTGTGCCGGTTGAATTGCACCGGCAGATCCGAGTACTTGCCGCCCAGGAAGACATACCAGTGCGTGAGTGGTGCATCCGGGCCTTGACAGCTTACATAGATCGATAGGAACCTATATTTGCAGGTTTGCAAAGAGCTATGCCGGCAGGCGAGCGGTTCGCCAACCATTCGCCACATCCTTGGTCAGGCTAACGATGGTCCGCGGAAGGAATGAGCGACGCCACGCCCTAATAGCGTAAGGACAACCCAGTGACCGTGCGTGTTTTGGTGTCCCGTTTTTTGGTCGTGCCTGTGGGGGAGTAGATCTTTACCTAGCGTGAAATCCGCCTTAAGTTACCGTAAGAGTCTGTTGAGTGGTTGAACCGAAGGATCGCGGCACTATCTGGTCAGGCTAACGACGGTAGGTGTGTCTAGAACTCGGCGGCGTGGAATCCACTGGAGGTAGACAGATTTTCAAGGCAGCAACCAGTATGAGGCCCCACATCGTGCAGGTGATGGCGGCGAACCAGGGGCGCCCGTTGAGCACCGAGGAAATTTACCGGTTGGTTGCCTCCTCGGGGATGGTGGCCGACTTTGACCCTCAGGCGAAACGGGACCGGAATCTCGTGAACCGAGAGTTGTCGGATCTGGCGGGTTGCACCACCCAAGGCCACAGCAAGCCTTCACCCCGGTTGATCACCCGCGTTAGCCGGGGACGCTATCTGTACCGTGAGCCCGACCGCCCCATGGACGTGGCGCTGCTGCAGGAGTACCTGGAGCCGACAGAGGTGTACGAAAAGCGACCGGCCCGGCGGCGCGCCGAGTCTGATCGCCGCAACGTTCCCGAAGAGGTCCGGATGGGTCTGTACGCGGTGCAGCGGGGCGTGTGCCCGGGGTGCGGGTTTCACCAGCCCCATCACCGGCGGTTCGATGTTGACCACATCGTGGCGCTGAGCGATGACGGGGTGGACGAGGTCCACAATCTGCAACTGCTGTGCACCTACTGCAACCGGGCGAAGGCGACCAAGGGCCCCGAGAGGTTCCGCATGAAGATGGCGGAGCTGCGGGTCCACAACATGGCCGAGAGCATGATGGTGGATGAGCGTCTGGCCGAACTCACGGGCCGTCGGCTGGCCCAGTACCACCGGGAGACGAGCGGACTCGTGGCTTGAAGAGGAAGGGACGATGAGAGCATGGATCCGCGGCCGATGCAGTGCGCCGAAAAATCCCATGGAGGCGAAACCGTATGGATAGGGTTGGCGTCGACGACGTGGTGGTCGTCCAGGAAGATGCTGCCGATGACGACCATCCGGCTGGTGAGGCGGTGGTGATAACGGACGTCCCTGGTGCGGGGCGAAGCGGCGGCGCGGAGGACTGGGGCTGGCCAGAGGCGGGAGCCGGCGTCGTGGACGACGAGACTGCCGACGACCCGGTGAGGCTGTATATGCGGGAGATCAGCCGGGTGGAGCTGCTGACCGCGGCGGAGGAACAGGCTCTGGCGTCGGAGATTGAGCTGGCTGGCCACCTGGAGGAGATGGAGCGGGAACTGGCCGGGGGACTGGACGATGACTACGGAGATGATGCTGGCGCCGATGGCGCGCCGGTGGCTGCGCCCTGGGAGAAGGCCATGGCGCTCCTGGCCCGCATCGCCAGCGCCGACCCGGTGGCCCGGGCCGTGGCCCGTCACCTGGATCTGGGCGACGCACCTACGCTGGAGGAAGTGTGTGAGCATCCGGGGTTCAGGGCCGCCGTCGACGGGGTGATCAGCCCCGAGCTGACGGAACGGGCGGCCAGGGATCTGGACATGACCGAGGAGGACGCCCTCGGGCGCATCGTGGCGTTGTCCCGGGACACCCGGGCGCTGCCGGCGGCGGCGATCACCGTCGTTGTCTCCCACGTGCCGGTGTGGACGGAGCTGCATCCCGACAGTTCCGAGGACGGGGACCGGTGCACGCCGGCCCTGCTGAGCCGGATGCTGGGGGATCCGTCGCTGAGCCAGCGGGTGGAGGTAGTGAACGGGGAAAGCGCCCGGCACTTCCAGCGGACCCGTGAGGCGGGTAAACGGGCCCATGACCATCTGGCGGAGGCCAACCTGCGGCTGGTGGTCAGCGTGGCGGGGAAATACCAGAACCGCGGGGTGGCGTTTCTGGACTTGGTCCAGGAGGGCAACCTGGGGCTGATCCGCGGGGTGGAGAAGTTCGACCACCGGCGGGGGTACAAGTTCAGCACCTACGCCACGTGGTGGATCCGGCAGGCGGTGACCCGAGCCGTGGCCAACCAGGGTCGGACGATACGGGTGCCGGTGCACCTAGTGGAGACCATCAACAAGCTGGTGCGCCAGGAGCGGGCCATGGCGCAGGAGCTGGGACGGGACGCCACGGATGGTGAGCTGGCCGAGGCCCTGGGGGTGAGCCTGGAGAGGATCATGCAGGCGCGCCGGGCGGCGCGGGAGGCGGTATCGCTGGATCTGCCGGTGGGAGAGGACGGGGATGCGTTCCTGGGGGACTTCGTGGAGGACCGGGACGCGCCGGGGCTGGAGGATGCGGTGTCGGAGAGCCTGCTGCGGGAGCAGCTGTGGGATGTGCTGGAGGCGCTGGGGGAACGGGAGAGACGGGTGCTGCGGCTGCGCTATGGGTTGGGCGGCGGCCAACCGCAGACGCTGGAGGAGGTGGGTAAGGTGTTCGGGGTGACCCGGGAGCGGGTCCGGCAGATCGAGGCGAGGGCGATCCGGAAGCTGCGCCAACCGGCCCGGTCGGCCAGGCTGCGGGACTACCTGGATTGATCGGGGCCGCGGTATCAGCGAGCGCGGCTGTGTTGGTGGGCCGCCTGGTAGTGGCGCCGGTCCTCGTTCCAGACGCGGCGAAAGATCTTTCCTGGGATGTCGCGCACCTCGCGCCGCAAGGCGGAGCCCACGTGAGGAGTGCCGGAGAAGGCGATTTTCACCAGGTAGGTCTCGTCGGTGGTGATCTCCACGCGCAGTTCCTCGATGAGGCCCACCAACTGATCAAGCGCGTCGGCCGGGTCCGGCTCGGCTACGCTGGGTTGGTGTCGTGCCGCCATCGGGTCCTCCCCGGCGGAAGGTCAGCGGTGAAGTTGCGATCCGGTCCACGGGCGACGACCGGCCCGCCGGGGCAATTGTCGCATCGGGGGATTGCTGTTCCAACCGCGGGCCGGTCACCGCGGTCATCGCCGGAGCGGACGATCAGGCGGGCGTCAGCGGGATGGGCTGACCGGGCCAGAGTCCGGAGCGCTCGATGGCGTCATTGACAGTGGCGGGGACGTATCCCGCCCTGCGGGAATCGTGGTTGGAGCGCTGAGCGTGGCCTAAGCGCTGAATGACGCTACCCCGTGCAGAGCCGGGCAAGCCCCCAGGATCATCCGGAGTAGAGTATCGGGAGGGCGGATGGGTGTGGGCGCCGGGGGGTTGATGTTGACGCAAACGGGATTGACTGGCGAGAATATCACCGGAATGGGAGACCTACGGAGCGCGGAGGAAGTCGCGGAGGAAGTCGATGAGCACTGCCAGCATACCTGAGCTGCGGAGAGCGCAAACTCGCGCCCGGGCGCGATTGTCCCGGGCGGCGGCGCGGTACGGCAAGCGTGCGCTGGCCCGTCGCGGTTCCGGAGAGGGGGATGGCGCCTGCAGTGGTGCGCCTTCGGAGCAGGAAGCGGCGCGGCTGCGGGAGTTGTTGGCTGCGGCGGAGGCGATGACGGCGGCGGTCCGGGAACACCGGGCCGCGGTCAACTGGCAGCCCCGTGAACAACCCTGGGCGGGCGTCGCGGGAGCGAACCCTGATCCGCTGTCGGTACTGTGGTGGGCGGCGTTCCGGCTGGATGGGGCCCGGGCCGCCGGGGATCCGGCGATGACCGTGGAGGCGGGCCGGGCATTGCGGGAGGCGGCGATTGCGGTGTGGGAACGTGGGCTGAACCGGGCGAGCGGGGCGAGCCGGGTGGCTGACGATGGCGGCAACTCGGCTGCTGGTTCCGGCTGATTGTGGAACTGGGGGAGAGGCTGACGCCGCCGGGGGTCAGGCTGACTGGGGTGACCCGGACGCCTTTGTTGGGGAGTACTGGAAGGGGAGTGCTGGAATCCGGGTGGGTTCGATGACGTTACCGGGTAGATTTGAGGCGCCATGGACATGGCCGGCGAGGGTGTGTGGTTGCGCCGGAGCGCTGGGGTGGTGACGGTCTCGCCGGCCGTCGTTGGGTGTTACACACTGCTACGGCGGCTGGGGCTGCGCATTGCTCCAGCGGGTCGCGCGCGCCGGTGGTCTCAGACGGTGTCGCCGGAGGGATACGCGATGTCGTAGTCGCGCAGGCCCTCGTTCCAGATGCGGCGCACCACCTCGCCGGGAATGTCGCGCACCTCGCGCTGCAGGGGATAGCCGACGCCGGGCGTGGCGGAGAAGGTCAGCTTCACCAGGTCGGTCTCGTCGGTGGTGACCTCAACGTGGAGGTCCGCGTCGGCCCGGAGTTCCTCGATCTGGTTCACCAGCCGGTCCAGGGCGTCGGCCAGGGCCAGTTCGGTGACGATGGGTTTACGCGGTTCCGGCATGGGCTCCTCCCGGGCGGCGGGTCTGCGGCAGGGTCGCCCTTTTATGCACGGGCGTAAACCATCCCGCCAGGGCCATTTTGCCACAGCGGAACGCCGGTTCCAACGGGCGGTGGGCGCTCAGGCCGGAGGCAGGGCAATGGGGCCGGAGGACCGGGGATCAGAGTTCCCGGCGGCCGGCAGCAGGGGCGGCATGTCGCCGGTGCGATAGGCCCGGTCGATCTGGGGGAGCATCCACTCGCCGGCGGTGGTGTTGTCGGGGAGCACGATGTTGGCCAGGAACTCGGTCTCGATGGTGGAGATGCCGGCGGTGACGGCCTCCAGCTTGGCCTTGATCACCAGCAGCAGAGCGCGCCACCTCTGGCGACAGGCCTGGTCGTGGGCTTCCCGCTGGGCCCGGTCGCTGCGTTCCCGGGGCGGGCTGTGGTTGGTATGGCGGAAGTCCCCGGGATCGGGCAGCTCCAGGACGAAGCGGATGCGGCGGTTCTCCATGGCGAAGATGACGGTGGCCAGGTTGCCCTGGGTGGCGTAGGCGAAGCCGTCGGCGCCGTAGCGCTCGAGGGTCTCCTCGATCTCGTTGCGGGTGCGCATCGCGCTGACGGTGGTGTTGCGGGCGTAGGTCATGGCGTTCACCTGGCGATGCGGCGGTCCCGCGCGGAATGGCCGCGGACGATGGCAATTATAATGGCCCTGGAAACGGCGGGTTCGCTTCCAGGCGTGCGCTTCCGGGCGTGCGCTTCCGGGCGTCCGGACGGAGCCGGATGCGCCGATATTGACGCGGAGGTACGGTTGGTCATGATCGCCGATGCCGGGGAAACGACGGCGCTGATGACGGAGCTGGAGGAACTGGACCTGGCTCTGGACGAGCTGGGGCAGCGGTTCGCCGTCGAGAATGACCGGGCGAGGCTGGCTTTGGAGTGTCTCGAGGAAGACGGCGCCGACCTCCACCGGTTGGATGGGATGCTGGCTCAGTGGCAGGACGAGGTTGACGTGTTCGACGCGCTCCGGCTGCATGGCGACGAGCAGTTCCACTCCAACCTCCTGGCCTGGCTGCTGGACCCGCGGGGAAGTCACGGGCTGGGAGACCATTTCCTGCAGCGGTTTCTGGCGGCGAGCGGCGCGCCGCGGGCCATACTCGCCG
>MKWU01002894.1_pt1 | contig 24006 bp, 20 predicted proteins | sample 809101 | NCBI WGS metagenome assembly MKWU01 (sample SAMN05860141, study PRJNA318959) | sponge metagenome | host: Aplysina aerophoba | place: Slovenia: Piran, Adriatic Sea, Gulf of Piran | collected 2013-05-07 | reverse complement strand
CACCATGGATCCACCGAGCGTCCGGCGATGGTGGTGGGATGCTCGCCAATCGGAAACGCGGTTACCGCCATGGCCGGCGTGAGCAGCAGGTCGTATGTGTTGAAGAAATCAGCAAAGCGTCGCTTATGCCGGTCAACGTATGCCAGTGCGCGGGAGAGATCGGCCGCCGAGTATTGGGATGCAGCGTCGTACGTGTCGCGGACGTAGTGGGTCAGTTCGTCACGCCGTTCGGGATAGAGGCCGATGTTGGACGTGTACGAGGCGGTGCCGAAGACGGTGGCAAAGGCAGGAAATGGATCGCCCTCGATCTCCGGAGCGGCCTCCTCAACGATTGCCCCCATTTCCTGGAACACCTGGGCGGCCGCGCGGGTCACCTGCACCACCTCGGGATCCACAGCCGCGTAGCCCAAATCGTCGCTCCACGCGATCCGCCAGCCTTGGACGCCGCCTTCGAGGGCAGCCATGTAATCTGGCGGTGTGTCGGTCATGGTATTGGGGTCGCGGGAGTCGGGGCCAGCCAGCACCTGCAGCAGCATCGCGGTATCGCGCACGGTGCGGCTCATGGGGCCGGACTGGGAAAAGTGATTGACCGCCGGACCGCCATAGCCACCGTACCTGGGCACGCGCCCGTGGGATGGCTTGATGCCGGTGACGCCGCTGAAGCTGGACGGTATGCGGACGCTGCCGCCGCCGTCGCTGCCGGTGGCGAGGGTGCAGAGGCCAGCGGCCAATGCGGACGCCGCGCCGCCGCTGCTGCCACCGGGGGTGTAGTCAGTGTTCCACGGGTTTCGGCAGGGGTCGCTGACCAGGTTTTCGGTGGTGCCGGACTGGCCGAATTCGGGCGTGTTGGTCTTGCCTAGAATGATGGCGCCGGCTGCCTTGACGCGCTCCACGACAATTGAATCCATGTCAGGCACCCGGTCGCGGAATATGGCGGAGCCCATTGTGGTGGTAACACCCTTGGTCAACTCCAGGTCCTTGATGGAGATGGGAATGCCGTGCAGCGGGCCGAGGGTCTCGCCGCGCTGCACGGCCTCGTCAGCGGCGCGGGCATCGGCAAATGCCTGGTCGGGACACAGGGCAAGGTAGGCGCTGAGCCGCGGGTTGAGCTCCTCGATGCGTTGATAGAAAAACTCGGTGAGTTCGACAGAGGAGATTTCGCCGTCGGCGATCATGCGGCGAATTTCGGTGGCAGGAGCGAAGGCGAGTTCGGAGTCCATGGTAAGCCTCGTTTATTGACGTATCTGGGGAGTTGGTTGAAAACTGGGCCATTATACGCACACGGGCTGCAAAACCAGCGATCACCCAACCCGATTTTGGCATGGTGTATAGTATGCGTCCGTTGCGCCGCCCGTTCGAATCATGGTGCGGGCGCTGGTTGCTCTGAGTATGGCTACAGTTGGTATCATCGCAAACCCCGCCGCCAGCAAGGACATTCGGCGGCTGGTCGCGCAGGGTCGCGTGGTGCCCGACTGGGAAAAGGTGAACACCGTGCGGCGCGCCCTGATCGGGCTGCAATCCACCGAGGTGGACAAGGTCGTGGCGATGCCCGACAGCGGCAACCTTTGTCGTCGGGCCGCCGATGACTCGGGCATCAGCATCCCGCTGGAGATGCTGCCGATGTCGCCGCTGTACACCGAGGGGGACACCACTCGGGCAGCGGCCATGATGGCGGAAATGGGCGTGGGCTGCCTGATCACGCTGGGCGGCGACGGCACCAACCGGGCGGTGGCCGTGGGAACCAACCGGATTCCCGTGGTGGCGATATCCACGGGCACCAACAACATTTTCCCGGTGATGGTGGAGGGTACGCTGGCTGGAATCGCCGCCGGCCTCATCGCATCCGGGCTGCTGAGCGCGAGCGACGCCGCCGTAGTCAGCAAGACGCTGCACATCCACGTGAACGGCGCGCCCACGGAACTGGCGTTGGTGGACGTGGCAGTCTCACGGGAACGCTACGTGGCGACCCGGGCGATATGGGATCTGCGCACCGTATATGAGGTGTTTTTGACCCGCGCCGAACCGGCCGGCATCGGGCTGTCATCCATCGGCGGGCGGCTGCATCCACTGTCGCTGGCCGACGTGGGCGGGCTGCACTATCGACTTGCGGGGCCGGACGCGGACCCGGACGGCGCAACCACGGTGATTGCGCCCGTGGGTCCAGGCATGGTTGAGCCTGCGACCATCGCGAGATGGGACCTGCTGCGCGAGGGCGTACCCGTCCCCCTGGAACGGCGCTACTGTACCATTGCCCTGGACGGCGAACGTTCGCTGGTGCTGAGCCCCGATGACGCTGTAGAGATCGTGTTGGCGCGGGACGGCCCGCCGGTGGTGCAGGTGCAGCGGGCGCTATTGCGGGCGGCGCAACTAGGTCTGTTCAACCACCCCTGATGCTCGCCGGCTGGGAGTTGGTCGTCGGCCTGGCGGCGCTGCTGCTGGGTTCGTTCGTTTTCAGCGCGGTTGGGTTCGGGATGGCGCTGGCGATGGCGCCGATCCTGCTGCTGATACTGGAGCCGCAGCAGGTGGTGGTGCTGGCCAACTCGATGATCGTCCTGGCTACGGTGATGATTCTGGCCCAGACGTGGCGGCACTACCGGTGGCGGCCGTCGTGGCTGTTCGTGGCAGCGGGACTGCCGCCGGTGCCTCTGGGAGTGATTCTGCTGAACACCGCCGCGCCGACGGTGCTGCGAACAGCGATCGCCGCTCTGATTTTGTTGATCGCCCTATTGATGCTGTTCGACGTGCGGCTGCCCGCGGCCAGGACGCGTGGGGGCGCAGTCGGTTTCGGGTTCACGACTACGCTGCTGACCACGACCTTGAGCATCGGCGGTTTTGTGGCCGGCATCTACGCCATCGAGCAAGACTGGACGCGGGAGCAGATGCGGGCGACGCTGGCGGTGTATTTCCTGCTGGCGGGAGCGCTGGGTCTCGCGTTGTACGCAGCAACCGGTCTGATCCCACGCCAGATGGCCTACGACATTGGTGTGGGAGCGCCGGCGGTGATCGCGGGATCGCTGGTCGGCGGTTGGTTGGCTCGCCGGATGAGTCTTACGGTGTTTCGCTATGCCGTGCTGTTCGTGATCATCGGAGGGTGCCTGGCGCTGCTGGGGCGCGAGGCGCTCCGGTGGTGGCTGTGAAATCCGGGCAGTGATACCCGTTGGAGTAGGAGCAGGTTTGAAAACCGACCCTACCGATGGTCTTTAATTCCTGTGGTGTCTCGTCAGGATGACAGATCGTGGAACGCGGCCAACGCGGCGGTGATGCCGTCGCCGACGGCCGCGCCCAACTGGCGTGTCGATTCGGCGCGAGCGTCGCCGCACACGTAAACGCGGGGGATGTTGGTGCGCATGTGAATGTCGGCGTGGATGTGGCCCAACTCGTCCATGTCGAGCTTGTCCTTGAAGGCCTCGGTGTTGGGGTGGAAGCCGACGTAGACGAAGGCGGCGGCAGTCGGGTAGTCGTAGATCTCGCCGGTTTTGACGTCCCTGACGCGGGCGGCTTCGAGGACGTCGTTGCCGACGAACTCCTCGACGACATGGCTCCAGAGCCATTTGTACTTGGGGTTGGCGAATGCTCTGTCCTGCAGCACCTTGGTGGCCCGGAGTTCATCGCGTCGATGAATGATGGTTACGGAGTTGCAGATTCCGGTGAGGTAGAAACTTTCGTCCATGGCGGAGTCCCCGCCACCGACCACCACCACGTCCTGACCGCGGAAGAAGTTACCGTCGCAAACGGCGCAGTAGGAAACACCGCGTCCGCCGAACTCATCCTCGCCTGGTACGCCAAGTTTGTTATGCGCGCCACCGGTGGCGATGATGATGGCTCTTGCCGTGAAGTCGCCCTCGGAGGTTCGGACCAGTTTCCGGTCGTCGTGCAGGTTCTCAACCGACTCTACCTCTGCGAACTCCATTTCGGCGCCGAACCGGTCCGCCTGGTTATACATTTCGTCGGCCAGTTCCTGACCTTTCACACCAGCGCGGAACCCCGGGTAGTTCTCAATGTCGTCGGTGATCAGGAGTTGGCCGCCGGGGCCGATACTCTCGATCATCAGCGTAGTGAGCATGGCGCGGGTTGAGTAGAGCCCGGCGGACATCCCTGCTGCGCCGGCGCCGAGAATCACAACGTCGTAGTCCTTTGCCATCGAAATGGTCCCTCCTATAGGGTGGTGGTACTCCTACCCTGGCGGTCAGTCGAGGTAGTTGTTGCGAGCGCCTCGTCGTATCAACTGCTCGCTCCAAACCGGGCGCGGGCCGACCGTCGCACCGAGGTTGCGCGAACGTACTCGACGGAATGGCGAAGGCCTTCCTCAAGCGATACCTTTGGCTCCCAGCTCAGTTCCCTGGCAGCGCGACTGGAGTCCAATGCGATCTTCAGCACTTCCCCGGCCCGCCTGGGACGGTAAACCGGTTCCTGGTGAAACTCGGTGTATTCCTGCAGAAGCGAGTGGATGCGGTTGATCGTAACAGGCTCACCCGTTCCTATATTGTAAACGCCCCCGTCGCCCCGATATACGGCTGCCAGATTGGCTTCGACAACGTCGGACACGTAAACAAAGTCCCGCTCCTGCTTGCCGTCCCCATAAATGTTGGGACTGCGGCCCCTGAGCATCATGCCGGCAAAGATGGCAATCACGCCGGCCTCGCCGTTGGGATCCTGGCCGGGCCCGTAGACATTGGCGTAACGCAGGATAGTGTATTGCAGCCCATAGGTCTGGTAGAAGAGATCCAGGTACAACTCGCTGACATATTTGGACATAGCGTAGGGAGTCAGGGGATTGACGCGCGTCTCCTCATCACACGGGACCGTTTCGGGATTGCCGTAGATGGCGCCTCCCGTGGACGAGAACACGACCTTGTCGACCCCTTCCGCGGCGGCGGCGGAAAGCAGCCTGATGGTTCCCAGGACGTTAGAATCCGCGTCACCCACCGGATCCAGCGTCGATTGCCTCACGCTGCTCTGGGCAGCCAGATGGAAAACTATTTCGGGCCCTTCCCGCTGGATAATCTGCACCAGCCTGGAATCGTTGATCGGGCAGTGGTAAAAGGTCGCCTGGTGGTTGAGGTTGCGCAGTTGGCCGGTGCTGAGATCATCAACCACGGCCACAGAGTAACCGCTGTCCAGCAAACCGTTTACGAGGTGCGACCCGATAAAACCGGCGCCGCCGGTTACCAACACTTTGGTGGATTCTGCCATAGACTCCGATGTTCTGGAGGAGAGGTTTGTTCACAGTTCTAACGCATATCGTAATTGAAACGGGAGAGTCCGGCAAGAAGGTTCGGGCGGTGGCAAGGCCTTTGGATTATCGGTCTGAACCGGCCAAACCGTCATTCCCAAGATCCGCAGGCCGGTATCCAGAAGGCGCCGGCGTTCCGGAACGTTGGTGGCAGCATGACTTTCCCGGTTTCCGGATCAGGTCCGGAATGCGAGGTTGAGGGCATGGCTAGAGTGCCAGGGCGGGGAGGTCCCAGCGAAGGAGTTCGCAGTAGCGGTCTTTGCTGGCCCAAGGCAGGAGGCTGAGGACGATGGCGCCGGGATCGGGGACGTCTGCCTGGCGTCGGATGTCGTTGAGGTAGCGGCCGAGGCTGGCGAATGTGGGCAGGCGGAAGCCGGCTTTGGCGATGCGCCCGATGACGTCGGAGGGCTCGGGGGGTTGGTCGGGAGTCCAGTCGTCGGCGACGGCCTCGGCGATGCGGCGGAGTTTGATGATGGCGAGTTCGGGGGCGAACCTACGCTTGAGGGCGTCGATGCGGCGGCGGAGTTGGGAAACGGTCATGGCATACCTCTTACGGTGAATTGTTTGCATGGATGAACAGGATGGGCGGGATGGACAGGATTAGGGATTGGACCAGGATGGCGGCGATTTTTTGAATATCCCACTCATTTCCGGTCATTTCCGCTCATTTGAGTAGGGCCAGGAGGTGGGACGTGAGGATAAACGAGGGCGGATCGGGCGGTTTTGGGGGCGATATTGATGGAATTGGCGGGTTGGTGAGAGGGTTTGGCGGAGCGGGGTTGGGATGGTTCGTGGTTGTCAGAATCGGGATTACCGAGGTTGGAGGATTTTCAGGATTGCGGATGCCGCATTTGGGTTGGGCGGGGGATTGAGTTGGGCGGTTGGTAGTTAGATGGTACGGATGGGTAGATGGTGGGGCAAGGGGGAAGTGTCACAGGGTATTTTTATTGTCGGCAGCCAGGAAAATGTGTGGAGCCCAGCGCGGTTCTGAAGACATCGTCCGCTCGTGGTTCGATCCGCCAGAGGAGGACCGGCGGCTGCTCCCGCCACCGGCGGACGTTCCGAACCATGAGCGGACTGGAGTCGGCCGCGAGCGGACTGGGTCGGCAGTATGTGAATAGTCGAAAGGCCAGGGCGGTGGTCGCCCCCGACATCGGGTTGCCTTGACATACCGTTACCCCTGTAACAGAATATCGCCATTCCAACCCCGCACAGGAACGAGAGTATGACAACAGTTCAGAACGGTTCCCGCACTACCGTAAATGTCAACGGTACTGCCGTCGAAATGTATTCGGGGGGCAACGGCCCGCCACTGGTCTTTTTCCACGGCGCCGGCGGCTCCAACGGCTGGCAGCCTTACCACGATGACCTGGCTGAGGAATACACGGTATTCGTTCCCAGCCAGCCCGGTTTCAACGGCACCGAGGCTCCCAATTGGGTCAAGACCATCAGCGACGTGGCCCATTTCAACCACATGTTCATTGATGCGCTGGGCCTGCAGGACATCGTTCTGATGGGGTCGTCGATGGGCGGCTGGGTGTCCGCCGAAATGGCAGCAATGGATGACCACAATATCGACGCCCTGATATTGGTGGACGCGGCTGGCATCAGGCCCCGCGAGGGTCAGATAGCGGAGATTTTCATGGTCTCCGCCGACACCAGGCTCAAGCAGCGATTCCACGACCCCAGCCAGGTGCCGAACTACGAGAACTACACCCGCGAACTGAGCCCTGAGGAGCAGTTGGTGGTGCACTCCAACGCCATCACGGCGTCGCAACTTTGTTGGAAGCCATACCTGCACAACCCCAGCCTGCCGCACACGCTGTCCCGCGTGGAAACGCCCACCTTGATCGTTTGGGGCAATGAGGACGCCATCATTCCGGTGGAATGCGGGCACCTGTTCCAGCAGGCGATCCAGGGCAGCCAACTGCGCATCATTGACAACTGCGGACACTCACCGGCCGTGGAAAAGCGTGGGGAATTCGTCGCCGCCGTGACGGGGTTCCTGAACAGTCTTTAGCGCAATCGCCGCACCGCCCAATCAACAAGGAGCAAACATCATGGCGCATGACCTCGAAGTTTTCTGGTTCTCGGAACAGCCGTATGGCCACGTTACCGAAGACGACCTGGCGCCCTACGAATCGGGGCGGATGCACTTCCCCAACACCTATTTCGATCCAGAGAAGGCCCACGTCCTATACTCCAACTACCACGACCAGTATCAGTTGGCGGACGAGGCCGGCTTTGACGGCATCATGTCCAACGAGCACCACAGTTCCTACTGGTGCATGAAGCCGTCGGTTAACGTTGACGCCGCCGTGATCACCCAGCGCACCAAGCGCGCCAAGATCGCGATGCTGGGCAACGTGATCGCGGTCAACGACCCGGTCAAGATGGCCGAAGAGATCGCCATGCTGGACTGCATCAGCGGCGGCCGCATCATCTCCGGTTTCGTGCGCGGCACGGCCGTGGAGACGCTCCACGCGGGCTACCCGCCTACCGAGAACCGCCCGCGTTTCGAGGAAGCCCATGACCTGATCGTGAAGTGCTGGACCGAACCCGGCCCGTTCCGCTGGGAAGGCGAATACTGGCCTCACCGCATGGTGAACCCCTGGGTCGTCCCGATTCAGAAGCCGCACCCCCCGGTGTGGTTCCCCGGCACGGGAAGCCCCGAGTCAGTGATCTGGGCGGCGCAGCACCGCTACCCGTACATGAACCTGGGCTCCCTGCTCGACCTGACCAAGCAGCTCAAGGGCATCTACCACGAGACCGCCGCTGCGGAAGGCTACGAGGCTGGACCGGAGCACTTCGGGTACCTCATTCGCTGCCTGGTCGCCGACACGGACGAGCGCGCCCAGGAAATCGGCCGCACGTTCCTGTGGACCGAGAACCATCGCAACCGTGGACCGATGGAATTCAACGACCCTCCTGGATACCAGTCCCGCGAGGCGTTGCGCATCAAGATGTCGCGGCCTTTGATCGGCACGGGCACGATGGGGCGCCGGATGTCCTATGAGGACCTGCAAGATGCTTACAACATCGTCGTCGGCAGTCCCGAAACCGTAACCGAGAAGCTGCGGCACATCCGCCGAGACCTCGAGCCCGGCTACATCCTGATCTACGGCAACGAGGGCCACATGCCCCACGAGGACGTGATGCGCTCTGTCGAGCTCCTCGGCACCAAGGTCATCCCGGCGCTGAAGGAAGGCTAGGTTTTTTTACAGCAGCCTTCAAGCAGGACACAGAACACCCCCGGCTAGCAAACCAGCCGGGGGTGTTCAATTTGTCAGTGGCCGGCGTGACAGGGTCATTCAACCTCGACCAATAGCTGGCGAGCCAATCGGACATGCTTCTGTTGGTGGGTATTCGGATTCACCGGAGGACGTAACGATATTGTCTCAGGTCTCGTAGGGGCGAATGATGATTCGCCCCTCTACCCAAGCGGAAACGGTGGCTCGGCATACCAGACTTGTGAAACGCCACATTACGTAACCCCCGCGAGAGAGGGTTCATTGGGGCGATATCCGCTACGCCGCGATGTTCAGCGCCCGCCGCGCATTCTCCAGCAATACCTTGGGCACCACATGGTCCCGCATCTGGATGTTCTGGAAGTCGGCCAGCCAGTTGTCCGGCTGTATGAACGGGTAGTCCGACCCGAACATCACCTTGTCTTGCAGCCGGGTGTTGGTCTCCCGGATCAGCGTCTCCGGTATGAACCGCGGCATCCAGCCCGACAGGTCCAGGAACACGTTGGACTTGTGCAGCGCGACGGCAATCTGCTCGTCGATCCACGGCCACGCCGGGTGCGCCATGATGATGGTCATGTTCGGAAAATCGGCAGCCACGTCGTCAAAGCAGGGTACGGGCTTGCTGTACTTGAGCTTGAGCCCGCTGCCGCCCGGCGTGCCCGAACCCGCGCCCGCAAATCCCGAGTGAAACAGCACCGGGATTCCCAGCCCGTCGGCAACCTCGTACAACGGGTAGAACTTCGTGTCGTTGGGAAAGAACGCCTGGTGAATCGGGTGCAGCTTGAGCCCCTTGAGACCCAGTTCCTTCACCGACCGCTCCAGCTCGTAGCATGCCGCCTTGCCCATCCACGGGTCCACCGACGCGAATCCCATGAACTGGTCCGGATGGTCGTTCACTATGCTCGCCACCCAGTCGTTGCTGTCCGGCTTCTCCCCAGTGTTGGTTGTCGTATCCACCGAAAAGATCACACCGAACAGGTCCAGCTCGCGGAACTTGTCGGCCATCTCCGCCGGGTCGCTCGGCGGCGGCGGCGCGCGAAAATATCGCAGCAGCTCTGCTTCAATCTCGATCTCCGGCAAACCCGGCTCGCGCGGAACATGAATGTGCATATCAATGGCTTGCATGGAATACTCTCCGTGGACGTGAGGATTAGTTTGTCCATTTTATATGGACAGTGATAAGATAGGCCTGCGAAATGTGATGATAAAGATTGGGCCAATCGCCCAGCAACGAATTGCAAGATGACACCAAACGCTGAATTCATCCAGCTGACCGGTATCGGCGTCGGGGCAATCGTCGCCCTGATGACGATGATGGTTGGTGTGTTCATTTGGACCACCAATTATCGCGATAAATCCAACTACCGTCAGCACCAGGAAACGCGAATCAGGGTTGACGAGCGCCACAAGGAAACGTTCGATCTGGTGGAGCGCCGCCACCGAGAAACACTGGAATTGGTGGATCAACGGCACTTTCAGACACTGGAATTGGTGGACCGTCGTTATTATCAAACGCTGGAATCCGTGGAGCGGTTGCGTCAGGAAACCTTGCAAATGTTCGAGCGGTTCGGTGAACAGAGCGATCGGCGTCATCAGGAATTGCTGGCAGCCATCAGGCCGCTCTACCACCATGTCCATAGCGACGATGGCCAGGTCATCATACCCGCCGAAGAGGTCGCACCTGCGCCCGCCGACTAATACAGACCACACTACTTCGGCGGCAGCGTCGCCGCGAAATCCGCGCCCTGCGCCGCCCACTGCGCTAACGAGGCATCGGACGCCAGGCCCTCAAGTTCCACCAGCACCCAGCCTCGCATCGGCCGGCCGGTCATGTCCATTACCCCCGCGTGCGGTTGCGCCAGGGCGTCCTCATACGCATCGGGCCCAACCCTCACCATCAGCCCGTGCTCGGTCACGCAGCAGCACATGTTGCCGTCCAGCATGAAGGCAAGCCCGCCGAACATCCTGCGCTCGTCGATGCCGGAACGCCCAGCAAGACTGCCGCGAACGCGCCCGACCAGCGTTTCGTCGTAGGCCATTGCGGAAGTCCCAATCCCTGAAGCCGGCTACGGTTGCCGACCCATGTGGGCGACCAGCTTGTCCTGCACGTTGGCGCCGTCCGGCACGGCGATGGCTGGGCCAACGAATCCCATTTGACGGCCCATATCCACGAACATTGATCCTTCGGCCGAAGTCATCATCGCGTATGCGGCCTCAACCACTTCGGCATCCAGAGCTTCATCCTGCCCGGTGGCTCGCGCCAGGTCCCAACCGTGGACGATGTGGTCCGCCGCCATGGCGATCAGGAACTGGGGAACGGTCATCATGCCGCCCGGCGTCGTCGCGCTCATCGCCCCAGGCTGCCTGGCGCCGGCAAGAGAGCGCGCCGTTTCGTCTGCGTACGCTTGCGCCAGCCTGGCAACGTCCATCTCGCCCGAGTAAGAACTGACGGGAGAAACACCTCCCACACCCTCCGGCATGTTGCCTTCCAGGCTCCCGGCCAGCACCTCCGCGCCGCCGATCACATGGTTCATGACATCCCGCACGTTCCACTCGGCGCACGGCGTCGCAGCGTCGCTCTGATCCTGCCGGATGCAGGCCATGATCTCATGCACCGCTACGGCGGCTTTTTCGAAGATCGCGATGGGATCAGGCGCTGAGGATTCGGTGCTCATGTGCTGCTCCAAAAAATGTCACCCCGCATCAAGTACGGGGTGACCCTGTTACCGGTGAGACTGCTTGCCGGTTCAGAAAACCTGCGGGCAATCGCGCGTGAACACGTTCCACTCGCCCTTATCGGCGTCGTACCGTGAGTTGACGAACACCTTCCAGTTGGCCTCGTCCATCTCGGGGTAGTCGCTCCGGTAGTAGAACCCCGGCCACCGCGTCTCTTTCCGATGCAGCATGTGCCGCAGATGGGCTTCGGCGACCCAGGAGCGGTGAATCAACTCGTGGCAACGCAGCAGCTCGTGCCGGCTGCGCGCCCCCAGCTTCTCCAGGTCTTCGCGGAACATGCCCATCAGTTCCAGCCCGCGCAGCATCGTGGACTCGTTGGTGGTGAATCCCGCCGACACTCCGGCCACGTACTCGTCCATCAGTTTCTGCAGCCGGTAGAGTCCCTGCCGCGGCAGAAGGTAGTTGGGGTTCACATCGGGGTTGCTGGATGCGTACTGGTTCTCCTCGAAGGTAACCATCGGCGCCCACGCCTGCCGCTTCAGTTCGTCAATCTTGCGGTCATCCACCTTGGGCGGCGTGGTGTTGTCCAGCGCGTACGCCACCGCGGACTTGCCGGCCAGTCGGCCTTCGGTGAAGGAACCCGACGAGAACTTGTGCGGGCACGCGCCCACGCCGTCCCCGGCCGCGAACAGTCCGTTGACCGTCGTCATCTTGCTGTAGCCCCAGTGGTAGCCATCGGGCGCAACGTCTTCCGGCCCGCTCACCCAGGCGCCGGCTTCTCCGCTGTGACTGCCCATGATGTACGGCTCTGCCAGCACGACTTCCGACGGGCGCTCCTCCGGCGCGATGTTGTGCGCCGCCCACAGGATGGCCTGCGAGATCGTCATGTCCAGGAAGTCTTCCCACGCCTCGGCGATGATGTCGCGCTTGCGGTTCTCGTCGCCGGCGGCCAGCGCGTCGATGGCCTCGGGTGTCTTGAGCATGATCGGCCCGTTACCGGCCTGGATCTCGGTCCACAGCAGGTGGTTGCGCAGCGGTGTCGGAGTCGGGAAGGCCGATCCGTACGGGTCATACTTCTTGAGTTCGGGCAGGCGGTTGATGAAGTAGTTCTCGCCGGCCGCGTTGGTCAGGTCGGCGCGGAACAACTGCGACCACGCGCCCACCGGGCCGTACGAGTCCTTGAACCGGCTGGGCACGAAGCGGTGCTCCATCTGCGTCATTTCCGCGCCCACCGGGATGATCAGGCCATACACCGAGCCGGTATCGAAGATGGAGTACCAGGTGCGGCCCATGCCTTCGCCCACGCTGCGGGGCCGGAAGATCGCCGTGGCCCCGCCGGCAGCGCTGATTACGGTGCGTGCCTTGAAGATGTAGATCACATCCTCGCGTACGCCGAACCCCACGGCGCCGGCGATCCGGTTGGGATCATCGGAATCGGTGAACAGGTGCGAAATGAAAACCCGCTCGAAGTGGTTGTCCGGGCCGATGGCTTTCTTGGTGGCCTCCGACACGATCGGCTTGTAGGCCTCGCCGTGAATCATCACCTGCCAGCGACCCTCACGCACGTACAGACCCTCGTCGTCGTACCAGAACGGCAACCCCCACTCCTCAAACATGTGGACGCTGCTGTCCACGTGGCGCGCCACGTCGTACACCAAGTCCTCGCGGGAGACGCCCATCATGTCGTTGCGGACGTACTCAACATAGTCCTCGGGCTGGTTCCACCCGTGACGCATGCCCATGTACATATTGATGGCGGAAAGCCCCTCGCCGACGGCGCCGCTGCGGTCGGTGGCGGCCTTGTCCACCATGACGATGCGCAGGTCGTCGCCGCCCCAGTAACGGGCCTCGATGGCCGCGCCGCAGCCGGACATTCCGCCGCCGATGATCAGCACGTCGGATTCAACTATTCGAGTGGTGGGTTCAGGCATTTTGAGGATACTCCTTGGATTTCTCTTGCCGGCGCCCGAAAGTGGTGCGCGGCAATTCGTTGGATTGGGCGTGGGCCGGTCAGGTCTCGCAGGGGATTGTTGCGGCTGACTGGAACGCGGAGGTCAACCCAGGGGTCGGTGCGGGTGTACTCCCCGGGCGTGGTTTATATTTGGTGGTCTGCCGAGCCCGGGCAATTCCATGCCAGTCACCCGCAGAGAAGCGCGAGATCTTGGCCATGCTCGGTATATTGCTCCCCGCAAGGTTGCTCCCTGGCTGTCGGCCAAAAGCAACGGCCAGCGAATACTGGCCGTTAAACTGGAATGATCCCCCGAGTTCACACCGCATTTGACAACCAGCAGGCTCACCGCTGGCCAGTCGATCGATGGCATCGCCGAGGTTGCCACGCACGAGTTCGGCGTTCACAAACGCCAGTGAGCGTGGGAACTCCTCGCGGCGGAGGTCGAGAGCGCCGATGGCAGCCATCTCGCTATGCCGACTCGGGCAGCATGAGGTATTCGGGTTCGCCGAAGAGCGCCGTCGCGCGCAGCGCGTCGCGGTCGGCAGGGTCGATGCCGGCGTATGGATCGATGCTGCCCCACGGTGTCGAGCGGGAGGCAAAGCGGAAATGCTCGGTGCGTCCGTCGCGGAACGTCACGTTCCAGACGATATCCTGGCCCTCGTAGTGCGGTTGCACTTCGGCCCCTAACGGAACAAAGTCCGCGTAACCGCGGACATGAACAGCATTCTCAGGACACAGTTTGACGCAGGCGTAACATTCCGAACACATATCGGGTTCCTGGTTGCTGCCCTTGTTGACAATTTCGTCCAGGACCATCAGGTCGTTGGGACAGATGTAAACGCACTGCGGGCCGCCGTGGACGCCGGCGCAGGCGTTGCAGGCGGAGGGATCGACGTAGGTAGGCACGAATAGCTCCTCTGGGTGGACGGTTGGATACGCCCGGCGGCAAAAAAGTCTGCCGAGCATTGTAACACCAAATCCCAGCGACGGGATTCAGGCGAAGCTGGCTGCGGATTCAATCCTCAATGCCAACGCATCGAAATCCTCGGGGCATTTCTGCCGGATGGCCGATATGTTTCGCGAGGCTTCCTCACCCAATTGTTTGCGCCCCCCGCCGGGCGCGTTGGACAAGTTCCGTTGCGCGGCCAGCGGCTCAAAGTACCGCTCCTTGACGTGAATCTCGGCCCGTACTTCCTGCCAACGCCATCCCGATGGCAGAGCCAACCCGGCCAGCACCCACGTCTCCAACTCCTCCCAGGCATTTTCCGCCAGAAAGGCGGAGCCAAATTCGCGCTCGATATCGTCAAGCCTCTGCCGCCGGCCGATCATGCCATCCCGGTCAACGCAAAGGATGAACAGGTCATACATTCCCGCGTTAGCTTCCAGGATCTCCGAAATGCGCTCCAACTTGAGGGCTTCCCCGACGCCGCCCAGCAAAGGATCACGACAAATTCTGACTCTGGGTGAAGTGTCGCCAATATTGCGCAATAATCGAGTGAAGATTGGTGTGAGTATATGCTGATCTTTTCGAAAGTCCTCAGGGATTATGAGCGCCTTCACGCTTCAGCCTCCCTTCCTCCGTCAACCATTTGGGTCAAAGCCAGCGCATCTTCCATCCAGCCCGACGTCAGCAGTCGACCTAATCCCTGAGATGAGCGCAGTTCCCTTATGTTGGGCAGTTCGGACACGGGACGAATGATGCCGTCAGCGGAATCCTCGTCGCGGTACACGATTGAAGTGTGCTCGAAGGTCGTGTCATTCATCCAGCCCAACAATGCGGGCGAGTGGGTGGTGGCGATGACTTGGATGTTTCCCTTGGCGGTCTGCTTTTCGATCAGTTCCAGCAGCAGCCAGAGACGGTTGGGATGAATGCCTGCGTCAATATCCTCGAAGAAGTAGGTGCCGCTCGGGTCTTCGTTGAGCAGCAACGCCAGCAGCGCCAGGAACTTCAGCGTCCCGTCCGACGCGCTATAAGCGGACACCTGCCGCCCGTTGTGCTCTACAATTCTGAGATGCACCCGCCCACTCGGGTCCCTGGGAAACTCGAAATCTTGCACATCCATGGGCGTAAGCTCTTGCAGCCACGACGCAAGGACGTACTTGCGGTCGGCATCTGCGCAGATGGACTCCAGCACGGAGGGAAGGTTCTGGCCGTAGTCGCCCAGGGTGGCAGCGCCGGGGATGGAGGGCTCGCGCATTTGTGCCGGCGACAGGTCGAGAAAATGCATACTTGCGATCATTGAGCATATACGTAATCTCAAATCCTCATCTTGTGAATTATCTGGCAGGGGCAGAGCTAATGAGGGGCGGGCTTCAAGCATAAAACGGAGATACTGGTTCGAAGTGAAGGCCCGATCCCCTAAAACTGGTTTTATGCCGAGCATAGTCCGCTCGTCCAACAATCTGAATCCGCTTGGCGCGTCAGAAGTAAACCCAACGTCCACGGTGTAGGACACTGTCTCTCCACCCGAGTTCATCCCTATGCTGGCGGTGAATTTTCCCTGTCGTACGTCCTTACGCCCTTCCTGTCGTAATATCTCATTCGGTGCGCCGCGAATCGGCTCCCATTCCATCTGGCCCCCAGCGCCCACCTTGCCGCCAAAAATCTCCGGCAGCGCATACCCCCGTCCGATGCCGTGCACAAACCGAAAAGCGTCCCGAATGTTGCTCTTGCCGCTGGCGTTGGCACCAACTATCACCGTGAAGGGGCCAAGCTTCAGAGTCTCGTCGGCGAAGTTCTTGAAGTTGATCAGGCGGAGGGATGTAAGCACGATGACCCCGCAAACGGTGCGCGCGCAGGACGCAAGTAAGGTCACTATAGCAGAGGGGTTTTCTGCGCCATTAGGGGAGTCGCCCCATTGCATGTAGGGGCGGGTTTGAAACCCGCCCCTACCGATGAAGATATGCCCGTATCGCTCAGTCGGAAGAGGCTGCTTCCGGTTCCAGTGGCGCGTCTCCGCCGCCAGTTGGCGATCCCTCGCCCCGTCGCCACACCAGCCCCCGCACCCGGTGGTACAGGTTGGGGATCGATTCCTCGAACAGCAGGTACACCACCGGCACCGCCACCAGCGTCAGGAACGTTGAACTGAGCAACCCCCCAATCACCACCGTGGCCAGCTCCGCGCCCACCAGCCCTGCGGACTCGCTCAACGACAACGGGATCAGCGCCAGGATGGTGGTGAAGGCCGTCATCAGGATGGGACGCAGGCGGATGCGGCTGGCTGACATCACCGCCTCGTATGGCGCCGCCCCTCTCTGTCTCAACTGCTGCACGAAGGTGAGCAGCACGATGGCATTGGTCACCACGATGCCCACCAGCAGCAGGAACCCCATCAGCGCCGGCAGGCTCAGTGAACGGTCCGTGATCACCAGCGCGATCAACGCGCCCACCACCGCCAGAGGCATGCTCAGCACGATTATGACCGGAATTTTCAGCGAGCCCAGCGTTGCCACCATCACCAGGTACACCAGGGAAAGTCCGATGGCCATGGCCACATAGACGTTGTTGAATTCCTCCCGTATGTCGCTGAAGGTTCCGCCGGACCGCACGCTCACCCCCGGCGGCAGGGGCGTGGAGGCGACGATGGCATCCACGCGCTCGCCGATGGCGCCGGCGTCGCGCCCGGACAGGCTGCCGGACACGGTGGCGGAGCGGTTGCCGTCGTAGTGGGTCACCACGCTGGGCCCCACGGTGTAGCCGGAACCCGATATCGTCCCCAGCGCAATGGCTCCGGCGTTGCTGGAGATCGGCAACAGCGGTATATCCTCGGGATCGTCCACCGCTTCAGGGTCCCCGCGCACCACGATGTCCAGCGTCTCGTCGCCCAGGTTTATGTCTGTGACCTCGCTCCCCTGCAGCCAGGTGCGAATCTGCCCGGCCACGTTGTTCGACGACAACCCGTAGCGGCCGGCTTCATCCGGGTCAATCGTGATTGTAAATTCCTCCGCCCCGTCCACGATGTTGGTGCTCGCGTTGCGCACGCCCGGGTCGCTCTCAATCGCCGTCTCCAGGATGCCTGCGGCCGTCCGAACGTCCTCGTAGTTCGCCCCGGTCAGCGTGAGCCGCACTCCGCCGCCGCGTCCCGGGCCGCCGGAGTCTGCGAACACCCGCGACGTCACTCCCGGGCTCTCGGGCAGCGCATTTCGTATCTGCTCGTCCACGTCCGATGGTGCGCCCTCCGGCAGCACCACGGTGAATCCGGCCCGGTCAAAAGACGCGTCCGTGCTGCCGGGTCCGAAGTTCCGGCTGCCGGATCCCAGCGTGACCTGGTAGCTCTCAACAGTACCGTTGGCCACGAAGTCGTCCAGCGTTTGTTCGACCAGCCGTACCTCCTGGAACAGCTGCCCTGTGGATGGATTGCTGCTCAGGGTCAGGTCGATGCGGACTCCTTCGGTGCGCCCCTGTGAAAACAACTCGATGGGCAGCAATCGGATCAACATCAAACTGGCCAGCACCACCGCCACGCTCAGGATCGCCGTTGGCAATCGGAACCGCAGCGCCAGCCGCAGCACCGGCGTGTACACCCGCTGCAGTATCGTGTCCTCCTGTTCCGTTTCCGGATCGACCGTCAGATCGCCCTGCCTCAGGAACCACGACGCCAGCACCGGAACGGCCGTCAGCGCCACCAGCGTCGACGCCACCAGCGAAACGCATACGGTCTGCGCAAACGGCAGGAAGAACTGCCCAACCACGCCCGGCAGGAACCCCAACGGAATGAACACCGCTACCGTCGTCAGCGTGGACGCAACGATGGCCGGGCCAACCTCCTGGGTGGCTTCGATCACGGCGACCGACCGCGCGCTCCCGTTCTGGATGTGCCGGTAGATGTTCTCCAGCACCACGATGCTGTCGTCCACGATGCGCCCTACCGCGATCGCCAGGCCGGCCAGGCTCATGAAGTTCATGTTCCAGTCGAACGCGGCCATGACCAGGAAGGTCACCATCACGCTCAGGGGAATCGACGTGGCGATGATGGCGGTGGGCCGAAGCGTATTGATCGTGCCCGACAACACCGCCGGGCGGATCTGCATCAGGAACACGAAGACGGCTATCACTGCGAACACGAACCCCTGGACGCCCTGGCTGATTACCTTGCTCAGTTCCTCCTCCAGGCGCGGCGCCTGGCTGTCGACCACCGCAATATCCAGGTCCGGCGGCAGGGCGTCCTCCAACTCCACCAGCAGCTCATCTATCTCGTGGGTGATGTCGATGGTGTTGCCGTCCGGCGTTTTCAGCACGTTCAGGCTGACGCTCGGTTGCCCATTGGTGCGGGAAACGGTCCTGGCTTCCGGCGTCGCCACGCGCACGTCGGCCACGTCTCCCATCCTGATGGGTGTCGCATTGGCGTCCGACGCGCGGTTCACTCCCTGCGCTGCCTCCGATCTGGCAAACCCCACCGGCAGGTTCCGGATCGTTTCCAGGTTGGTGTACCCGTGGAATGCCCGCACCGTCACGGTGCCGTCCTGCGACGACACGCTGCCCGCGGTCAGATCCACCGAGTTGCTCTGCAACGCCCCGATAACGTTCTGGATCGTCAGCCCGTAGGTCTTCAGAAGCGCCGGATCGACCGTGACGAAAACCTGCTCAGATACGCCGCCCTCGATGTCCACCTCGAACACGCCGGGAATCGCCTGCAGCGGAGGAACGATCTGACGCTCCACGATCCGCAGCAGCTCGGGGATGTCCCGCTGCCCCGATATGCTCATTTCCATCACCGGCCGCTGGTTCGGCGACAGCGCAAATACCCGCGGGTCGCCGGCTGCGTCGGGCAGTCGCAGGGCCGCGACCCGACTGACTATCTCCGCCTCCGCCTCCTCCAGGTCCGCGTTGGTCTCGAAGCTGGCCCGTACCGTCGAGCGATTGCCCCGCGATGTGGAAGTAACCTCTTTGAGGCCCTCCATCCCGATGATCACGTCCTCAATCGGCTTGGTCACCTCCTGGGATACCTGGTACGGCGCGCCCTGTTGGAACGAGGTTGAGATGTTTATTACCCCGAGGCTGATTTCAGGGAAAAGCTCCTGCTGCAACTGTTGGTAGGCATACACCCCTCCGACCAGTATCAATACCAGCGCCATGATGGTCACAACGCGGTTGCGGAGCGCCAGCCTCGTCAGAATGATCATCTCGTGCTCCCTCTGGGCACCATCCGCCCACAGAATCTGATCCCTTATCGCGGCTCGGGGAAGTTTTGGGCCGCGGCAACAGCATACAACGTGTCGCAACGTTTTATGCGCGTCCCGCCGGGGCAAATCCTACCCAGCCCATGTGAAGATTTAGTAAAGAACGGCGTGGCCGCCAGTTGTCGCGCGCCGTCTGCCAGCCGGCGTACTCGGAACGGCCGTAACGCATCGGCAGGCGCGTCCGTATCCGGCGATACCCTGGTGTTCACCTACAGCGTCGTAGCGGCGAATAATCATTCGCCCCACCCTCACCGGCGACGGCGTTCGCCTGATCAGACCACCTGAAACGTAACGCTACCAGGCAGGCCCAGTCCATTGGCGCGGCCAAAGTGCCCGTGCTACCATGATGTACGTTGAAGGATGGCATTATGAATCAGCAGAGTATCCGCAATTTCTGCATTATCGCCCACATCGATCATGGTAAATCCACGCTGGCGGACCGCCTGCTGGAGATCACCGGAACGGTGCGGCCCCAGGACATGAAAGCCCAGTTCCTCGACCAGATGGAACTGGAGCGCGAGCGCGGCATCACCATCAAGGGCAAGGCCGTCACCATGTCCCACCGCGTCGCCGTTGGCGACCACGCCGGTGAGTACCAGCTAAACCTGATAGACACCCCCGGCCACGTCGATTTCTCCTACGAGGTCTCCCGTGCCCTGGCCGCCTGCGAGGGCGCCCTGCTGATTGTTGATGCCACCCAGGGCGTCGAGGCCCAGACCATCGCCAACACCCTCCTCGCCATGGAATACGACCTCGAGATGATCCCCGTCATCAACAAGGTCGACCTGCCCTCCGCCGAACCCGAGCGCGTGGCCGCCGAGATGGAGCAGATCTTCGGCTTCCGGCGCGACGAGATGCTGTTCGTCTCCGCCAAGTCCGGCCTCGGATGCAACGAACTCCTCGACGCCATAGTCGAGCGCGTGCCCTCGCCGGACGGCGGCGCAGACGACCCCTTCCGCGCCCTCGTCTTCGACTCCACCTACGACACCTACAAGGGCATCATCGCCTACGTTCGCGTCGCCGATGGGACCATTTCCACCAGCGACCGCCTGCGCGTGATGTCCTCCGGCAGAACCGTCGAGATCATGGAGGTCGGCGTGTTCGCGCCCGAACCCACCGCCACCGGCATACTTCAGGCCGGCCAGGTGGGCTACGTCGCCACCGGATTCAAGGACGTGCAGGAGTGCGCCGTCGGCGACACCCTCACCAACAACGTCCTGCCCGCCGAGGAACCCCTGCCCGGCTACGTCGAGCTGAAGTCCATGGTGTTCGCCGGCCTCTACCCCGCCGACGGCGAGGACTACACCCGGCTCCGCGCCGCCCTCGAAAAGCTCAAGCTCAACGACGCATCCCTCACCATCGAACCCGAAAACAGCGGCGCCCTCGGCTTCGGATTCCGCTGCGGATTCCTCGGCCTCGTGCACCTCGAAATCGTCCAGGAGCGCCTCGAGCGCGAGTACGACCTCGACCTCATCGTCACCGCTCCCAGCGTCGCCTACGAGGTGCTGCTGACCGGCGGCGAGGTGGTGCGGGTGGATAATCCGTCCCGGCTGCCGGAGCCCAACGCCATCTCCGAGGTGCGCGAGCCCATCCTGGGTGTGACCATCGTCGCCCCCAGTCGGTCCGTCGGCGCGATCATGGAGTTGATGCACGCACGCCGCTCCGAGTTCCGGCGCATGGAGTACATCCAGGGCATCGGCGGAGGCCAGGGCAGCAACGCCGCCCACTCCGGTGGCACGAACTCCGGCTCAGACTCCGGCGGCAATAACGAGCAGACCCGGGTGGTCATGGAATACACCATGCCCCTCGCGGAAATGCTCGCCGATTTCTACAACCAGCTCAAGTCCCGCACCCAGGGCTACGCCTCGCTCGACTACACCTTCGAGGGCTACCGCGCCGCGCCCCTCGTCCGCATCGACATCCTGGTGAATCAGACGCCCGTCGAGGCCCTCAGCCTGATCAGCCACCGGGACAACGCGGTGACCCAGGGCCGCAGCATCGTGGAGAAGCTGCGCACCACCATCCCTCGCCAGATGTTCGAGGTCCCCATCCAGGCCGCCATCGGCAGCCGCATCATCGCCCGCGAAACCGTCCGCGCCATGCGCAAGGACGTCCTCTCCAAGTGCTACGGCGGCGACATCACCCGCAAGCGCAAACTCCTCGAAAAGCAGAAGGAAGGCAAAAAGCGCATGAAGCGCGTCGGCCGCGTCGAAGTCCCCCAGGAAGCCTTCCTCAGCCTCCTGAAGATAGGTGAAGAGGGGTAGTTAACGTATGACCCTGCGTTGGCCGCCGGATTTTCCGGAGGACTGCCCACCAGAAGAGGCATCACCGGCCAACGGAATCTATTACTACATCGTCAAGAACGACCCGCCTCAATGGACAGATTTCACAGCGTTGTATCGCCGAAACCGACGGCTGGCGGAAGCTCGAATCAGACAAGGCATAACCACCGCGTGCCAAACGATGGGCTTATCAGTCTTGGCGGACATCAACGACGCCCTCGACCGCGCCAATCAGTTTAGAAGTATCGGGAACATTGTCGCACGCTTGATGCTGACCCCTGACGCAGGGCGGATACTGTACACGCCGAGAGATAACGATTCGCATCATACGTGGTGGGTCCCGGAAGGATACAATCCGGGTGACACAGCAACAATCGTGCTGGAACTGTAGGGACTAGGGTGAATCCATGCTTGCAGAAATTAAGGGAACCCCCCTCGATGAACTGCCGTGGGGCAGGTTTTCGTATGACACCGTCCTCCACCAACATGAAGAAGCGTGCATTCTTCTGGAGAGAGATTCGGCGGGACGGCTCTATCTCGCTTGGTGGAGCGATGCCGATCAAGATACGGAACGGTTCGTATGCCTTCCACTGACCAAGGCGCGTTTGCAAGCAATTCTATCCGACGAAATCTCTCCTTTGTCGGCAATGGAAAACCCCGAGGACGGCTACCTGCTGGCCGTTGACATTGACTTGGAAACGGACAAACCAGTCCGCATCATCAAAACCACCGCCGCCGCACTGCCGCAGGACGCCATGCCCCATCCCGAAGCCACCCTGAACATCCCGATGCCAGCGACGGTGTGAAGCGAACCCGTATCTCAGCGCAGTTGACATGATGAGACCGACGGAACAAGACGCAATCGTGCGATTGCAAAGGGCGTTGGATGAGATTCCTTCGCTGAAGGGAAAAAGAAGTACGTCACACGATTTTTTGGTGTGGCATCGAAACACAGCGACAGCTATCGAACGCACCTTCGACGACACTACACATGTCGATGATTTCAAACAAATAACGTTCCAACCTGCAACCATATATGGCGACCCTGCAGTTGCTTATTCGAACGGTCTAACTAGGGCGGCAGCGTTGCTCAGTTCGATGATAAATGAAATAGGAGAATACGGTATTGCCAAGGTTGAGATATTAACCGACATGGTGGGAGGAGTTGAGACTCAACCGGCGCCCGTCAAAACTGATCAAGCTTTTGTAGTCCACGGCCGTAATCAAAAAGCCCGCGACGCGATGTTCACATTCCTGCGGACGATCGGTTTGCACCCCTTGGAATGGAATGAGGCGGTACGCGCAACCGGCAAGCCAATGCCTTACATTGGAGAAATCCTCGACGCGGCGTTCGCCCAGGCGGGGGCCGTGGTGGTCTTGATGACACCGGACGATGAAGCGAGATTGAATGAGCCGTTCAGAAGCCCAAATGACCCGCCTCACGAAACCGAACTAACTGGGCAGGCGAGGCCCAACGTACTGTTCGAAGCGGGAATGGCGATGGGCCGCAACGCTGAACGTACCATTTTGGTGGAGCTTGGCACTCTGCGGCCATTCAGCGACGTAGCTGGCCTCCATGTCATACGAATGGACAACAGCAGTCAGCGGCGCCAGGAACTGGCTCAACGATTGGAGAGCGCCGGTTGCCCTGTGAATTTGGAGGGCGTTGATTGGCATACCGCCGGCGATTTTGATACTGCTCTATTGGAAACGTGACGCAGTCATCCGGGATGTTTATCAAAACGTAGGGGCGACGCATGCGTCGCCCCTACACCATTCAGGTCTGACGGCCCGGTTTACTGCACCAGGTTCGGCGTTACCTCTGCCGGAATCCCCTGCGCTTCCATCTCACGGCCGCGCTTCTCAACCTGCGGGATCACGGAAGCCAACAGGTCCTCATCCAGGTCGGCGGCGACGCCCGGGTAGCCGGCACGTTCCAGCATGGCCTTGAGCTTGCCGCTCTTGAACTGGTCCAGGCACCAGCCCAGCGGGTCGGGAACCAATGTCTTGTCCCAGAAGATGCGGTGGTTCTTGTTCCGCGGGCCGTAGTGGTAGTGCGGCTCGTCGCGGAAGCAGTCGAACGCCAGCAGCTCTGTCTCCTCGGTGAAGACGCGCCCGGTGTTGCCGGCCAGTTCGCTCAGCACGTGGATGGCCAGGCCGCCGTCGCCCGAACCCTGGCGCCGCATCTCCAGCCCGAAGCGGATGTTGCCCGCCTCGATGATGTCGGTGCCCCGGTTGTGCTTGACGGTGTTGCGGTCAGCGGCGAACTTGACCCGCGCGGCGCCGTCCACCTCGTCCAGGGCCGCGTTCACTGCGTTCATGTCCAAACCGGCGGCGGCATCTGCGTAGCCGGCGGTTTCCAGCATCGCGCCGAGATTCTTGCGCATGGTGCGGACCGACCAGCCGATGGGGTTGCCGTCGGTGGTGTGGTCCATG